>Ga0182012_10000513_pt1 | contig 42932 bp, 41 predicted proteins | sample 612S2SmetaG_FD_120486 | JGI IMG/M metagenome (GOLD analysis project Ga0182012, IMG submission 120486) | Permafrost microbial communities from Stordalen Mire, Sweden - 612S2S metaG | ecosystem: Environmental > Terrestrial > Soil > Wetlands > Permafrost | place: Sweden: Stordalen | collected... | reverse complement strand
GTCCTCGGTCTCCCAGCTGTATGACGGTTCCACCGCACCATCTTCGCCGAAGCGGAGCCGCCATCCTCACGCTGCAGGTCGAGGCCCAGATTTGACCCACGGATCAGTCAGGAGAGCCAGAAACCTACGGATGCGGTGTGACAGTGCCTGGTAGCCTGGAAGTAGTCAGTACGGGGCAGTTGAGCAGAGGGGCCTTCGGGCCCCTCTTGCCGCGCCATGCTCCGAGCTGCGAGTGGATCTCGTGGCCATGGACAGTGACCCTCTCATCTGGTTGGTTGTATCCAAAATCCAACCCAACGGGCTGGGCGTTTCGGTTCGAATTCTGGAATTCACAGGCACAGGAACCGTTCGAAGAGAGAATCGTACCCATGTCGATCAAGCTGGGGTGTCCATCCAATCCACTCTTCGAACCACTGGTCTCATCCCAGGGATACCAGTTCTGCTACGAGTCAGGTGGATTCAGTGTCAGCTTCTACTACTCCGGAAATGTCGAGTACCTGTTCGACCTTGCAATACCGGGAAATCTTCCTGTTGGTGACGACAAGGAATTCCTTATCGGAGTGATGAACTCCCTCCAACCCAAGAGCCCGTAGGGCCGAATCACTTTCCTGCCAACTAACGCCGACTCGTCGGCGTCGCATGCGACGAGCGAGGTTCTAAGGCTCGATTCGTTCGACCGTGCCGACCCGGTCGATGCTCCGATCGAACGATGCCACTGCGCCGACGCCCGACGACTCAGCACTTGCCACCAGGTAGGCCTCTGCGAAGTCGAGCCGCTCGTGCTCATAGATTTCGATGGAACGAAGCAAGAGAGCAGAATCGACGACGACCACCGAGTTGAGCGTCAGCAACGACCGAATTGATGTCGCGACGGCCTGGCGGCTGACCTCGTAGAAAGATTCGAGAACGTAGACCGTCTCGGCGACGACCAGGTCGGTGACGAGCAGTTCCGCCTCTGACCTGAGGTAGGCGGTTGCTTGAGCGGCCATCGAGGGAGGATCACCCACCAAGTGTCGGACGAGGACGTTTGTGTCAACGAATGCGCTCACCGTTGCTTGGGAACCCGTGCAGCACGTGACCTTTTCAATACCTCGTCCCAGGCGACGTTGCGCTTGGCGGCGGGTACCTTGAGCGACCCAGCCAAGTCGAGGAAGCTAGGTGTTCGCTCCATCTGGGCCCGGTCGCCTTCGACGTGGAAGATGACGGTGTCACCTTCCTCGATGCCGAGGGCTCGTCGAACATCCTTCGGGACCGTCACCTGCCCCTTCGAGGTCACCTTCGCCGCAACGTCCATTGATCCTCCTTACATGAACCCATATGTAAGGGTATCGCGTGGCTGCGGCTCCAGCGCCGACTGGCCTGATCGCCAGCGATGCACCACCAAGCAACTACTCCGTCTCAGGGGAGCCTCTAGGAAGGTTCCTCCACGGTTCGACACATGAGAGAAGGCTGAAAGAGCGCTTTACCAGGAGAGCCGGGCTGCATTCTTGATGGTGACTGGCCATCGGCGGCCCGGCCCCCCAGGTGGGGCGCCCCCGCCGGGAATCGAACCCGGGGATCCCCTGTAGTCAGTAGAGGTCCGTCGTCCAGACCCTGGGCGCTGAGATCAACCTACGTGAGCGGTGTGACACCGACTGATAATCTGATGGCAGTCAGTAGAGGTTCGTCGGAGTGCGAAGGGGTCCTACGGGGCCCCTTCTGCGCGGAGGTCTGGGCGTCCGTTGCCGTGTCGACGTTGTTCAGTCCGAACGATCGCCCCTCAGGGGAGGCTCTGGGAATGTACCTTGACGGACGTTCGGGCGACTACCGTGTCGGCTTCCGTTCGGCACGAATCACCAGTGGCTTCAGGAGTAGGACCCCTGACCTACGCTCTTGAGGTGAGTCGAAGGGATCCGGACCGAGTTCCGTGGTGGCTTCTTCTCGGCAATGGCATCGCGGTAGTTGTCTGGATGCTTGCGATACTCGTCGTTGAGTTCTTCCTGACGCCGTTCAAGTTCGTTCTCGGAATAATTCGTTGGCTTCTGCGCCCGATGACCAACGAGCCAGGGAGAGGCGACAACTCGAAGTAAATGCCAGCCGCGAGTCACGCAGGGTCATCCTGAGCCTGGGAGCCTCCGGGAATGTACCTTGACGGCTGCCACACGAGCTGAGCACCGGTCTTCACGGTTCGTCACTGACGGGCAGGTCTATCGTCCCGAACGGGCCAAACTGGCAACCAACATCAGATTCCGTGTGATCGGAATCCCCTTTAGGCGCGATGATGGTGGGGTGGGCGTTGAGTTAAGGATCGGCGATTCAGACGAATCGCTCTTCGAAATTGAAGATGACGTGGACTCCGCGCTGCGGGAGTCTGGGACCTGGATCGGTCTCTTTGAGAGGGCCACCGCTAGCTACGAGTTCAACATCACGAGGATTCTGTCAGATCGCGTCGCCGAATTTGGCTCTGATTGCGAATCGGAGGCGGACCATTGGATGGCGAATCCCATCTCGCACGAATACAAGTGGACGGACACCAATGGCGTCGATCGGACCCTGTTTGTAGATGGGTCTGCCATGGCCGATGCGCTCCGAGGCGTGGCCGACGTCGCGCGTGCTGCTTCCGGCAGGCGATCAGATCTAATCCTCGACGGCGATTATGACTGGCCTGAGCGAAGCATGTGGCAAGTCGCACTGCGGCTGGATGACAATCGACTTCGAGATCTGCGACGACAGAGACGACAGTAGCTCCAGGCTCCAGATCCATGGCTGACTCTGGATCGATCGCCAACGCACGGTCTCGCCTCACATGGGAGCCTCACCTCACTTGAATCGAGGTTTCCCGACCCCCTGCGTCCAGTGCCCCTGTCAGGCGACAGGCGACGCCACGACGACCACATTGTCGACGTAGTGGCCTGTCGCTTCGTCGAAGGCCCCACCACAGGTGATCAAGGTCAACGTCGGGGGTCCCTGCCGGCTGAAGAGGTCGGCCGGGAGGTCCTGCTTGGCGAACTCCTGGCGACCGATCACCACGAACCGGCGTACCGAGCCGTCGGCGTAGGTCAGGGTGATGGCGTCGCCCGGGACCAGGTCACGCAGGTACCAGAACACCCCGAGATGGCCGACCGAGTCGACGTGGCCGGCCAGAACGGCCGATCCGTCCTGGCCCGGTGAAGGCCCCAGGTCGTACCAGCCCACATGGTGGATGTCGGGGATGGCCAACACGTCGGTCCCGGGCTCGAGACCGATGGGCACGATCGGTGCGTCGAGGCCGATGCTGGGGATCGAGACGGTCGTCGGCGCCACCGTCGCACCATCGGACATGGTGCTCAACGACGACGGTTGCAGTGAGGGTGGAGACGTTGTGGTCGGCGGTGACGGGGTCCTCACCGTCGTCGTGGTGGTGGTCGGCGGTGGAGGAGGTGCCGTCGTGGTCGGCAGCGGCGGGGTCGTCGAGGTGGTCGGCGTGGGATCACGGGAGACCACAGGGTGCAGCGAGCCCAGAGTGGACACCCGGGGGGCGGGGGTTCCCCGGATCAGCACCACCACCATGGCCACGCCGAGGACCAGGCTGCAGGCCCCTACCAGGTAGGCCACCCGCCGCTTCCGGACCGACGCGCTGACGAGGGGGGACGTGCCCCCCTCGTCAGCGGCCGGCCGGTTGGTCGCTCGCAGTGCTACGCCCTCGAGCGGGCCAACGAGAAGGCCGAGGCGCTCAGGCCTAGGCCGGCCACGATCAGCACGGCCACGGCCCACACCGGGGTCCCGTGGTGGTCGAGCAGTCCACCCGTGCCCGTGGGGACACCGACCGCCGAACCGGCCAGGGGGATGGTCTGGGTGACGACCCCCAGCGTGCTGGCCGTGGTGCCACTGGCCGGTGCACCCTCGGCATAGACCACGGTGAGATCACCGGCGGTGACGGTCACATTGGCCGGGCCGATGAGGACCGGGGTGGTCGTACCGGTGGCCACCACCGATGCGCTCACCGTGCCGGCAGCCAGATCGGCCGTGTCCTCCTTGCCGTTGACCAGGTCCGTGAACACCGGCGACCCGCCCGCCAGCACGTCCACAGCCGGGGCGGCCGCGGTGTGGGCTACGGCCAGACGTCCCTTGCCGGCCGCCGCGGCCGACACGTTGTTCACGAAGGTGAACAGGGTGGGCGTGCCCGAGGCGTTGAGACCGGCGACCAGGCTCACGTTGGCCCCGGCCGGGAGGTTCACGGTCGAGTCGATCACTGCGGTGGCCGTGGTCGGGTCGGCCCCGGCCTTGAAGACCTTGATCTCGTAGGAGCCGGCGGGGAGGGACAGCGGCCCGGCCACAGTCCCCGGGGTGAACCCGGGGAGCGTGTCCTTTCCGTTGACGTACACGTCGACGGTGACGCCGGGGATGGCGTGCACGACGTAGACCGTGCCGTTGGACGTGTCCGCCCCGGCCGGGGCTGTGACGACGCCCAACGCCAGGGTGGCGATCATCCCGACGCTGAACAATGCGGCGATGAACTTGCGCATGAGTGCTCCTTGTAGCTGGTTGGGATCGGTACCCCGCGGACACGGGGCAGCGGTGCTTCATCGGGTACCTTCGTCCCGGCGCCTGATCCGGTTGCAGGCAGTCGGAATTTCTTCCCGGGTGCGGTGCCCGCCCCCGCCCGCCTAGGGTCACCGCATGACCAACCCGGCGGGGCACCCGGTGCCGAACGGTCCGGTTGCCGCCCCCGGCTGGTACCCCGACCCCTGGGCGATGGCACCTCTCCGCTTCCACGACGGCTACCAGTGGACGCCCGTCACCGCACCGTTGCCGAGCGGCCCACCGGCACCGTCCGATGCCACGACCCGGGCGCTCGTCCCGGTGGGTCGGACCCCGCTGTCCATCGTCGCCGGCTACGTGGCCCTGCTCTCCGTGCTCGTGGTGCCCGCGCCGGTCGCCCTGGTCCTGGGCATCTGCGCACTGCAGCAACTACGGCAGCGACCGGGTATGTACGGCCGGGGGCGGGCGATCTTCGCCATCGTGATGGGCGGGTTCTTCACGGTCGTGCTGGCCATCCTGATCTTCTCGGCCAACCGCTGAGCACCGGCACGACCGGGCAGGCATCGGCCGGACGTCCTCGGCGACGACCACTGCGAGGGGTGGCCGGTACGTCGGAGTCCGCGACCCCGGTCGGTGTCGTGGGCGTCAACGGCTCGGGCCTGCTCGCCGGCGCGGTGCACCTGGGCTCCGACGGGGAGAGCATCTGCGCCGTCCTCGCCGCGGGCGGCGTCGACTGCTGGGGAGGCAACACCTACGGCGAGCTCGGGGACGACGCCTCCCCCACGGTGGCGGGCGGCCACCCGGACTCCGACACCCCGGTGGCCGTCGCCGCCGTCGGCGGATCGGGCCGGCTTGCCGGCGTGACCGGCATCGGTTCCGACGGCACGGGCTACTGTGCCCTCTTCTCGTCGGGTGGCGTCGACTGCTGGGGCGACAACCTGAACGGCGAGCTCGCCTACTCCGCACCCGGGAACCCGCCGACCGCCTACGGGGTGCCCGTCCCGGCGACCGGCGTGGACGGGTCGGGCCTCCTCGGCGGGGCCACGGACCTGGTGTCCGACGGCGACGGCTACTGCGCCCTCCTCGCCTCGGGCGACGTCGCCTGTTGGGGATCCAACTCCGCCGGCCAGCTGGGCCACGGCGGTGGGTTCACCGACACCTACCTCCCCGTCTGGGTCACCGTCGCGGCGGTGTGACCGCAGGGCAGGCCCCCGGAGCCCGGCCGGGGCGCTCCGGCGACCCGGTTCAGACCAGGTGGCGGGCGGCCCGGGCCGACAGGGCGGCCAGGGTCAGCGTCGGGCCATAGCCCGTGGAGGTGACGAACACCGAGGAGTCGGCCACCACCACGTTGTCGTAGGCGTGGAGTCGGCCCCACGGGTCGGTCACCGAGGTGTCCGGGTCCGTGCCCATGCGTACCGTGCCCATGTTGTGCCGGCTCTCGGGCACCGATTCCGGGGTGAAGCCGGCGTTGCCCCGCCCCGGGGACGACGTCACCGTCGTCCACTCCGCCCCCATCTCGTCGAGGATGGCCGCCAGGCGGGGACCGAAGTGCTCGTGGGCGGCGAGCTCGTGGGGTCCGGGACGGTAGGTGACACGGGCCACCGGGTACCCCCGGGCGTCACGGAAGCCGGGGTCGAGGTCGACCCGGTTCGTCGGGTAGGCCAGGTCCTCACCCTGCATGGTGAAGGCCCACAGCTTCTTGCGGATCGGCGAGTCGGCCATCAGGCGGTTGTGCACCGTCCCGCGGGGGTAGTGCTTGGCCTCCATGATGGGCATGGCCGCCCCGGCGTGCTCGACCAGTCCGCCGCGGATCCACGGCAGGCCGGCGTCACGGGCCGCCTGTCGCGACGCCTCGTCGCCCACGATCATGTCGTCGTGGACGTGGGTGACCGAGCGCCCCCGTTCGGACCAGGTGCGGAAGGGCATCCCCCCGGCCACGATGGTCTGGAAGTGCACCATCAGGTACCGACCCACCAGCGGGTGGTCCACCTCGGACAGCAGCAGCAGCCGCGGCGTCTCGATGGCCCCGGCGGCCACGATGACGTTCCGGGCCGCCAGGAAGCGCTCCGTGCCGTCGGCCGCCAGCAGGTCCACCCCGGTGGCCCGACGGCCCTCGAAGCGGATCCTCGGGACGAAGGTCTCGCTCAGCAGCTCGGCCCGTCCCGTGGCCATGGCCCGGGTCAGCAGGGCCACGGGGTCCCCCTTGGCGTGGATGGGACATCCGAAGTAGGCGCAGAACCCGCAGTTGTTGCAGGCCGGACGGCCGTCGTAGGGGACGCTGTTGGCCGCCGTGGGGGCCGGATAGGGGTGGTAGCCCAGGCGCTCGGCCGCCGCCGTCGACTGCAGGGCCCCGAACATGGGGGCACCCGGTGGCATGGGGAACGGCGACGACCGGGGACCGGCGAACGGGTTGGCCCCGGCGAGGCCGGCCACTCCGATGGCCCGCTCCACCTCGGCGTAGTAGGGCTCGAGCTCGTCGTAGGTGAGGGGCCAGTCGGCCACCTCGGCCCCGGGCAGGGGACCGAGCTCGGACAGCATGCGGAAGTCGCCGGGCATGAACCGGGGCACCTTGCCGTCGGCGTGGGTCCCCCCACCTCCCACCGTGGTGGGGACGGAGTTGACCTCGCCCACGTGGACGCGGTCCCCATCGTCCTCGCCGGTCCGGAAGGTGCGGGGCTCGACCAGCGGGTCCGGCCCGAGGAAGTACCGACTGAGGAACTTGATCTCGTCGTTGGAATAGTCGGTCGACGGCCGGGTGGGGTCGTCGGGGTCGAGCAGGTGGTTGCGGCCCTTCTCCACGATCACCACCGACCACCCCGCCGCGGTGAGCACGTCGGCCGCGGCCGACCCACCCGGGCCCGAGCCCACGATCACCGCGTCGACGGTCACGGTTCGGCCACCTCGGCGTCGGTCCACCCGCGGGGCTGGACGTCGCCGGCGAAGTCGATGGCCCGCCAGGCCGCCCCGTCCCGGTTGCCGCCGTACTCCGGTGCTCCGTAGAGGCCCTCGCAACAGTGGTGGAACAACAGCTCGGCGAAGTCGGGGTCGGCGGCCAGGCGGTCCTTCTGTCCCACCCGGTCGAGCTCGCAGAAGTCGGAGCCCAGGGCGGCCAGGCCGGTCCGGTAGCGCTCCTGCAGGCCGACCACCGGTCCGTTGAACTCGCGCTCGGGGAGGCCCTGCGATCCTTCGATCCGCATCCGCCAGGCCAGCTCGTCGAGCGGCGACAGCGGGTGGAAGGAGGCGAACGCCGCCTCGCCCCCGGCCCGGCCCGACGTCGGGCCCCGGGCCCAGATGCGCGGCGGATCGACGGTGAAGGCCCCGAGCAGCCCGTCGATGTAGTCCGGGACCCCTCCGGCCACCGCCCCCGGCCCGTCCTCGGTGCCCGGGACGGTCCGCTCACAGGCCGCCTCCAGGACGCGGCGCTCCTCCTCGGTCAACCAGCTCGGCACGGCCGACACCCTAGACAGGACCGCAACCGATGGGCGGGACCCCGCCCCTCACGCCGCGGTGAACGAGACCGGCAGGGCGATGGGCGAACGGAAGGCCAGGCCCTTGATGTGCAGGTCCTGGCCCGGCGCCGGGGCCAGCGCCAGATCGGGGAACCGGTCGAGCAGGGTGTTCACGGCCACCCGGGTCTCCATCCGGGCCAGGTGCATGCCCAGGCAGACGTGCACCCCGAAGCCGAACCCGAGGCTCTGGCGGGACTCGCGGAAGATGTCGAATTCGTCGGGGTGCTCGTACTTGCGCTCGTCCCGGTTGGCCGCCCCCAGCAACAGGCCGACGTCGGCCCCCTCGGTGACGGGCACGCCCCCGAGCTCGGTGTCGGCCATGGCCCGGCGCAGGATGACCGTGACCGGCGGCTCCCACCGGATGGTCTCCTCGAAGGCCACGGGCAGCAGCGAGCGGTCCTGGCGCACCGCCCGGAGCTGGTCGGGGTTGGTGAGCAGTCCGTAGATCAGGTTCCCCGAGGCCCGGTACGTGGTCTCCACGCCGGCCGGCAGCAGCAGGCGGAGGAACGACAGGATCTCCTCCTCGTCGAGGTTCCGCCCGTCCACCTCCACGGCCAGCAGGTCGCTGATCAGGTCCTCGGCCGGGTGGGCCCGTCGCTCGGCCACCCAGCCGGCGAGGTACTCCTTCAGGGCCTCGGAAGCGGCCACGCCCCGGTCCCAGTTGGCGGCCACGCTGGTGATCTCGATGGCCCACCGTTGGAACCTCGGGAAGTCGGCGCGGGGCAGGCCGAGGATCTCGGCGATCACCTGGACGGGGAAGTGGAAGGTGAGCTGCTGGACCAGGTCGGCCGACCCGTCGGCGGCGAAGTCGTCGATGAGCTCGTCCACCACCTGCTGGGCCAGGTCGCCCTCCCATCGCTCGAGCACCTTCGACCGGAAGGCCGGCGACACCAGAGCCCGGTGCAGCCGGTGCTCGGGCTCGTCCATCTGGAGGATCGTCCGGCCCATCACCAGTCCCACGATCCCGTCGTAGACCGACGAGGAGTAGGTCTCGTGGTCCCGGAGCACCTGGACCGACTCGTCGAACCCCAGGACGGTCACCGGGGGCGGCCGGGTCGGGTCCTCGTCGGGCAGCCCGTCGCCCAGATCGAGCGGGCCGAGGTGGACCGGGCGCTCACGGCGCAGCTCGGCCAGGCGCGGGTAGGGGTCGCGGATGTCCCCCGACACCGTGTCCTGCAGCTCGAAGGGGTCGAACCGGGCCAGGGCCGGTGCCGCGTCGTCCGGGTTCCCCACTGACAGCGCCATCGTCGTCCCCTCCTCGCCGGCCCCGGAGGCCGGTGGTGCCCCGTCGGAGGCGCCCGGCCACCGACCCGTTCCCGACCGACTGTAGATCAAACGTTCGTTTGGTTCCAGCCGTCGCGACCCCGGTCGCCTGCGCCACAATGGGGGGATGCCCACCCTGCCGACCGGGCCCCCACCGCGGGTCGCCGGGTCGAATCAGCGCCAGCACATCCTCACCACCGCGCTGTCCCTCATGTCCCAGCAGGGCGTGGACGGCACCAGCATGCGGAGCCTGGCCGCGGCCACGGGGCTCAACGTGGCCACCCTCTACCACTACTTCCCCTCGAAGCGCGACCTCCTGGTGGCTGTGCTCGGGGAGCGGGGCTACCTGGACGACCTGACCGCGGCCACCCCGCCCGAGCTCACCCGGGAACCCGCCCCGGAGCTGGCCGACCTGCTCGAGGACATCCTGCTCTCGATGCTCGAGGTCGAGGACTTCGTCCGCCTGATGCTGGGCGAGGTACTGCGGGGCGACCAGACCGCCCGGGAGGTGGGGACCGAGCTGTTCGAGGCCACCGAGGCCTCGCTCGAGCACTGGCTCCGCAACCACCGACCACCCCTCTGTGCCCCCGGCGGGGAGACCGCCCTGGCCCGCATGCTCCGGAGCCTGCTCGTCGGGCTGTTCATCGAGCACGTGTCGGGCGTGCTCGACCGCGGTCGCGACTCGGCCACGGTGTTCCGCACCCGCGCCGAGGAGATCGCCGCGGTGGTGGGCCGGCCCGTCGGGGACTGACGCCCCCGGCCGGTCGCCCGCCCGGCGGTCAGAGAGCGGTGAAGACGTCCCCCAGTCGCTGCCACTGGTGGCCGCTGCCGCCGGCCAGGGTCTCGTTCTGCTTGGCCCGCTTGAAAAGGAAATGGGCGTCGTCGGCCCAGGTGAACCCCACCCCGCCGTGGAGCTGGATGTTGTCCCCGGCCACCTTCACCGCGGCCTCGCCGGCGTACGCCGAGGCCATGGCCGTGGCCCGCTCGCGGTCGGGCTCGTCCTCGTCGGAGGCCCACGCCGCGTAGTGGACACCGGCCCGGGCCAGCTCGAGGGCCTGGAACATGTCGACCAGCTTGTGCTTGGCCACTTGGAAGGAGGCGATGGGCTGGTCGAAGACCACCCGGACCTTGGCGTACTCGGTGGCCTCCTCGAAGGCCCGGTCGGCCACGCCGACCTCTTCGGCGGCCAGGGCCACGGCGATGTCGTCCAGCACCCGGCGCCACAGGTTGGCCTGGTCACCGGCCGGGCCCAGCGGCTCGGCCGGCGTGCCGTCGAGGACCAGCCGGGCCAACTTGCGGGTGGGATCGAGCGACGGGACCAGCTCACCGGCCGGCTCCCGCACCAGAAAGGAGCGGACGCCCTCCTCGGTCAGGGCCGCCACGATGACCCAGTCGGCGGTGTGCCCGTCGACCACCACGGGCTTGGTGCCGCTGAGGACCCAGGTCGCACCGGTCCGGACGGCCCGCGCCCGGACGGTCGACAGCGGGTCGCCGTTCCCCTGCTCGAGCACGGCGATGGTGCCCCGCACCGATCCGGTGGACAGCTCCTCCAGGAGGTGGCCGGCCCCGAGCGCCCGGGCGGCCAGGGTGGCGGCCACGGCCGACGAGAAGAACGGGCCGGGCAGGGTGACCCGGGCCATCTGCTCGAGGATGATGCAGGCCTCGAGCAGACCGGCGCCCTCGCCGGGGATGAGGATGGAGGTCCAGCCCAGCTGGACCAGGCGGTCCCAGAGCTCGGGGGTGAACCCGGCGTCGTCGTCGGCCAGCTGCCGCAGCTGTTCACCGTCGACCTCCCCCACGGCCCGACGGGCCACGTCCTGGAGGGCCAACTGCTCGGCATCGAAAGTGAAATCCACGGAACACCTCGGATTCGATCGGGACGGATGCGGGCAAGAGCGTAGACGCTCGCGGGGCTATCCTCACCACTGTGGATTTCTCCCTGAGCAAAGAAGACGAAGAATTCGCCGCAGAACTCCGGTCATGGCTGGACGTGCACCTGCCCCCCTTCCTCGGCCGCGAGGAGGACGCCGGCGTCGTCGAGCGCAGCTTCGAGCAGATGCAGAGCCGTCGGGCCGACTGGCAGCGGGAGCTCAACACCGGCCACTGGGCCGCCATCAACTGGCCCGCCGAGTACGGGGGCCGCGGGGCCACGGCCATGCAGCGGATCATCTACTCGGAGATCATGGCCGAGTACCGCACACCGGGGATGTACAACACCAACGGGATCTGGCAGATCGGCCCCATGATCATCGCCTGGGGCACCGAGGAGCAGAAGGCCCGCTGGCTGCCCTCGATCCTCGAGGCCACCGACCACTGGTGCCAGGGCTTCTCCGAGCCCGACGCCGGCAACGACCTGGCCAACCTCCGCACCACGGCCATCCTCGACGGCGACGACTACGTGGTCAACGGGCAGAAGATCTGGATCTCCACGGCCCACCTGGCCAAGTGGGGCCTCTTCCTCCTGCGGACCGACCCCACGGCCATCGAGCGGGGGGCCAAGCACGAGGGGATCACCGCCTTCATCGTCGACCTCGAGACCCCGGGTATCGAGCGACGCCCGATCCGGGACATGACGGGCGACGAGATGTTCAACGAGGTGTTCTTCAACGACGCCCGCATCCCGGTCGACTGCCGCCTGGGCGGCGAGGGCGAGGGCTGGATGGTGGCCATGGGCACCCTGGGCCACGAGCGGGTGGGGATCGCCACCCAGCTGGCCGTCCTGTCCGCCGACCTCCGTTTCATCGTGGCCACCACCCGGTCGGTCAACCCCGACGCCCTGGCCGACCCCGGGCTGAAGGAACGCATCGCCCGGGCCTGGACCGACATCGAGCTGGCCCGGCTGCTGTCCATGCGGGCCCTGTCCAAGATCATCAAGGGCGAGAAGAACTGGCCGGAGGTCCCCTTCGCCAAGCTGACCTGGTCGGCCCTGGCTCAGACCGTGGCCAACCTGGCCGTGGACCTGCTCGGACCGGCCGGCGTGCTGGGCAAGGGCGGCCCCGACGCCGTCGACCGGGGCAAGTGGACGCGGCTCTACGCCTTCCAGCGCTACTCCACCATCGGCGGTGGCTCCACCGAGGTGCAGAAGAACATCATCGCCGACCGGGCCATCGCCCTGCCCCGGCGCTCCACACCCGCCTGACGTGGCCGTCGACCCCCGCACGCCGTGCATCATCGGCGCGTCCCGCCGCACCTGGCGGGACCGGCCGGTGCCCGAGCCCCTCGACCTGTGGGAGGAGGTGGCCCGTGAGGCCGCCGCCGACGCCGGGGCCCCGGCGGCCCTCGCCGCGCTCTCCGACCTGCGCATCGTCTACTGCCAGTCGTGGCAGTACGACGACCCGTGCGCCCGCCTGTCCGAGCGCCTGGGGGCCGACCCGGCCCACCGGCAGTACTCGGGGATCGGTGGCTCGGTCCCCCTCCGCCTGGCCGCCGACGTGGCCGCCGGGTTCGCCGACGGCCGGTCCGACCTGGCCCTGCTGGTGGGGGGCGAGGCCCTGGCCACCCTGCGCAGCCATCCCGGGCCGGCGTGGTCGTTCCCCCCGGACGAGCCGGCCCCCTTCCCCATCACCCTCGACCGGCTCGAGGCGTCCCACGGGATCTACCAGGCCTACCTGACCTTCGCCCTGCTCGACACGGCCCGCCGCCTCCACCTGGGCCTGGACCAGGACGCCTACCGCCGGGAGCTCGGTGAGCTGCTGGCCCCGCTCGCCGCGGTGGCCGCGGCCGACCCCGAGCACGCCTGGTTCCCGGTGGCCCGGGACGCCGAGGAGATCACCACCCCCACGGCGTCCAACCGCCTGGTGGCCACGCCGTACACCAAGCTCATGACGGCCATCATGGACGTCGACATGGCCGCCGCCGTGCTGGTGGCCACCGAGGCCCGGGCCGACGAGCTCGGCGTGCCCACGGACCGTCGGGTCTACCTGCGGGGCACCGGGTCGGCCGAGGAGCCGGCGGCCATGGCCGCCCGCCCGGAGCTGTGGCGCTCCCCGGCCCTGCGGGCGGCGACCGGATCGGCCCTCGGGTCCGTGGGAATCGACGACGTGGCCCACCTCGACCTGTACTCCTGCTTCTCGGCGTCGTTGGAGTTCGCCCGGGACGCCCTGGGGATCACCGACGACCGGTCCCTCACCGTCACCGGTGGCCTCCCCTACCACGGCGGGCCGGGCAGCAACTACGCCACCCACGCCCTGGCCGCCATGACCGCCACCCTGCGGGCGGACCCCGGCTCGTTCGGACTGGTCACCGGGGTGGGCATGCACATGACCTCCCACGCCGCCGCCCTGTGGTCCACCACCCCGCCGACCGCCCGGCCCGCACCGGTCGCCGAGCCGGCCGGCGGGGACCCGTCCACCGAGGTCACGGCCGGTGCCGAGGGTCCGGCCACCGTGGCCACCTTCTCCACCACCTACGGTCGCGAGGGACCCGAGTGGACGGCCCTCATCTGCGACCTCCCCGACGGCACCCGCTCCTACGCCCGCCTCGACGACCCGGCGGACCCCGACGAGGACCTGGGCGGGTCGGCGGTGACCCTCGAGGCGGGCACGCGGGGGGTCTCCACCGCCCGTCGCTGAGCCGGGGCGCCGATCACCCGACCGACCGAGCCGCACCACCGACCACCCACACGAAGGAGCGCCATGCCCGTCCACTACGCCCTGGGCGACGACCACGTCGTCCTCATCACCATCGACCGCCCCGAGGCCCGCAACGCCATGGACATGGAGCACTTCGCCCAGCTCCGCGGGGCCTGGGAGCGCTTCGGCGAGGACGACGAGGCCTGGGTGGCCGTGGTCACCGGCGTGGACCGGGACTTCTGCGTCGGCGCCGACCTCAAGACCTTCATCCCCGAGATCACCCGCCTCTCGGCCCGCATGCAGAAAGAGGGCCTGACCGAGATCGACGGCTACCGCCTGGACGACGGGATGAAGGCCGTCCTGCGCAACGTGAAGCTGTACAAGCCCATCATCGCCGCGGTCAACGGCACCTGCGTGGCCGGGGGCATGGAGATGCTGGGGGGCTGCGACATCCGGGTGGCCGCCGACACCGCCACCTTCGGCGTCCTCGAGCCCAAGCGGGGCCTGTTCGCCGGGGGCGGGACCACCGTCCGGCTGCCCCGCCAGATCCCCTACCCGGCGGCCATGGAGCTCCTCCTCTGCGCCGACCGGATCTCGGCCTCCCGGGTCCTCGGTATGGGCCTCCTGAACGAGGTCTGCCCGCCCGGTGAGCTGCTGGAGCGGGCCTACGACTACGCCCACCGCATCACGGCCAACGGGCCCTTCGCCGTGCGCAAGACCAAGGAGTCGGTGCTGCGGGGCCTGCTGGTCGACATGAAGGAGGCCTACCGCATCGAGTCCTCCATCTCCTCGGAGGTGTTCTCCAGCGAGGACGCCGTGGAGGGCCCCAAGGCCTTCGCCGAGAAGCGGGCCCCCGTGTGGAAGAACCGGTGAGCGCCGCCACCGACTGGGCCGGGTCGCGGGTCCTGGTCACCGGAGCGTCGTCGGGCATCGGGGCCGGGCTGGCCGAGGCGCTGGCCGCCCGGGGGGCCACCGTGGGCATCGTGGCCCGCCGGGAGGACCGCCTGGCCGAGGTCCTCGAGCGCTGCCGGGCCCACACCCCCGACTCCCGACTCTGGGTGGCCGACCTGGCCGATCCCGACGCCGTGGACGCCCTGGCCCGCGACGCCCTGGACGGACTGGGCGGCGTCGACGTCCTGGTCAACAACGCCGGCATCCCCAAGCGCCGACACGTCACCGCCCTCGACATGGCCACGGTGGAGGCGGTGATGAACATCAACTTCCTCTCCCCCACCCGGCTGACCCTGGCCCTCCTCCCCCCGATGATCGAGCGGGGATCGGGCCGCATCGTGAACGTCTCCTCGGTAGGGGCCCCACTGGCCTCGCCCAACGAGACGGCCTACGACGCCTCCAAGGCCGCCCTGGCCGTGTTCTCCGAGGCCATGGCCGTCGACCTGTGGGACACCGGCGTGGAGGTGACCGTGGTCTACCCCGGGGTGGTCGACACCGAGCTGTTCACCCTGCCCGACAACGATCCCTTCGCCGGGGGCGTCGAGGCCATCACCGTGGACGAGGCCGTCGGCCTCATCCTGGAGGGCATCGACTCGGGGTCCCATGCCGTCTACGTCCCGGCCTACTTCGCCGACTTCGTGCGGGGCCGGGCCCAGGACGTCGAAGGCTTCCTGACCGGGGCGGCGGCCTTCGTGAAGATCCAGGCCGAGGCCACCAGCCGGCCCGACGACGACCCGTCCGGGAGCTGACCCGGCCCAGCCCGTCCGTCGCCGCCTGGGCGAACATCCACGGTCCGGTGTCCCGGGACATACCGGGCCGATCTGGGGCAGCATGGACCCATGGCACACGACCGCAGGTTCCGCTTCGCCGCCCAACTGGCCAAGGCCCCCGACGGCACGGCCCGGGGCTGGGCCGACCAGGCCCGCAAGGCCGAGGACCTCGGCTACAGCGCGCTGCTCATGCCCGACCACTTCGGCGACCAGCTGGCACCCGTTCCGGCCCTGGCCGCGGTGGCCGCGGCCACGACCACCCTGCGTCTCGGATCGTTGGTCTTCTGCAACGACTACCGCCACCCCGTCGTCCTGGCCAAGGAGGCGGCCACGCTGGACCTGCTCAGCGACGGGCGGCTCGAGCTCAGTCTGGGCGCCGGCTGGATGCGGACCGATTACGCCGAGGCCGGTCTGACCTACGACCCGCCGGCCGTGCGGGTGGACCGGTTCGAGGAGGCGGTCACGGTGGTCAACGGGCTGCTGCGCACCGACGGCCCGTTCGACTTCGCCGGCGAGTACTACGAGGTGCGGGGCCACACCCTGACGCCACGACCGGTGCAGCGGCCCGGGCCGCCCCTCATCATCGGGGGCGGCGGCAGACGGGTGCTCTCCTTCGCCGCACGGCACGCCGATATCGTCAGCATCAACGCCAACCTGCGCGACGGCACGGGCGGCGCCGAGACGGCGGCCGACCTCACGCCGGAGCGGACCCGTCGGAAGGTGGCCTGGGTTCGGGAGGCGGCGGGCGACCGCTTCGCCGACCTCGAGTTGAACGCCCTCATCGGCTTCGCCATCGTGACCGACGACGCCGCCGGCCTGGCCGCCCAGATGGCGCCGGCCTTCGGCATCGACCCGGCCGACGCCCTGCACGTGCCGGTGGCACTGGCCGGGACGCTCGACGAGATGGCCGAGGAGCTGCGGTGGCGACGTGAGGAGTACGGGATCTCGTACTGGTCGATCGAGTCCGACGCCTGGGAGACCCTGGGCCCGGTGGTGTCGGCCCTGGCCGGTGAGTGACCCGCCCCGTCGGGTCGACGGGCGACCGCTCGTACCGCGACCGTCGACGCCCGCCCCGGTCGCAGGTCGCGGAGTCGCCGGTACGGACCGCCGTCGCCGGACGACGGCGTCAGCCGACGGACCCGCCGCTCCGATGACGCCATGAGGACCGCCGCCTGTCCCGGCTGCGGGGCCGCGGTGGCCGACAGGGATGGCCCGGTCCACGCGTACCTGTTCGCCGCTCCGGGATGCTGGCACCTCTACGGCTCCCTCCAGGACTGGAAGAACTCGCTCGTCGGTGATGAGGGAACGGACACGGCGCAGCAGGTCGTCGATTCCTACGCGGCCCAGCACGCTTCCAACCCGGACCGGCGCAACGTGCAGTCCGTGGCCGTGCACCTGATGAGCCTCTGCGCGTCACTGGAGCACCGGACCGCCGGGGTCCGGCTCCGATCGCTGCTGGGCGGATGGACGCAGCACGACTATCCGGAGCTCGTCCCACGGCCCGTCGCCTTTCCGATCACCGTCCGGGACGTCGCTGCTGCCGATGGAGCACACCGGGTTCGCGTCGCTGCCTCCTGGGCGCGGTCGACCTGGATGGCGTGGTCGGACCACCATGACGAGGTGCGCGGCTGGGTGGCGGCAACGGGCGACCTGTAGCCGCTTCCGGACGGCTCGCTACGGGTGGGGATTCCTCACCGGCCGCCCGGGACCACGCCGCCGGATCGGGGTGGGCGTCGCCGGCCGCGGCACTAGCCCAGGCGCTCGAGCACCAGGGCGTTGGCCTGGCCGCCGCCCTCGCACATCGTCTGGAAGCCGTAGCGGCCGCCGGTGGCCTCGAGCTGATTGAGCAGGGTGCCGGCCAGGCGGACGCCGCTGGCTCCCAGGGGGTGGCCGATGGCGATGGCCCCGCCCCGGGGGTTGAAGATCGCCGGGTCCACGGGGAAGGCCTTCAGCCACATGAGGGCGATGGCGGCGAAGGCCTCGTTGCACTCGACGGCGTCGAACTGGTCGATGGTCATCCCCGACCGGTCGAGCAGGCGCTGGGTGGCCGGTACCGGTGCCGAGAGCACGATGGCCGCGTCGTCGGCGGCCACCGTGGCGTGGGCGAACCGGGCCCGGATGGGCAGGCCCAGGCGCTCGGCCACCGACCGGTCGGCGATGAGCATGGCCGAGGCCCCGTCGGTCATCTGCGACGAGTTGCCCGCCGTGATGTCGGGCGCCGTGTCGGGCTCCCAGCTCTGAGCCGGGGGCAGGCCGGCCAGCTTCTCCATGGAGCCGGTGCGCCGGATCCCCTCGTCCTCCTCCAGGAGCTCACCGCTCAGCGTCCCGTCCTCGTTCTTGATGGGCACGGGGACCGCCTCGTTGGCGAACAGGCCGGCGTCCCAGGTGGCCGCGGCCCGGCGGTGGCTCTCCAGGGAGAAGGCGTCCATGTCCTCCCGGCTGATCCCCCACGTGTCCGCCAGTACCTGGGCCACCCGGAACTGGGCCCACAGCCGGCCGTCGATCTGCTCGAGGAACGACGGCGGGAAGGGGCCGGTGCCCCCGCGGGCGTTGGAGGCCAGCTTCACCCGGCTCATGGACTCGACCCCGCAGGCCACCACCAGGTCGTAGTGGCCGGCCACCACGCCGGCGGCGGCGAACTGCATGGCCTGCTGGGAGGACCCGCACTGGCGGTCCACCGTGGTGGCCGGCACGTGCTGGGGCAGTCCGGCCGACACCCAGCCGTTGCGGGCGATGTTGGTGCTCTGCTCCCCCACCTGGGTCACGCAGCCGCCGATGACGTCGTCCACCGTGCCCGGGTCGATCCCCGTCCGCTCGACCAGCGTGGTGAGGGCGAACCCCAGCAGGTCGGCCGGGTGCCAGTGGGCCAGGGCCCCACCCCGCTTGCCCAGCGTGGTCCGGACCACGTCCACCACCACCGCGTCGCGTACCTCGTTGCTCATGTCCTGTTCCCTTCCCCGGCCGGCCCCTCCGGGCTCGGCCACAGTTCCGGCACCCCGACGGGTGCGGACGCACCGGACGACGACTCGGCCCGTTCGCGGGCCTGCAGCAGTCCTTCGACGGCCGCCAGGGCGCCGCCGGCCGGCCCACGATAGGCCACGGCGCCGTGCTCCAGCACCACGGCGGTCTGGGCGATGTCGAGGACCCGGTCCACCTGCTGCTCCACGATCATGAGGGCCGTGCCGGTGGCGTTGATCCGCCGCATGCCGTCGTAGACGATGTCGGTCATGAGCGGGGCCAGTCCCAGCGAGATCTCGTCGGCCACCAGCACCTGGGGCGGCACCACCAGCACCTTGGCCAGCGAGAGGATCCGCTGCTCACCGCCGGACAGGGTGCCCCCGTGCTGGTTGCGCCGGCTGCCCAGCAGGGGGAAGGCCTCGTAGGCCCGCTCCAACGAGTCGGCGACCCCCTTGCGGCCGCCCCGCTGGCGGAAGGCCAGCTTCAGGTTCTCCTCCACGGTCAGGCTGGCGAACACGCCCCGGCCCTCGGGGACATGGGCCATGCCGGCCCGGGCGAGCTTGTAGGCCGGCCAGCCCGTCACGGTCTGACCGCCCAGCCGCAACGTCCCCGCCGACGTGGCCAGCAGCCCCGACACCACCCGGGAGACGGTGGACTTGCCCGCCCCGTTGGACCCGATCAACGCCGTGATCCCACCGGCCGGGACCTCGAAGCTGACGTCGAACAGGGCCCGGTAGGGACCGTAGGCCGCGCTGATCCCCACCACCTCGAGGGCCGGGGCGGCCACGGTGTCCACGGCGGAGGCCCGGGGCTCCGGCGCCACGGTCACGACTCGACCCCCAGGTAGGCCCGGCGTACCGCCGGTTGGGCCATGACGTCGGTGAAGGTCCCCTCGGCGATGACCTCACCCAGGTTCATCACCACGGTCCGGTCGACCACCTCGGCCACCATCCCGAGGTCGTGCTCGACCAGGACCATGGCCATGCCGTGGTCCCGCTGGACCTGACGCAGCACTGCGGCCAGCTCGCTGGTCTCGTGGACGTCGAGCCCGGACGACGGCTCGTCGGCCATCAGCACCACCGGGTCGGTGACCAGGGCCCGGGCCAGCTCCACCAGCCGGCACGACCCGAGGCCCAACGACGACACGGGGACCTGGGCCCGGTCGGTCAGGCCCACCGTCTCCAGCACGCCGTCCACCTTGGCCCGCTCCGCGGCCGTGGGCTTGGACAGGTTGGCCAGGTCCCGCCACAGCCGTCCCTTCCGCCACCGGGCCCGGAGGGCCACCAACAGGTGGTTCCACACGTCCATGTCGGGGAAGACCTCGACCCGCTGGTAGGTCCGACCGATCCCCAGGCGGGCCCGTTTGTAGGTCGGGACGCCCACCAGCGACTGGCCGTTCAGTTCGATCTGGCCCTGCTCGGGCCGCAACTGCCCGCACACGCAATTGAACAACGTGGTCTTGCCGGCGCCGTTGGGACCGACCAGGCCCACGCTCTCCCCGCGACCGACGACCATCGATACGCCGCCCACAGCGGCGATCCCGCCGAACCGCTTGGAGACGTCGGTCAGCCGCAGCAGGACGTCCCCGGAGGGTTCGCCGGCCATCTCAGCCGGCCACCGGCTCGGGACCGCCGCCGGTCGGGGCCAGCGGACGCGGCCCGTCGCCCGGACCGCCACCGGGTCCGGACGACACCTGGGAACCGCGCTGCAGGAAGAGCCGTTCGGCCCGCAGGGTCCACCGCCGCTTCTGGAACTCCAGGATGCCCTCGGGGTGGGCCACGTAGGTGAGGGCCCCGAAGGCGAAGAACACGATCAGCAGGCTGTTCCCGCCGAGGCGGGCGGGGACGTAGGTCAGCACCTGCTGCAGGACGACGTAGCCGAACCCGGCCTGGATGGCCCCCTCCACCGTGGACACGCCGGTGGTGACCACCACGACCACGAAGACCAGGGAGAAGCTCCAGCTGAACGACTGCGGGTTCACCGCCTGCTGGTTGAGGGCGAGCAGGGTCCCCCCGATGCCGGCCACGGCACCGGACAGCCCGAAGATCAGGACGTGCATCCACGTCAGGTTCACCCCGATGCCCGACGCCGCGGTGGTGCTGCCCCGCATGGCCTCGAGGAACCGGCCGACGGACCCGTGGCGGACCTGCAGGACCAGCACCACGCAGACGGCCAGGACCACCAGGGCCAGGATGAAGTAGGCGTGGCCGTTCCGGTCGAGGATGCCCAGGCCGACGGCCGAGGACTTCACGCCGAGCGCGCTGCCCTTGTAGGTGGAGAACTCGGCGAAGAAGGTGTTGTCGAAGAGCAGTGCCGCGGCGATGGTCATGAGGGCCAGGCCCAGGCCCCGGAGCCGGACCGAGGCGAAGGCCAGCACCACGGCCACCAGCGCGGCCACGGCCGCACCGACCAGGGCCCCGAGGAGCAGGTTGAGGCCCATCCGCTCGGCCAGCTGGGCGGCGAGGAAGGCCCCGACCCCGGCCAGCGTGGCCTGGCAGAGTGACAGCTGCCCACCCATGCCGGTGATGAGGGTGATCGACAGGAAGACGACGGAGTAGGCCAACCCGGCGTTGAACACGTTCTCCCAGATCTCGGGCATCCAGGTCAGCATGGACACCACGAAGGCGGCCAGCAGGACGTACCAGAGGATCTTGATGGTCCGGTCGACCATCGGAGCCCGCAGGGCGGCCGTGGTGGGCGGCACGGGCGGGTCCACCGAGGCCAGGGGGTCGTTGGCCCGGCCCAGCGTCCGCATCCCGGGGACGAACACCAGGGCCACCACCAGCACCACGAAGGGCAGCGAGGTGAGGGCGGCCGAGGACCAGATGCTCCCCTCGGGGAGGTAGCCCTGGAGCACGTTGGTGGCCACGCCCATCAGGATGCCCACCACCACGGCGATCACCGGCGAGCGCAGCACGGCCCAGGCCGCGGCGGCGAAGGCCGCCACCATGAGGTCGGCGTAGCTGCTGAACTGCACCTGGGCGTTGAGGGGGGCCAGCAGCACCCCGGCCAGCCCGGCGATGAACCCCGAGATGGCCCAGGCCGAGGCCACCACCCGGCCGCCGTTCACCCCGTCGAGCTCGATGAGCCGCCGGCTCTCGACCGCCCCCCGCATCTGCAGGCCCAGGTTGGTCCAGCGCATCAGGACCAACAGGGCCGCCAGGATGACGACGGTGGACACCACCGAGGTCAGCGAGATCCCGTTGATCGGGGTCCGGCCCACGCGGAAGTAGACGGTGTCGGGGTTGAAGAGGATGCTCGGGGCGTTGTACTGGTTGTTGGCGGTGAAGAGCACCGAGAGGATGGCCGGGATGCCCACCAGCATGCTGATCCCGGTGACCAGCTTGGCGATCACGTTGGCCGGGGCGATCTTGCGGAACAGGAAGCGGTCGAACAGCAGCCCCACCGCCGGGGCCAGGACCACCACGGAGAGGACGAAGGCCAGCCACACCGGCAGGTGCTCGTTCTGGACGAGGTAGGTGAAGGCGAAGGCCGACAGGTAGGCCTGGGCCCCGTAGGCGAAGTTCAGCACCCCGGTGGCCTGGTACGTGAGCACCAGGCCCACGGCCACGAGCGCGTACGTGCAGCCGTACGGGATGCCGGGTATGGCGAACCCCAGGAATTCCTGCACGTTCCGGTCGACTCCTACCCGAGCCCGGCGGCTGCTCGGCTCACGCCCCCGGTGTGCCGGCCGGGGGCGTCACGGGCACCGGGTTCTTGGCGTCGGGCCCGACGCACACGAAGACCTGCTTGCCCGGGGCGAACACCGTGACGAAGGTCGAGCCCTTCACCTGGACCCACGACGAGCACGCCGGGAAGGTCGCCGTGGTGTGGGCGTTGGTCCAGTCGGTCGGCGACTGGGTGTCCCCGGCGGTGAAGTCGGTGATCTTGTTGGTGGCGTCGATGACCCCGGACTGGGTCAGGTTGGACCCCGCCGCCTTGATGCCGGCCACGATGAGCGCCGCCGACTGCCACCCGGCCATGGCCACGTTGGAGGTGGTGTACTGCGGCGAGTACTTGTTCATGGCCGCCGTGTAGGCCACCATGCCCGGGTACACCGTCGGGTACTGGACGGCCCCGAACGGCACGTTGCCCTGGTTGTTCAGGTACACACCCTGCATCAGGCTCTGGTACTGGTTGAGCAGGGTCTGGTCGTAGCCGTTCAGCCACAACTGCTTGATGGAGAGGCCGTACTGCTGGATGGCCCGGGCCAGCGAGATGTTGTCCGAGGCCTGCATGCAGCTGATGACGGCCTGCGTCCCGGTGGACTGCAGCCGCTGGACGTCGGAGGTGTAGCTCCCCCCGAGCCCGGCACCGACGTCCACGAAGCTCACCTTGTACCCGGCGGCCTGGAGCTCCTGGGCCCCGACGTGGCAGGCGTCGTAGGAGGCCGAGATGATGGGCCCGTAACTGATGAAGCCCACCGACGCCGAGTGGGTGGCCTTCAGGAAGTAGGCCAGCGTCGGCGTGTTGGCCGAGTAGTCCTGCACCGACCCGCCGGCGGCGAACAGGTTCGGGTTGGGCGACCAGTTGCCCGTCACGTTGTAGCCGTAGGTCGGCGTGTTGGTCTCCACGAAGTAGTTCGGGGTGAACCACTGCGAGGCCGTGCCGATGGCGAAGACGTGGTCCTGGTCGATCAGGGTGTGGGTCAGCTGGGTGAACTGGCTGGGCGACCCGCCGTCGTCCAGGTTGTAGGTCAGCTCGATCTTGCGGCCGTCCACCCCGCCGGCGGCGTTGACCGTGTTGAAGTAGGCGATCATCCCGGGGGAGAACTGGGCGAAGTAGCCGGCCAGGGGCCCGGTGCGGCTGGTGATGGCCCCGATGTTGATGGTGGTGGCGGTGACCCCCGGGGCGCTGGAGCTCGTGCCTCCCGAGGTGGTGGTGGAGGAGCCCGACGCCGATGTGGTCGACGTGGTGGTCGACGAGCTGGACCCTGACGAGCATCCGGCCAGTAGCAGGGCCACCCCCAGGGCACCCACGAACCGCGCCGACCGACTTCCCCCGAACTTCACCATCAGCAGACATCCCTCGTGTCGGACCGACCGCACCGGGCCACTCGGCCCGGCTCCCCTACCTACAGCCGGTCAATGGAACTTACTCTTGCGACGGCGACAATAGCGAGATAGCGGGCCCCCCGCGTGCCGTCCGGCCACCGCATGTCCCCGGCCGGCCCGGACCGGGCGACCGGGCTCAGCCGACGACGACGTCGAGCGGCGTGCCCAGGGCCACCAGGTCGCCCCGCTCGTTGTCCTCGGCGTAACGCAGACCCTGGACGTTGAAGAGGGCCACCGACTCGGCGGCCACGGGGAAGGGTCCCCAATGCCAGGTGCCACGGGACAGGACGAACGGCTGGAGCGGGTCCAACCGGAAGGCCACGATCCCCTCGGCGTCGGCCGGCGAGTCGAGGTCCACCCCCGGTGGAGCCACGGCCACCACGGCGGGCACGTCGAGGGCCATCAGTACCTGGGTGTGGGTGACGTGCCGGTAGAGCATCTCGCACCGGAGCCCACCGTCGACGGCCGGGACCTCGTCCCGGCGGTGTCCGATCACGTTGACGTGGACGTCGTCCCAGGCGTAGCTCAGGCGGTGGTCGCCGTCGGTGGGGTCGGTGTCGGCCACCGGCAACCAGCCGAACGGGGCCCACGACCCGGCGTCGAGGGCCACCGGAGTGATCCGCCTGACCGTTCCACCCATGTGCACGCACCTCCCCGGACCGGATTCCCCGGTGAAGCTACCATCGGCACGACCGCCCGGGCACGGTCCGGGCGCCGGAGACATCCGGTCGAACAGGGAGGCGTCACGCACATGGACGTACGGAACATCGAGAACGTCACACCGATCGTCGAGCACGCCGGTACCGTCCCGGTGTGGTGGATGGTCCAGTCCCAGGAACTGCGCGAGCTCACCGACGGGGGCTTCCTCGAGCTGGTCAACGAGTTCGAGGTGGCCGGGGGCGGCCACGTCAACCCCCACTCCCACCCGACCCACGAGTTCTATTACGTCCTGCGGGGCCGCGGCATCATGACCGTCGGCGACGAGGACCGCACCATCGCCCAGGGCGACCTGGTCTACATCCCACCGGACGTCGTCCACAGCCTGCGCCCGGTGACCGACACCGCGCCGATCCACTGCTTCTGCTTCGCCATCGGGGTGAAGGGCGCGGGGACCATCGACTACACCAACAACTGACCCCCGGCCGGCGGGCCGGCCCTCCGGCCGTGGTCAGGCCGGCGCCCCGCCGTCGGTGATCAGCGAGGCGTCCAGTCCCAGGATCTCGACCGTGGTCGACCCGCCCCGCAGGGCGGTGAAGTAGCCGTCCTCGGCCGCGGCCCGGGCCCGGCCGGCGGCCAGCACCTCGTCGAGGCGGTCGCCGGGTACCACCACCACGCCGTCGACGTCGCCCACCACCCAGTCGCCCGGGGCCACCTCGACACCGGCCACCGTCACCGGGAGGCCGACGGTACCGGGCAGGGTCTTGCCGGCACCCCGGAGGGCCACCGTCCGGGAGAACACCGGGAAGCCCAGTCGCTCCAGGGCGTCGACGTCGCGCACCCCGCCGTCGATGACCAGTCCTCCCAGTCCCCGGGCCAGGGCGCCGGTGGTCAGCACCTCGCCCCAGTAGCCGCGGTCCGGGACGTCCCCCACGTCGACCACCAGGACCGAGCCCGCCGGGGCCCGGGTCACCGCCACGTGGACGGCCAGGTTGTCGCCGGGCGAGCAGCGCACCGGGTAGGCCGGCGCCGCCACCGACGCTCCGGTCCATACCGGTCGGATCCTCGTCGGGAAGGTCCGGCCCCCCGTCTCGCCCAGCGTCGCCGCACCCAGGGCCGCCAGGCCCGCCGCCGTCTCCGTGTCAGCCATCACACCGCTCCTCGTCCGTTGCGTCCGGGACCACCCGGCCGGCGGCGCGGATGGGGGCCGCCGGCCGGGTGGCCGGCGGCGGTCGGTGGCTCACCGGGTGAGCGCCACCGTCACTTCGATCTCCACGGCACCGCCCCGCGGCAGGGCGGCCACGCCGATGGCCGAACGGGTGTGGCGCCCGGCCTCGCCGAAGGCCCCGTAGAGGATGGCACTGGCCCCGTCCACCACGTCGGGCTGGCGGTGGAAGTCCGGCGTCGACGCCACGAAGCCCGTGACCGTGAGGACCCGTTCGATCCGGTCGAGCGACCCGAGGGCCACCTCCAGGACGGCCAGGGCGTTGAGGGCGCACACCGCGGCGGCCTCGGTCCCCTGCTCCACGGTGACGTCGTCACCCAGGGTGCCGATGCAGGTGAGCTCCCCGTCGATACGGGGAAGTTGGCCCGAGGTCCGGGCCACACCGTCGTGGATCACGACCGACTCCAGCGGGTGGTGGGGCGGATGGGGCCCGTGCAGCCGGAGGCCCAGCTCACCCAGCCGGGTGCGGACCCGGCCGAGCTCCCCGTCGGGTGCCGTCACGCGTTCTCCCGCATGAACTCGTAGACCCCGGCGAACTTCCGGTCGACCTTCTCCGGGAGGTGGTGGATGGGGCCGAGCTGGTGGGCCCCCCAGATGATGAAGGCGCTCCGCTCCACCAGGGCCGTGATGTGCATGGCCTTCGACGGGTTGGGGCCCACGGCCACCAGGCCGTGGTTGGCCAGCAGGGCGGCGCCCCGGCCCTGGAGGGCCTTGACGGCGTTGCCGCCGACGTCGGGGTGGCCGCTCATGGCGTACTCGGTCACCTGCACGTCGCCGCCCACGTAGATGGTGAACTCGTCGATGCACGAGGGGATGGGCTGGCGGGCCACGGCGAACATGGTGGCGTAGACCGGGTGGGAGTGGATGACCGAGCCGACGTCGTCGAAGGCCTGGTAGGCCGCCAGGTGCAGGGGGAGCTCCGAGGACGGTGAGCGCTCACCGGAGACCACCGCCCCGTCGAGGTCCACCACCACCAGGTCCTCCAGGGTCATCTCGGTGTAGTCCACCGAGGACGGGGTGACGCAGATGTTCCCGTCCTCCTGTCGGGCCGAGATGTTGCCGGCGGTCCCCTCCACCAGGCCCTTGGCCAGCATCTCCTTGGCCGCGGCCAGGACGGCCTGCGGAGCGTTCTCCACGGATCGGGTCATGGGATGGGACCTCCAGTTGCCTTCGGCAGGTGTGGGTGCGGGCCGGATCTGCGCCCGTCGGACGGCGTCATGCTAGTGCCCCGGACCACGCCCAACCCAGCCGACAGGGAGGGCCCCGACCACGCCGGCCGGTCTGGCCTAGATTGCGGACCCATGACGTGCCGAGCCACCACCGCCGTGCCGATCCTGCCCGCCGTGTGCCGCGGGCCCCGACCCGGGGACGCCGGGACGGTCGACCTCCCGGGACGGGGCTGACGGTGGCCCGCCTCCCGGCCGAACAGCTGCACGCCGTGGCCGAGGCCTTCGGCGACGAGACGGCCTACACCGTGGTGGGCAGCGGCTCGATCACCTTCGTCCGGTGGGACACCGAGGCCACCCGCCTGGCCCACGGCCTGGTGGCCCGGGGTGTGGGACCCGGCGACCGGGTGATCCTCCACCTGCAGGCGCCCAACGCGTTGCGCTGGATCACGGCGTACGCCGCCGTCCACCGGGCCGGGGCCGTGGCCGTGCCCTTCAACCCCCAGCTGACCCGGCCCGAGGTCGAGCGCATGGTGGCCCACTCGGGCGCGTCGGCCGCGTTCGTCGAGCAGGCCCTCCTCGACCGGTACGCCGACGGCGGGCCGCCCCTGGTGGTGGCCGTCCCCGAGGCCGGGGCCGGGGCCGACGTTCCGGGCACGGGCGGCGGGGCCGGGACGGTCACGTGGGCCGACGCCCTGGCCGACGACAGCTCGTACTTCCAGGTGCCCCGGGACAAGGGGGACCTGGCCGACATCCTCTACACCTCGGGGACCACCGGCCACCCCAAGGCCGTGGCCGTCCGCCACGAGAACTCGTCCCTGGTGCCCTTCCGGGAGCCGACCTGGAGCGGCGGGTCGTGGCTCCACGCCAGCCCGCCCTACACCTTCGCCGGCATCGCCTTCGTGTTCACCCCGATGAAGCTCGGGCTGCGGGGCATCTACCTGGCGTCGTTCGACGCCGGCACGTGGCTCGACACGGTGGAGGCCGAGCGGCCGGGGTCGGTCTTTCTGGTGCCGGCCATGGCCACCCTCCTCCTCGAGCACCCGCGGTTCGCCACGGCCGACCTGTCGTCGATCCAGCTCTGCACCGTGGGGAGCGCGCCGCTGGCCCCCGACGTCCTCGAGCGGCTCCAGGACAAGATGCCCTCGGCCCTGGTGTCCAACAACTACGGCATGACCGAAGCCGGATCGGTCTACTGCATGATGCCCCCGGGCGAGGCGGTCCGGCGGCCGGGGTCGGTGGGCAAGCCGCTGCCCCCCGCCGAGATCCACTGCACCGACAGCGAGGGCGCGGACGTCCCGGCCGGCCAGGTCGGCGAGGTCCGCATGCGGATCCCCGGTCGACCACGCGAGTACTACGGCGACCCCGAGGCCACGGCCCGCACCTGGGTCGACGGTTGGCTGCACACCGGTGACCTCGGCCGCATCGACGAGGACGGCTACCTCTACATCGTGGGCCGGAGCAAGGACGTCATCATCCGGGGGGGCAACAACATCCACCCGACGGACGTCGAGCACGCCATCGCCCTCCACCCGTCGGTCCACGAGGTCGCCGTCCTCGGTGTCCCCCACCCGGTCCTCGGCGAGGACGTGGTGGCCGTCGTCGTCCTGATGCCCGGCGCCGTCGCCACCCCCGACGAGCTCCGGGAGCACACCCTCGGGCACCTGGCCAAGTACAAGGTGCCCCGTCGCTGGACCTTCGTCGACGAACTGCCCCGGAACGCCACCGGCAAGGTGCTGAAAGCCGAGCTGCTGGCCGGTCTCCCGGCCGACGTCGTTCCCGGGGACGGCTGACCGGTCCCGTCCGACCGGTCCCGTCGGCAGCACGACCAGCTCCGCCCTCGCCGGGGTGACCGTCCTGGAGGCATCCGAACGGCTCGCGGCCCGTCGCGGGCAGTCGCCCCCGGACGAGCCGACGGGATCACCGTGCCCCCCGGAACGCCGGCACCGATGCTGACCACCGGCACCACCGCGACCGTCCGGAGCTCTTCGAAGGTCGTCCCGGACCTCTGATCGTCCCCATACTGGTGATCACCGAAGTCGCCTACCTCGTGGAGACTCGGCTCGGCTCGAATGCCGAGATCCGATGCCCCGGGGACCTGTCGAGCGGCAAGCTGATCGCCGAACCGGTCGTCGCCTCCGATCGGCCCCGGATCGCAGCGCTCGTCTCGAGGCACCGCGACGTTCCCGTGGGCACCGTGGACCGGTCGGTCGTCGCCGTCGCCGTCGCCGTCGCCGTCGCCGTCGCCGGGCGACATCACCCCTCGCAGGTGGCAACGCTCGATCGTCGGCACCTCACGATCGTCCGGCCGGAACATGTCGATCCATTCGGACTTCTCCCGTGACTGCCCCGACAGGCCGGACAGTCCGGACGGTCGCCGGTGAGACCCTCCGGGCCGAGCAGGCACCCGGCGCCTGCCCCCGCGGGCGCCACACCCCCCGGTTTCCGGCGAGCCGGTATCGTGACCGCCATGACGACCCAGCCCACCCTGATCGAGCACCCGCGGATCGGCATCGTCGGGGCGGGCAACATCGCCTCGCTCAACGTGGCCGGCTACCTGGACGACGACCGCTGCGACGTGGTCGCCGTGTGCGACCCCAAGGACAGCCGCGCCGCCGAGGCCGCGGCCGTCTGGGGGGCGCCGAAGGCCTACACCGACCTCGGCGCCCTGCTGGCCGACCCGGACATCGACGCCGTCGAGATCCTCACCCCGACCTTCCTCCACTACGACCACGTGCTGGCCGCCATCGCCGCCGGCAAGCACGTGTCGTGCCAGAAGCCCCTCTCCAACACCATCGCCGAGTCCCGGGCCATGGCCGCTGCGGCCGAGGAGGCCGGACTGATCCTGCGGGTCAGCGAGTGCTTCCGCCACTACCCCCCGCTGGAGCTGGCCAAGAAGCTGGTCGCCGACGGGGCCATCGGGAAGCCCTCCCAGCTGCGCCTGCGCACCGTGGTGGGCCAGACCGACGCGGCCTTCCAGTCCGGACTCGAGGTCGAGGGCTACTTCTGGCGCATGACCGACTCCACCTCCCCCGGCGGGCACCTCTTCGACGACATGATCCACAAGTACGCCGTGGCCCTCTGGATGTTCGACCAGGACATCACCTCGGTCCAGGCCGTGGTCCGCCGCCGCGACTACTACTTCGAGCCCTGCGCGGCGATCTTCGAGTACGAGGACCCGTCCATCCTGGGCACCATGGACGTCAGCTACGCCCCGGCCATGTGGCTGCGGAGCTCCTACTACGGGGCCGACGAGTTCTTCGAGATCCAGGGCGACGAGGGGTTCCTCTGGGTGACCCGCTGCACCGGCCAGCTGCTGGACCTCCCCGCCGTGGTCCTCTACGACGGCACCCGGGGGAAGCAGACCACCACGTCGTTCCCCCACGTGGACGACGACTGGGGCTCGGGGTTCTCCCGGGCGTCGCACAACTTCATCGACAGCCTGACCGAGGGCACCCCGCCCGAGATGAGCGCCGAGGACGCCATCAAGGCCCTCCAGCTGGTCTACGCCGTCTACGAGGCGGGCAACACCCACCAGGCCGTCGACCCCCGCGCCATCTCCGAGACCGTCGTCCCCGACGGGTGGGCCCGGTGAAGGTCACCCGTACCCTCCACCACAGCGTCAACGTGGAAGGGCGCCTGGCCGAGTCGGTGGCCTTCTACCGCGACCTGCTCCAGCTCCCCAGCGAGGCCCGTCCCACCATCTTCGTCGACGGACACTGGTTCGCCGCCGGCGACGTCCAGCTCCACCTGGTGGACGGCGACCAGGGCGACGAGCTCATCAAGCCGACCGGCCCCCACGTCTGCTTCGCCGTGGAGGACCTCGACGCCGCCATCGCCGAGCTCGAGGGTGCGGGCATCCCCTACGCCGAGGGGGCCCAGGGGCCCGTGGTGCAGATCTGGTTCGTCGACCCGGCCGGCAACACCATCGAGATCCAGCAGGATCCCGAGCTCCGCCCGCACCCCGTTCCGTGAGCCCGCACACCCGGCGGGTCCTGGTGGTGGGCGGGTCGTCGGGTATCGGCCGCAGTGTGGCGGTGGCCCTCGGCCGACGAGGCGACCGGGTCGTGGTGGCCGCCCGGCGGGCCGCCCTGGTCGAGGCCGTGGCCGCGGAGGCCGGCCCCACGGCCACCGGTCTGGCGGTCGACGCCACCGACGCCGACCGGGTGCACGACCTGGTAGCCGGGGCCGTCCGGGCCCTGGGCGGGCTCGACACCGTGGTCTACGCCGCCGGCTCGTCCCCCCTGGCCCCGCTGGCCGACACCGGTGCGACCGCCTGGCATGACGTGCTGGCCACCAACGTGGTGGGCGCCGGGCTGGTCGTGGCCGCGGCGACCGACCATCTGCGGGCCGGCGCCGACCCCACCGCCGTGCTGCTCACCTCCCACTCGGTGGGACGGCCCTGGCCCGGGCTCGTCCCCTACGCCGCGTCCAAGGCCGCGCTGGACGAATTGGTCCTGGGCCTGCGGGCCGAGGAGCCCTGGTTGCGGGTGGTCCGGGTGGTGGTGGGCCCCACCTCCACGCCGTTCGCCGACGGGTGGGACCCGGCCGACGCCGAGTCCTACTTCGTCCGGTGGGCCGACGAGGGCTACCTGGCCCACCAGGTGCTCGGTCCCGACGAGGTGGCCACCCGGCTGCTGGCCGCCCTGGACGACCCCGCCTCCCCCGACGATGTCCGGGCCGTGGGGGCCACCGGAGGCTGAGCCACCGCCGGCGGGGCGGGCCGTCGGCCCCGGCTCAGGGGATGCCGCCGTCCACCCGGAGCACGGCCCCGGTGGTGTAGCTCGAGGCGTCGGAGGCGAAGTACAGCGCGGCCCCCACGACCTCGTCGGGCGCACCGGCCCGACCGAGGGCGTGGCGTGCCGCCACCCCGGCCTCGAAGGCCTCGAGGTCCCAGTCCCTGGACACGTCGGTGAGGAACGGCCCGGCCATGATGCAGTTGACCCGCACGGTCGGGCCGTAGGCGTGGGCAAAGCCCTCGGTGAGGGCGTTCAGGCCGGCCTTGGCGGCGTCGTAGGGGAGCATGTACGGGGCCGGCCGGATGGAACCGGTGGACGAGATGTTGATCACCGACCCGCCCCCGTCGGCCACCATGCGGGGGGCGACCAGGGCGGTCAGCCGGAACGGCCCCCGCAGGTTGAGCCCGACCACCTTGTCCCACATCGCTTCGGTGACGTCGGCCAGGTCGCCGTAGAGGAGGGACGAGCCGGCGTTGTTGACCAGCACGTCGACCCGGCCGAACCGGTCGTAGGCCGCCTCCACCAGGCCGTCCAGCTCGTCCCACCTCGACACGTTGACGGCCACAGGCAGGGCCCGGCGCCCCCGGGCCTCCACCTCGGCCGCCACCTCCCGGCAGGCGTCGAGCTTGCGGCTGGCCACCACCACGTCGGCCCCGGCGGCGGCGAAACCCAGCGTCATGGCCCGGCCCAGGCCCCGGCTCCCCCCGGTGACCAGGACCACCCGGTCGGTCAGGTCGAACCGCTCCCCCGGCGGGGACGGTCGGTCGGCCCCGCTCATCGCAGGGACGTGGTGGCGGCCAGCAGCGCCGCCTTGGCCGCCATGTCCAGCACCACGTCGCCGAATTTCGCCATCTTGGGGTTGTCGGCCTGGCCGGCCACCACCCGGGCGTACCCGGCCTCGAGCACGATGGCCAGCTTGAACCGGGCCAGGATGACGTAGTAGTCGATCTCGTCGACGGGCCGGCCGCTGGCCGTGGCGTAGGCCTCGAGGAGCTCGTCCTTCGACGGCATGCCGGTGAAGTCCACGTAGCTCACGGTGCTGGGCCCGGCCGCCGAGGTGTCGTCGGGCCAACCGTTGAGCACCCAGCCCAGGTCGAGCAGCGGATCGCCCACCGTGGCCATCTCCCAGTCCACGATGGCGGCCAGACGGGCCGGGGCCCCGTGACGGTACATGACGTTGGCGAACTGGTAGTCACCGTGCATGATGCCCGGCCGGTAGGAGCGGGGGTGGTACGTGCGCAGCCAGGCCGCCGCCTCGTCGATGCCGGGCAGCGGGCGGAACCGGACGGCGTCGAGGTGGGCCAGCCACCGGTCGACCTGGCGCTCGTGGAAACCGTCGGGCCGGCCGAACCCTTCGAGGCCCCGGGCCTCCCAGTCCACGCGGGACAGCCGGGCGATCCCGTCCACCAGCTCGAAGGCCAGGCCCCGCCGGGCCCCGAGGTCGGAGCCGAACGGTTCGGGCCAGGTGGTCCCCTCCTGGATGGGCGACCAGCCGTCGACGAACTCCATCAGGTAGAAGCAGCCCCCCACCACGTCGGGGTCGTCGCATCCGGCCAGCACCCGGGGGTGGGGCACGTCGGTGTCGGCCAGGGCGGCCAGCAGCCGGTACTCCCGCAGCATGGTCTCGTTCCGCCCGGCGGGCACCGGGTCGGGCGGACGGCGCAGGGCGCACCGCAGGTCCCCCCGGGTGACGGCGAAGAGGTCGTTGGACGCCCCACCGGTGATGAACGTGGCCTCGACCGGCTCCCCGGTGCCGGGCAGCCCCCGGGCGTCCATCCACCGGCCCAGCCGCTCCCGGTCCAGGGACGGCTCGTACCCGTCACCGTCACCGGCGTCGGCCCCGCCTCCGCCGTCGCCGGCGACGGCGGGGGCATCGCTCACTGGTTCCCCACCTCGTGCTCGAGGTCGGCCAGGTCGGCCTCGGGCCAGCCGGCCGCGGCCGAGGCCAGGGCCCCGGGGTGGGCGGCGAACTTCTCCCGGGCCGCGGCCACCCGGGTGGGCAGGTGCTGGGAGGGCCACGGTCCGGTGACCGGGGTGTACCCCCGCAGCACCTGACGGGCCACCGTGGTCCGGTGCACCTCGGTCGGCCCGTCCACCAGGCCCATGACGGGGGCGGTCATCCACAGCCCCCCCAGCGGAAGCTCATCGGAGACGCCGAGGGCCCCGTGGACCTGGATGGCCCGTCGGGTCACGTTGTGCAGCACCTGGGGCGTGAGCACCTTGATGGCCGCGATGTCCCGACGGACGGCCCGGGGATCGTGGCCCTGGTCGATGCACCACGCCACGTAGAGGACGAACAGCCGGAATTGGGTGAGCTCGATGTAGGAGTCGGCCACGTCGACCTGGACGCCCTGCTTGTCGGCCAGCACGCCGTCGCGGGTCCGCCGGCTGACCGCCCGCTCGCACAGCATGTCCAGGGCTTTGGTGGCCGTGCCCACCGTGCGCATGGCGTGGTGGACCCGTCCGCCGCCCAGACGGGTCTGGGCGATGACGAAGGCCTGGCCCTCCCCGCCCAGCAGGCTGTCGGCCGGTACCCGGACCCCGTCGTACCGGATGAGGGCGTGCATCCCGCTGCCCGGGACCCGCTCCCCCATCAGCCCGATGTTGCGCACGATCTCCACGCCGGGCGTGTCCGTGGGGACGAGGAACATCGACATGCCCCGGGTGACCGGGACCGTCCGGTCGGTGAGGGCCATGACGATGAGGAAGCTCGCCGTCCGGGCGTTGGAGGTGAAGAACTTCCACCCGTCGATCACCCAGTCGTCGCCGTCCCAGGTGGCCGTGGTCTCGAAGAGGGAGGGGTCGGAGCCCCCCTGGGGCTCGGTCATGGAGTACGCCGAGAAGAGCTCGCCGGCCAGCAGCGGCTGGAGGTAGTCGCGCTTCTGGGACTCGGTGCCGTAGTGGGCGATGATCTCGGCGTTGCCGGTGTCGGGGGCCTGGGTACCGAAGACGATCGACGCCCACAGCGACCGGCCCAGGATCTCGTTCATCAGGGCCAGCTTCACCTGGCCGTACCCCTGGCCGCCGAGCTCGGGGCCGAGGTGGCAGGCCCACAGTCCCCGGTCCCGAACCTGCTGCTTGAGCGGGTCCACGATGGCCCGCAGGGCGTCGTCCAGCGGGTGGAAGGTCCGGTCGCCCCACAGCAGGTCGAGCGGTTCGACCTCCTGGCGCACGAAGGTGTCCATCCAGTCGAGCTGGGCCTGGAACTCCGGATCGGTCGAGAAGTCCCAGGCCACGGTCAGTCCCCCGGCTCGAGGTCGCGGGGCAGTCCCAGGATGCGCTCGCCGATGACGTTGCGCTGGACCTCGCTGGTCCCCCCGGCGATGGTCAGGCACCGGGTGGCCAGGGTGCCCTGCGACCACCGTCCCGGCCGCCCCTCGGCCACGGCGCCTTCGGGGCCCATCAGCACCAGCCCCTCCTCCTGGACGCGCTGCTCGTGCTCGGCCCCGAGCAACTTGCGCAGGCTGGCCGCCGGCCCGGGGTCGGCCCCGGCCAGCGACAGCAGCCCCGACCGGTGGGTCATGAGACGCAGCGACTGGGCCTCGGCCAGGAGGGTGCCCAGGCGGAGCAGGGTGCCGTCGGGCACCGTCCCCTCCTGCTTCACCACGTGGCGCACCAGCGACTCCACCCCGATGCCGAAGGTCGAACCTGAGGAGATGGAGACCCGTTCGTTGGCCAGGGTCATCCGGGCGATGCCCCACCCGCCGTCCACCTCCCCGATGACGCAGTCGTCGGGGACGAACACCGAGTCCAGGAAGACCTCGTTGAACAGGGCGGCCCCGGTCAGCTCGCGCAGCGGGCGGATGTCCAGCCCGGGCGAGGACATGTCGACGATGAAGTAGGTGATGCCGTCGTGCTTGGCCGCCGACGGGTCGGTCCGGGCCAGGCAGATCCCCCACTGGGCCAGGTGGGCCATCGACGTCCACACCTTCTGCCCGGTGAGCTCCCACCCCCCGTCCACCCGCACGGCCCGGGTGGTCAGGCTGGCCAGGTCCGAGCCCGCCCCCGGCTCGGAGAACAGCTGACACCAGGCCAGCTCGCCCAGCAGGGTCGGCCGCACCCAGCGGTCCTGCTGCTCGGCCGTGGCACACGAGATGAGCACGGGCAGCACCCACGCCCCGACGCCGAGGTGCGGGCGGCCCACGCCGGCCGCGGCCAGCTCCTCGTCGATCACCACCTGCTCGACGGCGCCGGCGTCCCGTCCCCAGGGGGCCGGCCAGTGGGGGGACACCAGCCCGGACTCGACCAGGCGCCGACGGCGCTCGGGCTCGTCGGCGGACGCCAGCTCGGCCACCAGGGGGGCCAGCTCCTCCCGCAGGCGGTCGGCCTCCTCGGGCAGATCGGCCGACAGGGCCCGGCGGGCCCCCCGGCGGGCCGCGTCGGCCAATTCCAGGCGGGCTGCGTCACTGCCTCCGAGGAGCTGGCGGTCGGCGAGCGCCCGCTTCAGGTGGAGGTGCAGGTCGTGCTCCCAGGTGAAGCCGATCCCCCCGAGCAGTTGCAGGCAGTACTCGGCACAGGTCACGTACCCGTCCAGGGCCAGCACGGCCGCCGTGGGGACGGCCAGATCCACCCCGTCGTCCACCCCGTCCCCGTCGTCGGTCCCACCGGCGTCGGCCGACAGCGCGGCGTCGACCGCCTGGACGGCGTCCCAGGCCACGGCGGCCAGCTGCTCCACCAGCACGGCCATGTCGGCGCAACGGTGCTTGACCGCCTGGAACTGACCGATGGGCCGCCCGAATTGGACCCGCACCTTGGCGTACTCGGTGGCCGTCTCCAGACACCACCTCGCGCCCCCGGCGTGCTCGGCGGCGGCCAGGGCCGACACCACCTGACGCACCCGACCGTCGGCCAGCCCGGTCAGCCGGCGGTCGGTCGGCACCACCAGGGCGTGCACCTCCAGCGCCCCCACCCGCCGCGTGGCGTCCAGACTGGGGAGCGCCTCGGAACGGGCCGGGCCGTCGGGGCCCACGTCGACGAGGAACCACGACCGGTCGCCCGAGGGGTCCCGGGCCGGGACGAGCGCCAGCGCCGCCGTGCCCAGCCCGAGCACCGGGCGCAGGGTCCCCGACAGGGTCCACGTGCCGTCGGACGCCGGGCCGGAGGCCTCCAGGGCCCCGTCACCCAGGTAGACGGCGGCCGGCGTGGTGCCGTCGGCCAGCCCCGGGAGCACCCCGGCCGCCCCGGCCGGGGACAGGTACCGGGCGGCCAGCGCCGACACGGCGACCGTGGGCAGCAGGGGGCCGGGGGTGACCGCCCACCCCGTCTCCTCCAGCACCACCGCCGTCTCGAACAGTCCGAACCCCTGGCCGCCGTGGGCCTCGGGGAGATGGAGCCCCGGCCAGCCCTGGTCGGCCATGCCGGACCACACGGGCTGGAGCTCCTCCACCTCGGCGTCGAGCAGGGCCCGGGCCACCTCGGGGCCGCTGTAGGCGGACAGCCACTTGGCCGCCGAGGTCCGGAGCTCCTCGTGCTCCCCGGTCAGTGCGATCGGCATGTCAGTCCCCCTGGTGGTCGTCGGACGACGCGGCGTCCGGATCGGCGTCGATCTCGATCACGATGGCCCGGGTCGGGCAACCGTCGGCGGCCACCCGCAGCTTCGCCACGGTGTCACCCGGAGGATCGGCCGCCACCGACTGCCCCTCGTCGTCGAGGTCGAAGGAATCGGGCGCCCAGTACACGCAGTTGCCCGACCCGATGCACTTGTCGTGGTCGACCACGATCCGTACGGTGCTCACGATGGCGTCGAGGCGTCCGGGACGGAACGGGTGGCACGGATGACACGGGTGACGTCTGGCACAAGGGGTGACATTACCCCCACCGGGTGATCGGGCGCCGGTGCGGACCCGGGGTGGACAGGGCCGGTGACCGCCGTGACGGATCCGCCCCGGGTGGTCCCTCCGGCCGGCGGTACCCGGTCAGCCGCCGGACCCCGACCCCGCAGTTCGGCCATCGCCGCCCCGATCCGCCGGGCCCCGGTCTCGGGTCGCCTGGCACCCTCGAGGGCCCGCACGGGCTCCGGCGGATGGACCTCGGCCCGGAACGTCATGGCCCGCTCCCCTGCCCGCTCCTCTGCCTGTCCACCGTGACGGGACGCCAGGGTGGGCGCCGGGGCGGGCCGCCCCCGTCGCCCGTCGTCCCATCCACCCGGCGACGGCACCCCGGCCGCGTGGCCACCGGGGACCCCCTACCGTGCACAATGGGTGGCGGACAGGGGAGGAACGGCAGTGAGCACGACCCGCAACGCACCCACGCTCGTGGCCGCCAGGCACGACCTGGCGGCGACGGCCGCCGAGCGCCGCGAGATCGGACGACAGGCCCGGGTGCTGGCGCCCCGGAGTGACCTGGGGGTCTGGGACGAGCGGAACCGCGGACACGATCCCGTCGAGAGGATCCTGGCCCAGAACGAGATCCGCCTGCCCGAGCTGGCCCCGCTCCGGCACCAGCGCATGGCGCGCTCGCCGTGGAACTTCTACCGGGGCGCCGCCGCCGTGATGGCGGCCGACCTCGCCTCGCGGCCGCACAGCCGCATCGAGGTCCAGCTCTGCGGGGACGCCCACGTCCTGAACTTCGGGCTGTGGGCCACACCGGAGCGCAATCTCAACTTCGATCTGCGCGACTTCGACGAAACCCTTCCCGGTCCGTTCGAGTGGGACGTGGCCCGCCTGGCGGCGAGCTTGGTGGTGGCCGCCCGGGAGAACGGCGTGAAGCCCGGCCGGTCGGACGCCGCGGTCACCGCGGCGGTCGACGCCTACCGCAGCCGGATGCGGACCTACGCCACGTCGCCCCTGCTCGACATCTGGTACGAGGGCACGCGCTTCGACCAGTTCATCGACTATTTCGAGCACGCCGACCGTGGCCAGGTGAAGGTCCAGTTCGAAAAAGGGAAGGCGACGCGCACCAGCCGCGGGGCGTTCGCCAAGCTCACGACCGGACGACGCGGGCGGGCCCGCATCACCCCGCAGCCCCCGCTGCGGGTGACCCTCGACGACCGCGAGCAGGGCGACGTCGTCGAGGGTCTGCTCGGGGAGTACCGCCTCACCCTCCAAGAGGACCGCCGCAAGCTGTTCGACCGTTTCATCCCGGTGGACATCGTCCGCCAGGTGGTCGGGGTGGGCAGCGTGGGCATGATGGTCTACCTCGTGCTGCTCGAGGGGAGTGCCACCGGTGACCCGCTCTTCCTGCAGTGCAAGCAGGCCGGTCCGTCCGTCTACGAGTCCTTCACCTACGCCAGCGCGCACGACCATCACGGTGCCCGGGTCATCGCCGGCAAACGGATGGTGCAGAGCGCCACCGACATCTTCGTGGGCTGGGGCTCGTTGGACGGGCGCGACTTCTACGTCCGCCAGTTCCGTGACATGAAGCTCATACCCACCACCAACCTGATCGCCCCGGTCCTGGTCGAGTTCGGCATCGCCTGCGGCAACACGCTGGCCCGGGCCCATGCCCGCTCCGGCGACCCCGTGGCCATCGACGCCTACATGGGCAAGGGCGACGTCTTCACCAAGGCCATGCGGAGCTTCGCCCGCCGCTACGCCGACCAGAACGAACGGGACCATGCCGCGCTGGTCGCCGGCATCCGACGGGGCAAGGTGGAGAGTATCGACGACTGACGTCCGCCCGGTCGTGTCGGCGACGAAGTCCCCGGTGTCCGACCACCGGTCACCGGCTCCGTCGGCACCGTCGCGATGAGCCGGGACGAGGACCCCGTCACCCGACGCCGGGTGGTCGCCGCCCTCGGGACCACCGGTCCGTCCGCCGGTCCGGGACCGGCCGGCGAGAGGGGCGGGCCCCCTCCGGGGAACAGATAGTCCAACCCCGGGGGTCGACCAGGCCACGCCCGCCGGACCGGCGCGACCGGATGCCCACCGCGGTGCTCCACCAGCACCCTTCCCTGGACGTACCGCCGGCCGGCACGCCGTCCCCGTCCGCCGCGGCGCTAGCCTGCGCCCGACGCCGGGGAGATGCTCCCCGAGGAGGAGCACGGAGATGACCGACCCAGCCCCACAGGCGACGCAGTCCCCACCCACCCCACCGGCCCCCCACCCCCACGACCCGCTCACCGCCGACGAGGTCACCCGGTCGGTGGCCGCCGTCCGGGCCGACGGCCGGCTGCCCGAGGGGTCCCTCTTCGCCACCGTCGAGGTGGCCGAGCCCACCCGGGCCGAGATGGCCGACTTCCGGGCCGGGACGCCCCTCGAACGCACGATCCGCATCGTGGCCCTCCCCGGCCCCGGGGCCTCCGTGGTCGAGATCGAGGTCCGGCTGTCCGACGGTGCCGTGGTGGGCTGGACCGAACGCGACGACGTCCGGCCGGCCCTCCTCTACGACGACGCCTACCGGTCCATACTGGCCCTGAAGGAGCACCCCGACTGGCAGGCGGCCATGGTGCGTCGGGGCATCACCGACTTCGAGCAGGTCCAGATCGACCCCTGGCCCACCGGGAGCTTCGACAACCCCGCCGAGGAGGGCCGGCGGATCACCCGCTGTCTGTCCTACTGGCGCCAGGACCCGTCGGACAACGGCTACGCCCGGCCGGTCGAAGGGGTACTGGCCACGGTGGACGCCGCCCGCGGCGAGGTCCTCGAGGTGGTGGACCACGGTCTGGTGCCGCTGGCCCCCGAACGGGGCAGCTACCTGCCCGAGCACAACGGACCGCTGCGTACCGATCTGCGGGCCCTGGAGATCACCCAGCCCGACGGGGTGAGCTTCACCCTCGAGGGGAACCTCCTCACGTGGCAGCACTTCACGCTGCGGGTGTCCGTGACCCCGCTCGAGGGCCTGGTCCTCCACGACGTGGGCTGGGTGGACGACGACGGGACCACCCGGACCATCCTCCACCGGGCGGCGGTCAGCGAGATGGTCGTCCCCTACGGCGACCCCGACCCCATGCACAACTGGAAGAACGCCTTCGACGTGGGCGAGTGGGGGCTCGGCCGCATGCTCAACTCGCTGACCCTGGGCTGCGACTGCCTCGGCGAGATCACCTACCTCGACGCCGTCGTGGCCAGCGAGCACGGCCATCCCCACGTGGTCGAGCACGCCGTGTGCATCCACGAGGAGGACTACGGCATCCTCTGGAAGCACACCGACATGAACACCGGTCGGGCCGAGGTCCGCCGGTCCCGTCGACTGGTGGTGTCCTTCTTCGCCACGGTGGGCAACTACGACTACGGGTTCTTCTGGTACTTCTACCTCGACGGCACCATCCAGCTCGAGGCCAAGCTGACCGGCATCATGTCGACCAAGGGGATCCCCGAGGGCGGAACGGCCGACCACGCCTCGGTCATCGCCCCCGGCCTGGCCGCCCCGGTCCACCAGCACCTGTTCTGCACCCGGCTCGACGTCGCCGTGGACGGACCGGTGAACGAGGTCCTCGAAGTCGCCTTCGCCGGTGAGGAACGAGGTCCGGACAACCCGCTGGGCAACGCCATCGGGCGCCGGGTCACCCGCCTCGCGACCGAGCAGGCGGCCCGGCGCGACGTGGACGCGGCGTCCAGCCGGCACTGGCGCATCGTCAACCCGGGGCGGACCAACGGCCTGGGCCAGCCCGTGGCCTACAAGCTGGTCCCCTCGGCCACCCCCACCCTGCTGGCCCACCCGGACTCCAGCGTGGGCCGCCGGGCCGGGTTCGCCCGCCACAACCTGTGGGTCACGCCGTACCGCCCCGACGAGCGCCGGCCCGCCGGGGACTACCCCAACCAGCACACCGGCGGGGCCGGGCTGCCCGAGTGGACGGCGGCCGACCGGTCGCTGGTCGACGAGGAGATCGTGGTGTGGCACACCTTCGGGGTGACCCACAATCCCCGGCCCGAGGACTGGCCGGTCATGCCGGTGGAGTACTGCGGCTTCCACCTGGTGGCCGCGGGCTTCTTCGACCGCAATCCGGCCCTGGACCTGGCACCGCCCGACCACTGCCACTGAGCGGCCCGGGCCCCGGTCGGGCCCGCGCCGCGACGCCACCGGTACGATGGCCGCCATGCCCGAGCTCGAGACACTGCTCTACGACGAGTCCGACGGGGTGGCCTGGATCACCCTCAACCGGCCCCACGCCCTCAACGCCTTCGACCCCGTCATGCAGCGCGAGCTGCGCGAGCTGTGGCAGGCGCTGCGCACCAACGACGACGTGCGGTGCGTGGTGCTCACCGGAGCGGGCGACAAGGCCTTCTGTACCGGCCTCGACCGGGGCAGCATCGGCGAGGTCGAGGAGCTGCCGCCGGGCAAGCTCCCGGGCTACAACACGCCGTGGGACTTCGACGACCCGGGCAAGAGCGTCTGCCCCAAGACCAACCACCTGTGGAAGCCGGTGATCGCCGCGGTGAACGGCATGGCCTGCGGCGGGGCCTTCTACATCCTGGGGGAGGTCGACTTCATCATCGCCTCGGAACGGGCCACCTTCTTCGACCCCCACGTCACCTACGGCATGCCCGCGGCCTTCGAGCCCATCTTCCTCCTCCACAAGATGCCCTTCCAGGAGGTGATGCGGCTCTCGCTGCTCGGCTCCTACGAGCGCATGTCGGCCGAACGGGCCCACCAGGTCGGGTTCGTCTCCGAGGTGGTGCCGGCCGACGAGCTCACCGAGCGCACCCGCTGGGCCGCCCAGGCCATCGCCGACCAGCCCGAGCGGGCCGTCGGGGGCACCCTGCGGGCCCTGTGGATGGGCCTCGAGCTCTCCCGACGCCAGGCCCTCGACCACGCCTTCCTGGTGACCCACGTGGGCACCGACCCGGCCACGCTGGCCGAAGGCCAGGCCACCTTCACCTCGGGCAAGCGCATCGACTGGCGGCTGCGCTGAGCCGATCGCGGGCCCGGCACCCCGGACCGGGGAAGCCGCTCAGCCGTCGAGGTCCCCGGCCCGGCGGCGCAGCAGGGTGCGGTCGGGTTTCCCCACCCCCAGCACCGGCACCTCGTCGAGGTGGACCACGTACTCGGGGGTCTTGAACTTCGCCACCCCCTGGGCGGCGAACCACCGCCGGCACTCCGCCACGTCGACCTCGGGACCGCCCACCACGAAGGCCACCACCCGCTCGCCCATGCGCTCGTCGGGGCGGCCCACCACCACGGCCTGGCGCACCGCCGGGTGCAGCTCGAGCACCCGCTCCACCTCGGCCGAGGCGATGTTCTCCCCACCCCGGATGATCAGCTCCTTCAGCCGGCCGCCGATGGTCAGCCACCCCTCACCGTCGAGGACCCCGAGGTCGCCGGTGGCGAACCAGCCCCGGCGGACGGCGGCGCGGGTCTGGGCCGGGTCCCCGTAGCCCATGAACAGCTCGGGCCCCCGCACCTGGACCTCGCCCCGCACCCCGGCCGGGAGCACCCTTCCGGTGACCGGGTCGACCACCCGCAGCTCGGCCTCGCCCACGGCGTGGCCGTCGGTGTCCCGGGCCTTGTCGGCCGGGTCCCACCAGGCGCTGGTGGTCACCGTCGGTGCCTCGGTCGAACCGTACGTGCGCTTCACCAGGGCTCCCAGCCCCTCCCGGGCGGTGTCGATGAACTCGGGGGTGACCCCCATGGACCCGCACGAGACCACCCGCAGGTGCTCCACGGCCGGCCGGTAGCCCGGCACGTCCAT
>Ga0182012_10000512_pt1 | contig 42977 bp, 36 predicted proteins | sample 612S2SmetaG_FD_120486 | JGI IMG/M metagenome (GOLD analysis project Ga0182012, IMG submission 120486) | Permafrost microbial communities from Stordalen Mire, Sweden - 612S2S metaG | ecosystem: Environmental > Terrestrial > Soil > Wetlands > Permafrost | place: Sweden: Stordalen | collected... | reverse complement strand
ATGGTTGCGTTTTGGCAGTCTAAATCGTTGGCAAGTGCGGACATGTTGTGTTTCTCCTGCCCTCAGGGTAGAGCGGGGAAAACGGGCTGGACGGGGGAATTGGGCTGGGCGCCTTTGTTTATGGGGGAAAATATTTCTTTTTTCTCTGTGACTGCTATTTTGTTGTAACGATGCAAACAATGCTGCTTGCCGGCCTGGTTCTGGTTTTGGGGGTGATGGCTGCCGCCGGGGCGGAGCCGGTCGATCTGATTGTCACGCGCGGCTATGTGGTGACGATGAACGCGACGCGGCAGATCTATCCGGATGGCGCGGTGGTGATCCGGAACGGCCATCTTATCGCGGTCGGGCCCAGCGCCGTCGCGAATGGTTATGCCGCGGCGAAGGTGATTGACGCGGCGGGCGACATCGTGATGCCGGGGATGATCAATACGCACACGCATGCGTCCATGACGGTTTTCCGGGGGCTGGGGGATGACGTGCCGGACCGCCTACAGCGGTTTATTTTTCCACTGGAGCACAAGCTGGTGGACCGTGAAGTGGTCTACTGGGGGGCGCTATACGGAATGGTCGAGATGTTGGAAGGCGGCGTGACCACGATGGCCGACATGTATTACTTCGAGGATGAGGTGGCGCGCGGCGCGCAGAAGATCGGGATGCGCGGCGTGCTGGGTGAGACGGTTCTGAACCAGCCTGCGCCCGATGCCAAGGAGCCCTACGGCGGAATGGAGTATGCGCGGAGGTTCATTCGAGAGTTCCGGGGCGATGCGCTGGTGACCCCCGCATTCGCGCCTCATGCGCCTTACACGGTGGATGCGGCGCATCTTCGTGTGATTCAAAAGGAAGCGGACGCACTGGATGTGCCGATCCTGATGCATGTGGCCGAGATGCCCGACGAAGTGACGCGAACGCGGAAAGAGTTCGATAAGACGCCGATCGAGTATCTGGATTCCATCGGACTGTTGACGAAACGCCTGGTGGCGGCGCACTGTATTTTCTCGTCGGATTCCGATATCGCCCTGCTGAAGGCGCGGGATGTGGGCGTGGCGCACAACATGGTTTCTAACATCAAGTCCGCGAAAGGCGTGGCGCCGGCGTGGGCGATGTTCAACCAGGGCGTGCGCGTGGGAGTGGGCACGGACGGACCGATGAGCGGGAATACGCTCGACATCATCGGGCAGTTGGGTTATGTGGCAAAGGTGCAGAAACTGTGGAACCACGACCGCAATATCATGCCCGCGGTGGATGTGGTGGAAATGGCCACGATGGGCGGCGCACGCGCGCTGCACATGGAAGACAGGATCGGCTCGCTGGAGACGGGCAAGCTGGCGGACCTGATTGTGCTCGACAGGAATGACACGACGATGACGCCGTTCTATGACGTGTACTCAACGCTGGTCTATGCGGCCAGCGCCCACGACGTGCGGACCACCGTGATTCAGGGCCGCGTGGTGATGGAGGACCGTAAGATCAGGACGGTGGATGTGGGTGAAGTGCGGGAGCACATGCGCGCTTTGAGCGGGAAAATTGCGGCTTCGGTGGCGCAGGGTATTCAATAAAAACCTACGCGCGTTTTCGGATCATGACGTGGGTGGCGTTCTCGCCGGCGACATGTTCGGCGCAGTGATACCCGAGCGCCGGCGCATCGATGCCGGCCAGCAGACGCTCACCTGAGCCGAGAAGGACGGGCGATATGGCGAGGTGGATTTCGTCGATCAGCGCGGCGCTGAGATATTGCCGGATGGTGGAGACTCCGCCGCCGAGCCGGACGTCTTTCCCACCGGCGGCTTCGGTGGCGCGCGCCAGGGCTTCGTGGATGCCGCCGGTGACGAAATAGAAGGCTGTGCCGCCGTTCATTGTGATGGGCGCGCGGGGGTGATTGGTGAGCACGAAGACGGGCGTGTGATAGGGCGGGCTGTCGCCCCACCATCCTTTCCAGGATTCGTCGAGCCAGGGTCCACGGACCGGCCCAAACATATTGCGGCCCAGAATCCAGGCTCCGATATTGGCGAAGCCGCGCGCAGCGAATTCCTCGTCGATGCCGGTTGAGCCTGATTCGCCCCCATGCATTTTCTGAAATGTCCGGGTGGCGAAGAACCATTGGTGCAGCGCCAGGCCGCCGACGCCGAGAGGGTTGGCGAGGTCCTGCGCGGGGCCTGCGCCGTAGCCGTCGATGGACATGGAGAAGCTTTGCACGCGCAATTTGGGCATACTGAACTCAGTGGCTTTAGTCATTGTGACGGAAAACATAGCCGCCGATGAATCGGATAAACGCAGATCCCATGGCTGCGCAGTGACTTACTTGGCAAATTGCATCACTGCAAGAACACAAGAGCCGCGCTAACTTTCTGGTATGCAGACATGCGCCGCCTAATTCTGTCGTTACGTTTATTTGAGTTCGCGAACCCAGATGTTGCGGAAGCTATCGGGCGCGGTGCGGCCGCCGTGCGCCTGGAGCTTGATGGGCGCGGCGTCGTAGCTCTTGTAGAAGGGCTTGCCGATGTAACGCGTCTCGCCCTGTAGCTCAAAATGATTCTGGACCAGGACGCCATTAAAGAAAACCGTGACGTAGGCCGGAGTTTTCAACGAGCTATCCGCGTTGAAGGCGGGCGCGGTCCAGACGATATCGTAGGTTTGCCACTCGCCGGGTTTGCGGCCGGGGTTTACCAGCGGAATGCTTTGCTTGTAGATGCTGGCGGCCATGCCGTTGACGTAGGTCTTATTGTTATAAGGATCGAGAACCTGGAGCTCATATCCGTCGTCACCGGGGCCAGTGGAAGCGAGGAAGACGCCGCTATTGCCGCGCCCCTGACCGGAGCCGGTGACGTCGGTGGGAATCTTCCATTCGAGGTGAAGCTGATAGTTCTTGAAGGTTCGCTTGGTTTCAATGTTTCCCTGGGAATTGTCCACGTCGAGGATGCCGTTGTTGACGATCCATTTGGCGGGGGATTTGTCGCGCACCGCGACCCATTCATCAAGGTTCTTGCCGTCGAACAACACGATGGCGTCGGATGGAGGCGCGGTGTTGTTGACGCCGGGGGTGACGACGGCGGGGACGGGCTCCCAGACTTCGGTGTCTTCGGGTTTGGGTTTTGGGGAGGCGGCTTCCTGCGCCTGGGCGAGCTGTTGGGTGCAGAGGAGACCGGCGGCGGAGAATAAGATAGCGAGGGCGGGGAGCTTCGAGGATGGAATGCGCATGAATTCACGATACAACCTGCGGGCGCACTATGTTCTGACCGGCGCGTGTTTCTTTTTTGCGGCTTGCGGGCCTACGGCCGTGCCGCCAGCCGCATCGTTGCCTCCGTCGGCGCCTTTGCCATCCTGGTATGCCCCGGCGGTGGATGAGCTGACCGCATTGGACACGCAGGCGAAGGGGTTGATGCAACAGAAGAAGTCCGCTGAAGCGGCGGCGCTGATTGTGAAGGGCGAGGCGATGAGCCAGCGATTGCTTGCGGTGCCGCAGCCAACGCTGGCGGCCACCGAAGCGGCGTCGGATCTGGATGAACTTTACGGGCGCATGCTTTTTTCCAACCGCAATTATGGATGGGCACGGCTGATGTTTCAGAAGAATCTGGCGCGATGGAGATACTGGAAGCCGAAGACTCCGGAGACGGCGGAGCGGTTGAAGGCGGCGGAAAAAGAGATCGCGGATTGTGACCGGAACCTTTCGAGTGGTTAAGCGAGCGCGGCGACCATGAACGGCAGTCCGCGCACGCCGTGGAATTCGTGATCGCCTTCAAAGATTTCCTGGTCCGCGCGTTCGGGCACGCCGAAGATTTCGTAAGCATGCTTCACTTTGGCAAACGCAGCGCGGGTGGCTTGCACGGGAAAGATGGGATCGCGGGTTCCTCCTTCTGAAAAGAAAAACCGGGGCGCGATCAAACTGGCGACATCGTAGTTTTCGGCCCAGTTGAGAATTCCCGGAATGTAATTGTCGATGCAATGCGGCATGCTCATGATGCTGTCCCGGAATGTATTCAGGTAGCCGCTGACATAGGCGGCCTGGATGCGGGTGTCGAGCGCGGAGGCGAACTGGGTGATGGTGCCACCTCCGGAAATTCCCATGCAGCCGATCCTGTTTGGGTCGAGTTCCGGGCGCGTCGCGATCCAGTCGATGGTGCGCATGACGTCCCACACACGCCATCCGGTCATGGTCTCGCCGAATAACAAGGCCGCTCCGGCGGAGGGTTCGCAACTGGTGATGTTCATTCCCTTGCCGCGAGCGAGCGCGTCGCGCCGGCAGCCGAAGGCCATGGGTTCAATGGCGATTGCGGCCAGGCCGCGTTCCACGGTCTGAACAGCGAAGTCGTGTTCATAACCCGGCTGGTCGGTACGCGGGTTGCCGTGTTCGTCTATGGCAACGATGTCATCGACGCCGCGGCCGTGTCCGGGAATGCAGATGACGGACGCGAACGGAGGCTGTTTCGCGAGCGGCGTGAGCAGGTAGGCCAGGACGCTCACTCCAGGGCGGCTTTCCAAGATGAATTTTTCGCGCCGGTAGCGAGGGAACTCGCGTACGTCAAGGCTGAGCGGGCGGAGAGGCGTTCTTTCGGGGAAGCCCCCGAGGAGCTCGATCAATTTGGCTCGAAGCTGCCGCTGCCAGATTTCGGCGCCGGTTTTGTTGGCGGCGCGAAAGGTGAGGCGGAGCGGGGCGGATTTGTATTGCTCGGTGATGAAGTGCGCCGGGTCGAAGTTCCCGTTCTTCACCACTTCCCTGACGGCGTCCCTTGCATCGTCGAGCGGTCCGCCGTACACGGCCGCTTTTCCATCGGATGCGAGGACTGCGCCCGTGGCGAGGGCGACGCCCACCTGGCGGCGCGTCATTTTTGTATGCATGCTTGAGATTATATGGGCTGCGATTCTACTCGTAGCGCAACGCGGTCATGGGGTCGACGCTGGAGGCGCGGTATGCGGGCGCGGCGCAGGCGATGGCTGCGACCAGGGAGAGCAGTCCGGTGGCGCACAGTAAGACCAGCGCGTCGCGGGAACTGCCTTCGGCCCAGCTTGCCAGCACGTTGTTTAGAGCGAGGGTGAGTAGAATGCCGGCCGCGATGCCGCTCGAGACGCTGACGATTGCCGAGGCGAAAACCACGCGCTGCACGTCTCCGGGCCGGGCGCCGAGAGCCATGCGGATGCCGAACTCACTGGTGCGCTGCGCGACGGAGAACGAGACCACGCTGTAGAGTCCGGTGGCCGCGAGGGCCACGGCGAGTGCGGCGAATGCGCCGAAAACCCAGGCGACCAGATGCTCCTGCTGCCACTCCTGCTGCTCTCGAATCCATTGTTCGAGGTCCTGCACCTGGCCGCTGATCTGCTGGTCGGAATCGACGGAGTTGACTTGCTTGCCGATGGCGTGAAGCAGGGACAAGGGCGACGCCTCCGAGCGCACGAGAATTTGAGTCCACATGCGCATGCTGAGCGTGTAAGGAATGAAGGCTTCGGGCAGGATCGGTTTACTGAGTCCATCGTCACGCTTATCGGCGACGATGCCGATGACCTGGAGCCAGGGATTGTCGCCCGAAGGTGAAAGATTGAACGGCGGCTCGCTCTTCATTTCGGGAATCTTGAGGGCGCGGTCGAGCGCGCCATCCGGAAAGTACAGCCGAGCCATGGTTTCATTGATCACGGCAACGGGAGCGGCGTTATGGGTTTGCGCCTCGTCCCAGATCCGGCCCTGCGCGAGCGGAATGCGCAGAATGGGAAAGTAGGCCTGGTTGACGAAATTGATGCGCACCTTCTGGTCGTCCCGCCGGGGCTTTCCCATCACCTCGATGGAGGTGTTCCAACCGTTGGAAGGCGGGGTGGCGTTGGTGGAAATGGCGGCCATGGTGACGCCTGGCACAGCGGCGACCTGGTTGCGGAGCTTTTCGAAATAGGCCGAGCGAGCTTCCCAGGTGGGATACGCGCCATCGTGAACCGGAATGCCGACCGACATGATGTTGTGCGGGTCATACCCAAGGGGCGTATGCAGCAGGCGGAGGAAACCGCGCATGGCCGCTCCGGCACCCGAAAGCATGACGAGGGTCAGGGCGATCTGGCCCGCAATCAGGACGGTGTTCATGACTCGACCACGACCGCCGGCAACGCGCCGATTACTGGTTTGCATCACTTGAGCGACGTCCGGACGGGACAGTTGCAGCGAAGGCCATAAGCCAAACAGGACGCCGGTGACAATGGCGAGCGCGACGCTGAAAGCAAGCACGGGAATATTGAGCTGGATGGCCGCCTCATGCGGGAATGAGTATTTGGGGAGCAGGTCCGCAATCACGTGGATGGCAAAGTAAGCGAGCAATACCCCGAGGGCTGCGCCGGTGACGGAAAGCAGAAGAGCTTCGGTCAACATCTGGCGGATCAGGCGCATGCGGCCTGCGCCGATGGCGGCGCGCACGGCGAACTCCTGCTGGCGGCCCGCGCCTCGCGCCAACTGCAGTATGGAGACGTTGCCGCAGCCGATGAGGAGGAGAAAGGCGACGGCGGCAAACAAGAGATCGAGCGTGCCGCCGAGCCGCTTCTTGAAATCGTCATTGAGGCCGACGACCGTGAACTTGAAGCGGTTGTTCGGGAAGTGCTTCGGAGTTTGTTTGGCGAACTGCTCGATGAGGGGCTGAAGGGCGGCGCTGGCGGCCTGGTGCGACACGCCGGGCTTGAGGCGGAGCCCGACGTAATAAGCGCGCGTGGGGTCTTGTGTCACTTTGAGCGGAAGATACACGTCGGCGTCTTCCCATGTGAAGCGGGGCGCGGCAACGCCGACGATGGTGTAGGTTTTGCGGACCAGTTGCAGGGTTTTGCCGACGACGGAAGGGTCCGCGGCGAAGTGACGCTGCCAGAACTTATAGCTCAGGACGACGACGGGCTGGGGGTCCTGTCCATCGATCGCGTCGGAGGGGAGCAACCCGCGCCCGAGCGCGGGACGCACGCCCATAAAGTTAAAGCCGTTGGAGGTGAAATAGGTGGCGTTGACGTCTTCGGGCAGATCGTGACCGGTGACGGTGAGGCTCCAGCCGTCGACTGCGAATGCGTCTTCCACGACGGGGGATTTTCGGATGACCTGCCACTGCGCGGCGGTGAGTCCGAATCCGTCTTCGTGACCGGCCGGATCGAGGAGACGCATGTGAACCATGCGGTCGGCGTTGGCGTAGGGATACGGGTTCATCAGGACCGCATAGACGACGCTGAAGACCGCGGTGGTGGCTCCGATGCCCAGGGTGAGGGAGACGATGGCGGTCAAGCTGAAGGCGGGGGCCTTGATCAGTTGCCGGAGGCAGTAACGCAAATCCTGTAGCACGGCGCCCATGCGGTTTCGACGTGCTGCGGGAAGTTTGGTTAGTTCACGGTCTGCGTAATGGCGGGCGAGGTACTGGGCGCGTCGCCCGAGTCGCCACCATAGGCCGCAGTGAGGGAGTGCTGGCCGGCGGTGAGCGTCGAGACGCCGAGAGTTGCGATTCCGTTGCTGAGCGCGGCGGTGCCCATCGAGGTGGTTCCGTGATAGAAGGTGACCGTACCGGTGGCTGTTGAGGGGGAGACCGCCGCGGTCAACGTTACGGTTTGGTTGAGGTTCGATGGATTGGGGGACGAGGTGAGCGTGATGGTGGTGGTGGCCTTGACGATCTGGACCCAGGCGGGGGAATTGCTCCCCGCGTAATTGCCGTCTCCGCTGTACACGGCTGTGATCGAGTGGGAACCAGTTGGGAGAGCCGTGGTCGCGAGGGTCGCGAACCCGTTGCCGACCGTGGCTTTACCCAGAGCCGTGGAGCCGTGGTAGAAGGTAACGGTTCCGGTGGCTGTGGTGGAAGAAACGGATGCCGTGAACGTGACGGTTTGGCCCAGGTTGGAGGGGTCGGGGGAAGAAGTGAGTCCGGTGAAGGTTGCGGCTCGGTTGACGGTTTGGGTCAACGGGAGTGACGTGCTCCGAGGGTAGGTGCTATCACCGCTGTAGAGAGCGATTAGCGAGTCAGTGCCTCCAGGGAGGGTGGCTATTTTCAGCTTGGCGACTCCGTTGTTTAGAGCGATCTGTCCCAGCGCGGCGGCGCCGCTGTAGAATGACACCGTGCCGGTAGCCGCCGTCGGCGAAACTTCGGCAGTCAGCGTGAGTTTTTGGCCATAGGTTGAAGGGTTCAGAGACGAAAGCAACGCCGTTGACGACACCACGGTCGGGGCGCCGAGCAGGATCGTAGCGCCCGCGCCCAGGCCGGCGATGTCCGCCCTGCCGTCCTCGTTGAAGTCACCCACCGCGACCGAGGAGACTTCGGGGAGATAGATCACTTCCGTCTGGAAGGTGCCATCGCCGTTTCCCAGGAGAACTCCCGTGCCAACGTTGTTGGCGAGGGCGATGTCGGCCTTACCGTCTCCATTGAAATCCCCAGATGCAGCCCAGGAAGGGTCGCCCGGGGATCCAAAAATCGCGGCTGGCTGGAAGGTGCCATCGCCGTTGCCGAGAAGCACACTCACACCGTCCTGGTTGGATATGGCGACGTCGAGGTTGCCGTCCTGGTTGAAATCTTCCACTACGACGGAGGTACTGTCATAGCCAACGACCGGGAAGCCAACGGCCTGCTGGAAGGTTCCGTCGCCGTTCCCGAGCAAGATGCTCACGTCATAGCCGTTCGAGTTGGAAACCGCAAGGTCTGCTTTCCCATCGTTGTTGAAATCTCCGACGGCGACGGAGAGGGGGAAACTGCCGACCGCGTAGTTCACAGGTGGCTGGAAATTGCCATTACCATCGCCGAGAAGCACGCTGACGGTTTCGGTCTGGCTGTCGGCGACTGCCAGGTCTGCTTTACCATCCCCGTTGAAGTCTGCGACCGCAATCGAGACGGCCACGTTGAGGATTCCGACGTCGAAGTTGACAGCAGGCTGGAACGAGCCGTCGCCATTGCCCAACAGCAAGCTCATGCTGTCGCTCAAAGCGTTGCCGACAACCAGGTCTGGAATTCCGTCACCGTTGAAGTCGCCCACCGCTACCGATTGGGCGATGGAGCCGGAAGGGAGCGGGTAGACCGCTACGGCTTGAAACGTCCCGTCGCCGTTGCCGAGAAGGACGCCTACACTGTCGCTGTTGTCGGAGAAAGCGAAATCTTCTTTTCCGTCCCCGTTGAAGTCGCCGAGTGCCCCGGAATTGGGGCCGAGGTTGGTGGGGGATATCAGGGCCGCCCCGAACCCGTAGCCGGGAACGGTGTTGACAGTATGCGTCAACACCGCGGAGGTGCTTGGGGCATAGGTGCCGTCTCCGCCGTAATAGGCTTTCAGCGGCTGCGCACCAAAAGGCAGAAGAATGGTGGAGAGCTTCGCCTTTCCGTTCGCGATAGGTTCGGTCTCGAGCACCGTTGTTCCGGAGTAGAATGTCACGGTCCCGGTGGCGGCCGTGGGCGTTAGGCTTGCCGTGAGAGTGACTGATTTTCCGTAAGTTGCGGGGTTTTTGGAACTGGTAAGGGTGACGCTGGATGGCGTCGATCCGGCGAAGACCGGTAGGGTGAGAATCAGCGGAATCGAGAGTCTCAGTGCCGCGCTTGTGGTTGGGGACATACTTATCCTGTGTCGTGTGAAACTCTACCACGCCTTCACGCGCGCGTTCGTAACGTTTTGTCTTCGATCCTAACTGCCCAGATACTCTTTGAGTCTGGCCGCGGTCCGCTGGAAAGCGTCCGAATAGGATTCGGCGTTGTAGTGTTTCCCGCCCTTGATAAAGTCATGATCGGTGTTGGGGTAAGTGACGAGTTCGAAAGGGAGACTGGCGGCGGTTGCCGCGGCGGCCAGGGTGTGGGCCTTGCCGATGGTGCAGCAATCGCGGAAGGTGTCTTTCTCGCCCGCGAACATGAGCACCGGGACCTTTAACCTGCCGACGAAGCCCGGCACGTCCTTGATGAAAGTGGTTGCTGGATACCAGACCACGGCTCCGGCCACCAGGTCGGGCCATTGGGTGCCGTAGTAAAGCGACAAGCCGCCGCCGAGCGAGAAGCTCACGAGCGCGACTTTGCCGGGAAGCGCGTGAGGCATTTGCAGGGCCTGCTGGATGGCTGTTTTCAATCCGTCGCCATGGGTGCCTTCCATGGGATTGCCATCGAACAGAACCACGTCGTAGCCGAGTTGGGCAAGTTCGCGCGAGACGGCGGCGTAGTGCTCCGGGCCCGACATGCCCGAGGCGACAACGACGACGCGCGCCTTACCCTGGGGCGGCGGGAACTCCTGTTGGGCGTGGGCGATGGAGGTTGCGGAGAGGAGGGCGAATAGAGTAAGAAATGTGTTCCGGCGCGAATGGCAAATCACGGATTGATTATAAGCGGTGCGGAAGCCGCGTCCGTGCGGATGAGGATAATGGAATCCGTAATAGACTTTTCTTTCGAGGGCTTTTCTTCATGAGTATTTGCAAGTCTGGTGTTGCCGGAATCATGGCGCTCTCCTTGTTCAGTCTTTGCCGGGCTCAGGTGGGGGTGATCACCACGGTAGCGGGCAATGGAGTGCAGGGTGTTTCCTCGGGGGATGGCGGGCCCGCGACCAGCGCCGGAATCGGGGGACCCGCGGGTGTCGCGGTGGATGCGGCGGGGAACCTCTATATAGCGGATTCGTTCAACAGCCGCATCCGGAAGGTGAATACGTCCGGGATCATTTCCACTTATGCGGGCGGTGGTTCACCAACAGGCATTGGCGACGGCGGGCCCGCCACCAGCGCCACGCTCTTCCTGATCGGAAGCCAGGCGCACTCGGGCATCGCGCTCGATAGCGCAGGCAATCTGTACATCGCGGATTCGGGGCACGGGCGCATCCGGAAAGTGGATACGGGCGGAATCATCACCACGGTGGCGGGCAACGGAACCACCGGGTTCTCGGGCGATGGCGGAGCGGCCATCAGCGCTCAACTGAACACTCCGTCGGGCGTAGCGGTGGATAGCGCGGGGAACCTTTACATCTGCGATCAGGGGAACGGCCGCATTCGCAAAGTGAATACCAGCGGGGGAATCACGACGATTGTGGGAACCGGAAACGGCTTCACGTTGGGTGACGGCGGCCCGGCGACGAGCGCGCAACTGGCGAATCCGCAGGATGTGGCTGTAGATAGCGCGGGGAACATTTATATCGCCGACCTGGGCAACAACCGAATCCGGAAGGTGACGGCGGGAATCATCAGCTCCATTCTGACGGAGGGTTTTGGGAATTGCGGGGGGCCGCTTCCGGCGGCAAGTTCCGATGTGGGCTTTGGCGTCGGCCTGGCGCTCGATAGCGCGGGTGATCTGTACATTGCGGATCACTTCTCCGATTGCGTTCACCAGTTGAACACTACCGGAACGGTGGCCACGGTAGCGGGAGGCGGTACGAATAATCCGGGCGACGGAGGACCGGCAACCAGCGCGGAGCTTGGCCCTGTTGACGCGGTAGCGCTCGATAGCGCGGGGAACCTTTACATTGCGGAAAGCGGCTTCAGCCGGGTCCGCAAGGTGACGAGCGCGGTGTCAGTTGCGCCTCCAGTGATCAGCGCGGGGGGAATTACGAATGCGGCCAGCTTTGCGACTTCGGTTGCGCCGGGAAGCATTGTGGCGGTTTTCGGCACGTTTCCCATCGCCAGCGCGACGTTATCGAGTTTTCCGCTTCCCACGGCGGTTGCGGGTGTTTCGCTTGAGTTCGGCAGCGCGCCGCTTGCGCCTTTATTCTACGGAGGGTCGAATCAGATCAATGCGCAGATTCCATGGGAACTGGCTGGAGAATCGCAGACCACGGTATCGGCCGCGCTGAATGGACAGGCGAGTGCGCCGCAAGCGGTGACTCTGGGGGCTACTGCGCCGGGGATCTTCATCGTCAACAGCCAAACCGCGCAAGGGGCCATTCTGGATTTGAACGATCAGTTGGTGAGCGCGACAAATCCGGCGGTGAAGGGGAAGTATGTGCAGATCTACTGCACGGGGCTGGGTCCGGTGTCGAACCAGCCCGCGACCGGCGCGCCCGCGCCGACCAGTCCGCTGGCGGAAACGACGTTTCAACCGGTGGTGACGATGGGCGGGATTGGGGCGACGGTGCAGTTCTCCGGGCTGACGCCGGGTGAAGTGGGCCTCTATCAGATCAATGCGCAGGTGCCCGCGGGGGCTCCGTCCGGTACGGCGCTGCCGCTGATCATTTCGATCAACGGCGTGACGTCGAATACGGCGACAATCGCCATCCAGTAGGTCCGGCTACATGTTGTAGAAGAACTCTTCGTAAACGATTTTGCCGTCGGCGACTTTGTAAACGGCGACCTCTTCCATCTGGAAGCGCTTTGCCTGGGGCTTGAAGGTGACTTCCATTTTGAACGTAACGGCGAAGTGCGCGCCGGCGACCAGCGGACCTTCGACGAGGGTGGAATGAACTTCGTGATTCTCGCTCCACCACTGGGCTTTGCCCTTGACGGCGTCGAGGCCTTTCGATTCGCGGGATCCGCCGGGAGGAGCGCCGGCCTCCATACTGACGATGTCGTTTGAGTAGAGGGTTTCGATGGCCTCATAGAACTTGCCATCGGAGCAAAGTTTCACGAGCGTTTGGGCGATTTCCTGAGTAGTCATAAGGGGTTCCCATACGCTATCACAGCCACATGAATTCGGTGTTAGAATTTTTCAAATGAGATTCACAGCAGCAGCGCTATGCCTGATCGGCATGGCGAGCGCGGCCGGTTTGACCGCCGCGGATAACGGACGCCTGACGGATGCCGAACGGGCGTATCTGGTGGAGCAACTCGAACAATCGAAGAAGGACGTGCTGGCGAGCATTGCAGGGCTGACGCCGGCGCAGTGGACCTTTAAAGCGGGTCCGGACCGTTGGTCCGTCGAGCAGTGCGCGGAACATATTGTGCTGGCGGAGGGCTACATTTTCGGAGGGTCGCAGAAGCTTCTGGAAACTCCGGCGGTGCCGCGGCCAGCCGCATCGAATACGGAAATGGATCACAAACTGGTGACTGGGGTAGAGGACCGGAGTCATAAACTGAGCGCGCCGGAGCCGCTGGTGCCGGCTGGAAAATTCGCCACCCCGGAAGAGGCGGCCAAGGCGTTTAAAGAAGCGCGGGACGCCAGCATCGCATATGCCAAGACCACCGATGCCGAATTGCGCGTACATGTGGGACCGGGTCCGGCGGGACCGATTGACGCCTATCAACTGCTTTTGCTCATGGCGTCGCACTCGGTACGGCATACGCTGCAGATTCGGGAAGTGGAGGCGAATCCGAATTTTCCGAAGGCCAGCGCGAGTTTGTGGAAGTGACGCGCTTTTAATGGCCTGCTCATTTGCCCTTAAGAATCGGGCGCGTCTCTCTTAGTGAAGGCAGCGAGACTGCTTCATAAAGAGGAAAACAAAATGAACAAGCTAACGATGGCAGCAGTGGGTCTTTCGATGTTGGTGGGTTCGGCATTCGCCGCGGCCCCGCAGGCGGCCACGACTGCCCCGACGACCAAGGCTTCGACCAAGAAAGCCGTGAAGAAGAACGTGAAAGTAAAGAAGGCTCCGGCCGCCAAGACGGTGACCGCGCCTGCCAAGTAGTGTTTTCGGGGCGGACGGAAGGCGTCTGCCCCAGTTTTTTCGTGGCGGATGACCCGACGGAGGACATAGCCGCCGATGAATCGGATAAACGCAGATCCCACGACTGTCTTTGGCGGGGGCGGGTTCGTGTCGAGTAGAAGTCTGCTCACAGTTCGGACGCAGCGTTCGATTTTTCGCGCAGAGCATAGACGCCCTCGACGATGATTCGTCAACGGACCGGAAGTGACCGCTCTGGATCTCTTCCTGTACCAGGCGTTCGGTCTCTGGTTTGAATTCGACGGTCATGCTTTAGTAGCGCGGTACGGCCGGATCGATGAGCCGGCTCCAGGCGTCAATGCCGCCTTGCAGGCTTTGCGCGTTTTCGATGCCGTGATTGCGTAGCCATGCGGTGACGTGCAGGCTGCGGACGCCGTGGTGGCAAAACACGATGAGGGGTTTATCGTCGCTGAGGCGTTCCAGGGTTTGCAGGTGCTGCGGCACGGATCCCATGGGAATCAATTCCGCGCCGGGCAGGTGGGCGATGGCGTGCTCTTCGGGTTCCCGCACGTCGATCCAGGCAACGGACTCGCCGCGAGCGGCGATAGCGCCGGCTTCTTCCACGCTGATCTCGATGGGCGATGGGGACTGGCAACCTGAGTGCATTGGATATAATCTTAGTCTGCTCGCCGATATCACGTTTTGATCAACCATTCTCATCGACCACACATGAAGTCTTTCCTTACATTCCTGCTTGTTTGCCAGACGGCGTTTTGCGCCGATTATTTGACGGGACAGGCCGCGCGGCTGGAGATCGGCCAACAGAACTTCACCTACGAGCTGTTTACACAGCCTCCCTCGGCTAACGTTCTGGGGACGCCGCAGGGTGTTGCGTATGCGAACAATATGCTGTTCGTGGTGGATACCAGCGAGTTCGGCCTGGTGACGGGAGCGGTGCCGAATAACCGTGTTCTGGAATACACGCCTGTATCGGGATTTCCCAGTTTGGGGAACCCATCGGGCTCGGCGAATGCGATTGGCGTGAACTGCGCGGTGTGTCTGGGAAATCCATCCCTGGTGCTCGGCCAAACGGGTTTCACCGGCTATCTGCCGACCGTTACCAGTTCTGGATTCTACACGCCGACGGCGGTGGCCACCGACGGCACGGTGCTGGCTGTGGCGGATACAAACAACAACCGGGTGTTGATCTGGCTGTCGATTCCGACCACCAACGGGCAGGCGGCGGACGTGGTAGTGGGCCAGACGAATTTCACGGATGGAACGGTGGCGATTCCGCCCACCGCGTCATCGTTGAGCGGGCCGGAGGGGGTGTGGATCTGGAACAAAATGCTGTTCATCGCGGATACGTTCAACGACAGGGTGTTGATTTACAACACGATTCCGACTGCCAACGGCGCGGCGGCGGACGTGGTACTTGGGCAACCGGATTTCAAGACGGTGATTGAACCTCCGGTGACGGAGTATGTGGTTCCGGCCACGCAGAATAACATGGCGAGCCCTGCCTCCGTAACCACCGATGGGACGCATCTTTTTGTGAGCGACCTGGGACATAACCGCGTCTTGATCTGGAACTCGATTCCTACCACGAACAACGCCAACGCGAGCGTGGAGCTTGGACAGCCGGACTTTGTCAGCGACACCAGCGACAACTCTTACAACACGGTAATCACCGGAACGGGATCAAACGCCGTAACCACCTACACAGCGGAGCTTTGCGCTTCAAATGGAACGGATTCGAGTGGCGATCTGGAGTTTCCTTCGATCTGCGGAAAGACGATTTCGTTCCCCCGTTTCGCGATGGCCGACAGCTTGGGGCGTTTCTACATTTCGGATAGCGGCAACGACCGCGTGCTGGGTTATGACAGCGTTCCGACGGCTAACGCGACCGAAGCGGACTTCATCCTGGGAGAACCGGATGAATTCACAGACACGGCCACGGGCGGCACGGACGCATTGCAATCACCCGCCGCACTGGCGTGGGACGGCACCAATCTCTGGGTCGCGGACACCCTGGATCTGCGGGTGCTGGCGTTTACTCCGTATGGGGATCAACTGGCGCTCACGGCGGTGCGGAACGCAGCCAGCCAGAACATTTACGCCACGGCGACGGTGGCGCTGACCGGAACTCCGGCGGCGAAGGACACGGTAACCATTACACTGGGAACCACAGCCTATACCTATACCGTTCAGACGAACGATACGCTGACGAATATCGTGAACGGATTAGTGGCCCAGATCGACGGCACGGCCTCCGGCAGCACGGCCAACACAGCCATTTTCGCCACTGCGGATACCAGCGGCGAAGTGGTGGTTCTGACTGCGCGTGTTGCGGGAACCGCGGGTGAGGGCACGGCGCTGGCCGCCTCGGAAACCAGTTCGTCGATTGTGGCAACGGCTTCGAATACGGCCATCAATATCAATCTCGCGAATGCCGCGCAGATTGCTCCGGGAACACAGGTGACCATTTATGGGTCGGCTCTGACCACGCAGACGGCCGCGGCGGACATGACCCAGCCGTTCCTTCCCACCACGCTGGCTGGGACCACCGTTTATATCGATGGGATTCCCGCGCCGATCGCGTACGTATCGCCGCTGCAGATTAACGCGCAAATGCCTTTTGAAAGCTCAGACCGCACGAGCGTCAGCGTGTACGTGGTGAGTAACAACGGAGGAACGCAGACGATTACCAACGCGATCGGCAGCCCCATCGTGCCCCAGAACCCTGGTCTATTTGCCGGATCGGGCATCGATCCGCGGCCGGGTATGGTGTATCACTACAGCACCAACGCGACGGGATTGATCCTGGTGGATGGCTTCGCAACGGCCGGCAACACGGTCAGCGTGGTCATCAACGGCACCAACACTTACACCTACACGGCGCAGGCGGCCGACACGGTGCTGGATGTGGCGGAAGCGCTGGCGGCGCAGATCAATGCGGCGGATCCGAACGTCTCGGCGTTTATCGGGAACGAATATGCGCGCATCGTGTTGATTGCGAAAGAGCCGGGCACGCTGGCAGACGGTATCACCTACACCGTGACGACGAGCGACAATGCGACGCTCACTCTGACGGCCGATACCACCAACCCCGGCGCCGCTACAACCAGCCTTTGCTGCGCGAGCACGGGCGGTCCGGTGACGGAATCCGACCCGGCGGTGCCTGGAGAGATCGTGTATACCTATGCGACCGGCCTGGGTCTGACGAACTCGACGGAGACCTCGGTGACGGGGCTGATCGTGACCAGTTCGGACGCTGCGCCCGCTTATCCCATCGATTCGATTGTCGCGGGAGGCCAGAGCGCGCAGCAAGTGTTCTCCGTGCCGGTGCCGGGAACTGTGGGCGTTTACCAGGTGGCGTTTCTGCTGAACAGCGGGATGACGACGGACCAATTCACGCAACTGACCATTGCGCAGCAGCTTTATGTGAGCAACATCGTCACCTTCGCGGTGGCGGTGCCGGCCTCGAACTGATTGTGACCGCAATAAGCGGATAGTCCGCGCCAGGGAACGGCGCTACGCTGGGCGAGTATGAGGAACGGGCTGAATCACAACGGTCTGAATCAAGACGAAGCGCATCGAATCCGCGAAGAGCGGGATAGCCGGTACGACGGTCACCTTTTCATTGCCATTACGACGACTGGCATTTACTGCAAGCCGTCCTGTCCATCGCGGCACGCCAAGCCGGAGAACGTGCGTTTTTTCGATTCCTGCGAGGAGGCGGAGCGCGCCGGATTTCGGGCGTGCCTGCGGTGCAAACCGCGTGCGGAAAATGGCGACGCGGTACTGGTGAAGGCGGTCACGCGGTACATTGAGGCGCATCGGGACGAACCGGTTACGCTGGCGGACCTGAGCGCGGCGGCCGGCATGAGTCCTTTCCATCTGCAGCGGACGTTCAAGAAAGCTACGGGCGTGACGCCGAAGGCATGGATGAGGAATGAGCGCCTGCGGAAGTTCCAGAGCTCGCTGCGAACGGCGGCCAGCGTGACCGACGCGGTTTATGAAGCCGGTTTCGCGGCCAGCAGCCGCGCCTACGAAAATGCGCAGCAGAAGCTAGGCATGAAGCCGGGCGCATGGCGCAAGGGCGGGGAAGGCTCGAACATTGCGTACACCGTTGCGCCCACCGAGTTCGGATATCTGCTGGCGGCGGCCACGGAGCGCGGAATCTGTTGCGTGATGCTGGGCGATTCGGCGGCCGAGGTGGAGGCCGAGTTCCAGAAAGATTTCGCGCGCGCCGAGCGGCGTCGGGATGAGAAGCTGAGTCTGCTGGTGGACCAGATTCTGGTGCTGATTACCGCCAGCGGGCCCTCCCCGCATCTTCCGGTGGATGTGCGGGCTACAGCGTTTCAGCAGCGGGTGTGGGATTATCTGCGGGCCATTCCGAGGGGCGAGACGCGAAGCTATTCGCAGGTAGCGGCGGATCTGGATCAGCCTACGGCGACACGGGCGGTGGCGCGGGCGTGCGCGACCAATCCCGTGGCGTTGGTGGTGCCGTGCCATCGCGTGGTGGGCGCGAATGGAAGTCTAACCGGTTACCGGTGGGGCGTGGAGCGGAAGCGGAATTTGCTGGAGAGGGAGCGGGCATAGAAAAGGGCGACCCTCTTTCGAGAGCCGCCCGGCCTTGCTGCTTTACTTTTAAAGCCCGGCTACTGCCCGGTTCCGGTGAGTGTCGCCGACTGCGTCCCGCCCGTTCCGGTATCGGTAGCCGTTATGGTCGCGGTGCGCGTGCCGGTGGCCGTGGGAGTGAAGACCACCTGCGCGTAGCAATACTGATTCGAGCCCGGATTCAGCGTTGCTCCAGCGCAGCTGTTATAGATGATTTGGAAGTCCCTTGGATCGGTTCCTCCAATCACCACCTTTGAGACGGTCACGGCCAAGGTGCCGCTGTTGCTGACGAACACGTTTTGCGCCCCACTTTGCGTGCCCACGGTTTGATTCGAGAACGTGAGCGCGGAGGGCGTCATCGACGCGGAAGCGGTTTTGCCCTGGCCGATGCCGGTCAAGGTGACGGATTGCGGACTGCCCGTGGCGCTGTCGGTGAACTGTAAAGTAGCAACAAGCGTACCGGGAGCGGCCGGGACAAAGACCACGTAGATGGTGCAACCCGCACCGGGGTTCATCTGCGGGCAACTGCTCAGCAACTGGAAGTCCGCCGCATTTGTGCCGGTGACAACGACGCTGGTGAACAGAATGGTGGTGTTGCCGATGTTATAGATCGGGAAGCTTTCCGCCAGATAGGAACCTACTGTAACGGCCGGGAAAGAGAGGTCCTGCGGAATACTGAGCGAGGCATTGAGCGCCTGGCCGACGCCGGTAAGAGCAACCTTCTGCGGGCTGCCGGTGGCGTTGTCGGTGATGGTGAGCGTGGCGACGCGCAGCCCCGCGGCGGCGGGTACGAAAGCCAGGTACAGGCTGCAACTGGAGCCCGCGGCGATGGACTGGCAGGAATTGTAGACAGTGAAGTCGGCTGCGTTGGCCCCGGCTATGGTAACTCCGGTGACGCCGACGACGACGGTTCCCGTGTTTTGTAAGCCGAGGTACTGCGTGTTATAGCCACCCAGAGCCACGGCGGGGAACGCCAGGGCGGGAGCTACGGCAAGGGCGGCGATGGAAGTCTGTCCGACTCCGACCAGGGTAACGGATTGCGGGCTACCGGTGGCATTATCGGTCAAGCTGAAAGTTGCCGTGCGGACGCCTGCCGCGGTGGGGTTGAACGTGACCTGAATGTTGCAGGTGGTAAATGCGTTCATGCTGGTGCATGGGTTGTAAGTCACCGCAAAGTCGGTTGCGTTGGTCCCGCTGATGGCGGCTTTGGTGATAGTCACCGCGGCGGTACCGCTATTCACCACCGGAATGTTGACCGTTACGGGCGATCCCGTGACCGTGCTTCCGAGATCCACGGCGGATGCCGGCAAGGTCAGCGAAAGAGAATCGGTCTGACCGACGCCCGAGAGGCCAACCGACTGCGGGCTGCCGGTGGCGCTATCCGTTACCTGGAGCGTAGCCGTACGTTCCCCGCCGGCGGTAGGCGTGAAGACCAGATTCACGTCGCAAATCACGTCGGGCGCGAGGATGGCGCCGCAGGTATTGGAGGCGACGGAGAAATCGCCTGGATCCGCGCCTGCGACAGCATAGCTGGTGATGTTGACCGGTACTGCGCCCGTGTTCTGAATGGAGACGGCGTGTTGCGGGCTGGTGACGGTCACGGTTGTCGAGCCGAAATCGACTGTGGATTGGAGCGTGAGTAATTGAGACGCGGAAGAGCCGACGCCGGCCACCAGCACGTCCTGCGCGACGGATGCGACCGTGAACCGCAGAGCGGCCGCGCGAGAGCCGAGCGCCCCCGCGTCAAAGGCGACTTTGAGCGAGCAGTTGCCGCCGGCGCCCAGCGAACCGGTGCAGGTGTTGCTGGTGACGACGAAATCCGCCGCGTTCGGCCCCACCTCTGAGAATGCAATGGTGACCGCGCTGCCGCTGGGGTTGGTCATGGTGATGGTGGTTGCCGCGCTGGTAACGCCGACAACTCCGTAGCTGAAGTTCACGTCGGTGACGCTGGGGTTCAGCGCGGGGCTCGAAGGCTCACCGTCCGCGGTCAGCGGAATCGCTTGCGGGCTTCCCGTAGCTGAGTCGGTGAACGAAAGCGACGCGGACAGCACGCCGGTGGCGGCTGGATCCGAGTAGACATAGACGTTGCAAGCAGATGCCGGTTGCACCGTCGTGCAGCCCTGTGACGAGATGACGAAGCTCGAGGCGCCGGCGCCGGTGAGCGCCACCGAGGTAAACGTTACAGGCTGATCGCCCGTGTTGGTGACCGTGACGACCTGCGACCCGGTGGAGGTGCCAACGGCGCTGCCGGGGTAGACCAGACTGGGAACGGAGAAGCTGAGAGTCTGAGCCTGAGCGAGACCGAGGCCGCCCAGGCCGATGCTCTGCGGGCTTCCCGATCCGGTGTCTGTAAATTGGAGCGACGCGGAGCGAACGCCGGCGGCGGAGGGAGAGAAGGTGACGTAGACATAGCAGGTTTGGCCCACACCAAGCGTCGAGGGCGAGATGGGGCAGCCCTGGCTCGTGATGGTGAAATCGGCTGCGTTGGTTCCCGCGAGGGCGATCGACGAAAAGGTGACCGGCACATCGCCCGCGTTGTTCACGGCCTCGTAATAAGAGTTGCTCGTTGCGCCCAGGACGATCTGGCCGAAGCCGTAGTCGAGGTAGTTAAAGGCGAGATTTTCGGTCTGGGCTTCCCCGGTGCCGGCGAGATTGACAACCTGCGGGCTACCCGTGGCGGAATCCGTGAAGCTGAGAGTCGCAGTGCGCTGTCCGGCGGCTGCGGGAGTGAAGTTCACGTATTCATAGCAGGTGGAGAGGGGGTTCAGCGTGCCGCTGCAACCGTTCGAAGTGATGGCGAACTCGGTTGGATCGGTCCCGCCGATCACGACGGATGTGAAGGTGACGGGGGTGGTTCCGGTGTTCTGCACGGCGACATAGGTTTGTCCGCTGGCGACGGTCAAGGGTTCGACGCCCAGATCGAGAGTGCCCTTGGAGAACGAAATGGTGTCCGTGGCGGTTTGGCCTACGCCATAAAGAGTGGCCGTCTGCGGGCTGCCTGTCGCGTTGTCGGTGATGTTGAGAGTGGCCGTGCGCACGCCCGTCGCGGAGGGCGTGAACGTCACGTAAACGTAACAGGTTCCCCCTACCGTGAGGATTCCTGCGTTGACGCAGTTGGTTTGGTTCGTGATCGCGAAGTCCGCCGCGTTTGTCCCGGTCAGGGTAGCGCTGGTGTAGGTTACCGCCGATGTTCCCGAGTTATACACCGCGAAGTAAGTCGAGTTGGTGGTGGTGCCGACGTTGACCGTGCCGAAGCTGGCGCTGGTGGGCGTCACGGAAACGGTGAGCGTGGCGGTCTGCGCCGTGCCGACCAGCGGAACCACTTGGGGACTTCCCGTCAGCGAATCGGTGAACTGTATGGTGGCTTGCCGGACTCCCGCCGCCGTGGGCGTGAAGTTTACGGAAACGCCGCAGGTATTCCCCTGCGTGACGGTGGTGCAACCGTTGCTCGTGATCGCGAAGTCCCCCGCATTGGTTCCCTGCAGGTGAACACCGGTGAACGTCACGCTGGCGGAGCCGTAGTTGGTGACGGTTGTGCTGAGCGAGCCGGAGGTCACCCCCACCGTGGTGGCGGGGAATGAGATGGACGTGGGGAAGAAGCTGATGCCTTGCGTCGCCGATTCCGCGGTGCCGGAAAGCGCGACCGTTTGCGGGCTACCCGTGGCGTTGTCGGTGAACGTCAGCGAAGACTGGCGGATGCCGGCTTCGACCGGCTTGAACACTACTGAGACTGTGCATGTCGCCCCGGAGAGAAGCGAGGTTGTACAAGTCTTTGTCGAGATGGCGAAGTCGGTGGAATCCACGCCGGCGATGGCAATGCTGCTGATCGTCGCCGTGGTCGCGCCGGTGTTCTTTACGGTGGTGGTTTGCGCCGCACTGGTGTTGCCGGTGATGGTCACCGGGAAAGACAACGTTGCGGGCGTGAAGGTGAGAGTGGTGGCGGCGCCGGCGAGGGTTGTGGAGGCGCACAGTCCAGCGATAGTCAGGGCCATGCGGAGGGTCAGATCCGTGGTCAAGTGAAACGATTTCATTTAATGCTCCTGTTTGAGTCCGAGTGTATGGAGAGGTGGTGTCTTTGTGGGGGCTCTCCGTTGCACCGTTAGGAATCATACATGGAAAATTATTTTTATGGGGTGACAATCAGGGTTTTGATTGAGGGCAAGGTTTGGTGTTCGTGCTGTTTGGTACTATTTTCCGCGCCTGCAAACGGACGTACGTCGCGACGGCTTCCCAGGATAGAACTCCGAGGGGGTACTACGGGCTGGGTGCTGCTAGAATGCTGCTGATGAAGAGGCATGGTCTGTATTTTGTGGTGGCGCTCGCGTTCGTGGGTGGAGTGACGAGCGGATTGATGTACGCACAAATGGCGGGAGGCCAGACGGGCCGGACGGCGCAATTTGAGAACGATGACGTGAAGGTTTGGAAATCCGTGGTGATGCCAAACGCACCTCTTGCAATGCACCGGCACGAACATCCGCGGGTGATCATCGCCTTAAGCGGAGGGACGATGAAGATCGTGGAACAGAGCGGCGGAAGCGAAGAACATGTTTGGGAGACGGGCAAGGCTTACTGGCTGGGAGCGAACGCGCCAAACACCATGCATGCCGACGTGAATGCGGGCGAGAAGCCGATTGAAGTGATGGTGGTGGAGTTGAAGCATGAGCGATGACATAGAATAGAGTCTTGTGCGCCCGTAGCTCAGCTGGATAGAGCGCTTGCCTCCGGAGCAAGAGGTCGCAGGTTCGAATCCTGCCGGGCGCACCAACCTATTGATTCCCAGCCCCACCATATTGGAAAAGCTCAAAGATCGGGCGGCCGTTTTCGTCCGGGAACGTTTGAATCAGCCGCTTGCTAAGGCCGTGCGATGCGGCGATCGCGTCCAGATGTTCGTCCACTCCCGGGAACATTTCCCGCTCTTTTACGTGCCCCAGAAAAACAATGCCGCTCCGGCCCATCTTGCTTAGCGCTTGCTCGGGATGATTCTCTTCCACAGTGATCGAATCGAGCGGCACCGTCGCGCGTTCGAGGACGCGCAAGGGCTCAATGGTGTCCCAATCGATTCCGTCGACCTCGCCGTAGTGATTCTGCATGAGCGCGGAGGACAGGGGATAAATCGCATTGGTCCACACCGCGGTTGGGCCGTTGCGCACGAACTGCGCCAGATACTGGTTGGTCGCCAGCACGTTCCCGGCGGCAAAGAATCCCACAACCAGCCCCAGCGCTGGAATGGCGACTTTCGCCGGAGGCCGCCTGGACGCTTCAGAGAAAGCCAGCGCCAGGAACATCAGCGGCATCGGCCACAAGAGGATGACGTGATGAACGGACGCGCCCGCGCCTTTAGTCAGCAACATCAGCCCCCACCCGGTAACTGAGAACACCAGGGCAAACAGCATCGGCCGCCATGCGCGTGTCTTCCACGCAAAGGGAGCCAGCAGCAGGCCGAGCCCGTACGCCCACAGCATCGCGTTCTTCTGACTAACGCCGGTAGAATCTCGAAGCGAGAGAGAGGCGGCTTCGAGCGCAGTCCGAGGCGCGCGCGGTGGCTGGACCCAGTCATCGAAGACGATGTAGCCAAACAGCGCGTGGGAATTGACGGTCCGCTTGGCGACTTCTATCTTATCGTCGATCCCTTCGGTGGAAAAGGTTGCGTTTTCACCCAGGGTGGAGTTCGGTTTATGAAGGTTGTAGAGAATGAACGGTGCTGCGCCAACCGAGAAGGCTGCTATCGCGATTGAGGCGTTGGCTAAAGAAAACCTCCGCCAGATTTCGTTCGGATAGAGCCCAGCGCCGGCAACTGCCAGCCCGGCCGCGACCCAGAAGAAAAGAGCCTTGTCCCAAAGCGCAAGGCCGGCAAGGAAGAAACTGAGCGCAAGCAGCTTGGGGCTGCCGGTCTCGTGGTATTCGATCGCCAGGAGAATGGCCGCGAGAGCCAGCAGATGCTGCAGCACTACCGGCCCCCAGTCGAACACGCTGGTGAGGAGATACATCGAGTCGGTTGCCAGCAGGACCGTCGCAACGATCGCTGCGCGCTCCCCGCCCGCGCGTCGCATGATTTTCCAGAAGAGCACAATCGAGGCGGCGCCCGCTAAGAGCGCTGGTACGCGCAGGGAATACACCGACGGGTGCCAGACTTTAAAGATCGGCCAGAAAATCCATGTCTTCAGCGTGCCCAAGTAGCTGTTGACCATCATTGGAATCAGCCGGTAGCCGATTTTGTAGGAATAGAAGGTGAGGCCCCGCTGGAAAATCGGCTGTGCAAACAGAACTTCGTCATGTTGGAATCCGGCGTAAGGGATCAGGAGAAATCCGATGAGTATGAAGTAGAGGCAGCAGAACGCTGGAATAAATATCGCTCGAGATTTCATACGTCGGCGCAAGCTTCCAGTCTATGCGTCAAGCGCCGACGAGAATTCCTGGATGCGGTCGCGGATGTCGTCGCGGATCTTTCGAAAGGCCGCCCTCCGTTCTTCCTCCGACCCTTCTACCCCCGCCGGATCCTCGAAAGGCCAATGCAGCCGGACTGTCTTGCCGGGGAACACGGGACACGCGGCGTTCGCATTGTCGCAAACCGTGATCACATAGTTGAATTCGCGGCCGGTGAACTCATCGACGGATTTGGAACGGTGGCCCGAGATATCGATCCCAATCTCGCGCATCACAGCGATGGCTTCCGGCCGCACAAGACTGGGCCTGGTGCCCGCGGAAGCCACTTCACAGCGCTCCCCAACGGCGTGGCGCATCAGTCCCTCGGCCATCTGCGACCGGGCGGAGTTACCGGTACAGAGAATGAGAATGCCGGGCTTTGTCATTTGGCCGGGTTTCCTTTCAGAAGCCATGCGAACAGACCCGTGGCGGCGGCGCCTCCCGCCAACTGAGCGACGATGAACCCAGGCACATCCACGGGCCGGATGCCGGAAAACGTATCCGTCATCGAGCGGGCCAGCGTGACGGCCGGGTTGGCGAACGATGTGGATGCGGTGAACCAATAAGCGGCGGTGATGTAAGCGCCCACCGCGAAGGGGACGGCCGTCGGGCGCGCGCGATGACATCCCCAGATCACGGCAAGCAACCCGAAGGTGGCAACGAACTCACTGAAGATTTGGGACCAGCCGGACCGGATGTGGCGCGAGGCCGCGTAGAGCGGCGCCTGGAACATCACGTGCGCGATCGCCACTCCGGATACAGCTCCGGCGCACTGGGCCATGACATAGGCTGGAACGGCGCTCCACTGGATGCCATTCTGCAAAGCATCGGCCAACGTGACCACGGGGTTGAAGTGCGCTCCGGAGACATGCTGGAAGGTGAGGATGAGCGCGACCAGCATGGCGCCCGTCGCCAGTGTATTGGCCAGTAAGGCGATGGCGACATTGCCGCCCGCGAGGCGCTCGCCCATGATTCCCGAGCCTACGACGGTGGCAAGCAGCAGCGCTGTGCCCAGCGCCTCGGCAACCAGGCGGCGCGCCAGATTCCGGCGATCAGGCACAGCAGGTTGGTCCACAGCAGGATTTGGCCGCGGCCGGCTTCACCGCGCGCACAAAGGCGGCCATGAATTTGCCATCCACTTGCGGCGCGATCTTATCCACATCCAGACCCTGGCCCGAAAGAAACTCGCGCGCGTCCTCCACGCGATAGATACGGGTTGGCTCGATTTCGATATCCTCGAAGCCAACGGCGCGGAGCTTCTGGCGGAACTCGGTTTCGTCGAGCGCGCCCGCGATGCAGCCTACCCACAGGAGCACGCTTTGGCGAATCTGTGGCGGCATCTCTCCCCTGGTGACGACATCCGAGACTGCGAAACGTCCGCCCGGTTTCAGAACGCGGAAAGCTTCGCTGAGCACGCGATCCTTATTGGCGGAAAGGTTGATCACGCAGTTCGAAATGATGACGTCGACGGATTGATCCGGAAGTGGGATATTTTCGATTTCGCCTTTCAGGAACGCGACATTCTGAATGCCGGATTTGCGTTTGTTGTCTTCCGCGACTGTCAGCATCTGGTCCGTCATATCGAGGCCGTAAGCCATTCCCGTTGGCCCCACACGACGGGCGGAGAGGAGGACGTCGATGCCGCCGCCCGATCCCAAATCGAGCACCGTTTCTCCGGGATTGAGTTTAGCGAGGGCCGTCGGATTGCCGCAGCCCAGGGACGCCTGCACGGCGGCGTCGGGCAGCACGGAGGTCTGATCCGCGCCGTACAGATTGCTGGTGATGGGGTCAATCGAGCCGAGTGCCGACGGGGCCGACCCGCAACAGGCGTTGCCCACTCCGCTCGAGACGCGCAAGGCCGCTTCCCCGTATTTTTCTCTTACGACTTCGGTAATATTTTCGGCGCTCATGATGACTCCTTTTTTTCAAATCTTATTTGCAAACCTGCATCACGCTGGAACGTTTGATCGCTTTGTTGCGCGTGCAGCACTCGGCGTAGAGGAAGTTCAATAGTTCTTGCAGGGCTTCGGTATTCGCCGTGTAACGAAGGAAGGTTCCTTCTCTCGCCACCTGCACCAGCTGTTCATTCTTCAGCTTGTCGAGATGATGCGAGAGATTCGAGCTGGAGATGCCTAACTCGGCCTGGATCTCGCCCGCGACCATTCCATCCGGGTGCGCTGAAAGAAGCAGTTGAACAATGCGCAGGCGGGAATCGGTTCCCATGGCCGCGAACATATCGGCGTAGCGGGTGATCTGTTCACTGGAAGCCTGGTCAGTCATTCGCGAATCCTTCAATACTTCAAATAACATTGAAATAGGGAGGATGTCAAGAATTTTATGCGGGCATGTGGAAGGTGGCGCTCTCCAGAATCTTCGCGAGCCAGTCCGCGAAGGGCATTTTGCGGTCGCGAATGGCTTGTATCTCTTTGTTCACGTCGTACTCCACGCGCCGGATCTCCGGCTGTACGCCATCCAGCAGCAGGTACGCGGCGCGGGGGTCGCCATCGAAGGAGAGGCTTACGCTGCCGGTGTTGACAACCGTCATCCGCGCGACCGCGCGAATGAAGGGGCGATGGATGTGCGCGTAGACGGCGACCGGCTTGCCCAGAGGTTGGTATACCTTCTCCAATTCGGTGTCGCTTGCCTCGAAGGCCGGCGAGCGCCAACAGGTTTCCGGACTGGCATGGATCAGGGCCAATGCATCATGAGTCTGAATCATGGGCAGACCGCCGAGCCAGGCGAGCCGCGTTTCTCCCAACGTTTCTCGCGTCGCCGCGGCGATTTGCTCGACGGCGGCGAGAGGCGTTATCAGCGCAGCGGGGTTGAAGAGCATTTCATCCACATTGCCCAGCACGCCGGGCCATCCATGATCGCGAATCTGATCCACAATCTCCGCGGGACCGGGGCCTCCGTCCGCCAGGTCGCCGCCGTGCGGAATCAGGTCCGGAGCCATACGCCGCAGGTCCGCCAGTACGGCCTGAAATGCGGTTCGGTTTCCGTGAATGTCGGATACCACTGCAATGCGCATGACGCTACCATCAAAGGTACATGGCAGCTCTGACGCAAACGCCGATTCATGCCCCGAGCAATGCCCCGCGCCATGCGCCCTGGTATGTATGGTGCGCGGTGCTCGCCGTAACGTCCGCGCTCATCGGGGGACATTGGGATGTCTCCTGGCATACATCCATTGGCCGCGATACCTTCTGGACGCCGGCGCACATGGCCATCTACCTTTGCGGAGTTCTGGCCGCGTTGTCCTGCGCCTACCTGATTTTTCATATGACGTTCTTCGGGCGGCCGGACGACCCCGGCGTAACCATCGCGGGGTTCCGCGGCCCACTGGGCGCATTTATCGCCGCGTGGGGAGGCATCGCCATGCTGACTTCCGCGCCTTTCGATAACTGGTGGCACGATGCCTATGGACTGGACGTGAAGATTGTCAGTCCGCCGCACGTGGTTCTGCTGGCGGGCGTTTTCGCCGTAGCCATGGGCGGCCTGATTCTGACTCTGGGTTACATGAACCGGGCGGAAGGGGCGCAGCGACGTCAACTGGAATGGATGTTTCTCTATGTGGGTGGTCTGCTGATCGTCCTGTTGCAATTCGTCAGCATGGAGTATCTGAATCGCATTCTGTTGCACACCTCGCTGCCTTACCGGATCATGGCGGCGCTGATCCCCTTTGTGCTGGCCGGAGTGTGGCGCGCGTCACGCTACCCGTTCTCGTGCACGGTGATTACTTCCATTTACTCGCTGTTGATCATTGGATTGATTCTGATCCTTCCGCTGTTTCCGGCGCAGCCGAAACTCGGCCCCGTCTATCATGCGGTGACGCAGTTTATTCCGCCGCAATTCCCGATTCTTCTGATTGTGCCCGCGTTCCTGCTGGATCTGCTCTGGCAGCGCACGCGGCGGATGAACCGCTGGCTGCTCTCCGCCATCAGCGGGATTCTCTTTGTTGGTGTTTTGCTGGCCGTGGAATGGCCCTTTGCGACGTTTCTGATGACGCCCGCCGCGCGAAACGCGTTCTTCGGCGCAGGTTACATGGGTTACTTTGCGCATCCCAATTCCTATACGGCCCGTTCGGTGTTCTATCCGCTGGATTCGGGACTGGCGTTTTGGTGTAACATCGCGTGGGCCATTTGCTTCGCGGCCATTAGCACGCGAGTGGGCATTGCCTGGGGCGAATGGATGAAAAGGGTTCGCCGGTAGAATGCGATTTCTTCTGGTTCTGTTTCTTCTGGCCGGCGGGGCTTCGGCTCACATCGGGAGTCCGGACGTTTTTATGGAAGGACCCGCCGGCCCTTACTCGTTATTCGTCACGGTGCAGCCGCCTTCGGTGATTCCGGGAATTGCCCAGATACAAGTGCGGGTAAGCGCGCCGGGAGTGAGTCAAGTGGCCGCAACGCCTTTGGCGATGACCGGCCCCGCGTCTCGACTTGCGCCCATCGCGGATCAGTTGGTTCCATCGAAAGACGATCCGCAGACGTTCAACGGCGCGGTCTGGTTGATGCAAACCGGGTCGTGGCAGGTGCGTATCCAGGCGCAAGGCACGCAAGGCGTCGGGACGATTTCCGTTCCCATACCGGCGCTCGCGCGGAGATCGCTCGCCATGCCGGAGGCGCTGGGCGCGCTGTTGCTCGGATTGACCGCGCTCCTGGTGTTCGGCCTGGTGGCGATCACGGGCGCGGCGGTGAGGGAAGCGCAGCTCGAGCCGGGGGTGGCTCCCGACAAGGGACATCGCTGGCGCGGGCGATTGGTGATGGCTGGCGTGCTTTTGCTCGTGCTTGGCATGGTGTGGTTTGGAAACTCATGGTGGAATTCCGAAGCGCAGGACTATTCCGAGCGCATTTACAAACCGCTGCAGATGACCCCGTCACTTACCGGCGCAAAGTTGACTCTTCACATTACCGACCCGGGCTGGCTGCCCTGGCGCAAGATCGACGATTTTATCCCCGATCATGGCCATCTGATGCATCTCTATCTCATTCGCGAACCGCAGATGGACCGTATCTTTCATCTGCATCCCGAGATGACTGGTCCTGGCGTGTTCGCGCTGGACCTTCCTGTGATGGATGCCGGGAAATACGGGCTTTATGCGGACGTAGTTCACGCGGACGGATTCCCTGAAACACTGACGGCGACGCTTACGATTCCTGAGGTGAAAGGCCGCGCGTTGGAAGGTGATGATGCGATGGCGACCGCGGCGCCAGTTCAAGAGACAGGCACAACTACCAGGGAGTTCACGCTGCCGGACGGATACCGGATGCGATTTATGCCAGCCGGGCCGCTGGTTGCCAAACGCGCGCAGCTATTCCGGTTTGAACTGCTCGACCCGCAGGGCAACGCTCCACGCGACATGCGTCTTTATATGGGAATGACGGGGCATGCCGCCTTCGTGAAGACCGATGGGAGCGTGTTTGCCCACATCCATCCCAATGGATCGGTTTCCATGGCGGCGGTTATGATGACCGGGTCACCTCATGACATGCCCGGAATGGAAGCCGGCCTGCCGGACACGGTGCAGTTTCCGTATGGTTTCCCCAGCGCGGGGCATTACCGGATATTCGTTCAGATGAAGCACGGAGACACGATCGAGACAGGGGTCTTCGATGCTTTTGTCGGATAGGCTACGGCCGTTAGCCTCTGTATGTACAGAAGAAGGGATCGCGCAATGTCAGCGCCAATGTTGACATTATGGCTTATCCCTGATATCGTGGAGATCGTGTAATTCCGTGGGCGGATCACGGCGTGGAATTCTTCATCCATCCCTCGATGCGGGCATGACCGACAGTCGGGTTTCCGGAATTTTTCCGGCAGGATCGAGAAGGTTTGGCGAGGGGCGTAATTCAGGTGGTCAGGTCGGAATCATGATCAAGAGCGATGCCCAGAGAGAACGTACGGCGGCTCAGATAGAAGGCTTTCGTCAAGCTCTTGCGAAAGCGGAGCGGGAGACGGCCGGAAAGCGTGCCGGAGCGCTTCGCGGTAGTTACGAGGGTATGATCCGGCAACTGGAAGACGAACTCCACGAATACGACGAGCTCAAGTCCGGGGAGCTAACTCTTCCAAATGTAGAACGCCTGGATCAGATCGCGCCCTTTGTCGCGAAGATGCGGATTGCGAGGGGAGTCTCTCAAACTGAGCTCGCACGGAGACTTGGTGTAAGTAAACAGGTAGTCAGCCGATACGAGGAAACGGAATATCAAACCGTGGCGATATCCCGCCTTCAGGAAATTCTGGACGCAATTGGGATCAAGGCTCTTGTCACGCTAAGCGCATAGTCCTTCAACCGGGGGTTCGCTCATTTGTCGGATGGCTCGTGCACACCGCACGGGCTTCACTTATCGAACGTGATTGACGCATCTCCGCGAAATTCCTTGTAATCCCGGAACTGAATCACGTTCTTGGAGCAAAACCGCGAGCTCCGAATACACATCAGGTTTGAGGATTCCACGGGCAACAGGACTTTGCGGCCACCCAGCATTACCGCGTCGTAATCGAGGGTTTGTTCCACCATGCTGAGGGGAAACGCTTCGGGGATATTGTCGGCCTGCCGTTCGATGCGCATCACGCGACCGGTCTCGCTATCAATCCATACGCGGCCGCTGTAGGCCGGCTCGATGGACTGGCCGCCCTCGCTGATGGTCCAATCTGTATTCTCGCGTTTCACCGTGTACGAAAACACCTTGGTGTGGACCTGGCGGAAAGATTCGGCGTGCAGGTAACGGAATTCCGCGTTGACGTCCCGCGCGAACAGACCCTCCAGGAACGATCCAAACTCTCCTGTGGATCGGGTGCCTTTCATGGCCATCATGTCCTGGCTGGCGGGACGGTTGTTGATCTTTATATTCTCGTAGTGTTCTTTGCGGCTCTCGTAAACTACCGTGGCGCTCACGATGTCCTTCGCCTGCCAGCCCGCGATCCGGTTCTCGCGTTCGTAGCGCGTGGTGAATTGCTGGCAAACGAAGTTCGGAAGATGGGTGATGAACTCCATGTTCACCTGGTGCGCTTTCCTGAGCAACTCCGGCTGATTGTCGGCGGCGAGATCACCGAGAAGGGAATCGTCTTTACCGGCTGCGCGATCGGCCGCGGGTTCAGCGGCTGCGGGCTTTGAAAGCGCGGCAACAGTCTCTTCCTTGCTATCGGAGTCGTCGGCGTCGTCTTTGCGGGCCACTTTTTGCGGCATGCCGCGCTTCAGGACGGGCCGGTCGGGATCGGCGTCCTCCGTCTTTCTGGTAGCGGTGTCGTCCTCCGGCTTTGGCGCCACGTCGGGCTGCGCGCCGTCCTTTTGGTTTGAAGAATCGAGGGCGGCAACGGTGGGCTTCTCGACCACCAGCGACGTCGCCGTCAGATCCCCTTCGTCGTTCATCTTCACGGAGATGCGTACGCGCGTCCCCGGTGTCACCGCGGCGGGGTCGATCTTTCCTTCGGGACCGATGAAGGCAGTCTTGCTATCGATCGCGGCGTGGAAGATGCGGCCATCGTCAATGGCCACCTCCACCTTTTTGGCATCCATGACGCGGACGATTCCGGAGCCGGCCATGGTGTCCGGTTCCTTCTTGTTCGCCTTGCCGTCGCTCGATTTGTTCGGGCCCGTCTGACCGGGGAAAGGGTTATTTGGAACGCGACGGATCACCGGCGGTTGTTCGTCGACCTGCGCCGCGCCCGTCCACGCACAAAAGAGCAGGAGAATCCACGGCAGCGCTCGCATGAGGTCCTATTGTACGGGAATCTGTACGGTCGGCGCGGCGACTCCGCCGATTGATAGTACCAGCGGCTGAGATCCTGACGCTGCCGCCGGAACTTGCACGTTGAGCTGATTGACTCCGACCAGGCCCGGCGCAAGGCCGCTGAAGGTGACGGTGGCTGTTTGCCCGCCAATGGTCACCGAAGGCGTCGTCTTCGTCGTGGAAGTTGCGTCCGTCGCCGCCGCGCCGGATGCCGGTTGATTATTCACCGGTCCAAGGCCGGTGCAATAGAGGATGATGCTTTGTCCCGGTACGGCGGGATTGCTGGAAGTGATGAGGCCGAAACCAGGGTACGTTTGGCCGATCACGATATTATTGGCTGTGAAGCAAGACGGCGAGTAAGTGGAAACCGGAACAGTGATCAGAGTTCCGTTAAGCGGCTCGATATTCACCTTCATCTGGACAGATGACTGGCCCGCCAGTTCCCACGGCGCCTGAATATTCACCTGGAGCGGACTGACATAAAGAAGCGGCGCAGGCACGCTCACACCCGTGCCATCGATCCCCAAAGAAGTTGAGAACAGCGTGCTGTCCGGCGAGTTGATGGAAATGGGGAGCGGTACATATGCGGCGGAAACGGAATCGCCGGATAATGCTGTTCCGAAAACGGCGACCAGCGAACCGGGGGAAATCCCCTGACCGAGTTGGAAACTGGCCGCGCTGACAACGCCGCCGGTGCCGATCACGGGCTGGGCCGCTGCGTAAACGCTGAAGGTTTGCGTGGTACCAGCGACATTCGCATCGAAGTTATAGGTCGTGTTTGCATTGGGACCAAGAGTGAAGTTCGCATACCCAAAGCCTTCACTATCCGTGGCCGTGGAAGCGGCGCTGATGGATCCGCCGGTTTCTACATTCCAGGTGACGGGTAAGTTCGGCACGCCGACGCCGAACTGATCCACTACTTTGAACAAACCGCCGCCATCGTAGCTGGGCTGGTTCGGGTAGCCGACGTCGCCGTCTCCGTAGATGGGGAACAGATCGTTGGCTGCCCCGTCGCTCACCAGATACAGATAGGGAACGTTCAGCGCGACAGATCCGCCGGTGACGGTGACACCGCCTTGATAGAGATTCGGAGCAGGACCGGTGCCTGAAAGCGTCAGATTCACCGTCTGCGCCGCGCCTGAGGCGAGGGTTAAAGAAGGGCTGCTCAGAGTCAACTGGGTGGAAGTATCGGGAGTGAGTTTGTTGACGGCCAGCGAGAGCGTCACGCTGGACGACCCATGGTTGGTAATTACCAGGGATTGTGCGATGGGGTCGAGCGCCGTGCCCTGCGAAAGCGCGCCAAAGGACACCGTGGCGGGTTCCACGGTGATGCTCGAAGTGACCGCATTCCCGGCGTTGACCAGGCCACCGCCGACGGAAGTGACGGGAGACGGGCCAGTCGTGAAGTCCGGATCGGTGGTATTACTGGTGGCTGTATTGACGATGGCCGACTTCACTTGCATTGCCGTAAAGCCCGGGTTGAGCTCGCGCACCAGGGCCGCAATGCCGGCGACGATGGGACTTGCGAAGCTGGTTCCGGCGACGAGTGTATAGCGGCTCGGATCGTATAGCTCCCCGTTGGGGTCCAGATTCTGAGCGGCGGTATAGATATTTTCACCCGGCGCGGCAACGTCGGGCTTTAAAGCGTTGGTTCCAGTCACCGGACCGTGAGAAGAAAAGTAAGTTACCTGATCGCTGTCGGAGGCGGGTTCCGCCGTCGCAACGAATGCGGCTTGAGCACCTGGAGTGGAGTCGACGTAGGCCTTGAGATCGATGCCGTCCGTGTTGTCGATGAAGTAAGCCGGAATGCCGGCGCCGATGTCCGAAATGGCGGAAGAGAGCTGGTCTTCATTGTCGGGATCGTAGTCATAGAGAAGGACTCCGATTGCGCCTGCTGCTTGCGCATTCAGGACTTTGGTGAGAAAGGCGCAGGGTGTTCCGCCGCTTTCGGGATCCGGTCCACGCTGAATCAAGGCGATATCGCCAGTCATGGAGCTGCCCGGGTAATAGGAGCAGCCAAAACCATCGCCCACGGTGGATGCGTCGATCAGATTTGCGGGTCCGGCGATGCCGAGAGGTGTTGCGGTGGAGGGGAGTGCGGAGATCGAGAGGAGGGATGCCGGAACGCTGGGGCCGGTGATGTTGACGGTTTGGACGAACGTGCGCGAGTTTCCCGTGGCGGCGACGGCGATCGCATCCGGTGTATAGGCGGGGGAAGCGATGGTGTTCAGCGTCGGAAACCCTTCGTCGGCATATGCCATTCCGTCCGCGCCATCATTGCCGGTCGCGATCACGACGACCATTCCGCCGTTAATCGCGTTTTCGACGACCGAAACCACCGGGTCGCACGGCTCGTTGGCGGGGTTGCCACACTCGGCCGTATCGAACGGTCCGGAAACCGGCAGGAAGCCCGAAGACAAATTCGCGACATCCATTCCGTCCGTGAACGCGTCCTCGAACGCCTGGATGATGGCCTGCTCCGACGATCCGTCGTTAATGCCGGGGCTGCCGTAGATCTTGTAATTGCCGAGATACGCCTGCGGCGCCAGGCCGGTGATGGTGGCGAGGGGGCCCGTATTCGTGTTTCCACCGGCGGCCATTGCCACGCCGGTGCCATGACCTACGCGGTCTCGCGGCGTCTGGTCGTCGGGAAAATCCGTCGCAGGGTCGTTGCCTGAATCGTAAGACACATAGGACCGCGCCACAATCACTTTATTGTTGGTGTAAGCGCAGTTGGCCAATGTGTCGCATTTGGGGAAGCCCGAGGGAACGGTAAGAGACGACCCTTGAAACGCCGGATGGGTCTGGTCGATGCCGGTATCGATGATGGCGATTTTCTGGCCGGCTCCCGCGGAGGTCGTTCCGCCGAGCAGGTTCCAGGCCGCGGGCGCGTTCACCAACTCCACCGCGGTGTTCAGCAGCGGCTTGGCCTTTCGCATCGGCGCAACGTAAAGCACGCCGGGAAGTGCGCGGAGTTTGGCAAGGTCCTTCGGGGTAGCGCGAACGAAAATGGCGTTCAAGAGGGTGTTCACGCCGCCTGTTACGTGGAAACCCGCGGCTTCCGCCTGCGAAATCACGGCCTGTTGCTTTTGGTGGATTGTATCGCGCAGCGCTTCAACTTGCGGAGATCCCCGCCGCACCCCGTTCTTGATGATTTTTCCAGCCGGAGCGTCCTGAAGGATGAGAGCGTATGTGCCCCGGTAAGCGTTTGCGGCAGGGGTCGCGGCGAACAGCGAAAAGCTCGCGAGCAGCAATAACAACGCTGCGGCAAAAGACTGCTTGAATCTCATATTAGACATGCAAAGTTAACTCGACGGCCGTTCCAATTTCTCCGTTACAACTATCTGGTTCAGCTTAACAACAGCCGAAAAACGCCGGCCACCAGCGTGTGCGTAATCATACTGGCCCGCATACTACGCGTTTGCAGAAACGCTATCCCACAGAACAAACCCAGAATTGCGGCGAGAATTGCGAATTGCCAGTTGGGAAATTTGAGATGACAGGCTCCATACAGGCAGGAAGCCGCAACGAGTGCCAAGGCGGCGTTTCCAGTCCACGATGTAAGCCATTGCTGCAGGAGCGCCCGAAAAAAGAACTCTTCCGAAAGGGCCACAAACCAGAAGATGCCAAGTAACTGGAACACCATCTGCAACGGGTGCCAGGAATGCCTGGTGAAATGTACCTCGCCGAGCGCGAGCCCGATGGGGAACGCGACAGCCGTGCATACGGCAGCCCACATCGATCCGATCCGGATTTCGCGGAGGGTGGGAATGAACCCGAAAGCCATGTTATCGGTTCCGCGAATCAGCAGGATGGACATCACCGAACACCTCACCAGAGTCAGGTGGCCCAGCGTTTCCATGGGAAGTTTTGCAATGGGCGCGGGATAGATCCACTTGAATATTCCCGACAAAATCGCAGCGGCGAGGATCAACAGAAACGCGGTGTCCCGCAGGATGGAAAGTTCTCGATTTTGAATTGCGGGCACGTACCAGAAGGCGACGGCGATGGTTAACACCGCCAGGATGAGGAAGGGGAAAAGCGCGAAATGCCCGGTTGGGATGGCAAAGATCAGATAAGGCAGAGGCGCGGTGACGGCGATGGCCGCGGCGATCCGGACCGGGGAAACATGCGCGGCGATCCACTCGCGGAGCCGCTCAAAGCCAGGTAGCAGATAGAATGAAATCTCCGTGAGAAACGCGAGAGCGACAGGCACCGCGATCTCGACCGGCACTTGCCTCGACCGGGCGAGAGGCCACGCGGCCGCGCCCAGAACGATCCAGCAGGCGATCACCGTGATGGCAAAGCTTCGCAGTGGGGCAGTGGTTTTGGTCTCGATAGGCGCGCTGATCATTCTGGCCAGTCTCATTATGACGGTTCGCGGCGCAGATGCCCCTCCACCCGATCTGATGAAGCGCATTGCACACCATGAGGACGAGACTGTAGAGGAACGCAGGAACTACGCGTACCGGCAGACCGTGACGCTCCAGGAATTGAACGATCGCGGAATGGAAGTGGGACGCTACAGCGAAACCCGCGATATCGTCTTCTCGCCGCAGCAGGAACGCAGCGAGAGGATGGTTTCGGTTCCCCTCGACCGCTTGAAGAACTTGCGCCTCACCGAGGAAGACTTCCGCGACTTGCGCGACATTCAGCCGTTTGTGCTGCGCGAAGAGTATCTACGAAACTACGAAATCAAGTTTCGCGGCGACGAACAAATGGACGGACAGGATTGCTGGGTGGTGGAAGTGCGGCCGCGCCAGATCCTTTCCACGCAGCGCTTCTTTGAAGGATTGATCTGGGCGTCGAAGAAAGACTTGTCCATTGTGCGTACGGAAGGACGCGCCGTCCCCCGGATTCTGAGCCTGCATCAGGAGAATCTGTTTCCGCGATTCACAACCATCCGCAAGCTGGTCAACGGCAATTTCTGGTTTCCCGCAATGACCTATGCCGACGATACCCTACCTTTTCATACTGGACCGCAACGGATTAAGTTAACCGTCCGGTATAACAATTATCAGAAGTTCGGTTCATCGAGCGTGGTCACATTCGACCCCGTGAAGTAGGAATTACGCCACCACTACGTGCGCGTCAATCATCTTCTGCACGTCGCCTTTGCCCATCGCGCCGACGCGCTGCTCCACGACCTGGCCATTCTTGAACAGCAACAGTGTGGGGATGCTGCGAACGTTGTAGCGCATCGCGGTCTGCCCGTTGTCATCCACATTGAGCTTCCCGATTTTGACTTTACCGTTGTACTCGGACGCCAGCGCGTCGATCGTAGGCGTCATCTGCCTGCAAGGGCCGCACCATTCAGCCCAAAAATCCACCAATACGGGGACCTCCGCCTGGAGCACATCACTGTCAAAAGCTTTATCGTTAAAGGTTAGTGTCTCGTTACCCGCCATTAGAACCTCACTCCAATAGGATTAGAAGCGCGAGCCCGGCTCAGGGATGCAACAGAGTCCGGAACAGCGAATCGTATTGCAGGGCGCTTGTCATCCAGGAGAAATCCCGTGTCATGCCGGTCCGCATCATCTTCGTCCAGCGGTCCGTATCTTTCCAAGCCCGGAGGCAGTCTTCAAGAGCGAGAAGCAGCGCGTAGCCCGAATATTCCCAGAATTTGAAGCCTGTCTCTCCGTCAATAGTATCATCCAGACCCCCGGTGGCCCGGACCACCGGGACGGTACCGTATTTCAGGCTGTAGATTTGATTCAGCCCACACGGTTCATAGCGGCTGGGCATCAAAAAGATGTCGGAACCGGCCTCAACGCGGTGGGCCAGAGCATCGTCGTATCCGAGGCGCAGGCCCACGCGGCCGGGATTGGTGTCCCGAATGTGCCGGAACATGCCTTCAAAGTAGGGTTCGCCGGAGCCGAGCACCACCATGTAGACATCCTCCCGAAACAGATACGGGGCGACCTCAAGGATGAGATCCGCGCCCTTTTGGCCGGTCAACCGGCTCACAATGCCGATCACCGGGCGATCCTGGGGAGCATGGCTCAGGCCGAATTCATTCAGCAATTCGCGCTTACAGACGGCTTTGCCGGAGAGATCCTCCACCGAATAGTTCGACGGAATATGGGGATCGGTTGCGGGATTCCATTGGGAATAATCGACGCCGTTCAGAATCCCCGTGAGTTGGGCCTTTCTGGCGCGAAGCAGGCCGTCGAGTCCGTAGCCGAACTCCGGCGTCTGGGTCTCCTCGGCATAATGCGGGCTCACAGTTGTAATGGCATCGGCGTACACCAGGCCGCTTTTCAGAAGACTGATTCCGCCGTGGAATTCCAGCAGATCCTGCCGGTAGAGCCACTCGGGAAGGCCGACCCGGATGATGGAAGAGCGCGGAAACAGGCCCTGATAACCCAGGTTGTGGATGGTCTCGACGGTTTTGGCGCCAAGGAAAGCGGGATCGCCGGCGAACCAGAGCTTGAAGTAGGCCGGCACCAGGCCGCCCTGCCAGTCATGGCAGTGCAGAATGTCCGGGCGAAAGTGATAACGGGCAAAGTGAAACGTGGCGAGGGAGAGCATGCCGAAGCGCAGGTCATTGTCGCCAAATTCGCCGCTCCGGTCGTTGTAGATGCCGTCGCGATCGTAGAAATCCGGCAGATCGAGGAAGTAGAAAGGGCTGGGCTGCTCGGTTGTGAAGACGGACGGATACCAGGGGTAGGGACCAAGCTGGACTTGAAACGGGCCGGTGACGCGGCGCGTGGCGTATCGGAAGGTCGAACGATAGCGTGGGATAAGAACCGCAACTTCGTGACCCAGTTGCTGGAGCGCATAGGGAAGCGCGCCGACAACATCGGCCAATCCGCCTGTTTTCGCGTAGGGCGCCGCCTCGGAAGAGACCATCAGGATTCGACTCATCAGCGATTGCTATCATAGCGGAACTTTGAATGCTCGCTATTTGCGGAGATTCCCAGGGTTTCTTATGGGGTCTCCGACGAATGGGGTCTCCGACGAATTCGCAATTTATGCCGTGCATCTCAGGTAAAGTATAGGGAGATGTAGGGGCCTCGTCCCATCCGGGTTTGAAACCATGCGTTCGCGCCAGGAAATAGAACTAATTCTTTCTACCGAAATCAAGACTGCCGGCCAGCGCCAGAAAGACGCGGGTATGCGCTTGCGGCAAATCACAGACGATATCCCAAGCGGAATACCCGCTCCCGATGGACCTCTGCGCCTCCGCCAGGCGGGCACGGACTACCGTGCCGCGCTGGAAGACCTTCGCAAGGCATTGAGCCGATTTGACGACTTCATCTCCCGCGGGATCGTTCCCGATGACGTGGGTGGTTGGCGGGTACGATAACTCGTTCAACGGGTTGTTCAATGCGTCATTGAGTAGACGACGTAGTTGATTCCATAGCGGTAGGCCAGTTCGGTCATATGCTCGGGATACTGCGGCGAATCGGCATACTCCCAGGCATCGCCCACATCGGTGTTGAAATTGACGGCTACCACCATCCGGCCGCGATCGTCGCGGATCGAGCGCCATGCCGGCGCGGTGCCTTCCGGTTGATGAACCACCACCGAGCCGTCGGCTGCAAGGCGCAGGTGCCGAGTGCCGGGAATGAACGTAAGATCTTTCTCCGCGATGTCGTAGACGACGTGCATCACGGGGTCGGCCGTTTCGAGTTCGAGGATGGGGTGGCCCGGTAGAACCCTGTTCATGGTTTCGCGGAACATCTCCCATTGGTCGGGCCCCCAGAAATCGTCGGCCACCAGGAAGCCGCCGCGCAGTAGATACTCGCGCAGGCGGGCAGTCTCGGCATCGCTCAGGTCCCACCAGCCGGCTTGGGTTGCGTAGATCCACGGATGGTCGAAGATGTGATCGTCGAGCAGGCGCATGTGCCGGGGCTCCCCGGCGGCGATTCGGGTGAGTCTTTGTACGCCGGAAGTAAAGTGATCCTCGGCGTCAGGCCAATCGACAATCCACCAGCCGTTGCCTTGGCCGGAACGCGAGGCGTAACCCCAGCGCCTGTGAAATTGGGGCAGATCGTTGTATTCCAGGCGAACGAAGTGGAACTCGCCGGTGGACGGAAAATCGGGCCGGGGACCATCGTCGTGGCCTTCAAACTCGATCCGCTGCGCCAGGGCGCAAAACGCGGCGGTGACGCTGAGCAGGATCACGAGCCATCGTGCCGTGCTTCGTTCCATATGGACATTGTGGACTGTAATAAACTGAGAAAACATCAGGCTGCCTTTGACTTCTCGCCTACCACTCCTACTATTGCTTCCCTGTATTCTGCTTCCCGGTCTTGTTCGGGCCGAGGACCAGTCGAAGCTCGATTCGACCGAAGCTCTGTTCACCGTCCTCGCGGCAGCCAATGCCGCTGGTTATGACGCCGGGCTGAGTTCGTCGCCGGAGATCCGCCAGAAGGTGCGCGACGCTGTTCTGGCGGCCAATCCGCCGGTGCTCCGCGAACTGAAGGCCTGGTACTTCGACAACCCCGCCCGCGATAAGACGGCCGATCTTTCGCGGTTTATTTCGCTGGCCATCTCCGTGGGCGACCCGCCGGACTTTGCGTGGACCAAACGGGAATTGGACATTCCGCCCGATGTGAAAGACATGGACAACTTCCGCGCCCTTCTGCCCCGGTTCTATGAGCAGGCTCACATCGAGGATCTCTGGCGGAAAGCCCAGCCGCTTGTCGAAGAAACGCTGGCGCGCTATCAGGAGCCCGTTGCGCGGACCGTGCTGGAGGCGAACGCGTACTTGCGGAACCCCACCTACGGTTTCCTGGGACGGCGTTTTTCGGTGCTCATCGATTTCCTGGGAGCGCCCAACCAGGTGCAGACGCGCAGTTACGGTGACGATTTTTTCGTCGTTCTAACCCACTCCTCCGATCTGCACTTGTTCGATATCCGCCATGCATATTTCCGTTACGTGCTCGATCCGTTGGCGATCAAGTACGGGATGCAGTTGAAGGAAAAGGAATCGCTGCTCGACATCGCGGAAGGCGCGCCGTTGCTGCGGGAACCCTACCGGTCACAATTCGATTTGCTGGCGTCGGAATGCCTGATCAAAGCCATTGAGAGCCGCATGCTGTCGAACCCCGGCCTGGTGGACGCGGCGGTTGGCGAGGGTTACATCCTCACGCCGTTCTTTGAAGAGCAATTGCGCATCTTTGAAAAGCAGCCCGACAGCATGAAGCTCTTCTTTCCGGTGATGGTTCAGGCGCTCAGCGTGCGCCGCGAGATCAAGCGATTGGATGGTGTCAAATTTGCCCAGGAGCCGCCGGGGGCCGTCAAGCCGAAAGTGAATGCTCCCGCGGAACCTGTCTTGAGCCAGTCCGCTCAACGGGTGACGGAGGGCGACGCATATTATAAAAAGCAGGACCTGGAGAATGCGCTGCGTTTATATCAGGAAGCGCTGGTGCAGCCGGGGTCTCCCGAGGACCACTCGAAGGCGTATTTTGGCATGGCCCACGTTGCGCTCATGCGGAAAGATCCGGAAAAGGCCGACCTGCTTTTTCACAAGACGCTCGAATCCAGCCCGGACGCGGACCGGCGCGCGTGGAGCTACTACTATTTGGGAGCACTTTCCGACGCGGCGGAATTGCACGACGAAGCGGTGAAGTGGTATCAACAGGCATTGGCGGTGGAAGGCGCGCCGCCCGCGGCAGTGAAATCCGCGCGCACGGGACTGGAAAAGCCCGCGCCGGTTGTAAAATAACATGACTTTCGAAAACCGAGGACAACTGATGAGCAACTTTCATTTGCCGGCGTCGCTTTTGGCCACAGCCATTGGATTGGTTCTGGCGGCGGGAACGCTGGCGCCCACCGCACTGGCGCAAAAGGCCGCCCCCAAGCCCAAGTCTCAGGAAGAAGCCAAAGCCCTGAACGAAGTTTTCCAATCCACCAATGTGGATGAGCAGATTGCGGCGGCGACGGCGGTGCTCGAAAAGTACGCCGACACGGAGTACAAATCGTCGTTGCTGCAAATGATTGCGGCCGATTACCAGAGGAAGAACGACTACCCGAAGACCATCGTATATGGAGATCTCGCCCTCGGCGCAGACCCGCAGAATTACCAGGCCATGCTGATCCTTGGCAATGAATACGCCAAAACCACCAAGGACACGGACTTCGATAAGGACGAGAAGCTGGGGAAAGCGGACGGCTACGCGACGAAGGTGCTGGCGATTGTTCCGGCCGCCCCGAAGCCGAATCAGCGAATGACCGACGAACAATGGAACGACGCGAAGAAAGACATCGAATCGAGCGCCCATGAAATTCTGGGGATGGTGGCGCTGACTCGCAAGAAATCGGATGTCGCGGTGACCGAGTTCAAGGCGTCGGTTGAGGTAGCGGCCACGCCGGACCCGGCTGACTATGTTCGTCTGGCTGTGGCATACAACCAGGCCGGCAAGTACGACGATGCCATTGCGACCGCGGAGAAGGTGGCCGCGCTTCCCGGGGCGTTGCCGCAAGTGAAGTCGGTGGCCCAGGCGGAGCGCGTTCGGGCCATTCAAGCCAAGAAGAAGGCCGCTGCGGCATCCGCCCCTGCCGCCGCGCCAGCGCCCGCCGAAACTCCGAAGCCCTAATTTTGGCCGACACAATACATCCCGCGCCCGTTGAACTTGAGGCGGCGATCGGGTTTCAGTTCCGGAACCGCGATCTGCTGATTCGCGCCCTGACGCACGCCTCGCACCGTGGTGAATCCGGCCAGGAACGGGTACCTCAGGCGGACAACGAGCAGCTGGAGTTTCTGGGCGATGCCGTGCTCGGGCTGATTGT
>Ga0182012_10000509_pt1 | contig 43169 bp, 34 predicted proteins | sample 612S2SmetaG_FD_120486 | JGI IMG/M metagenome (GOLD analysis project Ga0182012, IMG submission 120486) | Permafrost microbial communities from Stordalen Mire, Sweden - 612S2S metaG | ecosystem: Environmental > Terrestrial > Soil > Wetlands > Permafrost | place: Sweden: Stordalen | collected... | reverse complement strand
GGCTGGATGCAAACCGCGCTGGTGCATTGCCGAAATCCCCACCGTCTCTTCAAGGATCTCGGCGCCCGCCGCGCATTGGCGGTGCTCGCGATGTTCACGGGCGGCTTCGCGGGACCGTTGCTGGCGCCATTCTTGACGACGGTCTTTTGCTATCGCGCGGCCTTTGGCGATTTGCTGACGCCTCGCACGCCCCTGGAAGTCGCGCTCAGCACGATCTGGTGCTTTACGGCGCTATCTGGCCTCGCCGCGCTAATCTGGCCCCCCTTGGTCGGCATGCGCCGTCGAGGTTTGACGCGATTATGGCCGGCGCTGCTGGCGGCGCCATTGTGGCAGCTCATGTTAAGCCTCGCTGCCTGGCGCGCGCTCGCCGAGCTGTGGGCGCGGCCCTTCCTTTGGCGCAAGACGGAACACGGCTTGGGGCCGCGCGCCGATCCCGGGTCAAAATTTTAAGCGAACAGCCACTGCTTGAGCGAGAAGCCGGCGGTCAGCGTCTTGCGGAAATGCTCGTGCAGCGCGAGATGACCAACTCCCGGTTTCGGCAGTTCGTTCTTCTTGAGGCGCCGGAAAAACGGCAACAGCATCTGCTCGAAGTTGCCAACGGTATAGGCGCCGCCGAAACGTTCGGCCACGCGCTCGGCGATATTCGGGAAGAGCAGCAGCAGCGCCTTGAACAGCGCCGGATTGGTGATATTGGCCTGCGCCTCGTGCAACCCCAACCCATTGAGGCAGGCGAGCAGATAAGGGTTCAGGACGCTGTAGACATCCTGAGCGGAGGCGTCGACGAAGGCGCCGTCGATCGATTTCAGCGCCGCGTTGAACGTGACGCGGGAGATCATTCCCTTGCGCCGCTCCGAGGGCGAAAGCAGCCCCTTGAGGGCGCTGTCGTCGCGCGCGCAAAACAGATCGAACACATTATGCAGCAGCGCCTCCGCCTCCGTCTCGGTCTCGGAGAGGCGGCGGATGTCGAGCAACAGCTCGGGAGGCACCGGGCGCTGCTTGGTGTTTATGTCCATGAACAACTGGCATTCCTGCGCGCGCGTGAGCTTGTTGTAGACGACGACGGGGATGCTCACCTTGCGCTTGGCCAGATTGAAGCCATAAATGCGGTGCTGGCCGTCGATAATCAGGAACGAGTTGGGGTTTTTGCGGAATCGGAGCAACTGGCTCGCGCGATCGTAATGCAACTGCGCACGCGGCTGGGCGGAAAGAATGACCGCGCAGGGCGCCGTGCCGAAGCCGGTGTCGATATACTCGGCGATCTCGCGCGCCCGGCGCTTGTCGAGCAGGCGTTGAAAACCGTCGATAGGGTTTTCCTGTCTTGGGTCCACCGTGCAGGTCGCCGCCAGCACGTCGCTTGGCAACACCAAGGAATAAAAGCGATGCTTGCCTTGGGTGACGAGCAAAGCCGTGTCGGTGACGACTTTCTCATCGACATTCACCTCGGCGCGATCCGCGGGAGCAGCCGCGGCTAAAGCCTGTTCGGCGACGGCGGAGTTATCGGGAAGCGTCTCGGCAGGGGCGGAGTCATGCGAAACGGCGACAGCGTCGCTTTCCATGCGCCATGTCCTCTTTGGCGGAACTCTTGCCGTCCGCGAAGGGGCTACGCAACGAATCGACCAAGACTCGCGCGAAGTCTATGGCTGAAAAGCGACGAACGCAAGACGGGTGAAATCGGCGCGGCGGATGCGCGCGGGGCGACGCCCGCGGCGTCAATCGTTGCTGCGCGACGACCAGGTTGCGTGGCGCACGCCGTCCAGCCTGGCGAAATCAGCTGTCACGGCGTCGAGTTCCTTGGCCTCCACGCTGGTCGCCGAAAGCGTGGCCACCAGTTCGACGTCTTCGTCGCGCTCGATGTCCTCTATGTCGCGAACGGGATAATTCGCGGCCTCGAGCTTCTCGACCAGCAGGTCGCGCAGCTCGTCGCGCCGCCTCTCCGCGACCGTCGCGCGCACCTCGAAAATCGCCTCCGTGGCGCTCTCGTCGATCGGCGCGCGCTCGATCAAAGTCACGAGCGGGCGCAAGAACGTGTTTCCGCCCAGGACGAACAGCGCAAGCATCACCGCCTCGCCGGCGCGGTCAGCTCCAGCGAAAGCGCCAGTGACGGCCGAACACCAGATGGTCGCGGCGGTGTTGAGGCCGCGAATATTCATGCCCTCCTTGAGGATGACACCGGCTCCCAGAAAACCAACGCCAGAGGCGATATAGGCCAGCACCTGCACGGCGCCAAGATTGCCGTTCAAGCGCATGCCGAGATCGACGAAGGCCGAGGCGCCGACGGCCACGAGCGCATTGGTGCGCAGACCCGCCGTGCGCTGGCGATATTGCCGCTCGGCTCCGATCGCGGCGCCCAGCACGAGCGCGACGAACAGAGAGATGAAGGTGTTAATGAACTCCTGCGCGTCAAGATGCGCCAGCGCCGCCATGTCGCTTCCCCGATGAAATTCGCCCGCGACCGGCTTATAGTCGCTGGATAACGGTCCGGCCACGCGGATCGGCGAATTTCTTTAGCTTTAACGGGTGAGAGATGGAGCGACGCAGTTTTGTCACGGCGCTTGGATTCGCGGCGCTAACGGCGCCGGCGTCCGCGGCGTCGGAAAAGCCGGCCAAACCCGCCCAGCAAGAGGTTCGCCCGAAGCAGAGCTATGTCGCCTTGGCGCGGTCCAGTTCAATTTGCCTCGCCGCCGGCCAGAATTGCTTGCGCCGGGCGCTGGCCGCGCTCGCGACGAAGGATGTTGCTCTGGCCGATTGCGCCAACTCGGCCGCCGATGTGGTCGCCGCCTGCGGTGCGCTGGCGGCGCTCGCGGGCCTTGGCTCGCCCTATGCGCCGGCCTTCGCCCGCACCGTCGCGGATCTGTGTCTCGCCTGCGAAAAGGACTGCGACAAGCTTCCCAGCGTCGCCGAATGCGCGGCGCTCGGCGCGGCCTGCGCAAGCTGCGCCGCCGAATGCGCCAAGGCGGCCGGGTAAGTCAGGAAAGTCTGGCGAGCGCCAGATTTTTCAGCTCGGCGATGGCCTTGGCCGGTTCCAGATGCTTGGGGCAGGCCTTGGTGCAATTCATGATCGTGTGGCAGCGATAAAGCCGGAAGGCGTCGTCGACATAGCCGAGACGCTCTTCGCCAGCCTCGTCGCGCGAATCCGAGATCCAGCGATGCGCCTGCAACAAAGCGGCGGGGCCAAGATAGCGGTCCGAGTTCCACCAATAGCTCGGGCAAGACGTCGAGCAACAGGCGCACAGGATGCACTCATACAGTCCATCGAGCTTGGCGCGCTGCTGGGGCGATTGCAGCCGCTCCTTTTCCGGGTCTTGCCCGGCGTGCAGCCAAGGCTCGATAGCCGCGTGCTGGGCGTAAAACCCGGTGAGGTCCGGCACGAGGTCCTTGACCACCGACATATGCGGCAGCGGATAAAGTTTGATCGCGCCTTCGATCTCCTCCATGCCCTTGGTGCAGGCGAGCGTGTTGGTCCCGTCGATATTCATCGCGCAGGAGCCGCAAATGCCCTCGCGGCAGGAGCGGCGGAAGGTCAGCGTCGGGTCGATCTTGTTCTTGATCCAAAGAATCGCATCAAGCACCATCGGCCCGCAATCATCGACATCAACGAAATAAGTGTCTATCCGCGGGTTTTGTCCGTCATCCGGGTTCCAGCGGTAGATGCGATATTCGCGAATGTTCGGGCCGTCGGGACGCGGCCAGGTCTTGCCCTCGAAGGGCTTCGAGTTTTGGGGAAGCGTGAATTCGACCATGTCTCGCTCTATCTGCCGTCTGTCGGCTTAGTTGCAGCCCAGTGTCTTGATGCGCTCGGTCTTGGGATCATAAATCACTGTCAAGCGCCCCGTGTTGTAGTCCATGGTCATCGCGCAACCCGCGCAGACGTAGCGGACATCGCCTTGGCGAACGCGTTTCAACGCCTCGACCGGCGCGCCGATGTAGCGCGCGAACTCTTTGGCGCCGCAACTCGAAAGATCCGGCGCGGCGCGCGCTGGGCCGAGCAGCGCAACGGCTCCAAGCAGCGCGGCGACTGTCCTCCGCATCACCCGTTCCTCACGCTCGCATCAATACACCCGGGCCTTCGGCTCGATATAGCTCACCTCTTGCGTCATCGTATAGGAATGCACCGGTCGGTAATCGATTGCCACCGCCTTCTTCTCCTCGTCGATCGTCGCCAGCGTGTGCTTCATCCATTTTGCGTCGTCTCGCGCCGGAAAATCCTCGCGCGCGTGGGCGCCGCGCGATTCCTCGCGGTTGGCCGCCGACTCGATCGTCACCGCCGCCTGGACGATCAAATTGTCGAACTCCAGCGTCTCTATCAGGTCCGAGTTCCAGATCAGCGAGCGGTCCGTGACTTTTACGTCCGCGCATTCTTTCCAAATGGCGGCGATTTGCGTCGCGCCCTCGGCCAGAACCTCGCCGGTGCGGTAAACCGCGCAATGCGTTTGCATCGCCCGCTGCATTTTTTCGCGCAACGCGGCGGTCGAAGTTCCGCCACTGGCGTTACGAAAGCCGTCGAGACGCGCCAACGCGGCGTCGGCGCTGTTCGCCGGCAGTTCCGGCAGCGTTTCGCCGGGCGTGACCAGTTCCGCCGCGCGAAGGCCAGCGGCGCGGCCGAACACGATGAGATCGATCAGCGAATTGGAGCCGAGCCGATTGGCGCCGTGCACGGAAACGCAAGCCGCCTCGCCAATGGCCATCAGCCCGGGCACGACGGCGTCCGCGTCCGAGCCTTTCTTGGTCAGCACTTCGCCGTGATAATTGGTGGGTATCCCGCCCATATTATAGTGCACGGTCGGTATGATCGGGATCGGCTCGCGCGTCACGTCGACGCCGGCGAAAATCTTGGCGCTCTCGGAGATGCCGGGCAGGCGCTCATGCAGGATCGCCGGATCGAGATGTTCAAGATGCAGATAGGCGTGATCGCCGAGCTTGCCGACGCCCCTGCCTTCGCGCACCTCCATGGTGATCGCGCGCGAGACCATGTCGCGCGGCGCGAGATCCTTCACGCTCGGCGCGTAACGCTCCATGAAGCGCTCGCCCTCGTTATTGGTGAGATAACCGCCCTCGCCGCGCGCGCCCTCGGTGATGAGGCAGCCGGCGCCGTAAATGCCGGTCGGGTGGAACTGCACGAACTCCATGTCCTGCAACGGCAGTCCCGCGCGCAGCACCATGGCGTTGCCGTCGCCGGTGCAGGTGTGCGCCGAAGTGGCGGACAGATAGGCGCGGCCATAGCCGCCGGTGGCCAGCACGGTCAGGCCAGCGCGAAAACGATGGATCGTGCCGTCGTCGAGTTTGAGGCATACGACGCCGAGGCAGCGCCCCTGCGGATCCATGATGAGATCGAGCGCGAAATATTCGACGAAGAACTCGGTGTCGTGTTTCAGCGCCTGGCCGTAGAGGGTGTGCAACATGGCGTGGCCGGTGCGATCGGCGGCGGCGCAGGTGCGCTGCGCCGGCGGGCCTTTGCCGTAATCGGTCGTCATGCCGCCGAAGGGGCGCTGATAGATGCGGCCGTCCTCGGTGCGCGAAAAGGGGACGCCCCAATGTTCGAGTTCATAGACAGACTCGGGCGCGTTGCGGCACAAATATTCGATCGCGTCCTGGTCTCCGAGCCAGTCGGAGCCCTTGACGGTGTCGTACATGTGCCATTTCCAGTCGTCCGGCCCCATATTGGCGAGCGCCGCCGCGACGCCGCCCTGCGCCGCGACCGTATGCGAACGCGTCGGAAACACCTTTGTCACGCAGGCGGCGCGAAGGCCCGCCTTGGCGCAGCCGACCGCCGCGCGCAGGCCCGACCCGCCGGCGCCCACCACCACCACGTCGAAGCTGTGATCCACGATCTCATAGGGCCGGCCATTGACGTTGGCGCTCGCCGAAGCTCCGCTCATTGCAACCATCAGAACGCCTTTTTCGAATAGAGAATTGTCCGGTTATCTTGGCGCCGCGATCAGAAGAATCGCCAAGGTCCACAGGAGCGCGACGGCGATCGAGGCCCATTTGTTGACGAGGAGCGCCTTTTCTTTTTGCGCCGCGTCATGAACATAGTCCTCGATGATCGACTCGACGCCCATGCGGGCATGCGGCGCGGCGACGGCGATGAAAGCGATCAGCGCGAGCGCCGGGAAAGGCCGGCCAATCTCGGAGCGGGCCGCCTCGAACGACTTGCCCGACAGCCCGACGATAAACCAGGCAGCCAGCAGTCCGAGCGGCAGCAGCGCGCGGGCCGAAAGGCGCATGAATCTGTCATGCCCGGCACCAGACGGGTCCGACACATAGGCCGCGCCGCGCCCCGTTCTGCCGCTGATGAATTCCGTTCGAGACGTCATGCGCTTTTGCCTCCGGGCGGTCGCGGATGAAACTTCGGCCTAATTGGCGAGGGTCGACAGGATCCAGGTCAAGAGCGTCAGGACGATTCCGCCGCCGAGCGTCGCCTGTGCGAGCAGTTCGCGGCCCTTGGGGTCCATGTAAAGGCCGCGGTCCCACAGCGCGTGACGCACGCCGCCGAGCAGATGGTGGAACAGCGCCCAGCTAAACCCCAACACGATCACATGGCCGATAAAGCCATTTGCGATCCAGGAGACGGCGCCGAAAGCTCCCGGCCCAAAGGCGAGACCAAGCAGATAGAGGGCCAGAAGAAACGCGCCGAGATAAAGCGCGACGCCGGAAATGCGATGCGCGATCGACATCATCATCGTCAGCATCGGCTTATAAATGGTCAGATGCGGCGAAAGCGGCCGCTTGTCCGTCACGCCGTCCGTATCGGCTTGCGCCATGGCTCTCCCCTCCCACAGCCGAGCTATCCGCCCTGATTGTTAAATCAATCGTCGCGGCGCCGCAACCGCGAAGGGAACGCCCTCCGGGATTTCAATCCGGCGGTTGGGCGCAGAGAGGCCAAGCCGGGAAGCAGCGCCGCTTTTTGATCCCGCACTATATCGGCCTATGATCCGGCCTTGCCAGGCTCGGATTGGTTCATCGAAAGGCGCCGTCATGAAGAAGGTTTTGCTGTTGGGGACGGCTCTATTTTTTGTGGCGCGATCCGCCTTCGCGGCTCCTTTCGAGGTGTTCCCATATAGCGGAACCTCGGGTATCGTGAAAGAGTCGATGACCCATACGTTCCGCGCGATCGTGTTCGATAATACGACGCGCAACATATATTACTGCACGACGATAATTCATATCCTCAAGGGCTCTACATACGTGTCTTATACCTGCGACCGTTCGAAGAATCACAAGTCCGTGCTTGCGGTGTCACCCAATGTGCAAACCTCTATTCATGCCGGGCCCACTGGCGGCGGTGAATATGAGTCGGTTCTGGGAGCGTGGCAAATCGACAGCGCCACCGGCGATCTGCAGTTTTGCTTCCCTCCCGGGGTTTTGAACAATAAGGAAATAGGCGCCGACTGCATCAAGATCGATTACAAAAACCCGCCAAGGCAATAGCTTCGCGCGGGCGCCCATCTCGGCGCCCGCGAAAGGGCGGCGCCGTCACATCCCGCCCAAAATCTCCGCGACGGTGAATATGTCCTTGTCGCCGCGGCCGCACAGGTTCATCACCATCAGGTGATCTTTCGGCTTCTGAGGCGCGAGTTCGAACACCTTGGCCAGCGCGTGGGAAGGCTCCAGCGCCGGGATGATGCCTTCCAGCTTCGAGCAAAGCTGAAAGGCGTTCAGCGCCTCCTTGTCGGTCGCGTTGAGATATTTTACGCGACCGGATTCATGCAGCCAGCTGTGTTCCGGGCCGATGCCGGGATAGTCGAGCCCGGCGGAAATCGAATGGCCCTCCAATATTTGGCCGTCGTCGTCCATCAGCAGATAGGTGCGGTTGCCATGCAGCACGCCGGGGCGCCCGCCGGTCAGCGACGCCGCGTGGCCGTTCGGCACGTCGACGCCGTGTCCCGCCGCCTCGACCCCGTAAATCTCAATGCCTGCGTCGTCGAGGAAGGGGTGAAACAGCCCGATCGCATTGGAGCCGCCGCCGATGCAGGCGACCAATGAATCGGGTAGGCGGCCTTCCATCTCCTGCATTTGCGCGCGCGTTTCCGTGCCGATGATCGACTGGAAATCGCGCACCATCGCCGGATAGGGGTGCGGCCCCGCCGCCGTGCCGATGCAGTAGAAGGTGTCGGCGACATTGGTCACCCAATCGCGCAGCGCCTCGTTCATCGCGTCCTTCAAGGTGCGCGCGCCCGATTGCACCGGAATCACCTCGGCGCCCAGCATCTTCATGCGGAAGACATTGGGCTTCTGCCGCTCGACATCGACCGCGCCCATATAGACCACGCATTTAAGCCCAAAGCGCGCGCAGGCGGTGGCGGTCGCGACGCCATGCTGGCCGGCGCCCGTCTCCGCGATGATGCGCTGCTTGCCCATGCGCCGCGCCAGCAGAATCTGCCCCAGCACATTGTTGATCTTGTGCGCGCCGGTGTGGTTGAGCTCGTCGCGCTTGAAATAGACCTTGGCGCCGAGCCCATCGCCCGCCTGGGTCCGAAGATGCTCGGTGATGCGCTCGGCGAAATACAGCGGACTCGGCCGCCCGACGTAATGCTTATGCAGCCCTTGCAACTCGGCGTGAAAGGCGGGATCGACCTTGGCTCGCGCATAGGCCTGTTCGAGGTCGAGCACCAGCGGCATCAGGGTCTCGGCGACGAAGCGGCCGCCGAAAATGCCGAAGCGGCCGTTTTCGTCGGGACCGTTGCGGAAGGAATTGGGCGCGATCTGGTTCAACGGGCGATCCTCGAAGGGGTGGATTTTCAGCTCTTTTAAAGCGCTTTCGAGCGAAGTGGAAACCGGTTCGCGTGAAGAAAGCGCGTCGGAACCAATGAATCTAGAGTCTTTCCGTTTCAATGAGAACGGAAAGACTCTAGACCTTTGCCGTCGGCGATGAAAGCGCGCGCGCCGCGCCGACGAAGGCGTTGATGCGTGAAATGTCCTTGATTCCCCGTGCGCTCTCGACGCCCGACGACACATCGACCCCTGGCGCGCCCGTCGCTTTGAGGGCCTCAGCGAGGTTTTCCGCGCTCAGACCACCCGAGAGCATCCAGCTTATTGCGCTTATATTGCGCAGCAAACGCCAGTCGAAAACCACTCCCGCGCCGCCTGGAAGCCCCGCGCCCGGCGCCGGCTTGGCGTCGAAAAGAACTATGTCCGCGGCGGCGAATTCCTTCGCCTTTCGAACGTCATTCTCGGTCGCCACGCCGATCGCCTTGATCGCCGGCAGGCCGAAGCGCGCCTTCACGGCCTCGACCCTGGCTGGCGATTCCGAGCCGTGGAGTTGCAGATAGTCGGGCGACAGCGCCTCGACGACTGCATCCAGCGCGTCGTCGTCGGCGTCGACCGTCAGCGCCACTTTCTTGATCCGGCCCGACGCGAGCGCGCCAAGGCTTCGCGCCGCGTCGAGGTCGATATGACGCGGGCTTTTTTCATGGAACACGAAGCCCGCCATATCGGCGCCGGCGCCAATCGCGGCCTCCAGCGTCGGAGCCGTCGACAGGCCGCAGATTTTGACGATTACGCGCGGCACGGCGGTTCCCCAAAGCGGCGTCAGCCCCGGTTATAGGCGTCCTGGAAACGGACGATGTCGTCCTCGCCCAGATAGGAACCCGTCTGCACCTCGATCAGTTCGAGGTCGATCTTGCCGGGATTGCTGAGCCGATGCTTGCAGCCGATAGGCAGGTAGATCGACTCGTTCTCATGCACGAGATGCGTCTCGGCGTCGCGGCCGACTTCCGCCGTGCCCTTCACGACGATCCAATGCTCGGCGCGGTGAAAATGCTTTTGCAGCGATAGCCGCTCTCCCGGCTTCACCACGATGCGCTTGACCTGATAGCGCGAGCCGGCGTCCACCGACTGATAATAGCCCCAGGGGCGGAAAATCCGCTTGTGCTCGCCCGCCTCGCGCCGGTTCTCGCGCTTCAGCTGCGCCACGAGCTGCTTAACTTTGTCGCCGTGATCCTGGTGCAGCACCAGCACGGCGTCCTGCGTCGTCACCACGATCACGTCGTTGACGCCGACAATCGTGGTCAGCGTCTCGTCCGAGCGCAGATGCACGTTCGTCGAGTCCACGATCACGCCATTGCCGCGCACAGAATTGCCATGCGCGTCGCGGTCCGACAATTCCCATACCGCGCGCCAACTGCCGACGTCCGACCAGCCGATGTCGGCCGGGATCAGCGCCGCCTGCTGAGTTTTCTCCATGACCGCATAATCGATCGACTTCTGCGGCGCTTGTTCGAAGGCGGCCGCGTCGAGCACCAGAAAGCCCAGATCCGTCGTCGCCGCCTCAATCGCCGCCTCGGCCGCCGCGAAAATCTCCGGCTCGAATTTGGCGATTTCGGCCTGCATCACATCGGCGCGGAAAATGAAATTGCCGCTGTTCCAATAATAGCCGGCCTCGACGTAGCCTTGCGCGGTGGCGCGGTCCGGTTTTTCGACGAAGGCCTCGAGTTTCAGCACGTCGCCGCCCGGCGTCAGCGGCGCGCCCGCGCGCAGATAGCCGTAACCGGTCGCCGGCGAATCGGGTTTGACGCCCAAGGTCACGATGTAACCTTCCCGCGCGGCCGCCGCCGCCTTCTTGCACAGGTCGACGAGTCCCGGCTGGTCGCGCACGACATGATCGGCGGCCAGAACCACCACGATCGTCCCGGGCGAGCGCCGCGCGGCGAGACCCGCCGCCACCGCCACGGCGGGACCAGAATCACGCCGCATCGGCTCCAGCACGATGTCAGCCTTCGCGCCGATCTCGCGAAGCTGGTCGGCCAGCAAAAAGCGATAATCGACGCTCGAAATCACGACGGGCCGCTCGAAGGCCGGATCATCCAGCATCTGCATCGTCGTCTGAAAGGTCGATCGTTCCCCGATCAGCGGAATAAATTGCTTGGGCAGCGTTTCCCGGGACTCGGGCCACACGCGCGTTCCAGATCCTCCACACATGATAACAGGAAGGATTTTGGTCATAAGCCGCCTTTCGATTGAATGCATTTTCTTATAGCGAACCGCCGGGCGAGTCGCTCGAAAACACCGTGACGCCTCAGCTTTTTCCCCTTTTCTCCAGTTCGGCTTTCAGCGCTAGCAGCTTTGCGAACGGTGAGTCCGGATCCGGCAGGCGCTCGCGTCTTTGCGGCGGAACACTGGCTCCTCCCGGACGAGGGCGGTTCTCGTCCCTCGGTCCGCGATTGTCCCGCTGATCGGCGCGCGAACCCTGGCCTGGCTTGCCGCCGGATCGGAAACCGCCCTTCGGCGTGTCGGCGCGCGAATGGTTTCTCGCCGGGCGCTCGCCTTGAGAGCGCTCGTCGCGAGGCGACTCGGCCTGGGGACGCGCTTCTCGCGACTCGCCTTCGCGCGGCGGTTCGCGCCGCGACGGCTCGCCGCCCGTCTCCGCGCGCCGAGGCCTGCGCTCGCCTTCATGCCGGCGCTGCTGCGGAACGTGGCGCTGTGGCGACCATACTTCGATCAGCAGGGCCGCTTCGCCGGTTTCCACCACTGGAGCTTCCTCGGACGCGGCGCCCGAAGCCTCGACTTGTTCCGGGAGAGGAGCGGGCGTTTCCGCCGTCGGCTCGGCCGTGGCGGGCGTCGTCTCCTCCGCTTGCGCGGCCTCGGCGGGCTCGCTCTCAACGCTTTCGACCGCTTGGGACGGCGCGATCTCGGCTTCCGGCGCGGGAACTGGCGCGGCCGATTCGCTCGCGGCGGGCTCGACCTGCTCTCCTGGCTCGGTCTCCGCAGCCGGAGAATCCGAGGCGTCTTCCGCCACGACCGGCGTGAGCGGCTGCATTGGGGCCGCCATGATCAGCGGCGCGGTGATCGCGGGGCCGGGACGTTTCGCGCCGGCGTAACCGAGCGATCGCAAAATCGAGGAGAAGGCGTCGCCCGCGCAGCCAGTCAGCGAGGTCATCGCGACCGTGACGACGAAACCGTCGGCGTCGGCGGCGCCGGCCGGCGGCTCGCCAACGCTGACGCCCGGTCTATAGGCTATCGCGGGGCGGATAAGATCGGCGAGGCGTTCGAGAATATCGACGCGCACGACGCGCTCGCCGCAAAGACGATAGCCCGCCGCGCGATAAAACCCTTTGGCGATGGCGGGATCCGCGGCGAAGGAGGTGCGGCCCGAGGCGGCGAGATGCGGAGCTTCCTCCAGCCCCTTGATGTTTTCCAGCCCGCCATGGCGCAACGCCCACAGCAGCGCGGCGAGAGTGCGCGGCGCCGGCTTCAGAAGCAGCGGCAGATAAAGGTGATAGGCGCCGAAACGAACGCCGAGCTTACGCAGCGCGGCGCGGTCTTCTTGCGAGAAGCTCTTGATTTCCTTGGCGACCCGGCCGCGCTCCAGCACGCCCAGCTCTTCCGCGATCTGGAAGGCGACGCCGCGCACCGCGCCCGACAGTCCCTCGCCCGATTCGAGCTGTTCCAGCGCGCCGAGCAGTTTCTTGACCCGCTGCGACAGCCATAGCTCCAGACGCTGCTTCACCTTATCCAGGGCCGCGCCGGTGAGCTGCTCGTCGGCGAGCACATGCGCCGTTGGTCTGAGAACGCCGGACCCTTGCGCGATCTTGCCGACCGGTTCGCCCAGCCAGCGGATCGTCCCGTCGTTGCCGAGCACGAAGGCGTCGTCCACGGCGTCGAAGATACGGGTCGCGCGGGCGTCGAACTCGCTGGCGAGGGCCTTTTGCGCCGCGGCGTTCAGAGCCTTGGCGGCTTCGCCCGCCGCCCCCGGATCGGCCGTGAAACGGAAACCCTGTAAAGATCCGACATGCTGACCTTCGACGATAACGTCGCCGGCTGCGGTAATTTCGGCTTCGAGCATTGTATTCTCTCTAAGACAGCGCATCAGCACGCTGGTGCGGCGATCGACGAAACGCTGGGTGAGACGATCGTGAAGCGCGTCGGATATCCTGTCCTCTACCTGACGCGCGACGCTCTGCCAATGGTCGGAATTTTCCAGCCACCCGGAACGATGGGCGACGAAGCTCCATGTTCGCACCTGCGCGAGGCGGTTGGCAAGGGTCGCGATGTCGCCGTCGACGCGATCGGCGACCGCGAATTGGCGGGCCATCCAGTCGTCGGGGATTTTGCCGCGCCGGACGACGAAGCCAAAAATCGTCGTCGCGAGCTCGGCGTGCGCCGCCGGCGAGGTCTTGCGGTAGTCGGGAATCTGGCACGCCTCCCACAGTCTCGCTATATCCGCCGGTGTCTTGGCGTTGCGGCGAACGTGGTCGTCGCGGCACAAGGCCTCCAGCGCCAGTTGGTCCTCTCGCGCCGGCGCGCGGGCGAGACAGGGATTGCTCGGCAATACGTCGAGCGAGGCCGCGAGCGCTTCGAGCGAGGAGAAATCGAGCTCCGGGTTGCGCCATTGCAGAGTCGTCACCGGTTCGAAGCAATGTTCCTCCAGCGCCTCGATCAAGTCCTCGTCGAAGGGCGGGCAGCGCCCCGTCGTGCCAAAGGTGCCGTCGTTCATGTGGCGCCCCGCCCGCCCGGCGATCTGGCCAAATTCCGCGGCGGCGAGCCGACGAAAGCGCCATCCGTCGAATTTCTGATCGGCGGCGAAAGCGATGTGATCGATGTCGAGATTGAGACCCATTCCGATCGCGTCGGTGGCGACGATGTAATCCACCTCGCCATTTTGATAAAGTTCGACCTGGGCGTTGCGGGTCTTGGGGCTGAGCGCGCCGATCACGACGGCGGCACCGCCCCTTTGACGCTTGATCCATTCCGCGATGGCGTAAACATCTTCGGCCGAAAAGGCCACAATGGCGCTGCGCGGCGGCAAACGGGCGATCTTGCGCTGGCCGGCGTAAGCGAGGCGCGACAGCCGCGGGCGCGAGAAAATCGGCGCGCCGGGCAAAAATCGTTCGATAAGGGGCGCCATGACGCCGGCGCCGATCAACAGCGTCTCCTTTCGGCCGCGCCAGCGCAGCAGGCGGTCGGTGAAGACATGGCCGCGATCGAAATCCGCCGCGAGCTGCACCTCGTCAATCGCGACGAAATCGACGTTTAAATCGCGCGGCATCGCCTCTACGGTGGCGATCCAGTAGCTTGGGGCGCGTGGTTTTATTTTCTCCTCGCCGGTCACCAGCGCGACATTTTCCGCGCCGACCCGTTGCGCGACGCGGGTATAGACCTCGCGCGCCAAGAGGCGCAACGGCAAGCCGATCATCCCCGTGCGGAATGAAAGCATCCGCTCGATGGCGTGATGGGTCTTTCCGGTGTTCGTGGGGCCGAGCACCGCGCAAACCCCATCCCGCCGCGCGCTCTCGATCCGGCCCGGCGCCCATCGCGCCGCCGGTGGCCCGCCAAGCAGATCCTGCATGGTTTCCAGCTGGCTCTCCCGCCGAGTTAACCGTTAGGCTCCTCGTGACCCTGGCTTCGCCGCGCCGCGGTCGCGGCGATTTGGCGGTGGGTTGCTCACGAAATTCGCGTTCCCGGCCCGCGATGATGTTCCATATCGGAGCTTTCGTGTCGAGACGATTTAACTTCCGAACAGGCTGCGAACGAAACGCGCCCGAATCGCTCACCGACGGTAAGTCCCGCTCTGTTCCCCCAGATATGGTGATCTTTCGGAGGTTCAACGCTACAATTTGTTTTTGGTCGCCGCAAGGCGCATTTTCGATCCCGCGGATCGAAGGACTCCGCCTCGCCTTTTTGTCAATCGCTTCCCGCGCTCGTTGATCGGCGCCTAATTGCCTCGCGGATTTCGGGTATGATGAAGGCAAAGCGCCTGGCGCTAACAAATGGCCGGCGCGGCGCTAATGCATTGCCGGCGACGCCATATGTGCTTTCAAGACCTCCTCGGACGTGGCGTCGATCTCTTCGAGCAAAATCTCATATCCCCAGAGATTGGCGATTTGCCCCAGAACAAGCGAAGTGTTGCCGAGATCGAGGAGCTTGCCGTCGACCACTTTGTGACGCATTACGAGCTTGCGACTGCCAGCGAGGTCCACGTCCACGACCTGGATGTCGGGGATTTTTCGCGCGGCTTCGTACTCGGCGGCGAGGCTTCGCCTCAGATCCCGGTAGCCGCGCTCATTGTGGATCGCGCTGACCTCCAATTGTGGAGCATCGTCTTCATCGACGATATGGAACAGCCGCCACTTACGGATGAGATTTGGACTTAAGAATTGGGCGATGAAACTGTCGTCTCGGTAATTGGCCCAGATATCGCGAAGCACCGCCATCTCGTCGCCTCGGCCAGCTATCTCGGGAAACCACGCCCGATCCTCCTCGGTCGGTTGCAGCACGATGCGCGCGAGATCCCTCATCATATCGAAACCCAGCGCGTAAGGGTTTACCCCGCTATAGGCGCGATCGTAACAATCTGGTTGGCGAATTACGTTGGTGTGCGATCGCAGAAACTCAAGGAAGCTGCCGTCGCCAATCCGCCGCGTCTCGTGCAGAGTGTTCATAATGCGGTAATGGCAATAGGTCGCGCAGCCCTCGTTCATGACTTTCGTCAACTGCTGCGGGTAAAAATATTGTGCGATCAGTCTGACAATGCGCAACACTTCGCGCTGCCAAGGATAGAGTTTCGGCGCCGTCTTCTCGAGGAAATAGAGGATGTTTTCCTGCGGCAGGCGCAGCATTGTGCGCCGACGATCCACCGCCATCGTCGAGGCGTCCCGCGAGCTTCCGGGCACGGTTCGCCAGAGGTCGTTGTAAAGCCTTTCTCGCTCCTGCATGCGGTCGCGCTCGCGCTTCTCTTCCGAGCGCAGATCGAGCGGCTTCTTGTGCGGATAATGGTCTATGCCCTGCGGCATTAATGCATGCGCGGCGTCGAGCAATCGCTCTACCTCGGACTCGCCATAACGCTCCTCACAATTCGCGATATAGTTTTTGGCGTAGGCGAGGTAATCCAGAATACTGCCGGGGTCCGTCCACTGACGGAATTGATAATTGTTCTTGAAAAAGTGATTGTGCCCGAATGCCGCGTGGGCGATCACCAGAGCCTGCATCGTGGCGGTGTTCTCCTCCATGATGTAGCTTATGCAAGGGTTGGAGTTGATCACTATCTCATAGGCGAGGCCCTGCAATCCCGCGCGGTAGACGCCCTCGTGCTGCGCGAACCGCTTGCCGAAGGACCAGTGCCGGTAGAACAGCGGCATGCCGGCCGACGCATAGGCGTCCAGCATTTGCTCGGCCGTGATGACTTCGATCTGATTTGGGAAAATATCCAGGCCGAGCTTCTCGTCCGCGATCCGGGCGACCGCTTCATGAATTCGTTGGATCGTTTGGAAATCCCAATCATTGCCTTCGAAAAGGAGGGAGTCGTCGTTCATCGCGGAGTCTCCCCGGCGCTGACGCCGCGGCGTTGGAATAGCTGCCGGAACACCGGATAGATATGGTCGCGGCGCGAGACGCGTCGCATCTGGAACGCCGCTTTCTGACTTCGCAACGTCGCGTAGGCCAACCACAATGAGCTCTGGCTCTCGTGCTGCGCGGGACCGGACATGTCGGTATTTGGATCGGCGACCTCCACATAGGCGAAGTACTGACACAGCGGCAGGATCGCCTCCTTCAGCAACTCCCGCGTCTGCTCATTGTCGCTCGGTTGATTGTCACCGTCAGACGCTTGCGCGGCGTAAATATTCCAACTCGCGGGATCGTAACGGTCCTTTACGATCCGCGCCATTTCCACAAAGGCCGACGACACCAGAGTGCCGCCGGTTTCGACCGAGCGGAAAAACGTTTCCTCGTCGACCTCCTGGGCCTTGTCCGTGTGTCTGATGAAAACAAGTTCGACGCGTGTGTAGCGGCGAGTCAGGAACACATGCAGCAACATGAAGAAACGCTTCGCCAAGTCCTTCATGTGCGCGGTCATCGAACCGGAGACGTCCATCAGGCAAAACATGACGGCTTGCGCGACCGGTCTCGGGAAACGCTCGAAGCGGCGATAACGCAAATCGACGGGATCGAGGTACGAGATGTGAAGCCGTCGCTCGCGCGCTATGTCCAGTTCCTTTTGAAGTCGATCGACCGCCGCGTCTTGCGACAAGCTCGCGGCGGCGAGTTCCGCCTCCATTCGCTCGATCGCGTCGCTCCCGGGCCTTCCCAATGCGATGCGTCGCGCGAGCGACATCCGCATCGTCCGTCCCAACGAGAGGTTCGCCGGGGTTCCCGTCGTTGTGTAACCGGCGCGCCGCACTCCCTCTTTTTGAGCGCCGACCATTCGTCGCTTGGCGAGATCGGGCAATTCCAGGTCATCCAGAAAAATGCGCAGAAATTCGTCCCGGGTAAGAACGAATCTGAAGGCATCCTCCTGATTATCCTCCGTACCCATGGCGCCGCCGGAGCTTTCCTCGCCGCCCTTCGGGCGGTCTATGAGATCGCCTTCAACATATTCGCGATTGCCGGGCAGGATTACATCGCGACGGTTGCCGCGCACGTGTTGGAAATACGGCTCTCGCGTGCCTTCCGCCGGGATCGTGACCTCGCCGGGCTTTTCCAAGTCGCCGATGGCTCGATCTCGCGTGGCGTCGCGAACCGCGCGCTCCACCATATCCTTTGCGCGCCGCAGGAAGCGCTGACGATTTTCAAAGCTCTTGCCTCCCGGATTCAGGCGGCGATCGACAATGCGCATGGCTCCCACCACTTACCCGTTGTTGCTCGCGTCCTGTTCTTTGCGGCGCGCCACGATCAACTCGCTTGCTTCACGCGCATGTACCATTCCACGAGACGGCGCACTTGCCGTTCGGTGTACCCGCGCGTAACCATCCGGCTGACGAATTCACCATGTTTGTTCTCACTTTCCGTATCCTTTTTCGTTGCGAAGCTAATAACGGGCAACAGATCCTCGACTTGTGAGAACATTCTTTTCTCGATCACTTCGCGTATCTTCTCATAGCTCGCCCAGGAAGGATTGCGACCCTTGTTCGACGCCCGCCAGCGCAAAGCGAACTTCACGACTTCGTTACGGAAATCCTTCGGATTCGCGATTCCCGCGGGTTTCTCGACCTTCGTAAGCTCTTGATTCAAGAGCTCCCGATCCAGCAACTGTCCCGTGTCGGGATCCTTGAAATCCTGATCCTCGATCCAAGCGTCCGCATAATCGATATAACGATCAAACAGGTTCTGGCCATAATCCTGATAGGACTCGAGATAGGCTTTTTGGATCTCGTTTCCGATGAATTCCGCATAACGCGGCGCGAGATCGCCCTTTATAAACTCCAGGTAGCGCTTCTCGGTTTCGGCGGGAAGCTGTTCGCGCCGAAGCGCCTGTTCGAGCACATACATGAGATGAACAGGGTCCGCCGCGATCTCCACGGTGTCATGATTGAACGTCGCCGCGAGAACCTTGAACGCGAAGCGTGTCGAAAGCCCGTTCATGCCTTCGTCGATGCCGGCCGCTTCCCGGTATTCCAGCACGCTGCGCGCGCGCGGATCAACGTCGCGCAGACTTTCGCCGTCATAGACCCGCATTTTCGAGAACGGCGTCGAATTCGCATGCGGGCTCAGCCGGGATAGCACAATGAATCTCGCGAGCATTTCCAGAGTGTTCGGCGCGCAGCTGGCGTTCGCGAGTTCCGATCCCCTGAGCAGTTTCTCGTAGATTCGCTGTTCTTCGGTGACACGAAGGCAGTAGGGAACCTTGATTACGTAAATGCGGTCGATAAACGCCTCGTTGTTTCGGTTAGCCTTGAACGCCTGCCATTCGGCTTCATTCGAATGCGCCATGACTATTCCCGAAAAGGGAATGGCGCCGATGTTTTCAGTGCCGATATAGTTGCCTTCCTGCGTCGCGGTCAGCAGCGGATGCAGCATCTTGATCGGCGCCTTGAACATCTCGACGAACTCGAGCAATCCCTGGTTCGCGCGGTTTAGCCCCCCTGAGTAGCTGTAGGCGTCGGGATCAGCCTGCGCGAGCGCTTCCAATTTGCGGATATCGACCTTGCCGACGAGGGACGAAATATCCTGATTGTTCTCGTCGCCGGGTTCTGTCTTGGCGATGGCGACCTGCCGAAGCCGCGATGGAGAAACCTTCACGACGGTAAACCTCGTAATGTCTCCGCCGAATTCATCGAGTCGTTTGAGGCACCATGGACTCATCGGCGCGCCGAGCCGACGACGGGGAATGCCGTATCGTTCTTCCAATACCTGCCCAGCTTCCGCTGGATTGAACAGGCCGAGCGGACTCTCGAAGACCGGGCTAAGTTGATCGTTGGCCTTCAATACGTAAATGGGGTTGACCTCCATCAACGCTTTTAGCCGTTCCGCCAGAGACGATTTTCCGCCACCGACGGGACCGAGCAAGTAGAGTATCTGTTTGCGCTCCTCGAGGCCCTGCGCCGCATGACGGAAGAAACTGACGATGCGTTCAATCGTTTCTTCCATGCCAAAAAATTCGGCGAAGGCCGGATAGACCCGAATGGTCCTGTTCATAAAGATGCGGCCCAGCCGCTGATCCTTGGAGGTGTCCAGGAACTCGGGATCGCCGATCGCGTGCAGGATCCGTTCGGCGGTGCTCGCGTAGGCCTTGGGATCCGTGCGGCACAGATCAAGATACGCGGCAAGCGACATCTCCGTCGCTTGCCGCTCTCTGTAGGATTGTGTGAAGTCAGCGAAAACGTCACTTTGTTTCATCGCCACACCATTCGTCGTCTGGAACCGAAGCCTGATTATTGGGAGCGCCCCTTAGGCTGAAGGGCATTCACCGTTCTGGCTGTTTCACCGTCTTGACCTCAATCATGTCCTGCCGCCTCTCCGACCATCGCGCCCATGGCGCGAGAACTCATTGGTTTGAATATGTGCATCGTTTCGGCGGAAGGGTAGCCGTTAGGCTGTTTTAACGAGAGAAAATTTACGAGTGCCTGCAAGAATGAAACCACGCCGCCGAGAATCAGGTGGGTCAGACCGAGAAGGTCGGCGCCGGGGGCGGGGCAAGGGGCGTTCATCCCTGAAACCACTTCAAAACCAATATCGGAACCCCGATAAAAAACAACCAGCTCCGTCGTAAGTGCGGCTTTCGAAACACCGGAACCACTGAACGCTTGACCGCGCTCGGCTCCAAAGAGTCGGGCCACTAGAAGGTTTGTGCGACGAACCTATCTAAATGCTCGCTCGTGGCCGCAACAGCCGGTAAAAGATGTCGACGCATCAGCTTTCTACATCTGCCTCGTCGCCAGCGATAAAGTCGAGCCCCGATCAATCCGGCGTTCTCAATTTTATGTCCGGAGGCGGCGTTATGGGCGCGCGGATGCGCGCTTTCGATTGGTCCGAGACGCCGCTCGGCGCGCCTGAGACTTGGCCGCAAAGTCTAAAGACCGCTGTCCACATTATGCTCACGTCTAGGTTCGCGATGTGGATGGCCTGGGGACCGGAGCTTACATTTCTGTGCAACGACGCTTACCTGCCCACGACAGGATTGAAGCGCGACTGGGTTTTGGGAGCGCGATCGGACCACATCTGGGCTGAGATCTGGAACGACATCGGTCCTCGGATCGAGCACGTGCTCCGCACTGGCGAAGCAACGTGGGACGAGCAGCTACGCCTCTATCTCCAACGTAGTGGATTTTGCGAAGAAACCTACCATACATTTTCTTATTCGCCGCTGACGGACGATCGAGGCGACACCGCCGGGATGCTTTGTGTCGTGAACGAGGTGACGCAACGCGTCTTCGCCGAGCGTCAGCTTGCGAAATTGCGAGATCTGGGCGGCAGGCTGGCTGGCGCCCCAACCCGCGCGGCGGTCATGGCGGCGTTCGAGTCTTGTACCTCGGAAGACTCTCCGGACCTTCCGTTCGTGCTCGCCTATCTCTGCGAGGAAGCAAACGCGGCGCCGAACCTGGCCGCATTCCACGGATTGCAAAAATCGAATCCCTTGACCGCGATAAGCTATTGGCTGGGGAACAGGCGGAATTTACCATCGTTCGGCGACGCCTTTTACGACGTCGTGCAGATAGCGACGCCTCGCGGCCAGGAGGGGGCCTTTCGGGGGAAGGGTCCCGATCGCGCGCTCGTCATGCCGATCGCGGGCGGCGAAGGACTCGTCCCCTTGGGATTCATGGTCGCGGGCTTAAATCCGCACCGAACATTAGATCAGAGCTATCGCGGGTTCATCGAACTCTTGACCGGGCAGATCGCGGCGGCGGTCGCCCGAGCGGATGAGTATGAGCGTGAGCGCTCTCGCGCCGAAGCATTGGCGGAAATCGATCGCGCCAAGACCGCCTTCTTTTCGAATGTCTCTCACGAATTTCGTACGCCGCTGACGCTTATGCTTGGGCCGCTGGAGGATGCGCTTGCCGATTTGACGAATGTCCCGATTGTGCATGCCGAACGCATAAAGGTCGCGCATCGAAATGGCGCCCGCCTGCTCCGTCTCGTCAACGCGCTTCTGGACTTTTCACGGATCGAGGCGGGGCGGACCAAGGCGAGCTTCGAGCCCATCGACATTGGGGCGCTGACTACCGAGCTTGCGTCGACCTTTCGGTCGGCTTGCGAACGCGCGGGGTTATCCCTCGAAGTGGATTGCGAGACCTTGGCGGAGGCAGCCTACGTCGACCGCGAGATGTGGGAAAAGATTGTCCTTAACCTGCTATCCAACGCGTTTAAGTTTACGCTTAAGGGAGGTATCGCGGTTCGGCTGCATGGTGAGGCGGGGAAGATCGTTCTTGAAGTCGCGGACACCGGGAATGGGATTCCAAAGTCGGAACTGCCCCGGCTGTTCGAACGCTTCCACAGAGTGGAGGGGGCCGGCGGCCGCTCGTTCGAAGGCTCGGGCATTGGCTTGGCGCTCGTTCAGGAACTCGTGCGTATTCACGGCGGCCAAATTGCCGTCGAGAGCGAGGAAGGCCGCGGCACGGTCTTTCGCGTGCGACTGCCCTTCGGCTTCGCGCACTTGCCCGCGGATAAGATCAAGGCGAAGGGGACTACAGCCCCGGTAAGCGCGGACGCCTATGTCGAGGAAGCGTTGCGCTGGCTTCCCGACGCGTCGCGCGACGATGTCATTTTCGACGTAGGGCGCAAGACCCTGCAATCGGCGGCGAGGCATGACGCGCACGTGCTCCTCGCGGACGATAACGCCGATCTGCGCGACTACGTCCGTCGACTGCTCGAAGCGGGCGGCTACTCGGTCCAAGCGGTCTCGGATGGCTACGCCGCTCTGGATGCGGCGCGCGCTCGTCGACCAGACTTGCTCCTTACCGACGTAATGATGCCCCGGATGGACGGTTTCGCGCTCCTCTCGACCATTCGCAACGATGAAACTCTCGCGGACCTCCCCGTCATAATGCTGTCGGCGCGCGCAGGAGAAGAAGCGCAAGTCGAAGGACTAACAAAGGGCGCCGATGATTATCTCGCGAAGCCGTTCTCGGCGCGAGAGCTCCTGGCCCGTGTCTCGGGCACGATCGCAATGGCTCATGTTCGTCGGCAAGCCGCGGAAGACGTTAGAAAGGCGAACCGGGCGCTGGCTTTGGAGCGGGAGTTCCTGTCATCGGTTCTCGCAAAGGCGCCCGTCGGCATTTCGATCGCGAATGCGGACGGAGAGATTTTTATGCTCAATGAGCGCGCCATGGAGTTAATTGGCGAACATTCCGCGCAATCCAATTCCCGAAACTCCATTTTTGAAGCCGTTCACACCGATGGTCGACCGTATGCGCCACACGAATATCCCACTCTGCGCGCGGCGCTGGGCGAAACGATCGAGGCAGAACGCATGGTGTGCCTTCGCTCGGACCTGGGCGACGGAGGACGCATTGTCCTCGAAGTCGACGCCGCGCCAATTCGCGACGCCAATGGTGCGCTCGTCGGCGCCGTGACCGTCTTCGAAGACGCGGGATTGCGCGACCGCGCCGAGGAGGAGCTGAGGCGACGCGTCGCGACCGCCGTCGCCGAACGGGAGGACGCGCTGGCCCAGCTTCATCAGATCGCAAAACTGGAAATCATTGGTCAACTGACCGGAGGCGTCGCGCACGACTTCAACAATCTACTCACCCCGATCATGGGCGCTCTCGACTACCTGCGGCGCAAATCGGATGGCGACGAGCGGACGACCCAGCGCATCGGCAGCGCGTTGCAGGCAGCCGAGCGTTCGCGCACTCTTATACAGCGGTTGCTCGCGTTCGCGCGGCGCCAAAATCTTGAAGCGCAACCCGTCGACGTCGCGGGACTCGTGGATGGCATGCGCGATCTGATCCAACGGAGTCTTGGCGTTGGAGTTTCTCTAAAAGTTACCGCGCCGACGAATTTGCCCGCGGCGAAAGTCGACCCCAATCAGTTGGAGCTCGCGATCCTCAATCTTTGCGTTAATGCGCGTGACGCGATGGGCGAGAATGGTTCGCTGACGATTGAAGCGCGGCAAGCGGACGAAGATGCAGCCCGGCCGCCGGGCCTGGGGGAGGGGGCGTATATACGAATAAACGTCAGTGACACGGGCTGTGGCATGGACGCCGCGACTTTGAAGCGAGCTATCGAGCCTTTCTACACCACCAAGGCTCCCGGGCAGGGCACCGGCTTAGGACTTTCGATGGTCGATGGACTCGCGGCGCAATCAGGCGGCGCATTCAGCTTGTCAAGCCAAGTGGGAGTCGGCGCCTGTGCGTCGTTGTGGTTGCCTGTCTCCGATGTACAGGCCCCCCCGATCGCGGTGAGCGAGATTGTCGGCGAAAGGGCGACGACGGCGGCGAAAGTTCTTCTCGTGGACGACGAAGAGATTGTTCGCGAAGCGACGGCCGCTATGCTTACCGACGCCGGATATACGGTAATGCAGGCAGGTTCCGCCGCGGAAGCGCTCAAGATCGCGCGCGGGGAGAGCGAGCCCGATATTGTCGTCGCGGATTATAAAATGCCAGGGATGAGCGGTATCGAGCTTGCCGAGGCGCTGCGGGCGACGCGCCCCTCTATCCCCATTTTGCTAATAACGGGGTTTGCAAATCTAACCGACGCGGACTCTGGCGGATTGCCACGACTGGCGAAGCCGTTCCGAGAGGTGGAGATCGCGGCGCGCGTCGCAAAACTGCTGGAAGGCGCCACCGCGGCAAAATCGGAGTTGCGTATCCTCGTGGTGGAAGATGAACCGGCCATTGCGCTGGAGCTTGTCTCTGTAATCGAAGAAGAGGTTGGCTGCGCTGTAATGGGTGTCGCCAGCTCTGTTGATGAAGCACTTGCGCTGATCGCCTTGGAGCGTCCAAATGGGGCGGTTCTCGACGCAAATCTGAACGGCTCGACCTCGGTCAAGATCGCGCAAGCGCTACGACGCGAGGACACGCCATTTTTCGTGCTCTCGGGTTACTGCGCAAAGAGTTCCCTTCCGCCTCCACTCAATGAGGCGCCATTTCTGCAAAAGCCCTATCGTGAAGGCGAGCTCTTACAACAGATCCGCGGCCTCCTTGCCGCTAACCGGAAAAGCCATCGCAACTGCTAGTAAATTACGTCATTGATTTTGCTGGTAAGCTCTGAATCACCTCTATTGCCGCCGCGCAAATTGCGCCAGCGTTCCTCCAGGACGACCAACGGGGCGGCGAGGAGCCATCAAGACCTCCCAATCGGACGCCTTGAACCACGTCACACGAAGATTTAATAGATTCTGAAGCTAATCCTTCGCAAAAGCCGTCTGGTAATCGTATACAGTTAAGCCAGTGCTGGTCCGAGATGCGAGAGACGAGAAATGTATAATGTCGGCAGTTACCTCGCAGCGCGTTTGACTCAAATTGGCCTGAAGCACCATTTCGTGGTCGCGGGCGATTTCAATCTCGTGCTTCTGGACCAGCTCCTGACGAATGGGGGGCTTGAGCAGGTTTACTGCTGCAACGAACTCAACTGCGGTTACGCCGCGGAGGGTTACGCCCGCGCCCGCGGGGCGGCCGCGGCCGTCGTCACCTTCAGCGTCGGCGGCCTTTCGGCGATCAACGCCATCGCCGGCGCCTATGCCGAAAATCTGCCGGTGATCATGATTTCGGGCGCGCCCAACTCCAACGATCGGGCCACCGATCATTTGCTCCATCACACGCTTGCCACGCATGATAACTCCTATCAGCTGGAGATGGCGAAGCGGGTGACCTGCGCCGCCGTTTCGATCACTTCGGCGGCCGATGCGCCCCATCTGATCGACTTCGCGCTACGCGCGGCGTTGCGGGAGAAAAAGCCCGCCTATATCGAAATCGCCTGCAACATCGCCGGCGCGCCTTGCGCCTCGCCGGGACCGATCGACGCCATCATCGCCGAGGAGCCGAGCGACGCCGCGAGCCTGGAAGCGTCGGTGGCGGCGACGGTCGAGTTCTTGCAGGACAAGCAGAAGCCCGTGCTGCTGATCGGCAGCAAGCTCAGAGCCGCCGGGGCGGAGAGAGAAGCGATCGAACTCGCCGAAGCGCTCGGCTGCGCGGTGACGACGATGGCCGCCGCCAAGAGCTTCTTTCCCGAAAATCATCCCCAGTTCGCAGGCATTTATTGGGGCGACATCAGTTCGCCGGGCGCGCGCGAAATCGTCGACTGGGCCGACGCGATTCTCTGCATTGGCGCGATCTTCAATGATTACTCGACCCTTGGCTGGACCGCGATGCCGAGCGGCCCCCATGTCCTGACGGCCGAGGAAGGCCGCATTCACTTCGGCGGACATGATTTCGGGGGCGTCCATCTGCGCGAGTTCCTCTCGCAACTCGCCCGCGAAGCGCCGAAGAAGGACGCGACAATGGTGCAATTCCCGCGGCTGCGCTCAGAGCACGCGCCCGCTGTCGCCGCCGCGCCCGACGCCAAGCTTACACGGCTGGAGGTCGTGCGGCAGATCCAGTCGTTGCTCACCGCCGACGCCACGGTCATCGCCGAAACCGGCGACTCCTGGTTCAACGGCGTGAGCCTGAAACTCCCGGGCGGCGCGCGTTTTGAGATCGAGATGCAATGGGGCTCGATCGGTTGGTCCGTGCCGGCGACATTCGGCTACGCGGTGGGCGCGCCCGAACGCCGGGTCATCGCGATGATCGGCGACGGCTCCTTCCAGCTCACGGCGCAGGAAGTGTCGCAGATGATCCGCCGCAAGCTTCCGGTGATCATCTTCCTGATCAACAATCGCGGCTACACGATCGAGGTCGAGATCCACGACGGCCCTTACAACGACATCAAGAACTGGGACTACGCCGGGCTGATCAACGTCTTCAACGCCGAGGACGGCCGCGGCCTCGGCGTCCGCGTCGCGACCGCGGGCGAACTTACGGAAGCGATCAAGGCCGCGCTGGCCAATCGCGAAGGGCCCACGCTGATCGAGTGCGGGATCGAGCGCGACGATTGCAGCGCCGATCTCATCACATTCGGACGCCGCGTCGCCGCCGCGAACGCGCGGCCGCCGCGGAACTGAATCAAAAACAACGATAAACTCGATTTTCAACACGGGAGGACGGCGTATGGCCGATAATGCGCGCGGAGCGACTTTGCTGCACGATCCGAGACTGAACAAGGGCACGGCTTTCCCGGCGGAAGAGCGCCAGAAGCTTGGACTCGAAGGGCTGCTTCCGCCCGCCGTCATCCCACTGGAGCTGCAGGTGACTCGCGTGCATAGCGAGATCGACGGGCTGCAGGACGATTTACAGAAATATCTGGCGCTGTCCGATCTGCAGGCGCGCAACGAACGGCTGTTTTACGCCGTGCTCATGTCGGACCCCGCGAAATACATACCGCTGGTGTACACGCCGACCGTCGGCGAAGCCTGTCAGAAGTTCTCGGGCATCTTCCGCGCCACGCGCGGCATGTATCTGCCCATCACCGCCCGCGGCCGCCTGCAGGAGATCCTGCGCAACTGGCCGCAAAGCGACGTGCGTTTCATTGTCGTGACGGATGGCGAGCGCATCCTCGGTCTCGGCGATCTCGGCGTGGACGGCATGGGCATAGCGATCGGCAAGCTCGCGCTCTATACCGCCTGCGCCGGCGTGCCGCCGCAATATTGTCTGCCGGTCGTGCTCGACGTCGGCACGAACAACCATGCGCTCCTCGAAGATCCACTTTACTTCGGTCTGCGTCAGGAGCGCGTGCGCGGGGAGGAATATGCGGCCTTCGTCGATGAATTCGTCGCCGTGGCGCAGACGCTCTATCCCAAGACCTGCATCCAGTGGGAGGATTTCGCGAACTTCAATGCGGTTCCGATCCTCGAGAGATATCGCGACAAGATCTGCACCTACAACGACGACATCCAGGGCACGGCCGGCATCGCGCTCGCCGGCGTCTTCGCGGCGCTGCGCGTCACCAAGCAGAAGCTCGCCGACCAGCGCTTTCTCTTCCTGGGCGGCGGCTCGGCCGGCTCGGGCATCGCGGAGCTGATCAGCCAGGCGATGGCGATGGAAGGCTTGAGCATCGACGAGGCGCGCAAACGCAACGCCCTCTTCGACATCAACGGCCTGATCGTCTCTTCGCGCAGCGACCTCACCGACTTCCAGAAACCCTTCGCGCTGGATCACGCGCCGGTGAACACCTTCGTCGAGGCGATCAAGGCGCTGAAGCCGACCGGCATCATCGGCGTCAGCACCGTGCCGAAACTCTTCACTCGTCAGGTGATCGAGGCGATGTCCGCGCTCAACGAGCGACCGATCATCTTCCCCTACTCCAATCCCACCTCGCGCTCCGAATGCACGGCGGAGGAGGCCTATCGGTGGTCGGACGGCCGCGCCATCTTCGCAAGCGGCAGCCCCTTCGCGCCCGTCGAGATAATGGGACGCAAATTCGTTCCGGGGCAGGGCAACAACATCTACATCTTCCCGGCGATGGGCATGGCGGTCTATGCGACCGAGGCGACGCGAGTCACGGAAGAGATGTTCATCATCGCCGCGAAGGCGGTCGCCGAACAGGTCACCGAGGAAAATCTCGCCGCCGGGCTGATCTACCCGCCGCAAAGTCATATCCTCGGCGCTTCGCTTCATGTCGCGGAGCGTGTGGCGACCTACATCTACGACAAGGGTCTTGCCCGCGCCCCGCGCCCTGGCGACGTCGCCGCCCTCATTCGCGAGCGCGCCTATCGTCCAGCGTATGAGCAGGAGTGAGTGGATGAGATCTCGAACGCCCGCAAAGAAAACGACAGCCTCGGCGAGGTTGATGTCCTCGCCGACAAACTCCGGGGCGCGCAAACCCAGCGCTCTCTCGCGCATTTCAGCATCGGCGCGGTTTCAATGCCGCGCGAGATGATCGGCTCTTACGCCGTGCTGAAAAAGGCGACGGCGATTTGGACCGAAGTTGCATATTCTCACCGACGATGGCTCCCGGCGGCGGGATCATTCCGGGCGTCGAGCATCGCTCGCGAATGGGCTTGAACAATCGCGCCGAAAGAACGGCCGGCGCTCCACAACGGGCGATTTGCGGCGGTTTGCCGTTCAGCCGCCCGCGATAGGTGGCGATAAGGTTCCGGCTCGTTTTTGGGCAAAGTGCGGGCGCGAGGTAATTTTGTCGCTTCTTAAAGGCCGCGCCGTCCGCCTTCGTCCGTGAAAATCCACCGCAAGCGCCGCTCGATTGTAAGACCGAAAGCACCAGCTGATTTCAATTCAAATAAAAGCGAATGATTGCAAAAGCACTTGGCGGAGAGGGATAAATTAGGCCCTCGCGGCCGTATATCCAATAAAATAAATTAGTTCCGATGCGCCCTTGTTGATCGTGCGTACCCCTCTCGTGTGCCACTCGCAACCGTTGATTTAATCGCCTCCGCGAAAAAACCTCAATGATAGTAGGGATGCCATGGACTGCTGCCCGCGCCATCGCCGCGGCGTCACGCTCGAGGCGCCGCTGCAACTTCTCACACGCTTCGCGAATTCTCGGCGCGTTGTTGGTGGCAGAATTCAAGCTCGGCCTAGGCCTTTCTGGATAACTAGCGGCCATTTCAAGCAAGAATCGTCCTGTCGATCCGAGAGACCGAAGCGACGCCGGTCAATGTCATGGCGACGCGCATCTCATTTGCGAAGATATCGAGCATATTCTCTACGCCAGCCTGTCCGCCGGCGGCCAGGGCAAAGGCGGGAGCACGCCCGAGCATGACGCCCTTCGCGCCCAACGCCAGCATGCGCACCACATCGAGGCCTGACCGAATGCCCGAATCGACAAAGACCACGAGATCGTCGCCAACCGCATCGGCGATTGTCGGCAAGGCCTTGGCTGTCGACAACACGCCGTCAAGTTGCCGCCCGCCATGGTTTGAAACGACGATTCCATTTGCCCCGAACCGGACCGCATCCCGAGCATCTTCAGGGTCCAAAATACCCTTGATGATCATTGGACCCTTCCAGAAGTCGCGAATCCACTCGAGATCCGACCATCCGATAGAGGGATCGATGTTTTCGCCAAGCCAGCCAATATAGTCCTTCAACCCGGTCGCCTTGCCCAAATATTTCGAAACATTGCCGAGATCGTGTGGACGCCCCATAACTCCGACGTCGACGGCCCAAGCGGGTTTCATCATCGCCTGCAGAATTCGCCGCTGCATGGCGAAAGGACCGGACATGCCCGAATGGGCGTCCCGATAGCGCGATCCGTGCACAGGCAGGTCGACTGTAAAGACGAGATTTCTCACGCCTGCGAACTGGGCGCGCTCGAGCACATTTCGCATGAAACCGCGATCCTTTAGTACGTAGAGCTGGAACCAGATTGGGCGCGGGCACTGGGATGTCACTTCTTCGAGCGAACAGACCGAGACCGTCGATAAGACAAAAGGAATATCTTTTTTCGCTGCGGCTTTGGCGGCCTGAACCTCGCCGCGACGGGCGAGCATGCCGCTCAACCCGACGGGGCCCAGGATCACCGGGAGCGCGGAGGGCTGGCCGAACCATTCAGTCCCGAGGCTCAGGTCGGAAACGTCCTTCAACACCCGCTGTCTCAGGCTCACGCCTATCAGATCGGCAATATTGGCTTTTAGCGTTTGTTCAGCGTTGGCTCCGCCGTCGATGTAATCGAACAGGAAGCGGGGCAGCTTGCGTCGCGCGGCTTCGCGATAATCTGAAGCAGACGAGACGATCATTTGGCTCTCCAGGGAGATGGCGTTCGTGAAGCGCAGTAAAATGATCTCATTTGACGAGATGGCGCAGACGCAAAACAATAACCGCAGTCGCGAGAGGCCCAACGGCAAGCGTCAGCAACGCCCATGAAAAGCCGCCGGTCTCGGTCTTGATCCAGCCGACGAGATAGGGACCAACGAACCCCGCGAGATTGCCAATCGAGTTTATCAGTGCGACTCCGACGGCGGCGCTGGCGCCTGAAAGAAAGCTGGTCGCCAGGCTCCAGAAGATCGGCATGGCGGCAAGCGTGCCGATCGCGGCGATGGACAGTGCGAGCATCGCCACGGGGGGCGATTGCGCGAAGGCCGAGGCCGCGAGACCGCCGGTCGCGAGCAAAGCAGCGAACGCGGTGTGAAGGTGGCGCTCGCCGCTACGATCGGAGCTCTGACTCCAAGCCATCATCGCCAGCGCTCCGCAGACGTAAGGGATCGAGACAATGAACCCGGTGGCTAAGACGCCGTAACCGTATGTCTCGACCATTTGCGGCAACCAGAAGCCCAATCCATAGAGCGACAACACGACGCCGAAATACGCCAGGCCAAGCAGAATGACACGTGGATGGCGCAACATGCTCCATGGGTCCCGAGGGTCTTCGAGCGTCGCCAGTTCGGCGTCGAGCCGCGCCTGCAGCCAGCTTCGCTCGGCCGGCTCCAGCCAGCGCGCGTCCTTCGGTCGGTTGGTCAGACAGGACAGTGCGATCACGCCGAGAACGATCGACGGCGCGGCTTCAAGAATGAAAAGCCAGCGCCAGCCGCTCAAATTGGCGACGCCGTCCATCGTCGTGAGCACGAGACTCGACAGCGGCGCGCCGAAAGCGCTCGATAGCGGCACGGCCATCAAAAACGCGCCTAGGGGCAGCGCGCGGCGCTCGGCGGGAATCCAATAAGTGAGATAAAGGATCACTCCGGGCGCGAAGCCTGCCTCGGCAACGCCAAGCAGCAGTCGCAGCGAGACGAAACTCGTCTCGCCCCAGATCAGCGCCATCAGCCCCGAAACGACGCCCCAGCTCACCATGATGCGAGCGATCCAGCGGCGGGCGCCGACGCGATGCAGGATGAAATTACTCGGCGCCTCGAAAAGGCAATAGCCGATGAAGAACACGCCCGCGCCCCAGCCGAAGGTTTGCGGCGAAAACCCAAGCTCCTTGTCCATCGTCAGCGCCGCGAAGCCGATGTTCACGCGATCGAGATAGGCGGCGAAAAAGCAGATGATGAGAAAAGGGACGAGACGGCGTGTGACTTTCGCGATCGTGCGGTCAGCGTCAATTTCGATTTGCGCGGCGGCGGTGACCACGACAGAGAGATCGGTGTTCGCCATTGCGTCCTTCAATCCCTATGCGTGCGCAAAACAGGTGAGCCAATGCGCGCCGTGACGCGCGCCGCCAGGCGCGACCTCCAATCCGGCCGCGCGGGCCTGGGTGAGCAACGTCGAAAAAGGCTCGGGCCGGTCGTTATTGATGACGTGATCGCAGATAAATTCCTTCTCCCGTGCGCTGAGGCCCGCCCATTCGCGGCGCAGCCAAGCACAATAGCGCCGCACGTAGTCATCGAGCGTTTCGTCCTCTTCGCGCATTGTGTCGACGAGCAGCAACATGCCGCCTGGCGCGAGGCGAGGCGGAAGAACTCGCCCTTTTGCTCGGTCGCCAAATGATGCAGCACGAAGCTGGAATAGATCACGTCGTAGGCGTCGTGCTCGGCGAGCGCGGCGAGGATGTCGCCGTGCCCCAACGTCACCGGACAAGGCAGCGCCTCCAACGTGCGCGCTGCGAGCGCTAGAGCTGTTTCGGAAAGGTCCACGCCCTTGTAACGGCTTGGCGTGGCGTCTTGGAAAAGCGGGGCGAGCGCGGTGGCGTCACCGCAGCCAAGGTCAAGGAAGGCAAATCGCCGCCCGGAAAATCTCGCGCTAACCGCCCGCTTCAACTCCTCGCCGATTTCGCGATGGAACATATAATCACCGGCGACCTCCTTGTGATAGGTGTCCCAGTGGTCGAAGAACTCTTGGGAAGACTGCACGGACATAGCGGTGGCTCTTTGCTCTGATGCGAAATCCGAATGTTTGGTTTAGCGACCTTCTCGACGCGCGCGGCAAGCAATCGAGGAATCCATTAGCATACACAGAAAACTGCGGGGCTTGGCTCCTAAACTCCCGCTTTCGTCGGAATGACAACTGCAGCCATTCGCATCCGGCGTTCTCCAGATCGCCCCTGTTCCGGTGCAAATCTGCGACGTGTCGACATTTTTGGCAAGGCCGAGGCGCGCCGCGCGCACTTTGGACGGGTGTCGGGGCAGACCAACTATTCTCGCAGGTGTAACGCCAAAAAAGTTGCGTTTCCGTTATTGGTTCGCGCTGTCGACGTAAAGCGGAGTTCATCCCAAGGCCCCAAATATGGCGTTAGGTTACGCGCCGGTTGCAGCTTCATGACTGCATGTCCGTCCAAGCGCGTTGATCCATCGCCGATAAACGCTACAATAAAAAAACCGCTCGATGAACAAAGTTGACCGAGCGGTTTCCTTGGCTGAGATATGACGCGCTAACCCGTGTACGCGTAGTTCTACTTTGCGGTGGCGGGCGCCTTCCACAGCTCAGCAACGACTGACGGCTGTGCAGGCGACGCGGCGTTGATCGACTTGAAAGATTCCTTGGCGAGGCTCGAATACATCCCGCCCATCTTGGTGGCTTGGGCTACGAAATCCTCATAGGTGGATTTGGCGAAATCCGCCTGGAGCTTTATCGCCTCTTCGATCTTCTTCACGCCGACCAGCTTTTCGCAAAGCTCGCGGGTTTTCTCAAAGGACTTCTTTGAATAGTCCGTCGTTTCAGCGGCGATGGCCTGTAGCCCCTTGGTCGACGAATCAGCCGCCTTGGTGAGGGCCTCGAACTGAGCCGTATCGAATGCTTTGATTTCTGGGAACTTGATCGACATAGAATATCCTTTTCGGTCTAGGCGCGCGGGGCATTCCTCGCAACCTTGGATGTCTGGTCTTTTTAGGTGCGTCGCACAAAAAAGTCAAGAAATATGCTGCGGTGCACAATAAGCCGAGCGTCCTGATTAGGCTTGGTATGGCGCAATATAGGCCGATCCAGCTGACCACGTTGGACCACGGCTGCTATCAGAGGCGTAGGACCCCCTACGACCGAACCCGGACTATCCGCGGCGTTAATCTCCGCCGGTTTCCTCCCAGTGAGCGGAAAATCGAGATCCATAATTCAGCAGCGGACTGTCCCAGCGATCGCCTTCCTTGGCGGAGAAGGTGATCTTGAACTGCTTGTAGCGGATCGCCGTCAGTACGGTCTCGTCATAGTAGAAGACGAAGGCGCGGGCGGATTGATCGCTCGCGCCGCTGAACAGCGCCGTCTGGTCAAAGCCGTCGAGATGCAGCTTGTATTTGCGGCCGCCAAAGGTCGCGCCCTTTGCCAGTTTTTCAACCGTATCCGGCACCCCGGCGGCGGCGGCCAGCGTTGGAAGCAGGTCGGTCATGTCGACGATCTCGCCGCTGACTCGCCCGCCCGGAGCGCCCGGCCAGCGGATGAGCGCCGGCACGCGCACGCCGCCTTCCCATGTCGTGCCCTTGTCGCCCCGGAACGGCGTGGTTCCGCCTTGAGGCCACATATATTGGTATGCGCCGTTGTCGGTCGTGTAGATCACGATCGTATTTTTGCTCAGACCCAACTCATCTAGCTTGTCGAGAAGCTGCCCGACGTGTCCGTCATGCTCCTTGAGGCCGTCGCCATAGATATCTTCCCGGGCCGCCCGAGATTGGTCCTGCGAAGCTTCCTTAAGATGAATAAACACATGCTGGCGGGTCGTGGCGTGCCAGCGGAAGAACGGCTTGCCATCCTTGGCGCGACGTTCGAGATAGTCCATCGACTTCGCCAGGATTTCGTCGTCAAAAGTCTCCATGCGCTTCGTCGTCAGCGGGCCTTCGTCCTTCGTCGGGCCGCCCGCCGTGCCGGAGATGACGCCGCGCGGATCGAACTTCTTGCGGAACTCCGCGTTTGTCGGCCGGTCCGGGTCTTCGAGGTCCTCATTGCCGTTGAGGTGATAGAGATTGCCAAAGAACTCGTCGAAACCGTGCCGATGCGGCAGATGTTCTTCAAGATCGCCAAGATGGTTCTTACCGAATTGCGCCGTGGCGTAGCCACGGGTCTTTAAAATCTCCGCCAGGGTGATGTCTTCCTTTTGAAGGCCGGCGGGCGCACCGGGGGCGCCGACGGTGGTCAGGCCGGTGCGGATCGGCAGCTGTCCCGTGATGAAGGCGGCGCGGCCGGCGGTGCAACTCGGCTGCCCATAGAAAGCGGTCAGACGTAAGCCCTCTTGCGCGAGACGATCAATGTTGGGCGTCCTCACGCCCATGATGTCCGCCTTAAGAAGAGACGTTCATCCAGCCGATGTCGTCGCCCATGATGACGAGAATGTTGGGCTTCTTGCCCGCCGCCTGCTTCGCGGGCAGGTCTTCCGCACGAACTGAGCCGAGCAAAGCGATGCTTGCAAGTATTATCAGGAATCCAACTAGGAATTTGTTGAATTGCATTGTCAAACTCCGTTTGCGCGGCGCTGGCGCTTATTTCAGTTCCACCGTGACGCTGTTGATTTTTCCGTTGAAGGCGAAGGGTCGCCGGTCGAAATAATCGATTGACACCGGCGAGCCGAGATCGACGCCGACGTCCAGAGTCTCGCTGGCGGTGAATGCGCCCGCCACCGTGCGCTTAACATCCGCTTGGCCAACCTCGGCGCCGTCGACCTTCATTACGACAGTCGCCGGACCGCCCGGCTTGGCGATGGCCGTGTCCACTTCAATCATATGCCTGCCCGCCGACAGTTTGTCCTTCGATTGCCCGATGTAGCGCTCGATGATCATCATGTTGTATTCGTAGAAGAGACGCCCATGGTCGAGATAAAGTGTAAGGCCACCGCTCGCGCCGCCGAGCGCGTAGAGAACGCCCGAAGCATTGGCGCCGAGTTCCGCGTCGATGACGACATGATTGCTTTCGCGGCCCAGGCCCGGCGCGGCGAATTCCGGCATGCGCGTCGTGGTCTGGTCGAAGCGCCAGCTTTTGTAAGGCGTCGCGATGCGATCCTCGGGATGAATGCGAAGCCAGATGCCGGCGCTGATCGGGAACACCTTGTTCTTTTCGGCTTCAGTCAGGAAAAGTCGCTTCAACTCCTCAAGACGCCGCGGCTCCTTGCTGGCGAGATTATCCGACTGCGAAAAATCTTTCGTGATGTCGTAAAGCTCCCAGACATCCTTGCTCGAATCCCAAGTCTTGAGTCCCGCCGCGGAGCCGGCGGTGTCCCAGGGAACAAGCGGCCCGAAAGTGCACGCATACCACCCGTCGTGATAGATTCCGCGACTGCCGTTGTTGTCGAAATATTGCGTGTGCTTGTGCGACGCCGCATGGGCGTCGGCGAATGTGTAGACCATGCTTACGCCGTCGATCGGGTCCTGCCCGAACCCGTCGACCACCTTTGGCGGTTTGATGTCAAGAATCTCATAGATGGTCGGCGCGATGTCGTTGACATGGTGGAACTGTGATCGCGGTGTCTTGTCCGGCTTGATGCGCGCGGGCCATGACACGGCCATCGGATTGCGCGTGCCGCCGAAATGCGAGGCGATCAGCTTCGTATATTGGAATGGCGTGTCGCCGGCCCAGGCCCAGCCCGCGTGATACATATTGTCTACTTTGGGTCCGCCGAGCGCGTCGAGCCCTCCAACGCGGTCGAGCGCATTGATATGCTGTTCGACCGTGCTGGGGATGCCGTTCTGAGCGAGGAGTTCGGTGATCGTGCCCTGCTGGCCTTCCGCGCTAGAGCCATTGTCGCCCCAGATGTAAAAGACGATGGTGTTGTCCTTCACGCCGAGTTCGTCGAGGCCGCCCAGGAGCTTGCCCACCTGCGCGTCGACATGTTCGGCGAAGCCGGCGAAGACTTCCATCAGCCGCCGCTGGAACGGACGCTGCGCCTCCGGGATGCTGTCCCACGCGGCCATGCTTTCAGCGCGCGGGGTCAGTTTCGCGTCCGCCGGAATCCAGCCGAGTTCCTTCTGGCGCTTAAACACGCGCTCGCGCAGCTCGTCCCAGCCGTCGTCGAAGCGCCCCTTATATTTATCGGCCCATTCCTTGAAGATGTGATGCGGCCCATGCGCCGCGCCGGGTGCCCAATACATGAAGAACGGCTTGTCAGGCGAGAATGCGCGGTGGCGCTTCATCCAGGAGATAGCCTTGTCGGCGATATCTTCGCTTAGATGATATTTAGGATCGTGCGGCGGCTCTATCGCATTGAAGTTCTCGACGAGGCGCGGCTCCCATTGCGAGGTCTCGCCCGCGAGAAAGCCATAAAAATAATCAAAGCCCACGCCCTCGCCGGTCGGCCATCGCGTGAACGGCCCCATCGCCGTCGTCTCCGTCGCCGGGGTGTTGTGCCATTTGCCGAAAGCGGCGGTCTTGTAGCCATACTCGCCGAGCACCTTGGGGAGCGTCGCCGAGGTTCTCGGGATCACGCCGGTATAGCCGTCCCAGTCCACGGCGCGTTCGGCGATCGTGCCGGAACCCACGCGCTGGTGATTGCGCCCTGTCAGCAGCGACGCCCGCGTCGGCGAACAAATCGACGTCGTGTGGAAGGTGTTGTAGCTGATTCCTTCCTCGGCGATGCGCGACAGGTTCGGCGTGTGGATCGGACCGCCATAGGTGTCTGGAAGACCGAAACCAACATCGTCCAACAGGATAATAAGAATATTCGGCGCGTCCTTGGGCAGATGGTCCTTCTCCACGCGCCGATGCATGTTCGAGTCTTGCAGTCGCGGCTTGGCGACGCTGGCCAAAGGCGCCGGCGAGAAGGGAAGAACGGACCCGTCGTCGGGAGCGGCTGTCGCCGCGCCTTGAAAAATCACGAGCACAAGGGCCGATATGAACAAGGCTTTCGGAAGCACGCGGACGATGTGTAATACGCCGGCGAATATCGAGCTTGAGGTCATGACGACCTCTCGTTTTTGTCAAATCACTCGACGGGGGACCAATTCGTGTCGGGATCGAAACGGGTCATCGCCGCGCCGATCGCCGTGCTACCAGCGCCCAAATCCCTCTCGTAGACTTTGTCGTTTTGGCCGCAAATAAAGCTCTTGATCCCGCTCTTGCCCCAAACGGCCGGATAGGCGACCAGCGCATAGCCCGCGATCATGTGTCCGTTGATCACATAGCTAAAGGCCCCTCCTGGGGCCGCCGGCCCCTGCGCCTTCAGTATTTTGAAGAAGTAGCCGTTATAGGGCTCGGGCGAACCTTGCTCGCGTTTGTCCAGATTGGCGTCGGAGATCAATCCCTCGAGCGGGCTGATGTCGGCCTGGTTTTCGGGCGGCCAATAGAGGCCATCGCGAGCGTCCGGCGAGGAGATGATTTTTTGGGCGAATTCGCGCAGCTGGTTCTGGTCGCGGTCGATCCGATGGTATTCTTCCTGAGCCTGCACATAGGCGTGACAGGCGGCGATCGCGCTCAATTCATTGTGACCGATCAGCCGGTTTTCAATCTCCACCTTGCCGGCGGCCGCATCGAACCTCCAACTGTCGTCACGCTTCACGATCGGGACCGGAAGTATCCAGCCATTGCCGCTCAGTCGCAAAAGTTTCATGTTGTCGGCGTTGCCGACCAGCGAGGCGCCCTTGCTGGCGCCTTCATTGAATTCCGCCAGGCGTCGGCTGTCTTCCCTCGCATCTCCGCTTTCGAGTAACGCCTTGCCTTCGGCTCCGAAGATGCGCCGCGCGAAGCCGTCGGCGTCGGACCGCGCGGAGTCGACGAGGTCTTTCGCCGCGGCCTCGGGTGTCGGATAGGCCTGTTGCGCCATGCTCATGGCGGCGCTGGCTAGGATCATTGAACCCGCCAGGGCGGCGGCCACGCAAAAGTTTCGAACCATGATGGATACCCTCGGGTCGGTTGGCTGATGTTGCGGGATGGGCGTCATCGTCTGCGGCCGCCGCCGCCCCTCATTCCGCCGCCGCCGTGGAACCCACCTCCACCACCGCCGCCTCTGAAAGCTCCGCCGCCGCCGCCACCGCGAGGGACCCCTCCGCCTCCGCCCGGCCGGCCACCTCCGCCCGCGCCAATGCGGCTCGCCGCGCCGCGATTGCCGAACGCCTGCGCTCCGGTCCCAAAATTAACGCCGCCAAATGCGGAATTCGGCGGCCTGACATTCGGACGCGGGCGCGCCGCCGGCCTGGAAGGGCCAGGGCGATTAGCCGCCGGCCGTCGCTCCGACTGTGGAAGCTTGGTCGCGGGCCTATTGGCGATCGCCCCTCCGGCGCCAGGATTCGAAGGACGATTGTCGCCGGTCCGAAGCCCGTCCGGAACGGACGGTCGGCCCGCGCCTCCACCAGCCCCCGGTCGGTCGCCTCCTAGACCGGGACGATTCCCGCCAATGCCGGGGTGGCTTCCAAGGCCCGGCCTGTAGTGACCGGGATCAGGCCGCCAAGGCTTCAAATTGTTGCCGATGTTGACGTTGTTGCCGATGTTGACGTTGCCGCCGCCATAGACGGGTAGCCCGGGTCGCCAGCCGGGATAGGGCGCGCGCCAGCCCGAATAGCCGGGCCATATGGGAGGAAAAATCGCTCCCGTGCCCCAGTTCCAATAATTATTGTTCCACAGCGATCCGACGGCGATCGCCATTCCGAAGGTCAGAAGACCGGCGACCATCGCGCCAGCCATGGGATCATATACGGAGGCGGGATCATAGGAGGGTACATAAACCAGCGACGGGTCGGAGGGCTCGATGCTTACGAATTCGCGGTCTTCCTGCGCTTGCCCCGTGACCTTTTGCTCTTTTGTCGACCTGAGCGTTCCGGCCTTTTCCGCTTTCAGGCGGAGCCACTGAATAACGTCGGCCACATCTTGCGGCTGATTGACGATGGCGTCGCCGAGGTCCGTCGTCCAATCGAGATCTTCATTGAGCTTCTTGATGACGGTTGGAAAACGCAAGAGCGCCTTCACCGAAGGGTCCCAGCTCTGAGCATCGGCGGCGGAGAAATCATTCTTGGCGGCGGCCGCCTTATTCTTGTCGAGCCAGCGTTGCGCCTGAACGATTTGCAACGGGTAGGCGGAAGCAGGCAAGACCTGCGCCAACAAAGCGTCGGGATAGAGCGCTATCGGCGCCAGCAGCTTCTCGAGTTCGGCTCGCGTGAACTTGTCTTCCACGACTGGCGCCGGCGCGATGGCGGCGCTCTGCTCGGCCGGCTCCGCCGACACGGTGGGCGGCTCTGGGTCAATCGCGAAGGAATGTTGGGGAGAGACGATCATCAGAAGACAGGCGAGGCCGCCGGTCAATTTTCTGCCGACAACAACGTCTGTCTTTCTAACAGTCATTCGATTTCCTCACCCAATTATTGGTTAGGCTGTGACGCCTTCGGATTCACTCGCGAGAACGCAGCACTGAATAACTCGCTTCGTCCGTTTTTCCCGACCTCGGGAATCTGAGTTCTCCGACTTGTTGCTCAGACTTGATCGCCATTGCATAACCCACCTCGCGAAGGCAGATTGTTCGCGGACGATCAGTTGGAGAAAATTTATGTGTGAAATCGTCACGGCCCACGAAATTGTTCTCCGTCGGGGCTGGCTCAGCCTGACACCGCAATCATTTCAACGCGACGTGCTGGATCGATGCTTTCTCGTAAGGTTTGAGGCAGGGGAGTTCATTTACGTGGTCGGCGATCCACCCGGCGGCATGTTTGGTTTGGTGTCCGGCGGGGTGAGCGTGTCGATCGCACCGGGAGAGCGCGGACCTTATTTTGCGCATTTCGCGCGGCCGGGGACTTGGATGGGAGAGGCGGCCGCCATCACGGGCCAATCCCGCCGAGTCGGACTTTCGGCAACGCGCGACACCGAGCTACTGCATCTTCCCTTGCAAGAAATCCGTGAAATCGTCGAGAAGAATCCGGAGGCATGGAGGCTGTTCGCCCTCATAACGATCGGTCACCTCGATATGGCCATCGGGGCCAGCGACGATTTGATGATCCGTGATCACGTCAAGCGCTGCGTTGCCGTCCTGCTGCGTTTAGGAGGATGTCGACAGGCCTCCCCAGCTGATTTTTCACCAATCGAGGTCGATGTCAGTCAAGAGGAGATGGCCGTCCTCTCGAACGTCGCCAGAACCACGGCCGGGGCCGTCTTGCGCAAGCTCGAGGCTAGTGGCTGCATCGAGCAGTCCTACCGCCGCATTCGCATTCTGACGCCTGACGCGCTGAGGGGCATGCTGCAAGGCTCACAGACCTAGTTAAAAGTCCTCTTATGATGCTGTGGACGGCTCTCCGCCCCCGCGGGAGAGTGATCTCCTGCTGAGCAGGAGGAGCGAATCATGGCTGAGGTGGTCACGATCGGATTGGATATCGCGAAATCGGTTTTTCAGGTGCATGGCATAGATGCCGCTGGCGCCGTTGTCTTGCGCCGGCAGGTTCGTCGGGCGCATTTATTACTGTTCTTTGCAAAGCAGCCCAAATGTTTGATTGGCATTGAGGCTTGCGCAAGCGCTCACTACTGGGGGCGGGAACTCAGCAAATTGGGCCACCAAGTGCGACTAATGCCGCCGCGCTACGTGAAGCCATACGTTAAGCGGCAGAAGAACGACACGGCGGACGCCGAGGCGATCCGCGAAGCGGTTACACGGCCGACGATGCGCTTCGTCGAGATCAAGAGCCCAGAACAGCAGAGCGTCATGGTTCTGCATCGAACGCGGATGATGCTGATGCGCCAGCGCACACAGTTGTCAAATGCGATCCGCGCTCACGTGGCCGAGTTTGGCCTTGTCGCTCCTATTGGCCGGGAAGGGTTACAGAATGCCCAACATTGCCGCGCGCCATCCCCCGCGCGCGAAGCAGCGTCAAAGGTTATCTTGACATTCCCCGCGCGCATGGGTAAATATTCACGATATAGGTACCCGCCAAAAGGACAGTAATTACCTATTGGTTGTCAGTTATATCTCCCTTGAACCGCTGTCAAATCATGACTAGGAAAGGGAATAACATGCGATCATCTCGAATTCTCGCCTCTACTCGTGAAGACGACGGAACCCTCTCCGCGTCTTTTCTCGACACGTTCATTGTCCCGGACGATTGTCTCCCGACTGGCTATGACACACTCCCACCGTTCACGGCGAAGCACATGCCCGCCGCGCTGGATTTGATGGCCGACGCGATTGGCGGATGGGCGGACGAGGAAGCCGACCCTAAGGCAGACCTTATGCCGCACCTCGCGCCTTGTCCTGTGGTGGTGGTGGTGGTGGCCACGGTGGTTGGTGGGAGAGGAGACCCCGATAGAGACAGAGCACCTTGCGCGGTGCTTTAGGCCCTACCCTAAGCAGTCCATCAGGTTCGCCACTGGTCGCCGATGTTGGACGCCTACCACCCGCTCACCTGCATTGAGGTTTGCCTTAGGTCGGCACCCTGAGGGGATGACGGCGGAGGCAGGAACACCCACAGGACGCTCATCCGAGGACTCACTGACCACCACGACCATAGACCAGCATCAGGCCCATAAGGTGCGCTAGCGTGAGGGGTATAATGTGAGGGGTAGCGGCGCTTGGGGCTGCTTGCAACTAACTGAAAGTATTGCTTGTTGCGGCGTGAATTAGAGATGGCGGAGGAGGCGGGATTCGAACCCGCGATACGGTTTCCCGTATACACACTTTCCAGGCGTGCGCCTTCAACCACTCGGCCACCCCTCCGCGCGGGCTTTCGCCCAAGGCGTTCGTTGCGAACGCGAGCGCACTATATTCAGACGCCCGCCAGTTGCAAATGTTTCCATGCGGCGGACCGATCAAACTCGCCAAAACCCGCTCGCGGGCCGCCGTGGACAGGCGCGTCTCCCGCGCGTATAGTCGAGACTTCGCCGCTCGCGCTCGCCCTGGTCATGCTTCGATTGTTGATTCGTTTCACGGGCCTCGCGCTGTTGGCGGGGGGCTTCGTCGCTCTCGTCGTCGACGGCACGCGCTCTCTCGCGGGCGGCAGCTTTTATGTGACGACGCTGGGATCGGTCCTGCAGGCGCTAGGGCCGGCCGCTTTTCAGGCGCTGCGCTCGGCGGTCCTCTCCCGCTTGCCGACCTTCGTTTGGGATCCCCTGCTGGTCTTTCTGCTGATGACGCCGGTCGGCGTCGCCTTGTGCGGCCTCGGCGCGGCATTCATCGTGCTTAGCCACAAACATCACGCTCTCGTGGGCTATCCGCCGGATTAGGTCAGCGCGCCCTCCGCGCGGCCGCGTTCGCGGAAAAAGGGACCGCTTGGCGATCGCGGGGATCGCCCATATCTATCCCACCTGAGCGTTCGACCAGCCCTGGGAGGTGAACCATGCCCGCATTTGATTGGCTTTTTGAACCGGCGGCGCCGCCGCCGGATCGACCGACGCCGGTCTTCCATGGCGCGCGTCACTTTGTCATGGGCAGGCCGCTCGACCCGCCATTTCCCGCGACGACGGAGCGCGTGCTGTTCGGAATGGGCTGTTTTTGGGGCGCGGAACGAAAGTTCTGGCAAGCGGGAGAAGGGATTTACGTCACGGCGGTGGGCTATGCCGGCGGAAAAACGCAAAATCCGACCTATCGAGATGTTTGCACGGGACGAACTGGCCATGCCGAGGTCGTCTTGGTCGTTTACGATCCCGCGGTTTCGTCGTTCGAGCGGCTGTTGCGCTTATTCTGGGAAAGCCACGATCCCACCCAGGGGATGCGCCAGGGCAATGATGTCGGCGCGCAATATCGCTCGGCGATTTTCGCCTATTCCGCCGCCCAGTTGGACGAGGCGCAAGCTTCGCGCGCCGCCTATCAGGACGCCCTCGCCAGACGCGGTTTTGGCTCGATCACCACGGAAATCGCTCCCGCTCCATCCTTCTATTACGCGGAGGAAGAGCATCAGCAATATCTCGCCAAAAATCCGGACGGCTATTGCGGACTCGGCGGCACCGGCGTCTCCTGCCCGGTTGGGACAACCGCCTAGTATCGAGCGATGAAGCCGCGGAAAGAGAAGTGGTTGGCCGAGGGATCCCCAGGGCGCTCGCGCGCGAGCGCCCTGGGGGTTTCAGGCCTCAGTTGCAAACCCAGTTCCAGGTGCCGTAATACCACCGCCAGCACGGGCCAACGCCATACGCATACCAGCGACCGCCCCAGTATCGTCCGCCGCCGCCATGCCCGCCGCCGCCGTGCCAGCCGCCACCGCCGCCATGCCAACCGCCGCCGCCGCCGTGCCAACCGCCGCCGCCGTGGCCGCCGCCGCCGCCGCCGTGCCCGCCGCCGTG
>Ga0182012_10000507_pt1 | contig 43197 bp, 39 predicted proteins | sample 612S2SmetaG_FD_120486 | JGI IMG/M metagenome (GOLD analysis project Ga0182012, IMG submission 120486) | Permafrost microbial communities from Stordalen Mire, Sweden - 612S2S metaG | ecosystem: Environmental > Terrestrial > Soil > Wetlands > Permafrost | place: Sweden: Stordalen | collected... | reverse complement strand
CCAGCCCCCTGGCCAGCGCCGGGAACGCCGGTGCCCACATTGTCACCACCGCCTTAACGGCCACAGCCGGTTGGTACGCCAGCTGGTAGTAGGCCGGTCCACCGCGCACTTCTCGGTGGGCTGCGCAAGCAATGAGCGTGGTTCCTGCTCTTTGGTGGGGCGGCGTCGCCGTTGTCGGTAAAGGCGAGCCGGTAGGTGTCGATAATAAGACAAATCAGAAACTAGCCCTGGAGGGGCCCAAGTGGCAAAACGTTCCGGTATCGGCCTGGACATCGGATCCTCAGCAGTTAGGGCCGCAGAGGTCGAGGGCCATGGTGGGCATGACGAGGTCGTAAGGTTTGCCCAGGTCGGATTGCCGGCAGGGGCCGTGGTCGAGGGGGAGATACGTGACCCGGCGGCGGTGAGCGCGGCCCTTCGGCGTCTGTGGAAGGAAGGCGGCTTTAAACGGCACGACATCGTGCTCGGCGTTAGCAGCCAGCGAGCCATGGTACGCCAGATCGAGGTCCCGCAGATGAACCCAGGCGAGATGCGGTCTGCACTGCGCTACCAGATCGGTGAGTTGTTGCCCATACCTGTTGACCAGGCTGTCTTCGATTTTGCCGTGCTCGGCCCGGGCGAGCCGGGAGGTGAGGGCGGCACCACGACGAAGTTGCTGGTCGTAGCGGCCCAGCAGGACATCGTGACCGATGCTATTGCCGTGGTCAAAAAGGCCGGGCTACGGGTGCGGGCGGTCGACCCTTCGCCCTTGGCCTTGCTCAGGGCCGTCCCGCCGGCACCCGACGGGGGCCTGGAGGCGGTGATCTCCTTGGGCGCCAATTTGGTCGTCGTCGGTGTTCGCCAGGGTACGACACCGCGCTTCTTGCGCACTGTGACGAGTGGGAGCGAAGCCGCCCGGGACGGTGCCATGGAAGCAGCCGTCGCCGGTCAGAGGGCCGACGCCCAGCGTCGGGCCTCGGTCGGGTTGGGCGCCGGGAGACTTGACCCCGTGGTCGAGGAGGTGCGTAGCTCTATCGAGTACTTCATGTCCCATAATCAGGGCGAGCACCTCGAGCGGGTTATTGTCACCGGCGGTGCCGTTCTCACTGACGGCGTAGTGGAGCGGATCGGGGCCGCCCTCAGTGTGCCGGTGACCCTGGCCGCGGTGGGGCCGACGTCCAACGCCGCCCACCTGCATTTGAGCGATGCGCAGCTCAAAGAAGCGTCCGTGCGGTGGACAACGGCAGTAGGGCTGGCCCTGTGGAAAATCGGGGCCGGGCCGGCCCCGTCGCTGCTCCCACTGGGGATAAAGCAACGCCAGCAATTCCACCAGGCTCTGGTCGGTGCCGGCGTCGGGGTCCTGGTCGTAGCGGTCGGATTGGGCGTGGTCTCTTATTCCGCCTCTCAAACTGCCTCTAATGTCAAGGCGGAGATAGTGGCTGACAACACCCAGGCCGTTTCGCTGCAGGCGGAGATAAACAGGCTCGACTCCGTTACCCGGGTCCGGAGCGAAGTGGTGGCGCAGCGGGCGTTGGCGGTCGATGCCCTCCAAGGAGACGTGGCGTGGGTGAGCCTCGTCCACCGCATCGCCGTTGCCCTGCCCGCGGGGGTAAGTATTACTCAGATCAGCCTGAACCGGGACGCGGCTGGGGGGACCGCCTCGGCCCCCGCGGTTGGGAGCACTCAGGTTTACATCGGCACCATAAGTCTCCAGGGCGAAACGGTGAACGGGCCAAAGTCAGTCTCCAAGGTTATCGACGCTCTTTCAGCCGTACGCGGCATCGGTGCGGTTTGGGTCCCGAACACGAACAAAGCGTCGAGCAGCGCCGGCTCTTCGACTGGCACTGCCAGCACGGGCAGCACAAGCAGCGGCGCTACGTCCTCGCCGTCCCGGGTCGTGGGCAAGGGTAACGCCGTTCCCCCGAGCGGACCGTCAGGCACCGGGACCACTCAGGCGGGCAGCTCGGGGCCCACAACGTTCTCACTGGACGCTGAAATAACGTCGGCCGCTCTCAGCGACCGCAGCACCAGTTTGCCCGGAGGTGGCAAGTGAAAAACACCCAGCGGATAGCGCTGATCACCGTGGCCGCCCTGCTCGTAGTGGTCGGCGTGTGGTACGTCGCTCTGTGGCGCCCGGCGCAATCACACATTGACAGTCTGCGGGCGCAGCAGGTGACGGCGGCGGCCAATGTTGAGACGCTGCAAGCGCAGGTGGACGTCTTGAGGGCGCAAGAGAGGCGCCTGCCGGCCGAGCGGGCCGCCTTGGTCAAGCTGGACGAGGCCATCCCAGCCGACCCGGGCCTCGACCAACTGTTGAAGGTGGTCGACAACGCGGTGGCCGAGGCCGGCATGACCTTGACGTCGATCGGCACGCCCCCTCCCTCGGGGTGGGGTACCTCCGGTGCGGCGCCGTCCTCGGCGACGGCGGGGCCTCAGAGCATTACGGTAAGCATCGGCGTACTGGGCTCTGACACCCAGATGCTCCGCTTGGTCACAGACCTCAACTCCGAGCCCCGGTTGTTTGTTGTCAACTCCCTCACGCTGGACTCCCTGCCGGGCTCGGCGACGCCCGCGAGCAGCGCGGGGGTGACCACGGGAGCAGGGACGAGCGGTAGCAGCGCTTCGGATGGGAACACGTACTCGGTATCGGTCACGGCCTTCTTCGTCTCGGGGGCTTCGAACAACCCGGTATTTCCAGGGACCGCCGTAGGTGGATAGTCGGCCCGGGCCGGTGCAAAACAGGAAGGGCTCCTCAAGTGGGTGGCACGGCCCGTCGATAGCACCGTGCGTGGGGACCAGACACGCCAATGGCCGGTCACGCCGTTATCCAGAGCGGGCAAACGAGCACATGCCATCGATTGGTAGAGGCCGGCGGCCTGGTGCGGCGTCGCTTGGCCGCGACTCAGGCGGCTTTGCCATCCTGGAAGTGGTCATCGCCTTCACCATCCTCATCATTGTTCTTATCCCCGCGGCCGATCTGTACGCGACCGTGATCGGGATCTCTGCTAATGCCCGCGACCGGGTCGTTGCCACCAACTTGGTGGCGCAGCAGGTCGACATCGGTAGAGCTTCCGCCTTCTCTGGCCTGGCCGCGCAGGCCAACACCGATAGCGCTCAGGCCAATACAGCGAAAGAAGGTGGCATTACCTATACGGTTACGCAGACCGCTCAATGGGTCAGTGAGAGCACCAATGCTTGCGGGTCGACGGGCAATGGCGCCGCCGGTACGCAACCCATATTGGCCGTGACCGAGACCGCGACCTGGCCAGACATGGGCTCGACCTTGCCCGTCGTGGCCCAGACCGATGTTGCCCCGCCCGCCGGTTACTACCCGGCGACGGACGGCAATCTTGCCGTCAGCGTCACTGACTCCAATGGGAACCCAGTGGTGGGGGCATCCGTGATGGTCACCAGCCCCGCGACCGCCGGCCCCGTCCTTACTGGGCCCACTGGGTGCGCATTTATGGCCTTCCTGAGCCCGGGAACGGGTTATGACGTCCAGGCCACCCTCCCGGGCTACGTGGACATGCACGAGAACCCCACGGCCACCGCCGACAACCTCGCCCTCGGTGCCGGCGTAACCCTAGCCGTGCCGTTGAATTATGCGCCGGCGGCCTCGGTGGCCATAGGCCTCGGGTCGACGGTTGCGGTACCGCCACCGACGACTACTACCGTGGCGACAACGACCACGACGGTGGCGGCGACGACCACCACCACGCAAGTCGGGACGACTACTACAACCACAACGGTCCCGACCACGACTACTACCGTCTCGACCACCACCACCACGACGCCCGGCAGTGTCGTCGACCCGGTCAACGGTTACGCCGTCACCGCATTGGACAAGGGGAGCGGCACGACAATCACGTACCCGGCGCCGTTGACGGGCGACCTGGAGCTGTGGCCGTACGCCGACGGCTACGACATTTACCCGGGCGGTTGCCCCGACAACGACCCTACTTGGGAAAACGGAGGGAGCACGCAAGTGTACGCAGCCACCCTACCCACCCCCTATGCTCCCTTCCCTGTGAGCCAGGGGGTCACCACGACCGACACTCTCAGCCTGTACGGCGTCTCGGTAACCGGCGTGGACGGGGCGTTGCCGGTCACGAACATGACGGTCACGGTGACGGACACTACTGGAGGCTGCGCCTCGAACAACTCGTTCGCTTTCAACCAGGTGCCTGGTAACAGCATAAACATCGGCCTCCCGTTGGGCACGTGGACCATATCCGTGAGCGCCACCGTCAATGGCCAACTCCCGCCAAAGACGGGCTCGGTAAGCGTTACCGAGAACGGCAGCGCCTTGCCGGCCGAGACGGTGAACGTGAGCTGATGATGGGACCGGGGAAGAGGCAGCAAGCTCGCCGAGAGCGGCCAGACAGGGCGAGCGACGAGCGGGGCATGACGCTGCTCGAACTAATGATCGCCTTCTTGTTGACCACCATCCTCTGCATAACGGCGATGTCCGCCACGGCCCACCTGGTTGGGGATACGACCAGTGCCAACGAGCGCATCAACCTCAACTCTGAGGAACAGCTGGTGATGGACACCATAACCAGGCAGATCCGGGCCGCCACCTACGCCTGCGGGCTAGCCAGCCCCTACTGTGGCGTACCGCCCCTGCCGCCATTGGCGCCCGTGAACTACGCCGGCCCCGATGAGATCACCTTTTACGCCAGCCTGTTCCCCAACGAGTTCGGCGACGGGCCGGTGAAGTACGACATCAAACTGACCGGCTCGACGTTGGTCGAGACGACATGGCAGGCAGACGTGGGCGCCCAAAGCGAAGGCGACGGCTGGACCTACACGGGGGCCTCGACGACGCAAACGTTGGCCACCGATGTGGATTCCTCGCGTGGCCCGCTATTTGCGTATTACGCCGCCGGGGTCGACCCCGTCACCAGCCCGGCCTCCACCCTGGCCGACAACCCGGCCATGACCCAGGCGGGTAACTGCTCGACCAATCAGTGCACGAGCGTCATCGATTCGGCGAGGATCGACCTGTGGATGGACCCGGGCGGCGACCGTACGACACCGGTTGTGGAGGACTCGACCACCGTGAACCTTATCAACGTCGACTTCACGGGCTGAGGGACATGATGACCGAAAGACGCATTACCGCTCGTCCAGGTTCGGTTGGCGTATCGGGCAGCCGCTGGATAAAGACCGCGACGGCTCGCCGCCGAGGGGTGCAGGAGCAGCGAAGCTTCGGCGAGGACGGCTTCGCCTTAATCCTGGTGCTCACGGCTCTAGTCGCCGTGCTACTCGGGGGATTGGCGGCCGTTGATTATGCCAGCGGTTACCTTCCCCTGGCCCATACCGACGAAGCGCGCGAAGCGGCCCTCGCCGCGGCCGAGGCCGGTGTCGACGATTACGTGAACCGGCTGAACGAAGACCCGAGCTACTGGTTTGACGGCACCGCCGCCACCAACGTGGCCATGCAAGGCGGTGGCCCCGTCGGCGGGACCATAGTGCCCAACACCGGCGCCTGGGGCTGGGTGCCCGTAGCCGTCGGCAGCCCGGATTCGTTCCATTATTACGTGGACGTCTCGGACATGACCAATTACAAAGAGACGGCATCCTCGACCGGCAGCTGGGGGTCGATCGAGATTTTCTCCACGGGCAAGGTGGGCAACGTCACCCGCACCATCCAGGTGGGCGTGCGCCCGGACTTTCTCTCCAACATGTACCTCAGCCAGTACAGCCTGGTCGACCCCCAGATGATGGTGGCCGGCGGGTGGATGTCCCTGGCTCAAGCGCAGGCCTGCGTCGAGTACGGGTACACGCACAACGGCAACGGCACCTACGGGCCCCAGGGCTGCGCTGACATGATGAACTACTGGATCAGCGGCAACGTTGTCAATGGGCCCATCCAGGCCTACGACGACTATTATATCTCGGGCGACCCTCAGTTTATGAACGGCGTGACCACGGCCGACCCCAACAACGGGGCCAATGGCCTGCCCCAGGACAGCCCTTATTGGTTGGGCACCGGCAGCGACAGTGCTTTCCCGCACGCGGCCCAGGTCGGTTCGGACGAGATGATAGGCCCCAACGGGGTGGGCGGCGGGCCCATCGCTGCCACCTACCAAACGGAGACCCTCTTTCCTCCCAGCGCGAATTTCCTCGTGACCGACAACGACGTGTCGGCCACTGCCAACGCCAGCGAAGGCTGCTTGTACTACGGGCCCACGTGGATCAATTTCTCCACTAACGCGTCCGGCGTGACCAGCGAGTACGTGTACAGCCCGGACACCCCGAGCTCCAATACCGACTGCCTGGCCCCCGGGGACTCGCCTACGACGCCCCTCGCCTCCTTGCCCTTCAACGGGGTGATCTATGTCGAGAACCTCCCCCCGGGTGACCCCTGCACGGTGCCTACGCCGTCGTGGGCGGAGCTCGGCATCATCAACGGTAGTGGCTGCTTGGGCAACGCCTTCGTCGAGGGGACGGCGAACGCCCAGGTAACCATAGGGACGGACAACAACATTTACCTGGTAGCGCCCACGGGCTCCACCAGCACGACCATCGGTGAGTGGTCCATGTCGGGCGGCGACCTATTCGGCTTGGCCGCCAGCAACTTCATCATGGTCAACCATGACAACAGCGGTGGCCCCGACTCATTCGGCCCCGCGGGTTGTGGAACGGGGTCGAACCCGGCCTGCCCGGTGACCTTCGCCCCGGTGGTGGCGGACCCTACCCTCAACGCCGTGCTCTTCACGGTGAACGACTCGCTGGCCACCAGCGAGTTCTGGGAAGGGGGCGTCCTTGGGACGCTGACCATAAACGGGGCCATAGTGAGCAAGTTCATGGACATCGAAGGCACCTTCAGCGGCACGAGCCTCAGTAACGGTTACAACGAGATCTACAACTGGGACACCCGTCTGACCCACGAGACGCCGCCATATTTCATCCCGCCCGGGCAGGCCAAGTGGGTCGACACGACTTACGCCGAGATCCCGGCTGAAAACGGCTAAGCGCGCCGCCACCCGGTAACCGGGTGCCTGCCCGCCCTTCCCAGGCGCCGAGCGCCCGGCAAGCGTCTTTGCCTTGAACCGTTAGTATCGGCAGTCGTGCTTCGTTTTCTCACCGCCGGCGAGTCGCACGGCAAGGGCTTAGTGGTCATAGTGGAGGGCCTTCCGGCCGGGTTGGCAGTCGAGGCCGGGTACATCTCCGACGAGCTGGCCCGCCGGCGCCTCGGGTACGGCCGCGGTCCCCGCATGCGCTTCGAGGCCGATGAGCTCACCCTTTTGGGCGGGGTGAGGCACGGCCGGACCCTAGGTTCGCCGGTGGCCATCGAGATCGCCAACTCCGAGTGGCCCAAGTGGACCGAGGAGATGTCGCCGGCCCCGGGCCAGACGTCCAAGCCCCTCACCCAGCCCCGCCCCGGCCACGCCGACCTCGCCGGGATGCAGAAGTACGCCCTGGCCGAGGCGCGTGACGTCCTGGAGCGGGCCAGTGCCCGGGAGACGGCGGCCCGGGTGGCTGCCGGCGCGGTGTGCAAGCTGTTGCTCGGCGACCTGGGCGTGCAGGTCGTGAGCCACGTGGTCCAATTGGGCCCAGCGCTGGCCAAGGCGGGGCGGCGCCCGGGCCCGGGGGACCTCGAGGCGGTTGACCTGTCCCCGGTCCGCTGCTTCGACCCTGATGCCGAGGCCGAGATGGTCGAGGCGGTCAAGGCGGCCGCCCGGGACGGGGACTCCCTCGGGGGTGTAGCCGAGGTGATCGCCTACGGCGTGCCCGTAGGGCTCGGCAGTCACGTCCACTGGGACCGCAAGATCGACGGGTTGCTGGCCCAAGCGCTCATGAGCATCCACGCCGTGAAGGGGGTCGAGATAGGTGAAGGGATCGAGGTGGCCGGGCTGCGCGGCTCGGTGGCCCACGACGCCATCGGTTGGGACCCCGAGGCAAAGGACTACCCCCGGTCCTCCAACCACGCCGGGGGAGTAGAAGGGGGGATGACCAACGGGCAGCCGGTAGTGGCCAGGTGCTACATGAAACCCCTGGCCACCCTTAACCGCCCGGTGCTGAAGACGGTCGACGTGGTGACCAAGCAAGAGTCCGTGTCGTTCAAGGAACGCACTGACCACACCGCCGTACCGGCCATGGGCGTAGTAGCCGAGACCATGATGGCGTGGGTGCTGGCGGGCGAGGCGGTGCGCAAGTTCGGCGGGGACTCGATGGCCGAGCTCGTGCGCAACCGCGACGGCTACCTCGCCGGCCTAAGGGCTTGACGCCGCCCGCGGCCGGGCCGCCACCCGACCGGAGCGTGGTGCTGGTCGGCATCATGGGCACGGGGAAGTCCACGGTGGCAGGGCTTTTGGGGGGCATGCTCGGTCTCGGCGCGGTCGATACCGACCAGCTGGTCGAGGGCCGGGCGGGGCGGACGGTGGCGGAGATCTTCAAGGAGGACGGCGAGGCTGGCTTCCGAGTGGCGGAGGCGCGGGCGATTGCCGAGGTGGGCGAGATGGCGGGCCCTCTGGTCGTGAGCGTCGGCGGCGGCGCCGTGTTGGCGCCAACCAATCGCTCCGCCATGCGGGCTCTCGGTACGGTCGTCTGGCTTCGGGCACGTCCGGCGACCCTGGCTGAGCGGCTCAGAGCGGGCCACGACCGCCCATTGCTTTCGACCGGCCCGGGCAACCCGAGGGGTGCCACGACGGCGCACGACATCCTCGTCCGGCTGAGCACCGAACGTCGCCCCCTTTACGAGGAGGTGGCAGACATCGTCGTCGACGTCGACGACCTGTCCGCGCTTGAGGTGGCGCGGCGCGTGGCCGACGCCTTGACCGAGCGAGAGGCCCCTGCGGCGGGCCCCCGGCCCCGATAGCCTCGGCCACCGTATGCAGCTGCCGATCGGCGATGTGCCCGTCCGCGAAGTTGTGGTGGACCTGGGCCCGAGGTCTTACCCGGTACTGGTCGGCCCCGGCGCCCGGCACGCCTTGAGCGCCGTGGTGCCCGCGGGGGCCAAGAAGGTAGCGGTCGTTACCCAGGCCGGCGTCGGTGTGGCCGTCGAGACCGGGAAGGACCAGCGCACGTTCGTTATCGGTGACGGTGAGCAGGCCAAGTCCCTGACCAGCGTGGAGGAGCTGTGCCGGGGCTTTGCCCAGTTCGGCCTCACCCGCGCCGATCTCGTAGTGGGCGTAGGTGGGGGAGTAGTGACAGACGTGGCCGGCTTCGCCGCCGCCATTTACCACCGCGGGGTAGCCGTGGCCCACGTCGCCACCACACTCTTGGGCCAGGTCGACGCGGCCATCGGGGGCAAGACCGGGGTCAACTTGCCCGAGGGTAAAAACCTGGTAGGCGCCTTCTGGCAGCCCGTCGCCGTCATTTGTGACACCGAGGTGCTGTCCTCGCTGCCTCCCCGCGAGTACCGCAGCGGCCTTGGCGAGATGGCCAAGTACGCGTTCTTGGGGGTCCCCGGCCTCTCTGGCATGGACCTGGTGGAGGCGGTGGCGAGCTGCGTTGCCTGCAAGGCCTCCTTTGTTGCCGATGACGAACGGGAGACCGGCGCTCTTCTCGGTGCCGGTGGTGCCGGGCCCGGTGCCGGTAGTGCCGGCCACGCCCGGCCGGGCCGGGCGTTGCTCAACTACGGCCACACGCTGGCCCACGCGCTAGAGACAGAGGGTCACTATGACCTCCGGCACGGCGAGGCGGTGGCCGTGGGCCTGGTCTTCGCCGCCCGTCTGGCCCGTCGTCTCGGTCGGGTGGGCGATGAACGCGTAGCCGAGCACGACCGGGTGGTGGCGTCTTACGACCTACCGTCCAGGCTTCCTGCCGGCGTCGACACGGCGCGGCTAGTGGAGGCGATGGGCAGGGACAAGAAGGCGACCGGAGGGGGCCTGACATTTGTCCTCGATGGGCCTGACGGACTTGAGGTCGTGCCTGGGGTGGGCCACGACGATGTCCTGGCCGCCCTGGCCGAACTCGGTACGGGCCCCGCACTCGCGTAAGCGGCCGTCCTTACGGAGGCTAAGCTTGCGGCGCGTTCGTGCCGATTAGCAGGTGATATGACAAAATTGCGCGTGCGTACGGCCGGCGCCGGCGAGAGGCCCGGGGGCCGGTGATGCTCGTGGGCCCGGGGGCTACGGCCGCGGTGGTGCTCGGCATCTTCGGTTTGTTGATCGGGTCGTTCGCCAACGTGGTGATCTACCGCGTCCCCGAGGGCCGCTCGATCGTCCGACCGCCGTCAGGGTGCCCGGCCTGCGGGTCCCGGGTACGTTCCCGGGACAACATACCGGTCATCTCCTGGGTCGTCCTGCGGGGCCGCTGCCGGGATTGCCACGCCCCCATATCCCTGCGCTACCCGGCGGTGGAAGCACTGGTCGGCGCCCTGTTCGCCGGCGTCGGCCTACGGTTCGGCATTTCCTGGACCGGGGTGGGCGAGGCGGCTCTGGCGGCCGGCCTGGTGGTCCTCGCCTTCATCGACCTGGAGCACCTGCTACTGCCGAAGAAGATCGTCTACGCCACCTTGACAGTGGTAGCGGTGGTCTTCGTGGCCGGGGCGGCCACCGGGACGCAATGGCACCGCTTGCTGGTGGCAGCCATTTCGGCCGTGGTGCCCTGGGCGCTTTTCTTCGTCATCAACTTCGTTTCCCCGCGCGCCATGGGTTTCGGCGACGTCCGCCTGGCCCTGCTCATCGGCTTCGGACTGGGTTGGCTGGGCGCGGGCTATGCCTTCCTCGGCTTCATCGTGGCCAGCGTGCTGGGTTCAGTGGTGGGGGTGACCATGATCGCCCTCGGCAAGGCCGGACGGCGTACCCCCATCCCGTTCGGGACGTTCCTGGCCGCGGGAGCTGTGGTGGCCGTTCTGGCCGGCGCTCCGGTCGTCAACTGGTACGCCGCTCAGATCCACTGACGCTGGCGCAGGTGCGCCTCCCTGTTCCGTCCGGCTATACCGACAGACCGGTCGACGTAACAGGTGTTGAGCCGCCGTCCGATATCTATCCTCTGCCGTTTGGATATACTGGCCGGCAGTACGAGAGAGGTTGCTCAGTGAGCGGAGGTCCTGGTGGCAAAGACATTGGTTGATATCGACGAAGACCTACTCTCCCGAGCGGTAACTATCCTCGGCGCCACGACCAAGAAGGACGCGGTCAACGGGGCCCTCCAAGAAGTGGTCGACCGAGATGATCGAGCGAGAGGCCTTGCATGGCTGTCCAGCACCTCCGCACTGGCGGACCTAAACGACCCGGAAGTGGTCCGGGGCGCGCGCCGCTAGGCCCAATTTTCCTAGTAGATACGAGTGCACTGGCGAAGGCGCAGTTCCCTGGCACCGCCCAGGAAGCTTTGGCCACTCTCAACATGATCGGGCGCTTGGCCACATGCCTTCCGCTCATGCTCGAGTCAGGGTACAGCGCCCGCAACTTTCAGGACCACCAGGATGCGATGCAGAAGTTGTTCGGCCCTTTCGACAAGCTGGCCCCGGTGCCCGAACTGCTGGAGATCGCAGTGGACCTACAGGGCCGGTTGTTCAAGGCTGGGATAGGACGCTCGGTGGGGGTCGCCGACCTTATTGTGGCTGCCCATGCTCTTCACTACCGGGGTGAGGGAGCGGCCGTCACTATCGTCCACTACGACGCCGACTACGACCGCTTGGCCAGGGTTGCCCCCGAGCTATGTACGCAATGGCTCGTCCCCAGGGGGAGCCTCTAGGTTGCCGCCTCGTCCAGGGTGCGAAATGTGGGACCGTCAAACCGAAGGCTGAGCGATTAGCTCGGGACCTTGCTGGAAAGCCGGGTGACGAGCAGCTCCAGCAGGACCAGTAGCGCGTCGCGGCACGAGGCCTTGTTCCTGGCGTCCATGTCGAACACGGGCACGCCGGGAGAAATGCCGAGCGCTTCCCTGACGTCGTCGAGCGGGTAGCGGTCGGCGCTGTCGAAGCAATTGACCCCGACGACGAAGGGAAGGCCCTTCTTCTCGAAGTAGTCGACGGCCGCGAAGCAGTCCTCCACCCGGCGAGTGTCCACCAGCACCACACACCCGAGGGCACCGTTGATCAGGTCGTCCCACATGAAGGTGAAACGTGCCTGACCGGGCGCGCCGAACAGGTACATGACGAGGGTGTCGTCCACAGTGAGGCGGCCGAAGTCCATGGCCACCGTCGTTGTCGTCTTGGCGGTACCGGCAACGGCATTGTGGTCGTCGACACCTGTGGCGACCACGGTCATGGCTGCCTCGGTCGTCAAGGGCTCGACCTCGGAGATGGCCCCGACGAAGGTCGTCTTCCCAACTCCGAACCCACCGGCGATGACGAATTTGACCGCGGTTACGTGGCGGTTCGTTGGTTTATCAGAGAGCACGGACACGTTCAATCATCCTCGTTAGGGCGGAGAGTTCGACCTCGACGGGGTCTGTCTGGTGGATCCGGATGGCTCCCATGTCCAGAAGGTCCCCCACAAGGATCGCCACTACCTGGGTCGGCAGGTGCATATAAGCTGAAAGCTCGGCAATCGATATCGGCCGTCCGGCGAGGGACAGGACCGTGCGCTGCTCTGTCGTCCTGGCCAACCTGGCCCGGTCGCCTAAGGTCTCCACGAGCGTTTCCCAGCGCAGGTTGGGCCGCGTCGACGTGGTACGGCCGCCCGTCAGGATGAACGGGCGGATGAGCCCTAGTGGGTTTGGTGTGTCTTGCATGGTCACCAGGGCCTTTCGTCCTTAGTGATTGAGTACCTGCGCTCGCAACTGGGCGATGAGGGCGGGGGTCAGGAGGACCCCGATCCTTTCCAACAAAAGGTTGGTCTGGTAACCCACGAGCCCTATGTCGCAGCCGGCGTTGGCCAGTACTCCGAGGTTGCTGCCGTCGGAAATGGTGGACAAGAAGAGGTACCCGCCCTCCATCGCAATGATTATCTGGCGGACCGGCTCCCACCCGAACGCCTTGGCGGCGCCCCGGGAAAGCCCGACCGTGCCGGAAATGATGGCGGCCACTCTTTCGGCCCCGGCGCGGTCAAGCGTGTGGGACATGGCCATCAACAGGCCGTCCGAGGAGACGGCAACAGCGTCGCACACACCGGCGCTTTTCTCGACGAAATTGTCGAGCATCCAGTTGAAGTTCTTGACCTCGTTACTGAGCGTGTCAGTGCTCATCGTGGGTTTTGCTCCTTTTCCGCCCGGCTATCGTTAGCCGTAGCCGACAGGTACTGCGCCAAAGCCCCGGTTAGGCCCAGCGGGTTACGGTTGGTAGTGGTGGGCGTGGCCCGGCGCAGAGAATCGTCTTGTTCGGGCAACGACGCTCCTGGCACCCGCCGAGTCAGCTTGCGGAGCCCGTCGGCGGTGCTCCGAGCCTGCGTAGCCGGACCGGCACCGTTGACAGCAAGACGAGGGGGCAGGGCGTTCCAGGCGGCTGCCGGGGTTGGCGCCGGCGCTGTCGGTGCCACAGGTTCCGCCGGTGAGGGCGCCTGCGCTGAGGAGGCCGGCGGTGAGAGCCGGGCTGTCAGGGCGGGCGAGATGGGCGGGGTGAGCGGGGTGAGCGGCGAGATGCCGGCGGGCGCGGGCTGGTCGACCGCTGTGGGCTCGTCCTGCTCGGCACTGCGGGAGGCCGCCTGAGCCCAGGCGAGCAGGCCCCCGGCAGGCACGGTCCCGGCCAGCGGGGACAGTATGCCCAGGTCCGGGGTCCCCTGGTGGGCGGACGCACCGTTTGGGCTGCCCGAGCCGGCAGCCTCGCTCAGCGGAGGCAGGGCCGAAATGCCCGGCACAACGCCTGAATAGGTCTGGGCGAGCCCAGTCGGCCCCGTGGGCACCGAGGGGGTTGCTTCGGGCTGCGCCGGGGCGGGAGCGTGGCCATGGCCCGACAATTCCGCCACGGGGTCCCAGCCGCGGTCCCAGCCGCGATCGGCGGCGGGGCCACCTGGGGCGGCGACAAGTGAACTGTCCGGCGTCAGGAAATGTGCGGGCGCTGCCGGGGCGGGCGGCTCGGGGGCCCCTGGCGGGGAGACTTCCTCTGACCAGGCCTGGGCCTCTCTAACGAGACTTTCAAGGTCAGCGTTGGCGATGTCGGCCCTCTGGAAACGGGGGTCGGGCACGTCGAGGTCGCCGTCGAAGCCGTTTGCTTGGACAGGGCCGTCGGCAACTTCGAGGTCGCCGTCGAAACCGTCCACGGTTTGGTCTGCCGCGGCGTCGCCGTCGGCATTAGGCGCGGAGCCGGAGTAGCCCGTGTACCAGGCTTCGGGCAGGTCACCTGGAGGCGCGCTGGCGTAGTCGTCGAAGGGTGGAGCAAAGTGCCCGTTGGTCGAGCTCGGTACGGGGTCGGCCGGCAGCACGGGCATGTCCCGTGACGTGAGGGGGAGGGAGGGGGGGACCGTGACCGAAGGCGCGCTGGGCACAGGGGGCGGCACCGCCATCGGACGGACCTCCGCCCCGGCCGACAGGTCCGCCACGGGCGCCTCGATGAGCTCGGAGGGGATCCTTACCCGGGCCACCAGGCCACCGGACTGCGACGCCTGAAGGGAGATGGACAGGCCGTGTCGGGAAGCCAGGCGCCCGGCCACGAAATGCCCGAGGTAACGGCCGGGCACGCCGTCGTCGGAACCGAGGCCCTCGAGGCGCTGGTTGGCGATGTCGAGGTCACTAGCGGACATCCCGATGCCGGAGTCGACCACGACCAGGACGTAGCCGTCCTGGAGGAAGCGGCCGTAGACGTCCACGGGGGAGCCAGGGGGCGAAAAGCTGAGGGCGTTCTCGGTCAGCTCGGCCAGGATGTGGACGAGGTCGGTCGTCACTTCGCCCTTGATCATGGCCGGGTCGAAGTGGTGCAGGCGCAGGCGCTTGTAGTCCTCCACTTCGGCGGACGCGGCCCGGGCCACGTCCATGGCCGGCACGGCGGCGCTCCATTGCCTAGCAGGCCCGCTCCCGGCCAGGATGAGCAGGGACTCGGCGTTGCGCCGCATGCGGGTGGCCAGGTGGTCCAGGCGGAAGAGCTCTTCCAGCGATTCGGGGTCGGCTTCTTTCAGCTCGATGTCGCTGATGTACTCGAGCTGCCTGGTGACCAGGTTCTGGGTCCGCCGGCCCAGGTTGACGAACGCCTCGGAGAGGTTGCGGCGCAGTACGACCTGGCCGGCGCCGAGCTCGATCGCCGTTCTCTGTACGGCATCGAGGGCGCGGGCCACTTCGGAAACCTCGTCCTGTCCCGAGACCGTGATGGGCAGGCCTTCGGGGATGGTGCCCGCGTCGCTGTTGAGCATGGAGTGAAGAGTGGCGGGCAGGTGCGTGCTGGCCAGCTCCTCGGCCTGGTGGGCCAACCTCGCCAAAGGCCGGGAGATGGAGCGGCTGACCAGGGCCAGGAGGACGAGCCCCAGGAGGGTGCCCGCCAGGCCGGCCAGGCCGAACTCGCCCGCTTGACGAATGGCGTTGTTGTGCAGCTGAGAGGCCCGCTGGTTGACGATGGACGCGATTTGGGCGTCCCCTTGTTGGGCAACGGTGTTGTCGCCCGCGGACTTGCTCGCCCCGGTGCCGCTCTGCCCGAAGGACTCCAACAGGGCGGACACCGACGGGGACGTGCCTTGTTGCGCCATCGTCACGTCGATGCTGAGCGACTGGCTCAGGGTGCTGGAGGCCAGGGTATTCACAGGCACGCTGAAAGCACCCGTGGCCAGGCTGTTGAGCCGAGCGACCCAGGCCTGCTCGGCGCCCAGGTCCTTGGTGGCCTGGTCGATGGCGGCGGCTCGGGCGGTCGGTGCGCTCCACGACGCCCGGAAGAGGTCCATGGTCACTTGCCAGTCGGCCTCGGTTTTGGCGAAGCTGGTGACGAGGGCCTCCACGCCTGTGCTCAACGTGGAGTCTGTTATCTGGTAGGGGACCTGGGACGTGGCCGTGATCAGTGTCCCGATGAGCGAGGTGTACTGCTTGTAGAGCTCGTCGGCGATCGAGCGGTAGTTAGCCGAGGTGTTGGTGCCGGCGGCGGCCCACTCCGCTCGGGCTTGGTGCAACAGGGCCAGGTCGACGAAGACGTTCTCGTAGGCGGCCTCGGACTGACGGCCCTCCCTGTCGACACTGGTCTGGAAGGCGCTTAAGGCGCTGTCCGTCGCCGCCTGCACCACGGCAGGCTTCTCGGTGATCCCGGCCACACCTGGGTTTAGGCCCTGCAGCGTGGCGGGTAGGTCCTGGGCTGCGGCCAGCACGGACAGGACGGCGTCCTCCCGCTCGGTCTGCAATGCCTGTACGACCCCGCCCGGGCCCACCGAGGCCTTGGCCAGCGATGACTCCTGGTTGACGGTGCTCATCTGGCGGACTGATGACGTGACTTCCAACCCCGCCACCGCGACCAGGATGATCAGCGGCACGGCGAAGGCCGCCATCAGCTTGTACCTAATATGCCGGAACACGGTTGCCTTTCTTACTGCTGAGTCGTTTTGTAGCCGTTGGTCCCCGGCGCAGCGGACTGTCGTTGCTAGGGGTCGGGCGTTGGAAAGGGGCTTTAGTCGCTGACCAACGCCGGCTTGCGGGTACGGGAGGTGGAGATGGTGCTGGCCCCGCCGGCTTCGTGAGGCAGGCCTATGGCCCAGCCGAGCAGCTCGGGGTCGTCGGTCAGGTAGATGACTTGGCAGCCGCGTCCAGCCAGGTTGCTGAGCAGGGCAGCGGTCCCCTCGGCCCCGAAGCGGCCGAAGGCCTCGTCGGCGAAGACGGCGTCGTCGCGGCTGAAGTGTTCGCTGCTCACCCACGCCGCGATCGTGGCGCGGGCGTCGACTTCTCCCGGCCCGTTGGCCGCCAGTAGGTCGAGGTCGCGCCCTTCCTGCTCGAGGAAGGAGCGGGCGGCCTGTTCGGCGTTCTTGGCCTCGGCTTCGGCTGCCTCGGCCGCGGCCAGCCTGTTGGCCAGGGAGTCGCGGTAGTTGGACAGCAACCCGGGCAAAGGCATGCCCGGGCCCCAGTTGGGGGCCCCGACGCTGATGAGGGACATACCGGACCGCAGGGCGCTGTGGGCCGCCTCTCGGGCGAGCAGGGCGTCGCGGCTGGCGACGCGCGTCACCTGGGCGATCTCGTCGGCTTGCTGGACGACCTGGCGCTTCTCGGCTTCGGCCGCGGCCAACGCCGCCTGCAGGTTCATGGCCTGATGGACCACGGCCTCGGGTACGCCGTGGCCGTCAGCGGCCTTGCGGGCCTGGTCGAGCGAGGTGCTGGCGCTGTGGCGCTGGCCCAGGATGTGGTCCAGTTCGCCCAGGGCCGTGGCCACGGCCCGGGCCGCCTCGGCGTCGGCCCGCACGGCGACTTCGTAATCCTCCTCGGCTGTGCCCAGGCGGGTCGCCAGCTCGTCGAAGCGGACCAGGTCGTTGGATGCGGTGGACGTCTCGCGCGAAGTCCGCAGCCCGGCATCGACTGCTTGTTGTAGCGCGAACTGGGCATCGGCCACCTTGGCCTGCTTGTGGTCCCGAGCGTTCTCGTGCTGCTCGACGGCGGCGATCGCCGCCCGCTTCAGCTCGTTCTCTACGTCAGAGGGGTGAAGGATGATGCAGCCCTGGGTGGATACCACGGCCGAAATGGCAGCGGCGCGCGCCACGGCACCTGCGGCGACGACTGCGATAGCCGGGTGCAGGCCCCTGGCGATCACCGTCCCGTCTGCATCCCGAAGTTCTTGGAAACGCACCTGGTGTACTCCGTCTGCTAGGCATTTGGAAGCTTTGATCTCGTGTTTTAGTCGGCTCGGAAGAGTACGAACTTGAGGAGAACCACTCAAGGGCTGCCAAGTTGACGCCTTTGCGGCCCACCCGCCCGGTAGCGGCAAAAGAGGTCGTCAACAGGACGAGCGCTTCTGCTAGGCAGGAAGGCGCACGCCATACCAGGAAGGAGGTGCAATGGCAACTCAGGAGCCGCCGGCCCGGCCGGAGCTGACGGTCGTCGCCGGTACCCTCGAGAGCGGACCGGAACGGGTGGGCCGGCGCACCGACGACGGCCCCGACAGTTTGGCGGAAGCGGTCGTGTTGTTCCTTTCCGGGCCCAACCTGAGCCTGCTGGGCCAGCGCCAACCCGAGATCTACGGGCGTGACACCCTCGCCGACCATATCTCTACCGCGACCGTTGCCGCGACGGAGCACGGGCTGGTACTGGAGCACATCCAGTCCGACTACGAAGGCGCCCTGGTCGAGGCCGTCCATGAGGCCCGCGGTCGGGCCCTGGCCATCGTCGTCAACCCCGGGGCACTGACGCATTACTCCTGGTCGTTGCACGACGCCCTCGCCGCCTTTGACGGCCCCGTCGTCGAGCTCCACTTGAGCCAGCCGCGCGGGCGCGAGCCATGGCGCCACCAGTCGGTCGTGAGCCCGGTCGCCACCGCTGTCATTGCCGGGTTCGGGGGAGAGGGCTACCGGTTGGCCGTGGAGGGCGTGGCCGCCCTGCTGCGCTCCGCCCGTCACCCTCGTGGCGATCGCTGAGCGGCGTCGAGCCGTGCGGTAGCGTGCAGGCTTGGACGACCTATGCACCTGAGCTACAGCAATCTCGCTTGCCCTGAGTGGACCTTCGAGAACTCGGTCGAAGCGGTTAGGACTTACGGGGTTGACGGGCTGGAGATCCGTCTCTTCGACGGGGACGTCGTCACCCCCGCTCTAAGCGTGTCGTCGCGCCGGCGGGGCGAGCAGGCCATTCGCCATAGCGGCGTGAAGGTCGCCGCGCTGGACACCTCGCTGACGGTTACCTCGCCCGACCGGGAGAAGTTCCTGGCCGACCTCGAGGTGATGGCGGAGATCGCCGAGCAGTGGGGTGCCCCGTTGCTGCGGCTCTTCGGGGGCAGGCTGCCGCCCGGGCCGGAGCCCAAACGCGACATTGCCCTAAGGAAGGCCGCCGACCTGCTGGTGGAGGCCGAACCACTGGCGTGGGCCCACGGCGTCCGCCTGGCGGTGGAGACCCACGACGACTTGTCCAGCGCCCGCACCCTGGCCCAGCTACTGGGTTACGCCCGGGGGTCGGCCGGCGCCGTCTACGACACCCACCATCCCCACCGCATGGGCGAACAACCGGCCGAGGTCCTTGCGCTGCTGGGCCACAACGTCCGCCACGTGCACGTGAAGGACGCCGCCCGCCTTCCCGGCAAGGACGAGTGGCAGCTGGTCATGATGGGCGAGGGCGAGGTCCCGGTGCACGAGGTCTTGACCCTGCTCATGGGCGCCCACTATGACGGCTGGGTGTCCCTCGAGTACGAGAGGAAATGGCACCCCGAGCTTGGGCGCCCCGAGGTGGCCCTACGCCCTCAGATCGCCCTCTTGAGGGAATGGATGCGCCCGCAGCCATGAGCCTCGGCCCATGAGTTCCGGGCCATCGAGCGGCGGCCCGGGCCGTTCGAGGCCGTTCGGGCTGGGCCTCGTCGGGAGCGGGGTGATAGCCACGACGTACGCCGCCGCACTGGAGGGCCTGGACGGCGCCCGCTTGGTGGCCGTCACCGATGTCGACGCCGCCGCCGGTGAGCCGTTCGCCGCTGCTCACGGCTTGGCCTACGACCGCGACCTGGACAAGCTCCTGGGCCGGGAGGAGGTAGACGTCGTATGCGTGTGCGTGCCCAGCGGGCTGCATGCCGAGATCGGCCTGGCCGCAGCCCGGGCCGGCAAGCACCTCGTGGTCGAAAAACCCATAGACGTCACCCGGGAGGCGGCCCGTGAGCTGATCGCCGGGGCGGCGGCCGCCGGGGTCAGCCTCAACGTCATCAGCCAGCAGCGCTACAACCCGGGCGTCCGCCGGGCCCGGGCGCTCCTGGAGGAGGAGGCCCTGGGCCGGGTGGTCGTGGTGTCGACCAGCGTGCCCTGGTACCGCAGCCAGGCTTACTACGACAGCGCCGCCTGGCGGGGCACCTGGTCGCTGGACGGCGGCGGGGCGTTTATGAACCAGGGAGTGCATTACGCCGACCTGCTCTGCTGGCTGTTCGGGCCGCCGCAGGTGAGCGCGGCCAGCTGTGCCACCCTCGCCCACGACATCGAGGTCGAGGACGTCGCCCTGGCCCTGCTCCGCTTCGATGGCGGGGCGGTGGGGATGCTCGAAGCCAGCACGACGGCCTACCCGGGCGGTGCCGTCGTGCTCAGGGTCAACGGCACCCGGGGCAGCCTGGTGCTGGAGGACGGCGCTCTCGTGCGCCTCGACATCGAAGGGCAGGAGCCGGTGCTGGCCCCGCCTGAGTACGGCGCTCTCGTCATGCCCGCCGGCCACCGGGCGCAGCTGTCCGACATCCTTTCCGCCATCGGCGACGGCCGTCCCCCGCCCGTTAGCGGGGAGGACGGCTACCGGGCCCTGGCCCTGGTGCTGGACCTCTACCGGTCCGCAGGCTGGGGACCGGTTCGCTAGAAAAAGACAGGCCCGTTAGAAGACGATCGTCTTGCGGCCGTGCACGAGCACGCGGTCTGTCAGGTGGAGCCTGACTGCCCGGGCCAGCACCACCGTCTCCAGGTCGCGACCGGTACGGGCCAGGTCGGCCACGCCGTCGCGGTGGGTCACCCGGGCCGTGTCCTGCTCGATTATCGGTCCCTGGTCGAGGTGGGCGGTGGCGTAGTGGGCGGTGGCGCCGATCAGCTTCACGCCCTGGGCGTAGGCCTGGTGGTAGGGCTGGCCGCCTGAGAACGCAGGCAGGAACGAGTGGTGGATGTTGACGACCCTGTCCGGGTACCGGTCGATGACCGTGGCCGTCAGGATCTGCATGTAGCGGGCCAGCACCACCAGTTCGACCCCCGCCTCGTCCAGCACTCGGACCAGTGCCGCCTCCTGGGCCGGGCGGGTCTCAGGCGTGACGGGGAGGTGGTGGTAGGGGATGCCGAAATGCCCGACGAGCTCGGCGTGGTCGGGATGGTTGGAGGCCACCAGCACCAGCCGGCCCGGCAGTTCGTGGGCGTACCAGCGCCCCAGCAGGTCGACCAGGCAGTGTGATTGGCGGGAGGCGAGCACGGCGACCCGGCGGTCGTCGTCGGAGTAGCGGACGCTCCAGGTCATCTGCAACGGCTCGGCCACCTCGGCCAGGGCCAGGGGCAGTTGGCTGCGGGAGAGCTTGAAAGCGTCGTCCATGCGGAACTCGACGCGCTGGAAGAACATGCCTTCTTCTTCGTCGTTGTGCTGGTCGGCCTGGGTCACGTCCCCGCCGTTGCGGAAGATGAACTCGGCTATGGCGGCAACCAGGCCGGGACGGTCGGGGGCGGACAGTAATAGTCGTGCCGTCGGGCGGGGCCGGCGTTGGGGGTCGCTCATAACCGCACCAGCGTGCCACGATGACAGAGGTGAATGCCCGCATCACCCCCGGCCCGGCGGCCGCCACCGGTCACCTGCCCGCTATGGACGTGCCCGGCCGGCTGCGCCGCCTGCGAACGGCAATGAGCGAGCAGGGCTGCGAGGCGCTGCTCATTTCCAACCTCGTCAACGTCCGCTACCTCAGCGGCTTCAGCGGTTCGGCCGGCGTGCTCGTCGTCAGGGCCGACGACGTCGTGCTGGTGACCGACGGCCGCTACGGCACCCAGGCCCCGGCCGAGCTCGAGGCCGCCGGCGCCCCCGTGGAGGTCGAGGTGACGCCGGCCAGTGGACAGGGCGAGGTCCTGGCCCGGCTAGTGGGCGGGGCCCACCGGCTGGGACTGGAGGCCGAGCACATCAGTTGGGGCCGCCAGCGTCAGTTCGCGCGGACCTGGGCCGGCGGCGTGGAGCTCGTGGCCACCGAGGGGCTGGTCGAGGGGCTGAGGCAGCGCAAGGACGCCGGCGAGCTGGCCCGCATCGCCACCGCCGCCCGCATCGCCGACCAGGCCCTGGAAAGCGTGCGGGGACTGCTCGACACCAAGTCGACCGGCACCAAGTCGACCGGCACCGGGTCGACCGGCACCGGGTCGAGCGGTAGCGGGTCGACCGGTAGCGGGTCGACAGAGGCCGGGCTGGCCCTGGCCCTGGACACCGAGATGCGCCGGCTGGGGGCGTCGGCGCCGGCCTTCGAGACCATCGTGGCCGCCGGGCCCAACGGGGCCGAGCCCCACCACCACCCGTCGTCTCGGCCGATCGAGAGGGGCGACCTGGTGGTGGTCGACTTCGGGGCCCGTTTCGACGGGTACTGCTCGGACATGACCAGGTGCCTGTGGGCCGGGGACGGCCCCGGACGGGCGCCCGCCCGCTTGGCCACCGTCCTCAGCGTCGTGCTCGCCGCCCAGGAGGCGGGCGTCGGCGCCGTGGGCGATGGGGTACCGGCGGCCGACGTCGACCGGGCCTGCCGACGCGTCGTAGAAGAGGCCGGCATGGGGGAGTACTTCGTGCACAGCACCGGTCACGGTGTGGGCCTCGACATCCACGAGGCACCGTGGGCGCGCGCGGCGTCGGGCGATATACTTTGCTCCGGTCAGGTAGTGACCGTCGAACCCGGCGTGTACATCCCTGGGCTCGGCGGAGCCCGTATAGAGGACACAGTCGTCGTCACCGGCTCCGGTTGTGAAGTACTCACCCTGACGCCGAAACAGGCCTAGGCGCAATAGCGTTGAGCAAGGCCGGGCCACCACAATGCAGACCGAAGAAGGGGCGCCATCATGGCCGCTGTGTCGACGAACGACTTGAAGAACGGGATGACCCTCAACTTGCCCGAGGGCCTCTACTCGGTCGTCGAGTTCCAACATGTAAAACCGGGCAAGGGCGGCGCCTTCGTGCGCACCAAACTGAAAAACCTCCGCACCGGTGCCGTGATCGACCGCACCTACCGGGCCGACGAGCGCCTGGACCAGGCCATCATCGACAAGAGGGAGATGCAGTTCCTCTACACCGACGGCGGGGCCTATGTGTTCATGGACAACTCCGACTATGAGCAGCTGAACGCTCCGCGAGACACGCTGGGCACGGCGGCCAACTTCCTGAAAGAGGGCGACTCGGCCCTCCTGCAGTTCTACGACGGCGAGATAATCGGCGTAGACCTGCCGGCGGCGGTCGAGCTCACCGTGACCCAGACCGAGCCGGGCGTACAGGGTGACCGGGTCTCGGGGGCGAGGAAGCCTGCCACCCTGGAGACGGGCATCACGGTACAGGTCCCCCTGTTCGTCAACTCGGGGGACAAGGTGAAGGTCGACACCAGAAGCGGCGAGTACCTCACCCGCGTCGGGAGCTAGCGCTGTTAGGGCCGGGAGGCCGGCGGGGGGCCCGGGAGCGAACGCTCGAACTGCTCTACGAGTCGGAGATAAAAGAGCAGGCCGTCAGCGACCTGCTGGCCGAACTGCCGGTAGCGCCCCAGCCCTATGCCGCCGCTCTGGCCCGGGGCGTCGAGGAGCACCAGGCCCGGATCGACGAGCTCATCTCCAAACACGCCATCGACTGGTCCCTGGACCGCATGCCCCTCGTGGACCGCGCTCTCGTGCGGATCGCCACCCTCGAGCTGGGCTGGCGGCCCGACGTCCCCACGAGTGTCATCATCTCCGAAGCGGTCGAGCTGGCCAAGGCCTACTCCACGGATGATTCGAGCGGATTTGTCAATGGGATCCTGGCCACAATTGCGCACGAGCTCCGGCCCGACGAGGATAAGCTCGACGTCCGACCGTGAAGCCGGTCCGGTGAGGCCGGCACGGGAGAGAGGAGAAGTCCGGTGGGCCAGCGCGAACGCGCCCTGGTCTCCCCGCCTGGGGGAGCCTTCCGGGGCCGGGTCGTGGTCATGGACGTCGGGGACGTGCAGCGGGCCCTTTGGCGTATCGCTCATGAGGTCCTCGAGCACAACCGTGGGGCAGGCGAGCTCGTACTGGTAGGCCTGCAGACCGGAGGTGTCTGGATAGCCAAGGCCCTGGCCGAGGTGATCGGGCCCGTGGCCGGAGCGCCCGTGCCTGTCGGGAGCCTCGACGTGGCCTACTACCGCGACGACATAGGCCTGCGGCCCGTCCTGCCCGTGGCCGCCACCGAGATCCCCGTCGACCTGGACGGCGCCATGGTCGTGCTGTGCGACGACGTCCTGTTCACGGGCCGTACCGTGAGGGCCGCTCTCAACGCCTTGTGCGACCTGGGCCGGCCGGCCGCTGTCCAACTGGCCGTCATGGTGGACCGGGGCCATCGCGAGCTGCCCATACGCCCCGACTTCGTGGGCAAAAACCTTCCCACCCGGCGCGGCGAAATGGTCGATGTCAGCCCTGACGGCGTCATGCTCGGCGAGATGGTCGAGACCGGCCCGGCGGCGGAAGGCCCGGCGGCGGAGTGGCAGGTGGGGGAATGAGCGGCCGGCACCTGCTCGGCATCACCGACCTCGGGGTGGACGGCATCGACGAGGTGATGCGCCTGGCGGACACGTTCGTGGAGGTGGGGCGGCGCCCCATCCCCCGCGTACCGGCGTTGCGGGGCAAGACCGTGGTGTCGACGTTCTTCGAGGACTCGACCCGGACCCGGTTATCGTTCGAGGCCGCGGCCAAGCGGCTCTCGGCCGACGTGATGACGTTCACGGGCTCGTCGAGCTCGCTCAATAAAGGTGAGTCGCTGCGCGACACCGTGCTCACGATCGCCGCCATGGGGGCGGACGCCTTCGTGGTACGCCACGGTTGCGCCGGGGTGCCCGCCCAGGTGGCAGGGTGGCTCGACCAGGCCGGCGGCGCCTCGGTCCTAAACGCCGGCGACGGGGCCCATGAGCACCCGACCCAGGCGCTGCTCGACTGCTTCACCATCAGCCGGGAGCGCGAGGCCCGCTTTGGCGCCCGCCCGGCCCGGCCCGGCGTGTTGCGAGGCCTGCGGGTGGCCATCGTGGGCGACATCCGCCACAGCCGGGTGGCCCGCTCGAACGTGCTCGCTTTTTCGGCCCTGGGGGCGGAGATCAGCCTGGTGGCACCGGCCACCTTGCTCCCGCCCTCGCTGGCCGGCTGGCCGGTCGAGGTGAGCCACGACATCGATGCCCTGCTGCCCAAATGCGACGTCGTGTACCTTCTCCGGCTCCAGAACGAGCGCATGACCGAGCAGTTCCTGCCGACGCTGCGCGAGTACACGGCGACCTACGGCCTGACCGCCGAACGGGCCCGGCTGCTCGGGCCGTCGACCATCGTGATGCACCCAGGGCCCATACGCCGGGGGATAGAGATCGCGGCCGAGGTGGCAGACAGTCCCGTTTCGGTCATCACCACCCAGGTCGCCAACGGTGTAGCGGTGCGCATGGCCGTCCTGTACCTACTGCTCGGATCGGGGGCCCCGATTGGCGCGTGAGCGGCAAGTCCTGCTGCGGGGAGGCACGGTGGTCGACTCCACCGGCTCCCGGGTGGCCGACGTCCTGGTGAGAGGCGAGGTCATCGTCTCGGTCGAGCCCAGTACTCGTACCGGTACAAGGGCCGGTACTGGTACCGGGCCCAGCGGCGCCCCGGCCGGGGCAATGGTCCTCGATGCCGGCGGGTGCGTGGTGGCCCCCGGTCTGGTGGACCTGCACGCCCACCTGCGTGAGCCGGGCGCCGAGGAAGCCGAGACGATCGAGTCGGGCTCGCGGGCCGCCGCACTGGGCGGCTACACGGCGGTGGTGGCCATGCCCAACACCGAGCCCTGCACCGATTCCGCGGCCGTAGTCCGCCACGTGCTGCACCTGGCCAAAGGGGCGTGCTGCGACGTCCACCCGGCCGGGGCCATCACCGTCGGGCGCCAGGGGAGGGCTTTGGCCCCTATGGCCGAAATGGTGGCCCTGGGGGTGCGCATCTTCACCGACGACGGGGCCGGGGTGCAGGACGCCGCCCTCATGCGCCGGGCACTGGAGTACGCCTCCGACCTCGGGGCCATCATCGCCGACCACTGTGAGGAAGCCTCACTTGCGGGACTGGGTTGTATGAACGAGGGCGACCTTTCCAGCCTCCTCGGCCTCCCCGGGCGCCCCGCCGTCTCCGAGGAGGTGATGGTGCTGCGCGACCTCGCCCTGGCCCGCCTGACGGGCGCCCGCCTGCACCTGCTGCACCTCTCGACGGCCGGCGCGGTGGCCGCCGTGCGCCTGGCCAAGGCGGCCGGGACGAATGTGACCGCCGAGGCGACCCCCCATCACCTGGCCCTGACCGAAGACGCGCTCGCCACCTACGACACCGTTTTCAAGGTCAACCCGCCCCTGCGATCGGCGGCCGACGTGGCCGCCCTGCGCCAGGGCCTCTGCGACGGGACGATCGATGCCGTGGCCACCGACCATGCCCCCCACCCGCCCGAGGCCAAGCAGGTGGCTTTTTGTGATGCCGCCCCCGGCATGATCGGGCTGGAGACGTCCCTGGCCGTGGTCCTCGGGGCCCTGGTCGGGGCTGATGGGCCAGGCCTGGGCGACGGGGAGCCGGGCATGACGATCGAGCGCGTCCTGGCCCTCATGTCGTGGCAACCGGCCCGCATCGCCGGGCTTTCAGGAGCGCACGGCGGCCCGTTGGTCCCCGGGGCACCGGCCAACTTGTGCGTGATCGACCCGGCCCGGTCCTGGACGGTGGTGCCGGCCGCCCTGGCCAGCCACAGCCGCAACACGCCCTTTGCCGGCCTCGCCCTCCGGGGCAAGGTGCGCCACACTGTCCTGGCCGGTGAGCCGGTCGTGATCGCCGAGGAGGCACAGCGATGAAGGTGGTTTGGCGACCGGGCCTGCTGGCCCTGGCCGACGGCTCGGTGTTCGAGGGCGAGGTGCTGGCTGCGCCGCGGCCGGGGCCCGCCAGTCCCGGACTGGCCGGCCCGGCCCGTCCCGCTGCCGGCGAGGTCGTCTTCAACACGGTGATGACCGGCTACCAGGAAGTGCTGACGGACCCGTCCTATGCCGGCCAGGTCATCGCCTTTACCTACCCCCACATCGGCAACTACGGCGTCGCCCCCGACGACGACGAGAGCCGCAAGCCCTTCTGCCGGGGCGTCATCGTGCGCGAGCTCACGGGCCGGCCAAGCAACTGGCGGGCGGCCGAGACGCTGCCCGGGTTCCTCTCCCGTCATGGCCTGGCCGCCATAGCCGGCGTAGATACCCGGCGGCTCACGCGCCGGATACGTGACGCCGGGGCCATGCCCGGCGCGTTCGGCCCCGTGGACGGGGAAGAGGGCTCTTTCGACGAGGCCTCCCTGCTGGCCGCGGCCCGGGCCGAGCCGCCCACCGAAGGGCGCGACCTGGTCAGCGAGGTGAGCTGCACCAGCGCCTACCGCTACGGGGACGGCCCCTTCGAGGTCGTGGCCTACGACTTCGGTATCAAGCGCAACATCCTGCGCAACCTGGCGGCCGTGGCCAGCGTGACCGTGGTGCCGGCTTCGACACCCGCCGAAGAAGTGCTGAGCCTGGCCCCCGACGGCGTGTTCCTCTCCAACGGCCCGGGGGACCCGTCGGGGGTGGGGGGCGCGACTGGCGCCGTGCGCGACCTGTTGGGCCAGGTCCCCGTCTTCGGCATCTGCCTCGGCCACCAGATCCTGGCCCAGGCCTTGGGCGGGAGCACGTACAAGCTCCCGTTCGGCCACCACGGCGGCAACCACCCCGTGCGGCGCCTCTCGACGGGCACGGTCGAGATCACCAGCCAGAACCACAACTACGCCGTCGCCCCCGGGACCTTCGAGGGGCGGGCGGAGGTCAGCCACCTTAACCTCAACGACGGCGTCATCGAGGGCCTCGTGTGCAAGGACGTGCCCGCATTCTCGGTCCAGTACCATCCCGAGGCCGGGCCCGGGCCACATGACGCCCGCTATCTCTTCGCCGAGTTCGCCGCGCTCATGCGCCGTTACGGCCCGGGCGGTGCCGGTGCGGGCGGTGCCGGTGCGGGCAGTGCCGGTGCGGGCAGTGCCGGTGCGGGCAGTGCCGGGTCGGCCGCGGGCGCCGGAGGAGGGCGGCGGGTTGCCTAAGCGGGAGGACATCAGTTCGGTCCTCGTCATCGGCTCGGGGCCCATCGTCATCGGCCAGGCCTGCGAGTTCGACTATTCCGGGACCCAGGCGTGCCGGGCGCTGTCGGCCGAGGGCTACCGGGTGGTGCTCGTCAACTCCAACCCCGCCACCATCATGACGGACCCCGAGATCGCCACCCGCACGTACATCGAGCCGCTGGTGCCCGAGATCCTGGAGGCGGTCATCGCCCGGGAGCGACCGGACGCCCTGCTGCCGACGCTCGGGGGCCAGACGGGGCTCAACCTGGCCATGAAGCTGCACGAATCGGGCGTGCTCGAGCGTTACGGCGTGGAAATGATCGGCGCCGACGCCAGGGCCATCGCCACCGCCGAGGACCGCGGGCTTTTCCGGGCGGCCATGACCGAGATCGGCCTGGCCGTGCCGGACTCGGGTTTCGCCTACAACCTGGAAGAGGCGCTGAAGGTGGGCGAGAGGGTCGGCTACCCGGTGATCGTGCGGCCCTCCTACATACTGGGCGGGGGTGGGACCGGTATCGCCCACGACCGGGCCGGCCTGGAGCGGGCGGCGGCGGCCGGCCTCGATGCCAGCCCCATCAGCGAGATCCTCATCGAGCGCTCGATCGCGGGCTGGAAAGAGTACGAGCTCGAGGTCATGCGTGACCGGGCGGACAACTGCGTGATCATTTGTTCGATCGAGAACTTCGACCCCATGGGCGTGCACACCGGCGATTCCATAACCGTGGCCCCGGCCCAGACCCTCTCGGACGTCGAGTACCAAAAGATGCGCGACGCCGCCTTCGCCTGCATCCGGCGCATCGGGGTGGAGACGGGCGGGTCCAACATCCAGTTCGCCATCAACCCCGCCAACGGTGACATGGTCGTCATCGAGATGAACCCCCGCGTGTCGCGCTCGAGCGCGCTCGCCTCCAAGGCGACGGGTTTCCCCATAGCCAAGATCGCCGCCCGCCTGGCCGTCGGCTACACGCTGGACGAGATCCGCAACGACATCACCGGCGAGACCCCGGCCAGCTTCGAGCCCACCATCGATTACGTCGTGACCAAAGTTCCCAGGTGGGCGTTCGAAAAGTTCCCGGGCATCCCCGATGTCCTGGGCACGCGCATGCAATCGGTGGGCGAGGCCATGGCCATCGGGCGCAGCTTCCCCGAGTCGCTGCAAAAGGCCCTCCGGTCACTGGAGACGGGCCGGGCCGGCCTCAACTGCGACCCGGTGGAAAACCTCTACGCCACCATGAGCGACGAGGAACTCGTGGCCAAGGCGTCCGTGGCCACGCCCGACCGGCCCTTCCACCTGGAGGCGGCCCTGCGCCGCGGCATGCCGGCCGAACGGCTCAACCGGGAGAGCGGCGTCGACCCGTGGTTCCTCGACCAGATAAGCCTCATATGCGAGGAACGCTCACGCCTCGCCGCCTTCGGCGCTCCGGCGGCACTAGGGCGGCGAGACTGGAGGCGGGCCAAGAGGCTCGGCTTCTCCGATGCCCAGCTCGCCTACCTCTGGGGCACCGACGAGGGCGAGGTCCGTTCGGCCCGCCTCGCCCAGGGCGTACGGGCGACTTTCAAGACCGTCGACACCTGCGCGGCCGAGTTCGCGGCGACCACTCCTTACCATTACTCGACCTACGAGGACACCGACGAGGTCGTGGCGTCATCGCGCCCCAAGGTCGTGATCCTCGGCTCCGGGCCCAACCGCATCGGCCAGGGCGTCGAGTTCGACTACTGCTGCGTCCAGGCCAGTTTCGCTCTCCACGACGCCGGCTTCGAGACCGTCATGGTCAATTGCAACCCCGAGACCGTCTCGACCGACTACGACACCAGCGACCGGCTCTACTTCGAGCCCGTGACCCGGGAGGACGTGCAAAACGTCCTGGACGCCGAGCAGGCCAACGGCGAGGTGGCCGGGGTGATCGTCGCCTTGGGGGGCCAGACCCCGCTGAAACTGTCCTCCACCCTCGACCCGGGCCTCGTCATGGGCACATCGCCCGCCTCGATCGACCTGGCCGAGGACCGGGAACGCTGGAACGCCCTGTGCGAGAGGCTGCGCATCCCCCAGGCCGCCGGGGGCACCGCCACCGGCCTGGAGGAGGCGCTGGCCATCGCCTCCAAGGTGGGTTACCCGGTCCTGGTGCGCCCGAGCTACGTGCTGGGGGGCCGGGCCATGGAGATCGCTTACGCCGAGGAGGACCTGGAGAGGGCCATGGGCGCCATGACGGCGTCGGGCACGCTGGGCCGTGAGGGCGGCCTGTCGGCCGAACGCCCTGTCCTGGTCGACAAGTTCCTCGAAGACGCCATCGAAGTCGATGTCGACGCCGTGCGCGACCATGCCGGCGAGACCCTGATCGGGGCGGTCATGGAGCACGTGGAGGAGGCGGGGGTGCACTCCGGCGACAGCGCCTGCGTCGTCCCGCCCCCGACCTTGAGCCCCTCGGTGGTGCGGGTGATCGAGGGCCACACCCGTGAGATCGCCGATGCCCTCGAGGTGCAGGGACCTCTCAACGTCCAGTACGCCGTCCAGCGTTCCACCGAGGGCCAGGCGTCGGTGTTCGTGATCGAAGCCAACCCCCGAGCCAGCCGGACAGTACCTTTTGTGTCCAAGGCCACCGGGGTGCCCCTGGCCAAGGTGGCGGCCAGGGTCATGGCCGGTGCCACCCTGGCCGCGCTGCGGGCCGAGGGCCTGCTCAAGCCGCCCGTTACCGGCTACGTCAGCGTGAAAGAGGCTGTGCTGCCCTTCGACCGCTTCCCCGACGCCGACAGCCTGCTCGGGCCGGAGATGCGCTCGACCGGCGAGGTCATGGGCATCGCCGCCACCTTCGGGCTGGCCTTCGCCAAGAGCCAGCTGGCCGCGGGCGACAACCTGGCCGATGGGGGCACGGTGTTCTTCTCCGTGGCCGACCGCGACAAGCGCGCCGGCCTGCAGGCTGCGGAGCGCTTCGTGGAGGCCGGTTTCTCCATCGCCGCCACCTCGGGTACCGCGGCCTATCTCCAGGCGGCCGGCGTACCGGTGGCCACGGTGGTGGCGAAGCTGGCGGCCACGGCCGCGACCTCGCCCGCGGGGATCCCGGGGGCCCCTGAGGGAGCGGTGGACGCGGTGGAGCTGATCCGTTCGGGCCAGGTGCAGTTAGTGGTCAACACCCCCCGAGGACGCGGGCCTCGGGCCGACGGCGCCCACATCCGCCGGGCCGCCCACCAGTACAAGGTCCCGCTGCTCACCACGGTGGCCGCGGCGCGCGCCGCCGCCGCCGGTGTCCTCGAGCGAGGCAAGCAACCCTTCACGGTCAAGTCGCTCCAAGAACACCACTCCGGGCACTGACAGGGTTGACAAAGTGAGCTCCCGGCGGCGCCTACCGGTACCGGCCGCGGTCGTGGACATGAAGACGCAGGTCGGGGGGGCCCTCTTGCCCAACCCGGTAATGACGGCCTCCGGCACGGCCGGGCACGGCGCCGAGCTGGGGGCATATTTCGACCTGTCCCTCCTCGGTGCCGTGGTGGTGAAGTCGCTCTCGGCGGGACCATGGCCGGGCAACCCGGCACCGAGGTTGCTGCCGGTGGCGGCGGGCATGCTCAACAGCATCGGGCTGCAGAACCCGGGCGTGGAGGCGTGGCTGCGCCAGGACCTGCCCGACCTGGCCCGCGCCGGCGCCCGGGTGGTGGTCAGTGTGTGGGGCCGGACCATCGACGAGTACGCGGAGGTGGGGCGGCGCCTGGCCCGGGGGCTGGCCGACGAGCAGCCCGAGCCGGGGCCACGAGCGGGGGGCGGCACCGTGGTGGCCGTGGAGGCCAACATCAGCTGCCCGAACATCGAGGACCGACAGCGCATGTTCTCGCACTCGGCCGAAGGGGCGGCGGCCGCGCTGCAGGCATTGACGAGGGCCCTCGCACCGACGGGCTTGCCCATCTGGGCCAAGTTGAGCCCTAATGTCACCGACCTGGTCTCCATCGCGAAAGCGGCCATGGCCAATGGGGCTACCGCCCTCACCCTGGTAAACACACTGATGGGCATGGCCATCGACCCCTCGACGGGGCTGGCCCGCCTGGGGGCCGGGGGCGGGGGCCTGTCCGGGCCGGCCTTGCACCCGGTGGCCGTCCGGGCCGTGTACGAGTGCCGTGCAGCGCTCCCGGCGGCCTCCATCATCGGTGTGGGCGGCATCGTGACCGGCGTCGACGCCGCTGAACTGCTGTGCGCCGGAGCCGACGCGGTACAAGTGGGCACGGCGACCTTCGCCGACCCCAGGGCACCCCTTCGGGTGCTGGAGGAGCTGGTGGCGTGGTGCGCGTCGGAGGGGATCGAGCGGCTGGACCAGCTGTCGGGCCGCTCCCACCGGGTGATGGCCGCGAGGCCCGCCGAGGCCGGAGTTGGCTAGCGTCGCCATGGCGGGACACAGCTGGACTGGGATTAGCTGGACTGGGACTTGAGCGAAAGGAGCGACATGGCGAACGACGGCGGGACGTCGAAACCGGGTTACGTTTTCTCCGCGCCGGTGCTTTCCCGGGAGGTCGGGGGCGGGGCGCCCGAGGCCGTCCGCCGGCGCCTCGTGCTTGCCCTGGACGTCGATGATTCCGTGCTCGCCATGCGCTGGGCTGCCCGCCTGCGGCCCTGGTTCGGCGTGGCCAAGGTGGGCCTCGAGCTCTTCAGCGCCGCCGGGCCGGCGGTCATCGGGTCGCTGCTGGAGGGCGGTTTCCAGGTTTTTGTCGACCTGAAGATGGCGGACATCCCGAACACCACGCGCAAGGCGGCTCGCGTGCTCGGGGCCTTGGGGGTCTCCTTCCTCACCGTGCACGCCTCGGCCGGCCCGGCCACACTCGAAGCGGCCGTGCAGGGCCTGGCCGAGGGGGCCGACCGGGCCGGGCTAGCCCCGCCCATGGCGCTGGCCGTGACCATTCTCACGAGCGAGGCCGAGGCACCCATCGACCTGCTGAGCGCCCTGGTGACGAGTGCCAGGGACGCAGGTTGCGGCGGGGCCGTGTGCGCCGCCGCCGATCTCGACCAGGTGAAGAGGGTCGCCCCCAGCTTGGTAACCGTCGTCCCGGGCATCCGGCGGGCGGGAGCCGACAAGCACGACCAGGGCCGTTCGGCCACGCCCGGGCAGGCCGTGCGTCTCGGCGCCGACATGCTCGTTGTCGGCCGCGCCGTCACGCAGGCCGACGACCCCGAAAAAGCGGCCCTTGCTATCGTCAGGGAACTCTCTGACGCCTGGACCGGTCGCTAGAGGGGCGCTCCTTGACGGGATCGCACACCCCCTCCTTCGGGACGCGCTAGGGTGCGCTCCATGCCTTTGCCGCCGAGTCTTTCCGCAGATCAACGACAGGCCGCCCTTGAGAAAGCAGCCGCCGTTCGCAAGCAACGCGCTGAGCTAAAAGACCGCCTCAAGATGGGCTCTGTATCGTTGAACGAACTCCTGAACCAGGGCCAGAGCGATGAGGTCGTTGGGAAAATGAAGGTCCTCGCCGTTCTCCAGAGCCTGCCCGGCCTCGGCCAGGTCAAAGCACGCCGGGTCATGGAGGAAGTCGGCATCAGCGACACCAGGCGTGTCCAGGGCCTCGGGGAACAGCAGCGCCGCAAGCTCCTCGAGAAGCTGGGCTAAGCCCCTCTCGGGCTCGGGCCGCGCCGTGCCAGTGCAGGTAGCGGTCGACTTCTCCACCTGGCCTGATATCACCACGGGCCGGTGCCGTGTGCCCATCTCCCTCCAGCTCATCACCGCTACCGTCGGCCGTCGCCATCGGGAGAGCGGGTGACCACGGCGGAGGGGCCCAGGCCGGTGCCTCCCTCGGGACGGCGCCCCAGGATCATCTTTGTCATATTCGGCGTAGGCGGCGTTGGCAAAGGTACGCTCGTCGCCCGGCTGCTCCGGTTACGGGACAAGCTGTGGTTGTCGAGGTCGTGGACGACGCGTTCCCGCCGTTCCTCCGAACGCGCCGACGCTTACGTGTTCGTCGACCGCGACAGCTTCATGGACAGGGTAAAAGCCGACGGCTTCGTCGAGTGGACCGAGTTCGCGGGCAACGGCCATCTTTACGGCACACCGACCCTGGACGCGCCCGAAGATCTTGACGTGGTCCTTGAGATCGAGATCGACGGGGCGGCGCAGATAAAGGAGCGGTACCCGGACGCGGTGCTCATCCTGATCGCCCCCCCGTCGCGGGAGGCGCAGGCGGCGCGCCTACGCCAGCGGGGCGATGACGAGCAGAGCGTGGCCCGGCGCCTCGCCGTGGGCGAGGAGGAGGACCGGGTGGGCCGGCGGATGGCGGGCTTTGTCGTGGTCAATGACGACCTTGGCCGAGCCGCGCAGGAGCTCGCCGGTATAGTGGATGCTTGCCGGCGGCACGCCGACGAGGGACGAAGAGAGTAGGACTGGTTATGGCTGAGCGACGGACGACGATGATGGACCCGCCGATCGAGACACTGCTGGAGAAGGTCGACTCCAAGTACACGCTGGTTAGCCTGGCGGCCAAGCGAGGCCGGGAGGTCAACTCGTACTTCAACCAGCTCGGTGAGGGCCTCGGTTCGATCGTCCCGCCCCAGGTGACCTCGATCTCCCGCAAGCCTCTCTCCATCGGGCTGGACGAGATCGCCGCCGGGAAGATCACGTATCACCGCATCCCGGTCGAAGGCGAAGAGGAAGTGGCCGAAGAGGTCACCGGCCTTTAGAGCAAGTAGGCGCAACCAAGACCGCCGGGCGCCGCGGCACTAGCCTGCCAGTATGGCGCCAGCGTCGGGACCGACCGGGTCGGAGCCGTCGCCTTCTGGTGTACACGGCGACGGGCCCCTTCGCGCCAAGCGCGTGGTCTTGGGGGTCTGTGGTGGCATAGCCGCCTATAAGGCAGTGGAGATCTGTCGCCGCCTTGGCGATGCCGGCGCACTGGTCAGCCCCGTGCTCACGCAGGAGGCCACCCGGTTCGTAGGCCCGCTGACCTTTACCGCGCTGGCCGCGGAGCCGGCCCGGACGTCGCTTTTCGGCCCCGACGGCACCGGCGACCCGGCGTCGCCCGTCCCCCACGTGCAACTCGGCCGCAGCATCGACGCCGTGGTCGTAGCGCCGGCCACGGCCCGGCTGATAGGCAGTTACGCCGCCGGGATCTCCTCCGACCTGCTGACCGCCACGCTGCTGGCTACCCGGGCGCCGGTGCTCGTGTGCCCGGCCATGCACGCCGAGATGTGGGAGCACGCCGCCGTCCAGGACAACGTGGCCCTCCTGCGCCGTCGTGGGGTGCACGTCCTGGAACCGGCAGAAGGGCGCCTGGCCGGCGGGGACTTCGGCAAGGGACGCCTGCCGGAGCCCGAGGCGATAGTCGCCGCCCTGGCCGCCATGCTGGGGCCCCGCTCCGGGTGTCTGGACGGTGTGAAGGCAGTGGTCAGCGCGGGAGGCACCCGTGAGGCGCTCGACCCGGTGCGCTACATCGCCAACCGCAGCTCGGGCAAGCAGGGCTACGCCGTCGCCGCCGAGCTCGCCGCCCGCGGCGCGGCCGTCACCCTGGTCACCTCCAGCGCCCTCGCCCCGCCGTCTGCGGTCGACGTCGTCCGAGTCGAAAGCGCGGCCCAAATGCAGCAAGCCGTCCTCTCCGCCGCCGCGTCCGCTGACGTGGTCGTCATGGCGGCAGCCGTCGCCGACTACCGCCCCGCCGTGGTCGCAGGCCAAAAACTGAAGAAGACGGGCGAGCCCATGTTGCTCGAGCTCGTCCCCACCTCGGACATCCTGGCCGAGCTGTGCACCCGACGTCGTGAAGGCCAGGTGATCGTCGGTTTCGCGGCCGAGACGGCGTCCGGGGCCGAGCTCGTCTCTCTCGGCCGGGCGAAGCTGGCGGCCAAGGGCGCCGACCTGATCGTTGCCAACAACGTGAGCGCGACCGGAGACGGGGCGGGGGCAGGGGCAGCTCCCCCAGCGGAAGTCGAGGCCGGAGGAGGGGTCGCGTTCGGGTTCGGCGAGGATGCCAGCCGGGCGGTTATCGTGTCCAGGCAGGACACGCTCGACCTCGGTGTGGTCGCCAAGAGCTCCGTCGCCGCCAAGCTGGTCGACGCTATAACCGATTTGCTGGCGCTGCCCACGGCCGACCGCTAGACGGCCCAGGCAGACGCGGCAGGAAGGAACTAAGGATGACACGCTGGGTGTTCACGTCCGAATCGGTGACCGAGGGGCACCCGGACAAGATGGCCGATCAGATTTCCGACGCCATCCTCGACGCCATACTCGAACAAGACCCGCCGGCCCGCGTCGCCTGCGAGACCCTGCTCACCACCGGTCTGGTGATGGTGGCGGGCGAGATCACCACCAGCGCGTATGTCGAAATACCCCAGATCGTCCGCGACGTGGTCTCGTCCATCGGCTACACGAGCTCGGAAATGGGCTTCGACGGCCTTACCTGCGGGGTGACCGTCTCCATCGGCCAGCAGTCCCAGGACATCGCCATCGGCGTCGACACCGCCTACGAGGTGCGCCAGGGCGTGAGCGGCGAGGACGCGCTCTTCAGCCAGGGCGCCGGCGACCAGGGGATGATGTTCGGTTACGCCTGCGACGAGACCGACGACCTCATGCCGGCACCCATTTGGCTGGCCCACCGTCTGGCGCAGCGCCTGGCGCAGGTGCGAAAAGTCGGGGTGCTTCCCTACCTCCGCCCTGACGGCAAGACCCAAGTCAGCTTCGAGTACGAAAACGGCCGGCCCGTCCGGCTGAAGACGGTGCTCGTCTCCACCCAGCACCGGCCCAGCGTCGACCTGGAGACGCTCCTGAAGCCGGACCTTCGGGACCACGTGGTGGCCCCCATCGTGCCTCCCGAGTACGCCGACGATGACTACGAGATCCTGGCCAACCCGACGGGCCGCTTCGAGCTCGGCGGCCCTAGCGCCGACACCGGGCTCACGGGCCGCAAGATCATCGTGGACACCTACGGCGGGGCTGCCCGCCACGGCGGGGGGGCGTTCTCCGGCAAGGACCCGTCCAAGGTCGACCGCTCCGCCGCGTACGCAGCCCGGTGGGTGGCCAAACATGTTGTAGCTTCCGGTGCCGCCAGCCGCTGTGAGGTGCAGATCGCCTACGCCATCGGCGTGGCCCGTCCGGTTTCGTTGATGGTCGAGCTTTTCGGCACCGAGCGGGTGAGCCCGGACAAGATCACCAAGGCCGTGGACGACATCTTCGACCTCCGTCCCGCCGCCATAATCCGCGACCTCGACCTGCGTCGGCCCATCTACCGGCGCACAGCCACGTACGGGCACTTCGGGAGGACGGACAAGGAGTTCACCTGGGAGGTGACCAGCCGCTTGGCCGAGTTCAAAGGGGCGGTTGGCCTCTAGTCCGTTGCCCGGCCCGCCCATGGCCGGGGCCCTCGCGGCCCCGGCCCAGGTCGCCCGCGTGCTCCCGGAAGTGGCCGGGTTCGACAGGGAGCTCGACTATGCGGTACCGGCCGAACTGGCCGCTGACGTGCGGGCGGGGAGCATCGTTCGTGTGCCCCTCCAGGGCCGTACCGTGCGGGGCTGGGTACTGGCCTTTCCCGTTGAGCCCCAGGACGGGTTTGTCCTGCGGCCGCTGGCCAAGGTTGTGGGTTGGGGGCCCGAGCCGAGCCTGTGCGACTTGGCCGGCTGGGCCGCATGGCGCTGGGCCGGGCGCCGCCGCTCTTTGTTGGTCACCGCTTCGCCCCTCACCTCCGTCAGGCAGCTGCCTCCAGGGCGGGACGGGCCCCTGCATGGTGCTTCGGCGCTCGGGGCCCCGCCGGCGCCCGGCAGGGGGCCGGCGGCCAACCCGGGCTCGGCCTCCAGCGCCGGGCCGGTCGGGGAGCGGGGCTCGGGCGAAGCCCGCCAGCTCGTCCAGGACGCGTGGCGAGCGGGCACGCACGTGCTGAGGTTGCCGCCCGTCTACAGCGCCACCGACCTCGTGGAGGCGGCCGCCGAGCACGGCCCGGTCCTGGTTGTGGCCCCGACCAACGGGCGCGCCTCGGCCGGTTGCGCGGCCCTGCGCCGGCGTGGCGCCACGGTCGCCCTGTTGCCCGGGGACTGGGCGCTGGCTCGCGCCGGTACCGACGTCGTGATCGGCGCCCGCGCCGCGGCCTGGGGCCCGTGCCCAGGGCTCGCCTCGATCGTCGTGCTCGACGCCCACGACGAAGGCCTCGTGCAGGAGCAGGCGCCGACATGGGACGCGCCCGCCGTAGCCCGTGAGCGGGCTAGGCGCTCGGCAGTGCCCTGCCTGTGGGTCACTGCGTGCCCAACCCTGGAGCTGCTGGCCGCGGCCGACGACGTCCATGCGCCTAGCCGCGCCGCCGAACGCGCCGGTTGGGCCAGGCTCCAGGTGATCGACCAGCGCCGCTCGGACCCCAGGACCGGTCTCTACTCGGACGAACTGGTGAGCTTGCTACGCGACGGCGGGCAGCGGGTCGTCTGTGTACTGAACCGCAAGGGCCGGGCGCTGCTGCTGGACTGTGCGGCATGCGGAGAGGTGGCCCGGTGCGAGCACTGTGCCGGGGCCGTGCGGCTCATGGGCGAGGCCCTGACCTGCCGTCGTTGTGGCCGGTCGCGACCCCAGGTGTGCGCGTCGTGCGGCTCGGACGCACTGCGGTCGTTGCGGGTGGGGGTTACCCGGGCGCGTGAGCAATTGGAGGCCCTCGCCGGCCGCCCTGTGGGCGAGGTGACCGCACTGACAGCCGGGAAGGAGGACCTCCCCGGCACCGACGTGTTCGTGGGCACCGAAGCCGTCCTGTACCGGGAGAGCGAGCTCCGCCGCCGGGGGGCGGTGGGAGCGGTGGCCTTCCTCGACTTCGACCAGGAGCTGCTGGCCCCGCGCTACCGGGCGGCCGAGGAGGCGCTGGCGCTGCTGGCCCGAGCCTCGCGCCTGGTGGGGGGCCGGGGCCGAGACGGGCGGGTGCTGGTCCAGACGCGCCTCCCCGGCCACCCAGTCATCGAGGCGGCCGGCCTGGCCGGCCCGCAGAGGCTGTCGGAGGCTGAGGAGCCGGTCCGCCGGGCCCTGCGGCTGCCCCCTTTCTCCGCCCTGGCCGTGCTCAGCGGCGCCGGTGCCACCGAGCTCGCCGCCGGTCTGGGGATGCTGGGCGATGACCGGATCGAGGTCAACCCGATCGGCGAGGGCCGTTGGGCGGTCCGGGCACCCGATCACGCTGCGCTGGCCGACGCGCTAGGCGCCGTGGAGCGCCCGGGGGAACGTGTAAGAGCCGAGGTCGGCCCCGTACGCTTCTGACAGTACGCAAAAAGCCCCCCGCCTCGGTAAGGAACTGCCAAACACTCCCGCCGTGGCCACCGGGCCGGGTCAGGCGTGCGGCCAGCCAACCAGGCGGCAGGGGATGGCGGCGTCCTCATCTAGGTGGTAGCTGGCACAAACGCGGTGATAGCCGTCGGCGATCACCATGGGGGCCCCGCGCGACGCGTCGCCCCGCACCAGCAGCACGGGCGAAAGCCGCTCACCGTGTTTGACTTTCTGAATGTCTTTGGCGACGTGGGGGTTGGTGTCGGCTAGGAGCGGGAGGTTGCTGGCCCGCAGCAGGTCCTTGGCCTTGCGGTGGTCCAGAGGGGCATCCTTCAGCGTGTCCACGAGGTGTTTGGCCACCGGCTCGGGTACGACCAAGCTCAGGTAATCGTGGGCGGCGGGATAGTCGTGGTCGTCCGGCTCGGACTTCCAGTGTTCAGTGACGATCATGCCGAGAGACGCTAGTGGGCATGCCGAGAGACGCTAGTGGGCATGCCGAGAGACGCTAGTGGGCATGATCCTCGGGCGCCCGCGGCCCGGGCCTCAGCTCTTCACCCGTAACACCGGGTGGGGGAGCAGGACCGGGGAGCTCTCGCGGGTTTCGAGGTAGGGGGCGACAAGCTCGAAAATGGCGTCCCCGACCAGGGCCCGGAGCTCGGGCTGCATGTGGCGCCAGACGGCCGTCGCCCCCCTGAAGGCCTCCGGCGCTTCCGTGCACCACCAGGCGAACTCCTCCCCGCCGGCTCCCCAGTGCTTCCTGTCCCATTGGCCGACGGTCGAGGTCACCGACCCGTCGGGATTGGTGGTGTCCTCGCGCCGTAGAGGGAGCTGCCAACAAACGTCGGGCTTCAGGTCCATCGGCACCTGGTCGCGCTCGAGAGCGGCGCTGTGCAAGGCGCACCCCGGCCCGCGCGGGAAGCCGGGACGGTTGAGGAAGATGCACGCTCCTTCGACCATCCTCGTCACCGTGACGCCTTCAGAGTTGCGCCGGGCGACCCCACCGTGGCGGGCCCGGTCGGCGAACTGCCACTGTTCGGGCGTCAGTGCCCGGGCCGCCGCCTTGACCCGGGCGAGGTCGTCATCACTGGTGAAATGGGCGCCGTAGGAGCAGCACCCCTGCACCAGCTCAGGCGCCGGCCCGGTGAGGACGCCCTGGCAACCGCGACCGAAAATGCATTCCCAGTGCGAGAGCAGGAAGGTCACGTCGAAGCGCCAGGTGCGCTGCTCCTCGGGGTCCTCGAAGCTCACCCATTCATGGGCATCAGCAGGGGCCAGGGCATAATGCCCGTCGCGGCTTTTCGGGCCCCCGGCCGCCCCCTGGCTGTGCGTGCCCTTCACCCCTTTTCTGTCCCGTTTGCCGGCCGGCTTCTTGTGGGCGTCGCCGCTCATGCGCCGACCTTGTACGAGGCGAGGTCGAGGACCAGCTCGCCGGCGGCGAGCACGCCGCGCCACAGCTGGCGCAGGTCGAGATGTTCGTTGGGAGCGTGGAAGTTGTCGTCCGGGAGGGCCACGCCGAGGAAGATCAACGGTGCTCCCAGCACTCGGGCCAAAGCCTCCTCGGGGCCGCTGCCGCCGCCCCGGCTGAACAGCGGTGCCGCCCCCCAGACGCGCTCGATGGCCGAGCAGAGTATGCGCATGGCCGGGTGGTCGACCGGAGTGAGCAGGGGCGAAACGGACCCTTCGGGGGTGGCCTCGAACTGGGCGCCATCGGGGACATGAGAGGCCAGCCATTCCCGGAACGCTGGTCCCACCCGCTCAGGCCGTTGGTCGGGCACGAGGCGGAAGGCCACCTTGAAACTGGCCGTGGCGGGCACGATCGTTTTGATGCCCGGGCCGCCGTAGCCGGAGTGGAGGCCCACCACCTCAGCCGTCGGGCGCGCCCCCACGCGCTCGAACGGGCTGCGGCTGGCTTCGCCCTCGAGGTAGGCGACGCCCGCCTGGCGCCGGAACTCGGCCTCGTCGAAGGGGATGGCGGCCAGTGACGCCGCCTCTTGCGGGGTCAGCTCGCGCACGTCGTCGTAGAAGCCGGGCAGGGTCACGCGCCCGTCGGCGTCGTGCAGCCGGTCGACGAGGCGGGCGGCCACCAGGGCGGCGTTGGGGACCGTCCCGCCCCATATCCCGCTGTGCAGGTCCGACCGGGCCGTGCGCAGCGTGACGTCGAAAGACACCAGGCCCCGCATGCTCACCGTGGTCGAGGGGACGTCCGGCGCTTCCATGGTGGTGTCGGACACCACCACGATGTCGGCCGCCAGCCTCTCCTTTTCCCGCCAGAGGAGATCCTCGAGGTGAGGGCTGCCCACTTCCTCCTCGCCTTCGATGAGGAACTTCAAGTTGATAGGCAGACGGCCCCGTTCGGCCCGGACGCCGCGAGCGGCTTCGATCTGCATCAGGACCTGGCCCTTGTCGTCGGCCGACCCTCTGGCCAGCAACTCGTCGCCGACCACCACCGGTTCGAAGGGGGGCGACGTCCACTCGGCCAGGGGGTCGACGGGCTGCACGTCGTGGTGACCATAGATAAGGACGGTGGGAGCGTCCGGGCCCGCCCCCAGCCACTCGGCGTAGACGGCCGGCCGGCCGCTCCCGGGCGCTTGCGCCGTGCCCGTGGCGAGGATCTCGACCGTAGTCATGCCCGCCTCCCGCAAGAGCCGGGCACAAAACTCGGCGGAGGCGGCCACGTCGCCGGCGTGGTTGGGGTCCGCCGAAATCGAGGGGATCCGCAGCCAGTCTGTCAATGTGGCGAGGATGCGTTCCTTTGAGCGTTGCAGGTAGGCGTTGAGAGCGAGGTCGGTCACAGCGGCCGACGCTAGTATTCGCGGGCCCTGCCCAACTAGTGCTCGCCCGTGCCGGGGCCGTGACCGTTCAACCGTAGAACGAGACGGCCGGGCCCAACGGCTGGGCGTAAATGGTTTGCGCCTCGGCTGGCGTCAGCGTCCCGGTGGCGACGAGGCGAGCGAGGACGTGGCGCTGGCGGCTGCGGGCTAACGACAGGTGGCCGTGCGGGTCGTACTTGGAGGGGGCCTGCACGAGCCCGGCGAGCAAACTGGCCTGCGCCCAGGAGAGATCCCCGGGGGGGACGCCGAAATAGTGCTCGGCCGCCGCCGTACACCCGTAGGCGCCGTCACCGAAGTAGGCGGCGTCAAGGTACATGGCCAGGATGTGGGCCTTGGTGTACATGGCGTCAAAACGGAACGCCACGCCCACCTGCTCCAGCTCCGCCTGCAGGTTCGTCCCCGGTGCGTAGAGCATCTTGGCCAGTTGCTGTTCTATGGTCGCCCCGCCCTCGCTCCCGTTGCCGGTAACCAAGCCGATGATGGCCCGGCCCACCCCGAGAGGGTCGAGCGCCGGGTCATGGTAGAAGCGGCTGTCCTCGGTGGCGAGCAGGGCCTGGCCCAGCCGGCTCGGGATATGGCCGTCGTCGCTCGGGGCGTGATGGGTAGCCAGGATGGCGGACACCAGTGCGGGAGCGTTGCCCACCGACGGGGAGGCCAGGACCAGGACGCCCAAGCCGATGGCACCCACAACCACGAGACTTACGGCCGCCGGCACCAACCTCCGCGCCCAACGCCAGGCCCGCCGGCGCTGAGGCCGCCCATGGCGTCGAGGCCGGCCATGCTTCGCGTCGGACGGCGCGGCCTCCGAGCGGGCGGGCGATCTGCCCAGCAAGGTCGTAGGCATCGGCTCGCTGCCATTTTCGCGCTCTGCTCGGGCCTGGCGGCCGCGCCAGAATGGTGGGCCATGGACGAGACCGCCTCTGAACGCCTGAGGGCGGCGCTGGAAGCCATCGCCGAAGAGCTCGCCGACATGGGCCGCGCCCGGCTCAGCGAGGCCATACGGACCGACAGCACCGCGGCGGTGGCGGCCGAGCGACGCCTGAGCCGGGCGCGACGGGCCGTCCTGAAAGCCGCCGCCCTACTGCGAGAGGGTGCCGAGGGCGATGACCTTGGAGACGGCCCGGACGACTAGAGCCTGGTCAGGCTGCCACTTTTACGGCCGCCACCTCGAACTCGAGCGTGACCTTTTCGCTGATCAGTACGCCGCCGGCCTCCAGGGCGGCGTTGAAGTTGACGCCCCAGTCCTTACGGTTGATGATCGCGCTGCCCTCGAAGCCGACCCGGAGGTTACCCCAGGGGTCGACGGCACTGCCCGTGAACTCGAAGTCAATGGTCACCGGCTTGGTGACGCCCCTGATCGTGAGGTCGCCTGTGACCGAGTACCGGTCCTGGTCCGCCTTCTCCACCGCCGTGGACCGGAAGGTGATCTCGGGGTGGTCGTCCATGGCCAGGAAGTCGTTGCTGCGCAGGTGGGTGTCACGGTCGGGGTTACGGGTGTCGATGCTGGCCACCTT
>Ga0182012_10000506_pt1 | contig 43218 bp, 37 predicted proteins | sample 612S2SmetaG_FD_120486 | JGI IMG/M metagenome (GOLD analysis project Ga0182012, IMG submission 120486) | Permafrost microbial communities from Stordalen Mire, Sweden - 612S2S metaG | ecosystem: Environmental > Terrestrial > Soil > Wetlands > Permafrost | place: Sweden: Stordalen | collected... | reverse complement strand
TATACAAACACTATGCCCCTTGGGTCAAATCACGTCAGGATGCGCTGGATGGAGCCATAAAGCAGGTTTGGAAGTAATGCACATGAAGAAAACAGCCCCTCGTGTTTAGGGGCTTTCTACTGGTTCTGACAGCGACTATAGACTCGCTGAGCCACTGACTCAGGGATGCGGTAGGTACACTTCCTGCGAACCCCACGCCTAGACGGGGGATAAAACTTGACCACACCCGGTTCCCTACCAAACAAACGGATGATGGTGTCTGCTGATAATCCCCACAACTCTGACAACTCCTTAGGTGAAAAATGACGCTCGGCTACCAAGCATATAGCACCACCCTCTCATCCTGCTTATCCGCGCAGTGTGCGGCTCTACGTTAAATAAACCCCCGGACCGGGCTACCACCGGAACAACGAGCGAATCGTCATTGCTGCTGGTTGCATAGGGTTTGCGATACAGTTGCTTGTTGCCATGATGCTCCCGTCTAGCCAGCCTCTTTGGGCTCAAGCACCAGCCGAACAAATTTCTTCCGTGGTTTCAAGTCCTTGCTAGGGTCTTCATTCAGCTCACACTCAAACTCAGCAGCAACCGTGAACGCGCTCTTCGCTGCCTCGCGAATTTTGTCGAGGCTACTAGCATCGACCCTCACGTTGGACATATTCTCGAAAACACTATCGATGCAGATGTCTCCAAGACACTCAGCGAATATATTCAAGCCGGAAGTGTTGATATTTACGCAGTCACCCTCGTAGGTGCACCGTCCTCCTATCAACCTGTCCAACAGCAGGACGAGTTGTGATCGTGAGAACGCCCGTATAGTTCCCGGCCCCGCTCTGCACTCGATAAGCGCGTCAGCAACCGCCACCTGCAAAGGTGTAGGACGAGGACGTGTCCATTTCGTTCGGCTCTTCTCTATAGGCATACTCGATTCTCCTAGATGTGTCTTCCTCAAGTTGTAACCATAGATCACTTCATTCCGTGTTACAATTTTCGCGCCTAATCAGCGTTACAACTTTGCGTACCTCGCCCGCCATTTGTGCGGATACATTCGGAAGTTACCTCGTTCGGAACGTTCCTCAACACGCTCTGCCACGAATTCTGCCACCATCTCGACTTTCACCTCTTCAAGTTCGAGGATTCGTGGCACACACGAGGTTTCTACGAGCGCACGGCGGTGCTCTACCACCATGCGAAGGGAACACCGCTAAAGAAGCTTGTCTGGGCTCCGGTGTCGGGTGGACGTTGGCGGATTGACTGGCAGCGCACGAGGCGGGGGTAATCTCTCTATGCGCTTTCAGTCGGCGTTGTGCTGAAACGTCTTGTCGAGCATAGCAATCGCATCCCGACCGTCCTCTCCAACCGCCTTCACGTAGACATTCATTGTGGTTGCGATGTCCGAATGGCGCAGTAGCTGTTGAATGATTCTGTCCGCTACATGCAGATGGAAGAGACTCGTGGCGAAACCGCGACGGAATGCATGCCAGCCATACCAAGGGATGTTTGCAGCCTTCAGCGTTGGGCGAACGACGCTAATCGTCAGGCGGTCAATCGAGATCGGTGTTCCTGCTGCACTCCGGAAAACATACCCCTCTTCCGGTGAGCCTGTCGCGACACGGTGGGTCTCAAGGTACTGGCGGAGCGTCTCTGCCACTGGAATTACGCCCTGACTGTTGCACTTGGGCGTCCCGACCTTTCCATGGGTGAACTTCTCGGTGACGAAAACCCTGTTTCCGTCATAGTTCTCCCACTTCAACGCCACAAGTTCGCTCTTCCGAACGCCTGTGAATGCCGCGACCGCCACCATCGTCTTGACGGGTTCCGGCAGGATGGCCAGAATGCTCCGGGTTTCATCGAGGCTGTAGGCATACGTGAACGCGGGCATCTTGCCGTGCGGAGTTTTGGCGTCTCGGATGGGGTCTGCGTCTGAGTTCAGATATCCATTTCGCCTTGCGTGTGCCAGTGCAGCACTGAGCAGATGCTTGATGTTCTGGTATGACGACCGTGAGAGATCAAATTGTGCAGCAACATTCTGCAGAGCCTTTTCCGCCGTCGCCGTCCGAATCTCGACCAAGCGAAGCTCGCTGATGGACTGCAGGTAGCGATTCCAGACGTTCATATAGGACTGGTAGGTCGAGTGCTCGTTCTCCACCTTCACTGCGGGGAAATAGATATGCTCCATGAACGTCCCTAGCGTCATGGCCACGGAGAAATCAGGAGCCTCCTTCCGGTTCAGGCCGAGAAACTCATTGGCAAGAGCCCTTGCCGCGCCTTTGGAGCGAGTCGTACCTATTGCGCTCGCGATTCTGCGGCACCGTTGCACCCTTTTGGGTCCATCATCTCCGATCACCGTTTCACGGTAGCGGAGGAACCAACTCTCCCCCTTTTTGAACAGATGCCCAGAAGACTGACGCCCGGTTCTCCGCGAAAAGGGCATGGGGCGCTTTGGCGAGGCGTTCTGCAAACGGCGCGTTCGCAGCAGGTCATTCGGCGAAGGAGATACGAGATGATTGGCCAACCACAATTCCATCTCGGGGTTACCCCAGCGAAAGCGCACATATTTTCCGAGCTTAAGGTGCGGTATTGGGTCTGACGCGAAGGAGCGCGAACGGTCACGTACCCAACTTTCCGGAACTGTAAGGCGCTTTGCCAGTTCGACGGAATCGATCATCTCGTACAGACAGATAGGCTCCGAGCGAGGAGGCTCGGACTCCACTCTGGTGTCGGACGTAGGAGAACCTCCGGACCAAATTACAGCACCGGAGCTTGCGAATAACCTCAAAGTGCGCTTCATTTCTGGATAGATGTGACGTTTGGGTAGACAGACTACGCTTAACGCATCCACAATCAGTTGTTTACGTGGACAATTATCAAATGCCAAGCCTTTGTAGGTCATAATAATGTATCTCATTTTGATATAAACTAATTATTATCAGATAGATGCGGTTGACTATATATTACAAGAGATGTAATCTATGCCTGATGTTGGGAGACGAGAATGAATGCACACACTCTCAAGGATGCTCGTCGTGAACGAGGACTCACGCAGAAAGAAGCTGCTACGCGGCTCGGTGTGTCTCAACCATACCTAGCGTTGCTCGAATCCGGAAAGCGCCCCGTTACGGCTTCACTCGCTCGCAAGGCCGTGCATGTTCTGGGAGTTTGTCCTACTCTCGTGCCTTGCGATCAGAAGTCCAAGGAACGTACCACTACAACGGATTCTCTGGCCAGACAGCTAAGCGCCTTGGGCTATCCCGGCTTCAAGTACATGAGAGCAGGGTGGACGAGGAACCCCGCCGAAGTCTTGGTAAGTGTGTTGCAGCAGGAGGAACCTGACTCCAGAGTGGTGGAAGCACTGCCTTGGGTTCTTCTGAATTTTCCCGACCTAGATCGAGACTGGTTGCTCAGAGAAGCCCGGACCTATGGTTTAACCAATCGGCTTGGATTTCTCGTTTCCATGGCAATGCGCCTTGCGGAACAACGAGGAGATCAGGCTTCCGTCACATATCGTAATCTAACGGAGCTGGGAAGGATGCTCGAAGAGAGCCGCTTGGTAGCTGAGGACACCTTTGGAAAGCGTCTGTCGCCAACGCAGGAAGAGTGGTTGCGTCAGAACAGACCCGCTGATGCTGAACAGTGGCGCGTGTTGACCACATGGAAGCCTGAACACCTACAATATGCTTGAGCAGCCAATCAATCTCGAACCTAAATGGCAGGGCTTCCTTGACGAACTAGACGCGCAACTTTCGTCTCCCGTGCAGCTGATCTGTATCGGGGGCTTTGTCGTCACTGCAATCCATGGATTCTCTCGAAGTACGGAAGACCTCGACCATATTGAGTCGTGCCGCGAAAACATTGCCGAATTGGATAAGATTGCCGGGAAAGGCTCTCCGCTTCACAAGAAACACAATCTGTACATTGATTATGTCGGCGTGGTCACCATGCCAATCGACTTCATGGAGAGGCTGATTCAGGTGCCAGTTGCATGCAAGAACATCACGTTCTTCATGCCTGAGATTTATGACCTCGTTCTCTCGAAGCTGGAGCGGAACAGTCCCAAAGACTACTCTGACGTTGAGTATCTCGCAAACAAATACCTGCTGAGCTTCGCTACCGTGCTTCGTCGCTTCAATGAAGAACTCGATTTCATTCCGAACCGGGAGCGCCACCTCCAAACATTGACAGTGTTTTGGCAAGAGTGGTTTCAGGCGTGATCTCAGGATGAAGGCAGCGACCTAGTGTTTGCTGCGCCAGAATACAAAACAATGGTTCTCGACTCGCTCCAGCAGACGGTTGGGAAGGCCGAGTGGAAGGCGAGGCTGGGTGCGCTGGTCATCCCGGGCCGGATGTCGAAGTGGCACCAGAGGTGGTTGGCGGAGTTGGGGAGAGTGGCGGGAAGGGAATTACCATGAGGTGCGAGATGGGCACTTTGCTGAGGTTAAAACCGACGGGATATCCATCTCATTGCACCTTGTCCGCATGGGCAACACGACGGTGACGCTGTCGGGGGTTTTGGTGCGGGGAGGGGACATCGTTTTACCAACCGGAGAAAGCAAGGTAGTTTCGCCCTGACGTTCGTGTGTCATTGGCGTGACAAATATCTGGTTTTTCTAAGGAATTAGAGGAAGTGCAGGAACGTATTTCCCGTAAGTTACAGATTATAAATGGGTAATTCGAATTCAAGTCCCCCTCCCCGCACCAACAAAAAAGGCCGGTCTCCTCGACCGGCCTTCTGCTTTTCTTAATTACCTGATTAGAATGCGCTCCAGCTGAACTCGGTAAGGTGGAAGGTCGATGCCGAATTCGTGCTAGTCGTGCCGGTATAGACGTGCGGTGACGATAGGGCGAGATGCGAGTCGTAGTTCAGGTGTCCGCCGCCCGTCATGGAAACGGTGTTACCGATCACTGCCCCAAATATGTTTCCATTGCCGTCAAACACGACCTTCGAGTTCGGGGCATACACGGTCGCAAACACCGCATTACTGGAGATGCTGCCAAAGTGCACTTCTTGTGTGCCGTTATAGACGAACGTCAGGTTATTAGGATCGCCGCCCTGATTGGTCTGGCTACCGCCGGTGAAGTTGATAGGCTCCGAGACACCGGCGCCGTTCAGGATGTAAACCACCACCGGGTTTGAAGTGAGGTGAATGCGCGCACTAGCCGTGACGGTCAGCGTGTCAAAGTAGTAGTTGCCGGCGCTGAAGTAATAGTCGTCATTAGAGCCGAGCGTCACCTGGCCGTAGCTGGAATTGCTAGGCGGTATGGTAAGAGCCCCCGTGCCGTAATTCCCGGCGCACTCGGTGCTGTAACTGCAGGTGCTGGTGTTGTTGGTCGTCGGCGCGCCGGAGGGCAGGGAGGCCGTCGGGTACGGGGTCGTATAGCCGGTGGGGAGCATGGAGGCTTTGTTTACGCAGCTCGAGGAACTTGAGCTCGTGCAGCCGAATCCGGTGCCGCCTGAGTTATCCATCTGAACCGCGTAAGGCCATGACGTGCTGCAAGCCTGCACAGTCTTGTTGTTGGCATTCCAGCCATTCGAGGAGGAATCCGGGCCGGAGCCGCCCGTGACACCATACGGGTAGTAGGTGCTTACGAACGGGCAATTTGGAGGAGCACAGTTCGAATAGCCAGCGCTGGGATTGCCCAGGTTGTAGTTGGGCGCGAAGATATTGCCATCAACCATCGCCGTATTGTGCAGATATACGTTCCCCAGCGTCGCGATGTCGCCACCCCCCGTGGTAAGGGAGGGGCTCGCGACTCCCAGCTGGGTGGAGGAATTGTACGACTCAGTGTTGGAACCGCCTGTAATTTCAATGGCGTCACAACTGGCGCTGTTGGCCCATGCTCCGAATTTGAATGCAGGAACTGACACACTCGAGGTGCCCGAACTTGGGATAATCTTGTTCTCAACAGTGGCCACTACTTGCACTTTTGATTGTCGTACGCCACTCACGGTACCTTGCGAGATGATCTTCCAACTTGTGATCCAGCCCGCCTGGGGGTCGTTCGTAGCCGAGAGCAACTGCACCGCTACTGTGTAGTTAGGAGTGCCTGCAACGGTCGGGAATGGGCTGGTAGTACTGTTCAGCGTCTTGTTGAAAGAAGTGGTGGCTGTGGTGTCGAGTGAGCTGTCGATCAGCGAAAAGGTGTCGGTAATTCCGGCAATGGGAGCTGCGATTCCGGTAGTGGCGGTGCTCGGAGGAGCCAGCACCACGGTATTTCCTCCAGAGGTCGTTACGGGCACGCCGGTCACAACCAAGCTCCCGCTGACGATATCCGCAGCCAACGCAGCGTTGTTTTGCGAAATCCAATACGTTGCTCGCTGAACCCCAGCCTCGGCCGCATAACGAGCTGCTGTCACCGCGCGGTAGTTTGCCGTAGTCCAGATTTCGCTCTGGGTCGTGTACATGAGACCTGCCGCTAATGTGGAGACAATCAGCAGCGTAAGCAGGGCGATGATGAGCGCCACACCACTCTCATCGCGGCGGGCATTGCGATTGCGAATTGGATAAGCACAGCGTTGTATTTTCATTGTGTAAACGTTCCGATCTGTGTAACAACCGCCGTTGGAATACTCAGGAACTCAGCCGTCGGGGTGGTAGGCGTTGAGAGATTCATGGAGTAGTTGTAAATTGTGTAGGCGTTTACGATATTCCTTGGCTGAATATTCATGAACGACTTCGTAATCACAACGGGAGCCTTTGTCTGCGGGTCGTTGGTCTGCGACTCAGCCACAATCGTTACGTTTACGCTGGTTACCATGTACCAGCCAGCCGCGTAAAAAACGTTGTAGTCGAATCGGCACCCGTCAGCAGGTGTTCCGGAAGGGGCCGTAGCCACTCGAACCAGTCCCAGCAGGGTCGCGGAAGTTGGGGTTGCGGTAAAAGGATAAACGTATTCTGTGCGCGTCAGCGGTCCCCATTGCACTCCGCTGGAGTCGGTAATTGTCCCTGTCGTAGTGGCAGTGGGACAAACATATTCCACAATCGTGAGATTTCCCGTGCCGGTGATGTCGCCGAATGCAATCAATGACGTGTTGCTATAAGCTGAGGTGCCTGCTGGAAACGCCGGGGCGTTTTGGAATGTGATTCCCTGCGGGTAGACTCCGTGAGGATAGAGGCTGAAGTTTGCGGCGTGGTTCTTTTGGAAGATTGCGCTGAACTGGTTGGTGGGACTACCACTCGGTCCTAAGATCGTGATTACTTCGGCATTTGTTCCGGTGTCTGCAATCACAACCTGATTAAGTTGAACCGATGCAGGCGGATTCGTTGCAATCGTGACGGTTGTGGGGAGGGTGGCATTTGCAGTGATAGCCGACGCGTTCGTTACGGAGGCTACGGCGCCGGATGCGCCTGTCCCGGTATAGACAGAGTTACTAGCCATGCCTGAAGGTGGCAGCCCTGCCTGGCCAACTTCCTGTGCCATTAACTCCATGGATGCCCGCATCTGCCCGTTGAGTATGGTGCGGATTTCGTTGCTGCGGTAGTTCTTCTGCATTGTCGCCATGCCGCCAAGAATGGCTCCGCTAAGGATCAGCAGCAGTGCAAGGCTGATAACCATCTCCAGCAAGGTGAAGCCGGACTGCAGCTGTCTTCGGTCTGGGCGGCGCATCTTCATTGGTTAGAAGCTCGTCTTCATGGAAACCAGAGTGGTAGTGGGAGCAGCTCCAGGCACTACCGATTGCAGCGACTTCACCGACACCGTGATTGTCTTGATATTGCTGTCTGTCGAGTTCAGCACGATGCTCCATTGCCGCATATAGGCCGAGTTGGTCTGCTGGGTTGAATAGATAGCTGCGCCAGTGCCTGAGCCTTCGGTTACATAATCCACATAGCCGGTTGTCGCAGCGCTTGGGTAAACACTTCCGCCGGAAGTCAGCCCGGTTCCCGTGGCAAGGGTATTGGTGTAGGTTGGGATCACAGTTGTATCGGAGTTCGTATCGGAGAAGGAGAGTGCCATCAACTGCTCCATCTTGTCCTGTGCGTACTCGGTGCAACGCGAGGCCTGGGTGCCCTGACTCATGTTTTTGCTGGCCCCGACGGTGAACAGCGACATCACTCCGCCGATACCAATGATCATCAACGCCGCAGCGATAACCGTCTCCAGCAGGGAGATTCCACGCTCGTGTTTTCGATTCCGCGAAATATTTTGGACCTTCATGCCTAGTCCTTGATGACCCAGTAGGAACTGCCACTCAAAACATAAACTTGTCCGCGTCCGCTGGGGTCTATGCCCACCGCTACGCTAAAGACGCCGGGTTGGTCCTGCAGGTACAGTGCGTAATTCGAAATTGGGTTTCCGTTGCAATCGATTGGCCAGCCGCGCGAGTTGAAATAGATGGTGTAGGGTAGGCTTGTCTGCCCGCTCCCACTGTAGACTTGCGTCGGTGCCGTCGTCGCTTGGCCCATTACGCCGGACGTCGCTGTTGCTGGAATACCGAACTGAACCGTCGACGACAATGTGTACTGCTGAGGCTCCAGGTTCCAGTTGGCGAGCGGCGTGCAGACTGCGGAGGGGGTGTACTGAAGCGTATAAATTTGGCAAATCGACGAACTGCAACTCACCGCCGCACGGGAAAGGTTCGCCCCAGCGCGCATCCGCGCAATAGTCGTAAGGCCAACAATATTGTTGGCGTCGTTGCGGACTCGGTAGTTGCGCAAATAGTTCATATAGGAAGGAATGGCCATGGCGGCGATGATGGCCAGTATGGCTACGACCATAAGCATCTCGATCATGGTAAAGCCGCGCTCATTGCGGAACTGTCCCAATGCGAGCTTCTGGTCAGCCGTTGCTTCCGTCCTTTCGCAAGCTAACACTGACTTCACCGTGTTCCTTCTCCTGCCAGTTCAGCAAAGGTCTTGGCCCGTAGGCGCGCCAAAAATGTACCTTCGGCCATTTGCAGAAGGCCTGATTTTTCATCTAAGCCATGATTTTGGGCGTTCCACTTGCGTAAGTAAAGTTACGTAAGTGTCGCCATCGGGTTCTCTGATTGTTTTGTGTAACCAGAATACTTCATTACTGCCGGCGATGAAACCTTGAAAAATGTTGTATTAAGCCCTGTTCAACAGGTGCAGCAGCGCGTCCAGTCCACAGTAGTTCAGACGGAAGGCTGCGGCGGCCCGCACCACCGGCTTGGCGTGGTAGGCCACCCCGGTGCCAGCCAGCGCGAGCATTGGCAAGTCATTGGCGCCGTCTCCGGCGGCCACAGCCTCAGTCAGTGGAATCCCCTCACGTCCGGCGATCAAGCCGAATTCCAAAGCCTTGCGCTTGCCATCCACTATCGCAGCGGACAGACGGCCAGTGAGCTCGCCATCCGCAATCTCCAACTCGTTGGCACAGAGGTAATCGAACCCCAGCCGTTCCTGAAGATAGCCACCAAAGAACCCAAATCCCCCAGACAGAATCGCTGTCTTACACCGGGCAGCCTTCAGGCCACGCATCAAGCGCTCCAAACCCTCTCCAAGTGCGATCCTCGTCTGCAATTCGCCGATCCGCTCCTCCCGTATGCCTTTGAGAAGCGATACCCGCCGGGTTAGGCTCGTGGGAAAGTCGATTTCCCCACGCATGGCAAGCTCCGTTATAGCCGATACTTCGCATTTCACACCCGCCAACCCAGCCAGTTCATCCACGATTTCGGCCTGAATCAGGGTCGAATCCATATCGAACACGAAGAGCCTGCGAGGTGTGTGGAAGAGTGTTTCGCTCTCGACGAAGACGTCCAAACGCGCATATTTCGCGGCTTCTCCCAGCAAATCTACATGCTCTTTGCCGAGTTCTGAAGCCGAAGCAGCCCAAACGCGCTGCATCCAGAGATCGCTTCCATCCAGCGGCCGCGGCTTCTCCGTCTTCAACCTCAGGCCTTGCGCTTCCGCCTTCGCCAGGAAGCACCCAGCGCGTTCCTGCTCCCAGTCCTTCGCCAACAGCGTCACCACGTAGTTGCAGGACATCCCGCGCCACCCTGGAAAAGAGATTTCCATTGAGGAATAGCACTTTGTTAGAATTAAGTTCAAGCTCATCTTCCCGGGCGGGCCATCTTAGCCGATCCAGCGGAGTGTTTTTTGTATATCGCGGTCCGAACGTTGAAGCGCCATCCCCGATCGTGCTCCTCCGCAATTCTGGCGCGATCGTGCCAGATATCCCCGCAATAGCTTCCCGCAGAGCATCATGACCATGGTTGCAGCATTTGGTTGTTGAACCAGCATTTCTCTTTCGAACCGCGGTTAGCCGCGCATTCACCCTCAGGAGAAGAATTCATGTTTCGTAAGACGCGTCTCTTTACCCCAGGCCCAACGCCCTTGCTTCCCGCCGCGCAGTTCGCCATGGCCGCCGCTGATCTTCATCACCGTACGCCCGAGTTCCGCGCGCTTTACTTGAAGGTCCTGGCGCAGTTGAAGGTCTTCATTGGCACAAGCAATGACGTGGTTGTCCTCGCCTGTTCGGGCACGGGAGCCATGGAAGCCTCGGTGAGCAACCTGACCAGCCCGGGCGATAAGGTCCTCGTGTTGAGCGCTGGGAAATTCGGTGAGCGTTGGGTCTCACTGGCGAAGGCGTTTCATTGCGAGACTGTCGTGCTCACCAAGCCCTACGGTGAGACCTTCCCTATTGAGGAAGTGAAGGCTCTGTTGACTCCTGACGTGAAGGCCGTCTTCGTGCAAGCCACTGAGACATCCACCGGGGTGCGGCATGATGTGGCCGCCCTTGCGAAATTGCTCAAGGGGACTGATGCTCTACTCGTAGTCGATGCCATCACCGGTCTAGGAACCACCACATTCAGCGTTGATGATGGAATTGACGTGATCATTGGCGGCTCTCAGAAGGCTCTGATGATCCCTCCGGGCCTTGCCTATCTCGCTGCCAGCGAACGCGCCTGGGCACGCATGGAAACCAGCAAGCAACCGCGCTATTACTTTGACCTTCGCAAAGAACGCAAGTCAGCTGCCAAGGGAGAGAGCGCCTACACGCCGTCTGTCACACTCATTGCCGCCATGGGCGCGGCTCTTGACTACTTGGAGCAGCAGGGAAGCGGCGACCTGGCTAAAGGCCGCGATCTTCTAATCGCAAATGCCGAGTTAAGCGCTCTATGCATGAGAACCGCCGCTCAGGCGCTTGGCCTGGAACTCTTCTCCTGCTCGCACGCCGCCGCCGTTACAGCCATCAAGGCTCCTGAAGGTGTGTCCTCCTCCGATCTGGTCAAGGGTTTCAAAAAGGAATTTGCAGGCGTACTCTCCGACGGTCAGGGGGAAATGAAAGGCCAGATACTGCGCGTCGCACACATCGGATATCTCGATTATCTCGACTGCATCGCCATTATCGCGGGCATCGAGCAGGTGCTTGCGCAGTTGAGGCCCACTGGCTTCCAACTTGGCGATGGACTCCGCGCCGCACAGCTCGTTTATGCAGAAGCCCGCAAGAATGGAGAAAAGCAGTGAAGATCGTCGTCGCTGAGAAAATAGCGGGCGCCGCCATGAAGGTGCTCGAAGCGATTCCCAACACCACGGTAATCACTCCGGAACAGTTTGCCATCGATCCCGCGCAGGCCGTTTCGGACGCCGATGCGTTGATCGTGCGCTCGGCAGTTCAGGCCGATGCTGCGCTCATCGAGGCTGCACGCAGCATCCGCGTCATCGGCCGCGCTGGAGTAGGCGTCGACAACATCGATGTGGAAGTTGCCACCCGTCGCGGCATTGTCGTCATGAACGCTCCGGGTGCCAGCGCGGTTTCCGTAGCGGAACTCACTCTCGGCATGATGATCGCCATGGCTCGCCATATCTCCCGTGCCGACCAGACGACTCGCTCTGGCAAGTGGGACAAGAAGAATCTCCAAGGCACCGAACTTTCCGGCAAAACTCTCGGCATCATCGGCCTCGGCAGAATTGGAACGGAGACGGCTCGCCGGGCGCAAGCGTTTGGCATGAAGATCATTGGTAGTGATCCGTATCTCTCCCCTTCGCGCGCCAAGGAACTCGGCATCGAACTGCTCTCTACCGACGACCTTTACGCCCAGGCCGATTACATCTCCCTGCACTTGGCGCTCACCCATCAAACAGCAGGAATGATCAACGCCGAAGCCATCGCCAAGATGAAGCCCGGCGTGCGATTGGTGAACTGTGCTCGCGGCGAACTGGTGGAAGAAGCCGCCGTTGAAGCCGCGTTGCGTTCAGGACACATGGCCTCCGCCGCTCTCGATGTTTATTGCGAGGAACCTACCCACAATACCGCGTTGCTCTCCGCCCCGAACCTGCTTGCCACGCCGCACATCGGTGCCTCCACTAAGGAGGGCCAGGAGGCCGTGGGTATTCAGATCGCCAAACAGGTGCGCGACTATTTGCAGCAGGGCATTGCGCAGAATGCCGTCAACCTGCCTTCGCTTTCAGACGTTGAGTACAAGCAGATCAAGCCCTATATGGCGTTGGCCAGCAGGCTAGGCCGCTTCGCCGCACAGTTGTTCGCCTCCAACCTTGCCGAGATCGATGTGAAATTCGAAGGCGAAGTCGGTGCGTGGAAAACGCAGTTCATCCGCAGCGCTGCCGTTGCCGCAATTCTGCAATCGGATTCCGACGAACCGACCAACATCATCAATGCGCAGGCAGCAGCCGAGGAGCGCGGAGTAGTAGTTCGCGAGACTCGCGCTGAACCCAACGCGCGCGTGAATGTAATCCATCTAAGACTGAGCGGCCCAACCGGAACCGTGGAATGCCGCGGCACCATCGTTCACGGAAGCTCTCCGCGCCTCATTCACCTCAATGGCATCGACATCGAGTCGCATCTGGACGGCAATTTTGTGGTCGTGGCGAACCTCGATGCACCAGGCGTGGTGGGCTCCATCGGAACCCTGTTAGGCAAGCACGACATCAACATTGCTCGCCTCTCTTTGGGGCGTGAAGGCCGTCAGGCGCTCGCCATTGTGCAAGTGGACGAACTGGTCTCTTCTGATGTGCTCGCCGAACTCCGCCGCGTGAGTTCGGTGCAAAAGGTTTCGAGCGTGAAGGTTTAATTGCATTCGGCGGTGGGATGGGAGGCTGTCTAGCACCCCATCCTACCTGTCAGTGTCATTTTGCATAACCGAATTCAATGCTGGTCACGGCAGCACTACTTCTTTTAGAATGATCCATGGAAACCCATTGCATTGACCTCACCAGACCAAACACTTTACGTTGATTCCGCTCAGAAGTTCGAAAGCCTGCTCCATGAGCTTTCTTCCCAGTCCGTAATCGGCCTCGACACGGAATTCATCTCTGAAGGGCGCTACGAGCCGGAATTGTGCCTCGTACAGCTTTCAACGCCAGAGCACATTTTCATTGTGGATCCAATCGTGCTTCCGGATTTGGAGCCTATGTGGAAGCTGCTCGCATCGCAGGGCCGTGAGATTGTGACCGTGGCCGCTCGCCAGGAGATTAAATTTTGCGCCAAGGGTGCCGGATTTGCTCCAGCCTGCGTGCTTGATCTTCAAGTGGCCGCAGGTCTGCTCGGTTTCGGTTATCCGCTCTCGCACACCAATCTTTGCTTGCGAATTCTGAATGCCCGCGTCAACGGTGGAGAAAGTTTTTCAGACTGGCGGAAGCGGCCACTTCGCCCCGTGCAGCTTGAATACGCAGCCGACGACGTACGCTACCTTCTTCCGATGCGCGATAAGATTCTGGCCCGCGCACAGAAGCTTGAGCGCACCAACTGGGTGCGCGGCGAGTGCGATCACCTGGTGAATATCGTGATGCGCGATGACGAGCGATGGAAAATTTCTGGCAGTGCCCGGCTAAGCCGTCGTCAACTCGCGGTTCTGCGGGAGGTGTGGCGTTGGCGGGACCGCCAAGCTCATGTTCTCAATGTTCCGGTTGCACGCGTACTCGGCGACAGTATGTTGATTGAAGTGGCACGGCGCTCGCCCGCCACAGTAGACGATCTGTTTTCCATTCGCGGCCTGGATAGCCGCCTGCTGCGCAAGGCCGAGCAGGAGATCGTGGACGCGGTTGCCCTTGCACGCGCCATCCCGGAATCCGATCTTCCCAGCAATGAACGGCGCGACGATCCTCCACAGGTAGCAGTACTAACCAAACTTCTCTCCGTCGCCGTAGGCAATCTTGCGGCGGAAGCGGATGTGGACACTGCCCTGTTAGCAACTACCAGTGACCTGCAGGAGATGGTGCGTTGGTTTCTGGATCAGGAAAACACACCAGTCCCAGACGTTCTAGAGGGCTGGAGGGGCGAGATATTGCGGGAAACGCTGATTGGTTTTCTGGAAGGGAAGAGAGTGGTTCGCATCGGAAACGTTCGCCGTCCCAATCCCCTCATCTTCGAACCATTCTCCAAGTAGTATTCCCGCCCATGGCGGCACTAGCACCTAGAGCCTGTTCCAGCCTCGCCAGAACCAAAGGCCCGCCATCATCAAAACCAGCAATCCGCTGGAGGCGCCCAGTACATTCACCAGCGGACGTACGCGGTCCATTCGCGCCATAAGTTGCTTCTGTTCTTTTTCCAGATGCGATTCCGCGTTATCCAAGAACAGTTGATCGTCTTCATGCATGGAGAGTGCGCTGCGGTAAATCAGCAGTACCACGAGCACCGTCGTCAGCACAGCCCAAAGCGTCACCATCAGAGACATTGGTTCCATAAACACCTGCCACTCCGTCCGGCACCAGCCTGAGGAACTCCCCACCATGCCAGACGCACTTCGTTGGCACGCATTATAAGCACGCTTTCGGCAGGGTTTTCTGGAATATATTTCACCATCGGTCCTGGGCATAGGACAACCTGCGCTTCTCCGCTGGGCATCGTGGGTGAATTTTGCGACGTCGGCGGTTCTCCGGCATCCAACTAGGAGCAGCCGTGAAAAATTGCCCGGTTATCTGTCACACCAGAGTGTGACATGGCAGTTTGGATTTGCTATAATCAGCCTTTATCGAGGAGAGAAAACACTATGTCCACATCCACCACAACTCCCGAGGTCAAGAACGCTCCTCTTACCCTTACTGCTGCTGCAATCGCAAAGGTTAAGGAAATCATGGCGCAGCAGACTCCCGTTCCCACAGGTCTTCGTGTGGGCGTAGTAGGTGGTGGCTGCTCTGGGTTTTCCTACAGCATGCAGTTTGAGAATGGCGCTGGAGCCATGGATAAGACCTTCGAGTTCGAAGGCCTCAAGCTTTATGTCGATGCGACTTCTCTGATGTATCTTCAGGGCGCGAGCGTCGATTACATCGAGACGCTTGAAGGCGCAGGCTTCAAATTTGAGAACCCGAACGTAAAAAGCACCTGTGGTTGCGGCTCTTCGTTCAACGTTTAACGGATGCAGGAATTGTAAAAACCCCGTCGAGAGGCGGGGTTTTTCGTATTGCGTAAAGGTGCCACAGCTTCTACTGCGTAGGTTGCGAGGGTGTCGTGGGCTGTGACGGAGTCGGGGTGCCCGACGAACCATTGGCTGGCGTGGTCGACGTTCCCCCTCCGATTCCTGTGCTGGTGCCTGAGGTTGCCTTGCCAGAGTTCAGTCCAGAGTTCGCGGCTCCAACAAACATCTTCGGATTGTAAGGCCCCACCAGCAACTGTCCCCGATCCATGCTCGGGTCATAAACAAAGAACCATTCGTTGTACTTGGACTTGTCGCCGTAGGAGTGAAAGCCTGCCTTCTTCGACTTGCTCACCACGCCGTAAACATCTCCCCCGCCAAGGACAGCCCCATTCGCGGCATTGTTTCCTCCTCCGGGGTTGCCGAATGCGCTTGAACTCTGCGTCGCACCGCCCACTCCGGTTGTGGTTCCCCCGCCGCTGTTCCCAAAGGCGCTGCCCCCGCTATCTCCGGTGCTGGTGGTTGGTCCTGCGCCCGTTGTGCCTGTGCCGCCTGTTCCGGTAGTGTTTCCTGGAGACTGGCTTACCCCGGTAGCGCTGCTACCTGCGTCCTGGGTTGGTTGAGATGCGTCCACCGCGCCGCTTACGCCCGTTTGGTTGGGACCGCCCGCGGCTTGGTTTGTGCCTGCTGCTGCTCCGGTCACCGGTTGTGTAACGGACCCCGTTAGTTTGAAGTCTGTTGGATGAACCAACTTCCACTCGCCGTCCGGGGACATTGGATCCTTGTATCTTTTCCGCAGATAGCGGATTTTGTTCATGTTTTCCAACTGCTCAATGCTCACGGGATATCTGCTGTTCTTGATGTAGAAGCGGCGCACGGCGCGTTCATATTGCTCGCCACGGTGAATCATTTCCACTTCACGGTCGCGCTGGACAGCGCGCTTGTAGTTCCGTGCCACCCCCAGCATTGTGATTGTCAGCATCGCGACGGCGAGCATCAGGAACAGGAGCATGTAGCCGGAATTGTTCCTCTTGCTGCTCCGCTTTTTGATTCTCATCATGGTCATCACCCCTGTGTCAGGGGAATGTTCTCGTGGTGATTATTCAGCAAGTCTTCGATCTCAACCTCTCGCGGCGAGATGCGAATGATCCTGTAGTGACGGTTCACTACGTCGCCTTCATGCGCAATCCATACGTCGTCGCCCTGTGACAAAAACGCTTTCGGCTTCTCCCCCTTACTGTTGGAACTGCCGAAGTACTTCAGGTTGATGGGAGAAAATGACGGTTGGTTTGAGCCCTGCGGTCCTTGCGCTAGTGCCCGTCTCTGGTCCGGGTACAGCGGCGGAACCTTCACTTTGTCGATTATCACTGCCTCATTTGAGGCGCGGAAAATATTCTTTCCCTTACCCTCGTATTTCACCCCTTCAGAACTCGCCAGCAGATCGAGGTGAAGTCGAGGATCCAGCGAATCAGATGAAACCACCTTCGCTCTGGTGCCTGGCTTGCCGGAGGGTGCAGTCGCATTCCCGGAGGAGAAACTGGGGAGCACCGCCCAGACTACGCATAAGACTGCGACGACGCAAAGCACAATCGCCATATAGAGCTTGGTTTTGCTCTCCGCTCCCGCCTTCATGCGCGACTCCTCAAAAAAGTGGAGAGGTGAAGCGAAACGGTGAGATTGTCACCCTGCATCCCACCGAAACTTACGCCATCAATCAGCAGCATCAGCTTCTGCCGCTCTACCGCGTTGATGAACCGTATGTTCTGGTCATAGGTGCCGCGTATCTGAATGGATATTCCGATTTCGTCATAACCGCCCGGTGTGCTTTTGTCGACATTGTGCTCATCGTACTTGACGTGCGCAACGCTCACACCGGCTTCCTTGGCAATGTGCGAGATCTGCTCTGACATAGTTGAATAACGATTCGCCAGCCGCTCTTCATTGAACGATTTCTCCTGCTGACGTGCCGTCGAAATCTTTTCATCGATGCCGCGAGACGGAGCTGCTGCCTGCATCTTCTCGAGCCTTTCCAACCGTAGTTGCTCGAACTCTGCACCACGCGAGCGGCCAATCGGCGAAATCAGCACGAAAAGCGCAACCAAGTCTACCAGCACCAGAATTCCAACGATGATCAAGAGCTGCACACGTACATCCCGGAGTTCGCCTTTCACTGGGCTCCTCCTTTTGTTTCCGTGCTCTTCACTGCAGCTTTCTGCTGCTCGCCTGGGCGCGTCACCAATGGCACGTAGACGGCGTTCAACTGAAATTTTACGGTGTCCAGGCTATCCTTTTCATGCGCCTCTGTCTCCTCGGCAATGCGGGCATCGCGGAAGTAAGGCGACTGCTCCAATCGCTTTACCAACTCCACTGCCGATTCCCGTGACGTGCCTGCTACCGTGAGATGGACTTCCACCGTGTTCGTCCTTGGCTGCAACTCAGGTGCAATCGAGACCACGTGCAATCGGGGAGGCATAATCTCTTCCAACTGCATAAACACTCGCGTCCAGGAGAACGACTTTCGCGCAATCAATCCATTCAGAAACTTTGAACTGTCCACCACGGAGCTATTCTGTGGAAGTTGTAATTCAGCCACTGCTTCGGCACGCTGCTTGTCCAGCGCAGCAATGTCAGATTGCACCGCAACGATTTTCGCATTTACGTTCCGTGATTCCCGCCACACTGAGAGTGCAGTCCACGCCAGCGCCACCGTGCACACGGCAAGCAGCAGAACCAGTCCACCCCATTGCAATAGCACGCGGCGGACGTCCTGATATGGTTTTGTCGCCAGATTGATGTTAAATCGCACGGTGACGTTCCTCTTTCTAGAGCAGCGCTCCAATTGCTCCCGCAAATTCGTGGCGCAGGTTTCCAGCTATCACGCTCGACCCAATCAGTTCCCTTACATTGACGCTGGCCTGCTCTTTCAGCGCGGGTGCAAATTCATTCAGTCCGGAAACTCCGCTCACCAGCAGTTCTTCGACGCTGCTTCCATAGTTATCCTGGAAGTACACAAGCGATGGATAGATATCGTCCGCCATGCGTTGAGCAGTCGGCGTTCCAGCTCCCGAACCTTCCAAGCTGCGGAACAGCAGCAATTGACCGTCCTTCACCACGGCAACAGAGGTAGTATCCGACGATAGCTTCAGCAGCATGGATGGTCTCTCTCCGTCCACTGCTCCAAGCGCTGCAAGGCTTGAGGGCAGCACGACTCCCGGTGAGCAACCCGCGCTCCGAAATGCTTCTTCGTACTCCTCAAGCACGCTGCGCAGCACAATCGAGGTCACTACGTGCAGCCCCTGCGGAGTCTGCTGGGAGTCGAAGCTCAGCGCCGCTTTTTCAATGTCGAAGGGAAGGGATTTGCGCAGCCTGAATCGCACCGCCGCCTCCGCCTCATGCCGTCGTACTGGTAGCGAATCAAAGTCCAGCAGCGTAACTCGTATCGCCGAATCCGGCAGCACTGCAACAATGTCCTGGCCGCGCCCTCCCACGCTGGAGAGTGCCTCTTCAATTGCATTGCGCAACGCTCGTGCATCCTGCACGTTTTGCGCGTTCAGCGCCGGTGTCAGAACTCCGGACGCAAGCGCGCGGGTGTGTGTTGCCACAATCACGCCCGGCTTGCCCTCCGAACGTGCAGCGGCTACGCCATGCGAAGTTACTTCGCAGGCGATATGAGGCAGGCGGATTGCAGGCTTTTTCTCGGGCATTAGCGGGTCGACTCGATAAACGTGACTTTGTTGATTTCCTTCAGTGTTGTGAGACCGAGCCTTACTTTTTCCAGCGCCGCCTCACGCAAGAAGTGCATCCCTTCATCACGCGCAGCACGCCGGATTTCGGAACTCGGTCGCCGTTCAAGAATCAGTTCGCGGATGTGATCGGTCAGGTCCAGCAGTTCATGAATCGCCGTCCTTCCGTGGAATCCGGTTCCGGCACACTCCATGCAGCCGGGGCCTTCATAGAATGGTATGCCACGCCACTCCTCCGGTTTCAATCCGGCAATCTCCAACTGCGCATCGGTATACTTGACTTCCTGCTTGCAGTGACGGCAAATCAAACGCACCAGCCGTTGCGCCAGGATGCAATTCAGCGACGACACAAAATTGTAGGGCTCCACGCCCATGTTCAGGAAGCGCCCGATCACGTCCACAACGTTGTTTGCGTGTACCGTTGTAAACACCAGGTGCCCGGTCAGGGCGGAGTTAATAGCGATCTGCGCTGTCTCCTGATCGCGAATTTCGCCCACCATGATTTTGTCCGGGTCATGGCGCAGAATGGAACGAAGCCCACGCGCGAAGGTCAATCCCTTTTTTTCGTTCACCGGAATCTGCGTAATACCGCGCAGCTGGTACTCCACCGGATCTTCGATGGTGATGATCTTGTCTTCATCGGACTTGATTTCGTTCAGTGCCGCATACAGGGTGGTCGTTTTTCCAGAGCCCGTCGGACCGGTTACCAGCACCATTCCGTAGGGCTCCATGATGTATTGCCTGAACTTCTTGATATCGGAGTCGCTGAATCCCACTACGTCCAGGGTTAATTTATGGAACTGTTCGCTCATCGACTCTTTGTCCAACACGCGCAACACAGCGTCTTCGCCGTGAATGCTGGGCATGATTGAGACGCGGAAATCAATGAATCGCCCGTTGTAACGAACACGGAAACGTCCATCCTGGGGCACTCGACGCTCGGCAATATCCAACTCGCTCATCACCTTGATACGCGAGATGATCGTAGAGTGGTGTTCCTTGGCAATCGGTTTCATCGCCTCTTGCAGCACGCCGTCAATGCGGTACTTGACAACCACGCAGTCATCGCGCGTTTCGATATGAATATCACTGGCGCGTCTTTGCAGCGCTGTAAAGATCGTTGTATCTACCAGGCGAATGATCGGGCTGATGTCGCTTTCCTGTGTCAGCTTCTCGATCGAGATTGTCTCGTCGCCATTGGTGTCATCGTCATGGATCACGTCCAGCGTGAAGGTCTCGCCCGCTTCGTCCAGTACACGCTGTGACTGCTCGGTCTTCTTCAGAATCTCTGTGATTTCGGTCAGTGTTGCAACACGCGGAAGCACGCGCCGGTTTAGCAACAGGCTGATCTCATCGATCACCATCAGCTGACTCGGATCGGCCAGTGCAATCGCAAGCCGTCCATCCGCCAACTCCTCCAGCGGAATAAAGTTGAAGCGGAACATCAACTCCACAGGAACCTTGCGGAAGAGTTCGTGCTGAACTTTGTATCCCTTCAACTCAACATATTCGCAACGATAGCGGCGCGCCAGTTCGTGCGCCTTCTTCTGTTCGTCGTTTGCGTCCGGGATTGCCTCTACAAAAAGCTGTTGTGCCATAACCCTCATTGCGTTGCTATGTCTTGGCTTCGCACATCGCGCGCGCTAAACCGTTCGTGTCATGGGTGAACGTTATCCTGCCGTGAAACTGAAGATCGGCAGATAAAGCGAGATTAGAATAAAGCCCACCACAACGCCCATCACTACCAGAATCGCCGGCTCAATCAGTGACATTGCCGCTGAAAGCGCCGACTGTACGTCCTCTTCATAGAACTCAGCAATCGAACTCAGCATGGTCGGCAATGCGCCTGTAGCCTCGCCAACTTCCACCATCTCCACTGCCAGGTCAGGAAACACGCCTGTCTGTTCCAGGCTCTGAGCCAGCGTCTGTCCTTCGCGCACTTTCTTAGACGCATCGTTAATGCCGATGACGATCAGGCGGCTGGACATTGACTGTCCCGCTGTTTCCAGGCCCGTTACCAGCGGCAGTCCGCCAGAGAGCAGCGTGGACATCATGCGCGAGAAAAGCGCGATCTGGTAGCGCTGCCAAATACTGCCGACAATCGGTAGATTCAGTTTGATTCTGTCCAGAATCTCCGCCCCTTTCGGCGTCCGCGACCAGCGTCGTAGAAGCAGAAACACGGCAACCACCACGATCACGACCAATGGCAGGAACTTCTTCGCGGCCATAGCCGTGTTGATCGTGAACTCTGTCATCGGAGGCAGTTTCTGATTGAGATCGGCGAACAACTCAGAGAACTTGGGAATCACAAATGTGACCAGCATCGTCACGAGCGCAAATACACCAATAACCAGGATGACCGGATAAACCAGTGATGCGATCAGCTTCTTACGGAAGCTCAGGGCCAGCCGCTGGAAAGCCACATAACGCGACAGCACCTCATCGAGGTTGCCGCTTTTCTCCCCCGCCATCAGGGTGGTGGAGTATATCTTTGGGAAGGCGCCCTGCTTTTCAAAAGCTTCGGAGATCAACTCGCCGCCCTTGGCGCGGTCACGTACATCTTCCAGCAACATGCGGAAGTACTGGTTCTTCTGCCGTTTTGCCAACAGTTCCAGGGCCTGCACAATAGGAAGGCCGGCACGTACCAAGGTAAGGAACTGCTGGTTGAAAATGACGAACTGCTCAAGCGTCACCTTGCGTCGCTTCGGAAGCCGAAGCTGGCCTCCAGACAGCAACCCAAGTGGCTTCACCGAGTAAACCAAATATCCCGATTGCTGATATCGGTCCCGAATTTCTCCAGCAGAATACCCAGCTTCGGTCTTTTCAAGCACCTTGCCGCGTTCATCCGCTGCGCGAATTACAAACTCGGCCATACGCTCCACCCGCAGTAGGCACGCTCGCCATGCCAGCCCGGACCCTCAGTGTAACATTGTGAAACCTTAGGGATTGTTGCCCTGAGGTCATGGTTTTTATCCCAATCTCACAACTTCCTGCTCAGGGTCAGGCCCTAATCAGTCGCCGAATGGCCCACTCACGGTTCCAACTGATTGCCCTGCAATACCTCAACGCCTGCCGGGGGACGGAAGCTGAACTCTCCGTCGCTGACGGCAACATTCTCTGTTTGATTCTCCATCCGGAACTCTGTCGTGCTTCCGTCCAACTCCTGCATCACGATTCGCCGCAAGAAACCCCGTCCGTCGCTTTCCAGCAGCAGCATGGAAACTCGATCCTCCATGCCTACCGGCACGCCCCGCAGAACAACGTCTCCCGCCATCTCAGGGCGCACATCGGATGCCAGCGAAAGTCCACGCAGCTCCTTTTCCAGTTTGGTGCGCCCCAGCAGATAGCGCAGCGGGGAGCGCAGATCATTCAGGCTCTTGAGAGGTGTTCGCCGCGCCTGCCGTTCGCCCGGGACGTAGAACCACGCGATCGAGCCATCGGTCACAAACGTCTTTTTCTGTGGAGACGTGTACTCCCAGCGCATTTTCCCCGGCTTCTTGATCCATAAAATGCCGTTCTCCACGCGCCGGATTCCGCCTCCGGAGTAGCTCTCCGTGAACTCCGCCCTCAGACTCTTCATCCCGTTGTAGCGCGCATCAATTACCGCCGCAGCCTGCCTTGCGTCCAAACCATGAGACTGAGCCCATAGCGTCTCACCCAGCGAACCGCACGCCAATGCCAGCAGTAGGAAAATTTCGACGAGTGGACGGCTCATAACTTGGTCTTCGTGACTTTGAAGTTAGCCTCGCCCGGCAGGTCCCCAAGTGCACGTCCTGGTGGCAAGCCTGTCGTGATAAACGGAAACAGGTCTGGGTTTTCAACCTGCACGCGTCCTGCAACCAACCGATAGTGATTACCCTTGGGGTCCGCCGGTGTGCCTCGCAAAAGGCCCGCGCCGATTAACTCCTGCCAGCCCGAGGGTAGCCGTCCGCTCTGTTTCGTAAATAGATCAACCCGTTCCTGCAGAGTCTTCACCTCGCTGTCCACACGCAGGCAGCGCAACCGATTGAGCGCGTTTGCCCGTAAATCCTGATCCTCGGTGCTGTTCAGGATGTTGGTCCACATATAGATTGCAGTCTCTGTTTCGCCCGCATGAGCAGCCAGGGCCGCCGCCATTACCCTCATCCACGGGTGCGCCCCAGCAACCTTGGAACCGCGTTCAAATGCGTTCGAGGCTTTTGCGGGATCCTTTAGTTCCAGCCAGTAGATGTAGCCGAGGTCATAGTAGAGCCGCCACGCCTGCGGATTTTCCCGAATCCCTTTTTCCACCAGTCGCGCCGCAGCCGCCGGATCGCCAGCTCCCTCGGGAGGCTTCTGCGCCAGGAACACCGACCCAAACTCGTACGCCGGAAGCAGTTGTGGATCGAGTGTCGTCGTCATATCCAGCAGCGGCTCCAGGATCAGGTACTCTTTGGCTTTGGCCTTGTGCTTGTTTCCAAAGTACTGCACAACCCTCGTCCAGTAGATGTCAGCCAGCAATCCCGAGTAGCCCAGGCTTAGCCGTTTCACAACCTTCGGAGATGGAATGTAGAGAACTTCCTGAATTGGTTCGTCGGAGCGCACCCGGTCCACCTGCCGCACCAGCATCGTGCTTGCCGTCAGCAGCGCCCCCAGCAACAGGGCATAGCATGTCTGGACTCGCAAATCTCTGGTCATTTCAGGTTGCGCCGCTCAAAAATCCACACTGAGGCCGTAAGCACAGCCGTCGTGTACACAAAAACATAAAGCGTGTTCAGTAGAATCAGCTTTGGTTCGATCCTGGTATTGTGCGCCACCTGCCCAATCACGTTGAGCGAAGCAAAGTTGGGTACAAGGTAAGCGGCCCCGGTCATCACCCACCGGGTCACGCCCTGAGCCATTTGTGCAAAGCCGCGCATATCCTCAGCGAACGTGCCCACCGCGAAAATTGCAAACGCGAAAATCGAAGAGAAAATGGGCGTCGAGAACGTCGAAAATAGCAGGGCCAGCGCCGTGATCAGAACAAACTCCAAAAGGATGAAGTAGATCGCTGTCACCAGCGACAGATCGCCGCGACCCAATCCGTGCGAGACATACAGGACGGCGGCAAAAAATCCCACGCTCATGAGCAGCGCATTCACCGTCAGCGTCATGACCAGGCCCAAAAACTTCCCAGCAATGAACTCCCACCGCCGTACCGGACGCGCTGCCAGAACTGTGTACAACGTCCGCTTCTCAATCTCTTTGGAAACCAGCCCGATGCCAATAAATATCGCGATCACAATGCCGAACATCGAAATCGCCGTCAGCCCAAGATTAATCAGCACAATCCGGTTGATGTCCAGCGAGATCTGCCCGAAGAGGACGGACGCCCCCACAATCAGCAAGGCAAAAAGAATCAGGTTATAAAGCACTCGGTCGCGCACTGCTTCGCGAAATGTGTTGAAGGCGATTGCCCAGAGCCGCCCAATCATGCGTTCACCTCTTTCGGCTTTGTTTCGCCAATGCGCGCCAGAAAGTAGTCTTCCAGCGTCGCCCGCACGGGAGTCACGCTGGTCAGGCGGGCCTGGTTTTTGCGGAGAATCTCCAAGGCCGCGTCCAGCGAGCGCTCCGGCAGTATCGCGCGCACCACGTCGCCCGTGGAGTGGCAGCGCGCGCCAAGCGCCGAAAGCTGTGCAATCGCCTGTGCTCCGTTCCAAACCACTTCCACTTCGCCGCTTACCTCGCGCACCAGGTCGGCAACCACCCCCACGCCTTTCAACTCGCCTTTGTTCAACACCGCAACACGGTCGCACAGCGTCTCGGCATCACTCAGGATGTGGGTCGAAAAGAAGATGGTCTTACCCTCTTCGTTCAATTCCTGGACCAGGTCGCGAACCTCGCGCCGACCAATGGGGTCCAACCCGCTCATCGGTTCGTCCAGCAACACCAGCTTGGGGTCGTGGACGATCGCCTGTGCGATCCCAACCCGTTGCAGCATGCCCTTGGAGAACTTGCGCAACTGTGTCTTGCCGGAATTGCTCATTCCTACCCGTGCCAGCGCCCGCTCCACCTTGCGGCGACGTTCTCTCGATTCCACTCCGCTCAAGCGCGCGTAGTAATCCAGTAATTCCAATGGTGTCAGGTGATCGTAAAAATAGGGCTGCTCTGGCAAAAAGCCGATCTGTCGCTTTACCGCAATGTCGCCCAATTCGCGACCCAGAATCTTCGCCGTTCCCCCACTCGGAAACACCAGCCCAAGCAGCAGCTTGAGCGTGGTCGTCTTACCTGCTCCGTTAGGCCCCAGATAGCCGAAGACTTCTCCCTCTTCCACTTCCAGTGAAAGGGGGAGAAGCCCCTGCTTCAACTTGTTCTTGAAAAACCCGGTTCTATAGGACTTTTCCAGTCCTTGAATCTCGATTGCGTTCATTGTGCGTGCCAGAATTATATCCGAGGTTAGTCCCCCGCTCTGTTTCAAATGAAGGTACTCTCCACAACCTTCAGCTCTGTCGAGTCGATTCACTAACGGTGTTTGCCGAATCTCGGGCAGAGATATCAGTCTGGGCAAAAAGAAAAGGGAGGCCGGAGCCTCCCCTCATAACCCATGTTGCAAATTCGCCTGCTACTGCAGTGGGGCGTCCGTCGAGGTCGCGGCATTGGTCTCGTTGTATGTGATGAAGCCGGGCGTCGAGCTAAAGAAATGGCGATGTCCGGTCTGTTCCTGCACCATCGGATCGGCTGACGTCACGTATGTGTAGATGATGCCGCCAACTGGAGTGCCGCCCGTCAGCAGGAAGTTGTATCCGCTCTTCGAGCAGGTAGTCGTTCCTGTGCCGTTGGCACAGGCCAGAACCGAGTCTAATAGGATCGCATTCGTTGAACTGGAACTCGTGTTGCCGCTGTTCGTGCCTGGTCCCAGAGTTGCCAGGTTATTCGCATAACCGATGCTCGGATAGGTAGCAGCGTACGCCACTTCGGCGGTGTCAATTGAGCGGATCGAGCGAACGGCGGAGGCTTCGTTCGCAGCAATGCGGGAGCGAAGCAGGTTCGGGATTGCGATGCCGGCGATAACCAGGATGATCGCCACCACAATCAAAAGCTCAATCAGTGAAAAGCCCTTCTGTTTAGCTGTCATTTTGTGAACTCCGGTAAATGATGTAGGTCTGAATCACTACTTACCGGCCCATTTCAAGGTTTCAACTCTTAAAAGATTCGCTCTGCGCTGCTTTGCGAACCGCGTAATTCCTGAAATTGCCGTATGTAGCGAGAGGCTTCATCCAAGATGAAGCCTCTCACATTCAGGCTCGAACCCTCCCCGGGTGCTTTGCCTGTTCCTGCCTTCTGAGACTACTGCAGCGGGCTGTCAGTCGAGCTTGCCGCGCCAGTGGTGTTGTAACGGATCACACCAGAAGCATCGCTAAAGAAGTAGCGTTTGCCGGTCTGGTCAACAGTGAGAGGGCCTGCGTTGGAATAGTAGGTGCTGGTCGGTGTTCCGGCGACAACAGCTGGGCCATTCACCGCAAAGGAGTATCCGCTCTTCGGGCACGCGCTGCCGGCGCTGGAAGCGCTCGAGCAACCAAGAACACCGTCCAGCAGAATTGCATTGCCAGACGTCGCAGAGTTATTGGTGATCGCGCCCGGTCCAAGCTGGGCCAGGTTGTTCGCGAATCCGTTCGAAGGATAGGTCGAAGCAAAGGTGACTTCAGCAGTGTTGATGGTGCGAAGCGAACCAACAGCCGACGCTTCGTTCGCGGCAATACGCGAGCGCAGCAAGTTCGGAATAGCGATGGCAGCGATGATCAGGATGATCGCCACAACGATGAGAAGCTCGATAAGCGAGAAGCCCTTCTGTTTGCGCATTGTAAGTCTCCGTCTCTAGTTGAAAAAATTCTGGTCCTTGTACTTGGACTCGCTATCTCTATTGCAATCTACCCGCCAATGCTCGCCGATGGTTCCCAGCTAATTACCGTAGTCCATGTAACTTCAATTATTAGTGTGATTTGCCTGATAAAGAAAAAACCTACTACTAATTAAGAAGCACCCCTGAATCCACGAAACGCGCGATGAGTGACACTTGGCGTCAAGCTGATATGACAAAAAGTGTCACGATTCGCGCAGCCGTGCAACTTCGGATTCGTGCAACTCTTGATTCTCCTCAAAGCGAAAGAGGAAATCCGATTGGATTTCCTCTTTGTGCTCTCTAGAATGCTGGGCGTTTATTTTGTCTCAGCAGTCAATCTGGTCCCGTGAGAGTCTCAGCCCGCTCAAATTTCCCAGAACCGTTACAGCGATCTGGTCCGCAATGAAGAATTCCCGCGCTACTTTCTGAACGTCTTCTACAGTTACTGCCTCGATGCGCTCGGTGATCTCGTTCATGCCATAGAACCGGTCGTAGTACATCTCCTGCCGCGCCAGATTGCTCATACGAGCCATTGAAGACTCCAGGCTCAGCATCAGACTTCCTTTTAGTTGCGCCTTCGCGCGAGTCAGCTCTTCGCTCGTCACGGGCGCGTCTTTTAGCTCCCGGAACTCCTTCAACACAGATTGCACTACCTTCTGCGCGGATTCCTTGGATGTACCCGCATACACCGCCAGGCAGCCTGTATCGCGATAAGGATTCAGTTCGCTGAAGATGGAATATACCAGCCCCTGTTTTTCGCGCACATTCTGGAACAGCCGCGAACTCATCCCACCACCCAGCAGCGTGTTCAGCACAAAGGATGCGTAGCGATTCTCATGCGAGATCGAGTACGACGGAACTCCAATGCACAGTTGCACTTGCTCCAGCGATTTCTTATTTCGCATTGAGATCTGCGCCGTTGCTTTCGGAGCCATATCCAGAAAGTCGCTGTTACCCGGCGGCAAATGGGCGAACTTCTCCGTAGCCAGTTTCAGGAACTCATCATGATTCAGGCTTCCTGCGGCCGCTACCACCATGTTTCCGGTCTGGAATCGCTGCTTGTAATAGTCAAAGAGCAGCGCCGGACCGAACTTCTTCACCGTATCCCGGGTGCCAAGAATTGGCCTACCCAAGGGGTGGTCCTTCCAGAAATTCTGCACAAATATCTCATGGACTAGGTAATCCGGATTGTCTTCGTCCATTTTGATCTCTTCCATAATCACGCTTCGTTCCTTCTTGACATCCGTGTCATTGAAAGAAGGATTCAGCACCAGGTCGGTCAGTACGTCCATTGCATTGCCAAGGTGCTCGTCCAGCACCTTCACGTTGAAGCAAACGCACTCCTTAGCAGTAAATGCATCCAGGTTTCCACCAAAAGAGTCAACCTGCCGCGCAATCATCTCGGCTGTCCGAGTCGTTGTGCCCTTGAATACCATGTGCTCGGCAAAGTGTGAAATTCCGTTGACTTCCGGTGCCTCATGCCGTGACCCCGTCCGTATCCATACGCCGGCCGAAACCGAGCGGATGTGCGGCATCTCTTCACTGATCACCGTCAGTCCATTTGGCAGAACTGTTCTTCGCACATTGCGCAATGCGGCGTTCAAATTTGATTCCAAGCTCATAGAATTCCTTCCGGCCGCAGACAATGCTGCCCATCCAACTTCGAAACGTCTTTGTACTTCGATCCTACTCGCCGCCCAAGGCTCATTGCCTCGGGGCACTGTACAATCTGAATTAGAGAAGTACCGCCAGATTTCTGGACCGCTAACTAATTAGATGCATTGCACCCCAAACACAATTCGAGAACTTTTAGGCCTTTCGAGTCAAGAGCTTACAGAGGTAGCCGAGCGGGTGGGAGAACCTCGTTTTCGTGCTCACCAGCTTTTTGAGGCGCTCTATCGTCAGCGTCTGGGAGCTTTGGACCAGGTTTCCACCCTGCCTAAGTCTCTGCGCTCCCGCCTTCTCTCAGAAGGTTACAGTATTGGCCTCCCCGCCATTGACCAGCGCTTTCTCTCCGCCGACGGAACCGTTCGCTACCTTGTTCGTTTCTCTGACGGCCAATCCGTTGAGACAGTCTGGATGCCGGACGGCGATGGCGTTGAAGACACGGAAGAACTTCTTCCTGGCGCGCCTATGCCTACTTCGTCCGCGCCACGAACTTCCGCCAATCCGCCAAGTCGGCGAGGGACCATCTGCCTGTCATCTCAGAGCGGTTGCGCCGTCAACTGCAAGTTCTGCATGACCGCGCTGCTCGGACTGCAGCGTAACCTGACTGCCGGTGAGATTGTCGGACAGGTTCTGTTGGTTCTCAACGACCACGCTATCGAAATTGGTCGCGATCGCGTCAATCTGGTATTCATGGGACAAGGCGAGCCATTCCTGAACTATGACAATTTCATTCGAGCCGTTCAGCTCCTCGTCGAGGGCACAGGAATTCCCGAGTCGCGCATGACGGTCTCCACCTCCGGAATCGTCCCCCGCATTGCCGACCTCGGAGCAGAGCCCATCCGCCCGCATCTCGCCATCTCGCTCAACGGTTCCAACGATGAAGTCCGGGAGCGCGTTATGCCTATCAACCGCAAGTGGAATCTCCAAGCCATTCTCGAAGCAGCGCGTCAGTTTCCATTGCGTTCGCGCGAACGCCTCACTTTCGAATACGTGTTGCTCTCCGGAGTCAATGACCGCCCTGAAAACGCGCTTGAGGTTGTAGCGCTCCTCAGCGAAATCCGCTCCAAGGTAAACCTGATCGCTCTCAACCCCGGCCCGGAGATTCCTTTTCAAACTCCATCCCCTGAAGCCGTCGCCGCCTTCCAGCAAATCCTCATCGCCGCAGGCATTCCGGCCTATGTGCGCCGTCCCCGCGGTCTCGATATCTACGCTGCCTGTGGCCAACTCAAGCGCACCAGCGGCTTAGTCCCCCTGCCATAGCCATTCTCATTGGCCCTGCGTGAAACCCTCAACGCCCTCCTGCGCATCCCAACACCGCACCATCTGGAGGAAACATGTCCCAACGCTTGGAAGGATTTCGCGTGGCCATTCTCGCCACCGATCTTTTTGAAGAATCCGAACTCATCGAGCCATGCAAGGCTCTGGACGAGGCCGGTGCAACAACCGTTGTAATCGCCCCGCACGCGGGCGAGATTCAAGCCGTCCAGCACGACAAGAAAACGCAAAAGGTAAAAGTCGATATGACCCTGGCCGAAGCCGATCCCGACCAGTTCGACGCCATCCTGCTCCCCGGAGGAGCCATGAACGCCGACGCACTTCGCCGTGAGCAGTTGGCCCAGGAGTTCGTTCGCCGCATCGATCAGACTCGCCGTCCTGTAGCCGTGATCTGTCACGGTGGCTGGCTTCTGATTTCCGCTCGGCTCGTTCGCGGACGACACCTGACCAGCTACAAAACCATTCAGGACGACTTCCGCAACGCTGGAGCTTTCTGGGCAGACAAAGAAGTGGTGCGAGATGGAAACTTGGTTTCCAGCCGTCAACCCTCTGATATTTGGCGTTTCAACCAGGAGCTCATCAATCTTTTCGTCGATTATTCCGTGCGCTCACGGATTGCCGCCTGATCTTCAAAAGGGAGCGCACCTCTGCAGGCGCGCTCCCTTTCTTTCCTCATTCAATTTGCAACCACTTCAGTCATCAACTAACGTTTGATGCCGCATATTTGCTCAGTTGGCGAATGTGGGTCTTCCGTCATCTGCTACCATGAGCTCTGGCCATGCCTCAAACAGCTCCCATGTTCATCCTGCGTGATTACGAAAAGCGTGACTTCGAGGTGCTCTTCAAACTCGACCGTCTCTGCTTCGATCCCGGCATTGCCTACAGCCGCCCTGAGCTCTCCAGCTTCATCGAGCAGCGCCGTGCCTACACTATCGTCGCCGAATGGGCTGATACCGCTCCGGAAGTCGCCGCCGAGCTAATCCCCGCCGAGGAAGCACGACCTCAGCCTGCAATCCACGGCAAGCAGCCGCGCCAGCCCCGCGTCCCTATCGCTGGATTCGTGACCTTTCACTTCCAGCGTCAGGGATACGGCCACATCATCACCATTGATGTCCATCCCGAAGCCCGCCGCCATCGCCTCGGAACCCTGCTCATCGCCGCCGCCTGCGAGAAGCTGCGCAAAATGACTGCATTCATGGTTGTCTTGGAGGTCGCGGTCAACAACCATGCCGCGCTCGCCTTCTATGACCGCCACGGCTTCAAGCGCATCAAGGTTCTCGAACGCTATTACAATCGCGACGTAGACGCCATCTTCATGACCAAGCGCCTATAGTTCGATTTGATTTTTGTAAGGTAGGGTGAAGACAATGCCGGGAGCCCAAAGGGCACCCATTTTTTGTGCGATAACCTGGAAACGGAAATGTTCGGTCTGCCGCTCTTGCGTTTGCCTTTGACTTTGACTCAGAAGCCCTGCGCTACCCGCGAAGCTTCCTGCTTCTCCCGCATTGCTCCCCGCGCCAGAAAAACCGCCGCCAGTGCCAGGAATCCCAGTGCCAGCGCGCACACTCCATTCCACTGCCAGCGCCCCCAGGCCGCTGCCGAGGCAGCCGATCCCAACGCGCCTCCCAGGAAAAACACAATCATGTACACGGTGTTGATCCGGCTGCGTGCGCCTTCCACCAGGCTGAAGATGCGGGTCTGGTTGCCAATGTGCATCGACTGCTGTCCTATGTCGAGCACGATTACGCCCACGATCAAGCCCGCCATGTGGTATCCGGCAACCCACATCACAACAAACGCAGCGACCTGCATTCCCAAGCCCATCGCCACCACCCAGCGCGCGCCCTTGCGGTCGGCCACACGTCCTGCAAAGGACGCGGCCAGCGCTCCCGCCGCGCCCAGCACGCCAAAGCTGCCAGCCGCGCCTGCTCCCAGCCTGTAATGTGGAGTCCCAAGCAGGAACGCCAGGTTTGTCCAGAATGACGAAAACGCTGCGAACAGCAACGCGCCCACCGCCGACGCCTCGCGCAGAACAGGCTGCTCCACCACCAGCGTCCACAGCGAACCCAGCGCTTCCCGGTAGCTCACCGCTTTCACCGGAGGCAGTTTCGGCAGGCGCCATCGAAGCAGCGGCACAAACAGCGCGGTGAACGCAGCCGCCAGCAAGAAGAATCCGCGCCAGCCCAGCGCTGCTGAAATCCAGCCGCTCGCCGTTCTTGCCAACAGGATTCCCAATACGAGTCCGGTCATCACCGTTCCAATCGCGCGCCCGCTCTCATGCGGCTCCACCAGCTCCGGTGCAATCGGAACGATTACGTGCGTCACTGCCGCCGTCATGCCGATCACAATGCTGGCAGCCACCATTGTCCCCAATGTTGGCGCAACTCCCGCCACCAGTAGTGCCAGGCTGACCGCCGCAAACAGCTTAACAATCAAACCGCGACGCTCTGTCACATCGCCCATCGGCACAAACAGCAAAATGCCCACCGCATACCCAAGCTGCGTTGCCACCGCCACCGAACCAATTTGTCCGGAGGTAACATGAAACGTGCGGCTCATCTCAAGCAGCAGCGGCTGATTGTAGTAAATGGTCGCCACGCTAGCGCCGCTGGCCATCCCAAGGAAGGGAAGCAGGCCACGATGCTGGTGCGTACTCATTGATTTGTGAGGCAAATGCGAAAGTCTGTCCACAAGCCAGTTTAACGCTTCGCAGGAATCAAACTCATCCCATAGCCCGTTGCAAATGTTACCGCGCTGCCCAGCGGGACATACCATGGAAACGGAATTCGCGTGAACTGCCACAGGTAAACATTCAGCACAAAGCCGCATAGCATTCCCGCCATCGCACCGCGCTCCGTAGCCTTCCGCGTCAGCACTCCAAGCATGAACACCCCCAGCAGCGAGCCATAAGCGACCGACGCAATCGACAGTCCCAATTCCAGTACCTTGCCGCCGCTGCGCGCCAGAATGGCAAGCGCAAATAGAATCACTCCCCACACCACGGTGGACACCCGTGAGAGCATCACTCGTCGCGCCTCACTCGCTCGCGGGTTGATGCGCGAATAAAAATCCACAATCGTAGTAGAGGACAACGAGTTCAGCGCCGCACTCAAGTTCGCCATCGCCGCTGCCAGTATGGCCGAAATCAGCAGCCCGCTAATTCCATGCGGCATCCGGTTGACGATAAATGTGGGAAAGATCGTGTCCGCCCGCGTGAACGCCACCACCGGAGGAAACATTCTGTAAAACACATACAGCGTCGCGCCAATCAGCAGGAACAGCGAGAACTGAATCAACACAATTACGCCGCTCGCCAGCAGCGCGACCTTCGCCTGCCGCTCGCTTCTGGAGGAAAGCAACCGCTGCACAATCAACTGATCCGTGCCATGGCTAGCCGTGGTTAAGAACGTGCCACCAATCACTCCGGACCAGAACGTGTAAGTCGTGTAGAAGTTCCAGGAGAAGTCGAATACCCGGAACTTTCCCGCTTCTGCGGCCACGCCATAAACCGTGTGCCATCCACCCGGTACAAGATGCAGAATCGTGAACAGTCCCGCCAGCGATCCCGTAACGTACACAGCCAGTTGCACGACGTCCGTCCAGATCACCGCTGCCATGCCGCCCTTGAACGTGTAGACCAGCGTCAGCGCGGACACAATCGCAATCGCCGCAACATCGCGCCCAAAGTCGCTGAAGCCGCCAAGCAAGCCATGCAGCGCGATGCCCACCACAATCGCCACGGCAAACACCCGCACGCCTTCGGCCGCCGCGCGTGTAATCAAAAACAGCCCCGCCGTCAGCGAGCGCAATCCTTGTCCGAAGCGCCGTTCAATCAGTTGATAGGCCGTAACCAGATCGCCGCGGAAGTAATGCGGAATCAGCAGAACGCTGATAATGACGCGTCCAATTAAATATCCAATCACCAGTTGCAGGAATCGGAAATCCTTCTCATACGCCATTCCCGGCACGCTGATGATTGTCAGCGTGCTTGTCTCTGCCGCCACAATGGAAAGTGAAATGGCCCACCAAGGAATCGTCTGCTCCGCCAGAAAGTAGCCACGAACCGTGCTCTCTTTTTTGCGAAAGCGCATGCCGAACGCGGTGACGCATCCCAGGTACGCCACGATCACGGCAACATCCAGCGCGTTCAGTCCCATTGCTCTCCGGTGGCCCATTCAAGCCTTCTTTTGGCTTGAGTGGGGTACATCAGTAAATCAGATACTTTGCCCGCACAGCTTTGAAGCTCTCGATGGCATCGTTCCAGTCCATCCACAGGCGCCGCGGGTCTTCGCCCACAGCAATTGCCTTCGCTGACGCATCGTTCAGCATCAGCTTATCCACGTTCTTCAATTCGTATTGATCCGGATACAGCGTGTGCAGCGCCGAAGCAATCTCCATGCCCAGTTCAGGACTATCCAGCGCGTTTCGATCCGTCACGATGATGTTCACTCCGCCGCACTTCTTCTGCGCATACACATCCGTCGTAGGCGTGAACTCCACCGGAACAAAGCGCACTCCGCTAATCCCGCGTCCGTTCAGATACCCAGCCAGTTCCACCGCACGAATCCACGGCGCACCCACCACTTCAAACGGAGTATCCGTGCCGCGCCCCACTGAAACGTTCGTGGCTTCCACCATGCCCACGCCCGGATAAAGCACCGCTTCCGCGAGGCTGCGCATATTCGGCGAAGGATTAACCCATCGCACTCCCGTGGAATCCAGCCAGTCACCGCGCTGCCAACCCTCCATGGACACCACGGTCAGCCGCGCATGCAGCGCCCGTTCGCCGTTGTAGTAGCGCGCCAGCTCTCCCATGGTCATTCCATGCCGCACCGGAATCGCTCCATAGTTTGTAAAGCTCTCGCGCCCCTTGTCGCTGATCGGCCCCTGCACGTAACTTCCATTGATCGGATTCGGTCTGTCGAGTACGAAGATTTTCTTGCCACTCTGCGCCGCTGCCTCAAGGAAATACCCCAGCGTAGTTTCATAGGTGTAGAAGCGCGCGCCAATATCCTGAATATCAAACACAATCACGTCTGCCGATTTCAGCACCTCTTGTGACGGATGCCGTTTCGCACTGCTATCGCCATAAACGCTGTACACCGGAACGCTCGTGGCCGCGTCCTTCGAATCACCAATCGCCGTAGTGTCCAGGCTTCCGTTCACGCCATGCTCAGGACTGAATATCGCCGTCAGCTTAATGCCCCTGGCCGCCGCCAACGCGTCGATCACGCGTGCCCCCTGCGCATCCACTCCGGTCTGGTTCGTCACTACCGCAACCCGCGTCTGCGCCCCACCGGTTTCGCGCAACTCTGCGAAGTTATGACTCTCCAGCACGTCAATGCCGGTCCGCACCATCCCATTGCGAGCCGTCATCAGCCTCGCTCCGGTCATCGCTTCGTTGTATCCCGTAATGCGCGCCATGCGAAGTTTCTGCTCCTCCGCAACCGTCAGCCCCAGGCTCTCTGCCGCTGCTGTTGCAATCCGTGAGCGCTGAGACGGCGTTGCCTTTCCGTGCACCTTGTTCGTCAGAATAATCACATAGCTGTTCGTCACCGGATCAATCCACAGCGACGTTCCTGTAAACCCCGTGTGCCCAAACGACCCCACTGGAAGAAACTCCCCGCGATTGCTCGCAAACGGAGAATCAATATCCCACCCCAACCCCCTCAGCACCGTTGCGGTTGGAGGTTGTTGCGGAGTCGTCATCTTCTCCACCGCTTGCGCTGAAAGCATGTGGAATCCCGTCAGCAGATCTTCCGCAAATTTTGCCAAATCGTCGGCTGTGGAGAACACGCCAGCGTGCCCTGCCACTCCGCCCATCCGCCGCGCCGTAGGGTCGTGCACCGTCCCGCGTAGCATCACGTGATTCTCGTCATACTCTGTAGGAGCAATGCGCGTCCGCCACTGTACCGGAGGCAGGAAGCGAGTCTCACTCATGCCCAGGGGCACAAATACATTTCTCGACGCATACTCATCCAAGCTCAGCCCGCTCACCTTCTCCACCACAAACCCCAGAGTCTCAAAATTCACGTCGCTGTACTGAAAGCGCGAACCCGGCGGAAACACAGGCTTTTCTTCCATCACCATCCTGTAAGCAGCCTCGCGTCCCTTCCATGCCGACTTCAAATCGAGGTCCTCCTTCAGCCCGGAGAAGTGCGTCAGCAACTCGCGAACCGTGATCCCTTCCTTGCCGTTCTTCGCGAACTCCGGCAGGTAAGTAGCAACCGGATCGTTCAGCCGGATTTTTCCCTCTTCCACCAGCTTCATCACCGAAGTTGCGGTCGCAACGCACTTCGTCATCGATGCAATATCGAAGATCGTATCTGCCGTCATCGCCTCACGCGATGGCTCCAGTGAGCGCATCCCGAACGCCTTGCGATACACCACGCGCCCGTCATGCCCGATCAGCACTACTCCACCCGGAATCGTCCCCTGTGCCACAGCGCTCTTCATAATCGCGTCGATGGCCGCAAAGTCTCCGTCGCGCGCCGACGCACTCTGCCCCACGCAGGCCGCAGCAGCAATCAGCATTACAATTCCAAGTCGAAGCATTACCGTAGTCAGGCGTATCACTCGTGTCCTCAATCCCATACCGGAATCCATTACCCTAGTGTGACTGAAATCTCTCCTCGCGTCAGTCCATCATTCTCGCCCCTGTTACTCAAAGGATGACTGGGCTACCGGCAATTTTCAGTGCTATGGTTTGAGACATGCGGAATTCCTTCATGGCCGTCCTAATTGCGTTTGCCATGGTATTGGCAACGCCAAGCGCAACGATGGCCGAAACGCCTGCTACACCTGCAGCGATTCTGCCCGACGAAGTTGCCGTCGCCGCCGCTGCCGCCGACCCGAGCGGCACGCGCTGGGCAGACCGGACTCTCAAGAAGATGTCGCTCGAAGAAAAAGTGGGACAGTTGTTCATGGTCTGGGCCCGGATTGATTTCATGAACTTCAGTTCCGAAGAGTACCTTCGCCTGCGCGACGAAATGAAGCTCTATCACCTCGGCTCCTTCGGCATCACGTCGCCCATGGACGGCGGTCTTCTTCTCAAGGCCAGCCCACTGGACGCAGCCGCGCTGATCAACCAACTTCAGCGCGAGAGCGATCTTCCACTTCTCTTCGCCGCTGACTTCGAGCGTGGCCTTCCCATGCGATTTCACGGAGGCACCGTTTTTCCGCACGCAATGGCCTTCGGCGCAACCGGCAACACTGACTATGCCTATCAGTTCGGGCGTATTTCTGCCCAGGAGGCCCGCGCCATTGGCGTTCATTGGAACTTTTATCCCGATGCGGACGTCAACTCCAATCCCAACAATCCCATCATCAACACTCGTGCCTTCGGAGAAGACCCCGCCGAAGTCAGCGCCATGGTCACTGCTTTCATTCGCGGAGTTCACGACGGCCAGGGCATGGCCACCGCCAAGCACTTTCCCGGACACGGAGACACGGACACCGATTCGCATCTAGCCGTCTCCCGCGTCAACGCCACTCGTGAGCGTCTCAACCAGGTTGAGCTGCCGCCCTTTCTTGCAGCTATCGCCGCCGGAGTCGATTCCGTGATGGTCGGCCACCTCGTTGTTCCGGCCCTTGAACCCGACCCCAACCGCGTCGGCACCATCTCCTACAACATCACCACAAAGTTGCTGAAGCAGGAGCTTGGTTTCACCGGCATAGTAGCTACAGACGCCATGGACATGAACGGCGTTACCCGCATCTTTGGCGGCAACACGCCGCAGAGCGCGGGCCGCGCTTCCGTCGAAGCTCTCAAGGCCGGAGCCGACTACATCATCATCCCTGGTGATCTCGATGGCGCATACAAGGGCGTGCTCGCCGCAGTGCGAAGCAAAGAACTTACTGAAGATCGCATTGACGAATCCGTCCTGAAACTCCTGCGCGCCAAGGCCGCTCTGGGACTGCACAAGAATCGCCTCATCGATCTGAACGCCGTCAACGCCTCCGTCGGCCTGCCGGAGAGCGAGGACCTCGCGCAAGAGGTCGCCGATGAGGCGGTGACAGTCGTTCGAGAGAACGTCGAGAGCCGGCGAATCCTCCCACTCTCCAGAGCCTCTGTGCCCTCAGCGCAACTCGCATATCACGGAGCACCTCCGGCTTCCAATCGACTCCTCGTGCTCGTCTTCACCGATGATTCCCGCAGTGATAACGGACGCGCCCTCGTCCGCGAAGTCCGCATCCGTGTGCCTGACGCGCGCGTCATCTACGTCGATGACACATTTGCCGGAATCCTCGCGCCGCACGTTCTCGAAGCTGCTGTAAACGCCGAGCGCGTCATCGCTGCCGTCTACGTCACACCCTCAGCAGGACGCACCGCTGGCACAGACACCGGCTCTCCCTCCCTCGACCGTGCTCCCGCCAATGTGCTTGCCAATGTAATCAAAGCTGCCAATGACAAAACGGTCGTGGTCGCCCTTGGGAGCCCCTATATCCTCGCTCAGTACCCCACCATCCAGAACTACATCTGCACATTTTCGAACGTGCCTGTCTCTGAACTAAGCGCAGTGAAATTCCTCTTCGGAGAGATGCCAGCCCGGGGACACCTTCCCGTAACCATCCCCAACCTGGTTCGCCGCGCCCTCGTAACTCAGCGACCGCAACCGTGAGTTCTCAATGCAGACTAGATGGAGAACAGGTCAGTTATCGTAGTCTTCGTCGAGCGAACGAAGGAACGCAACCAGCGCAGCAATATCCTGTTCGTCCAGTGAAATTGCGCGGAGCTCAGGAGCTCCGTTGCGAAGCTTTCCAGCTCTTGCCAGTCCAGACATCTGCACGTAGAAGTGGAGCACATCCTCGGTGGTCGCCATGCGTCCAGTGTGCAGATACGGCCATGAGTTTCCTAAATCACGTAAGGTTGGAGTCCTGAACATCGCAATAGTTTTAGGCAGCTGCACGTTAGGATCGCAAACTCCCCCGGCGCACAGGATTTTTCTAAGCGGTTCTTGCACATTCGGGTAGTCCGGATTCGCGTAGACGTTCCAGAGACCAAGGTCCGTTGCCGAAGGATTGTTAGCGGATGGAGTCGAGCGGAATATTCCTGTCCCCTGGGGATGGCTCGCCGTGCATGGAAGATATCGAGCTAAGTCGAGGCTCCGTTCTGCATGGGAGGGTATGTGCAGCTGCGCAAATGTCCCAGCCCCGTGCACCGCGTCGTACTCCTCCTGAGCCGCGCCCGTATTGTGAAAATGCACGTCCGTAAAGTCCGGAGCAGGATGACAACGAACGCAGTTCCCCGTGTGCGAGAGCGAGTGATCACTCTTTGCTGAGGGTGCGCCCTGCCGTAGGAACAGCTTGAGTCCTGCAAGTTCCCGTTCGCCAAACTGCATGGTGTGAGGATGGAATCTCAGCACGCGCTCATCTGGCACCACGAACCGTGGGTTCTGCAGTTGCTCCAATCCCTGTAATAGGCGTTGTGAGTATGCCTCATCACTCTCACCGGAAGCGGGCATGGGCGGCAGATTGTTCTTCGCAAGAAACATGTCATAAGCCGAACCTGTGTGAGTTCCGTTCGAAGTATGTTCGAACTGCAGTGACTTCAAGAAAGCGCCAATCAACCGTGTGACTTCATAGACGATCTCCTGGTCCGTCGCTGTCTTCACATCAATTCGGAAATTACTGGATAGCCGGAACTGGGCCAACAGGTCTGGGTCGGTTCCCAGCATGAGCTTTGCGTACGAGCCACCGTATTGCTGCCCTAGGTTGTCGCTGCCATCGTCCTCCCTAATGACCTTTGCGATATGGTGGATCGCCTCATCGTGCTCAGTACTCAGCCAGCCAAACGTTCTCCCCACCAGCACACTTTCCACCAGTGCATCCACGGAGGCAAATTCTCCGTCGCCGTGTAGCAGGAGTTCACCACGGCGTGGAGTGAAATCATCCACCATATTTCGCGCGTTCCTAACTGTTAAGGTCCGGCCATCCTCGCGCTTTGGAACCATGCTGCGTTGCAGGAAGTCTGCATACGCGCGACCCGTTCCTCCTTGGAAGGATGAGTTTGCGTACTCATTGACGAAGTGGCACGTGCGGCAATTTATCGATTTTCCGGCGAAGCGGGACGGATAAGACATCTTCGCTTGCGGGTTCAAGACCTGTGAAACAACGGGGTCCCCCTCGGCCAGTGAGTGATTCACGTCCCCATTCGAGTGCACCGCAAAGTATCGGGAAAAACGGGTTTCAAAAAATAGACGGTCTCCGAGCAGCGTCTCTGGTGTGTCCTGAGGCCGGCTCTTCACAACCTTGCGAGCTCTGGGGCGCATTGCCTGCGCCGGTTGCGATTGTCCCAGGCACTGTGCTGAATATCCGACAAAGGCACTGAGGAGGCACGGAAAAATGAGGACTCGAACAACTCTATGGAAGTACACGGGCTCGTTGATCTCCTGGTTACCTCGGCGCACACTGAAGTCTTCTATGGACTTAGATGCAGAGCTGAGCAGCGATCAACCTTAACCTCTCACTTTCCTCACGCCTTCGCGAAGTCGATGTACCCGCGCTGCACGTCCGCGCTGATGAGCTTGACCCGTAACTTGTCGCCCACATCCACGCCCGCTTTCCCCACGGCGAGCAGCCCTTCCACCTGTGGTTTCAGCACGCGCACAAACGTTCCATGCTCGTTCACTCCAGTAACAATCGCGTCAAAGATCTGGCCAATCCGGCTGCTCATTGCCACCGCGGCAATCCGCTTCGTCATCTCCCGTTCTACCTTGCGAGCGTCGTTCTCCTTGGCCGTGCAGTTCGCCGCAATAGCAGCCAACTCATCGTCGGAGTAAGGAACCCCTTTCCCGCCAAGCATTGCCTTGATAATCCGTTGCGTCACCAGGTCAGCAAAACGCCGGTTCGGAGCTGTCGAATGCGTGTAGTCCTGCACCGCTAAACCAAAGTGCCCCGGCTCTGGATCGCCCGGACGCTCCAGCACATACTCCCCCGGTCCCATCAGCTTGATCACTGCCAGAGAAAGATCGGCAAAGTGATCCGGGTCTGCTGCCTTGCGTTTGAGGAGAAACTCATTCAGTGCTTTGGAGTCGGCTTCTACCGGCAGTGTCTCTCCCATCTGTCGCGCTAACTCCACAATACGATTCCATCGCTCTGGAACCTTCACTACCCTCCGAATCGACGAGACTTTTTCCAACATCCGGGCCACCACGCCATTGGCTGCGATCATGAAATCTTCAATCAACTCAGTTGCTTCGTTCTTCTGCTGCCGCGCAATGTCCACAACCGTTTCGTTCAGCATCACCGGACGCGTCTCAGTGGTCTCAATGTTCAACGCACCATGCCGGAAGCGCTCGGCCCGCAACGCGCCCGCAGCTTCATTCTGGAGCCTGAGCTGTGCCTGTAACTCGGCCGATGCAGCTACCTTTGGCGGAGCCGCGCTCTTACCTTCCAGCCACGCTCCCACGGCGTCATACGTGAGCTGTGCCTTATTGCGGGTCACAGCCCGGTACACGTCTCCGTGCTGTACGTCTCCATCTTTTGTGACCACGGCTTCAATCACAATACTTAGCTTGTCAGCTTGTTGAAGCAGGGAAGTGACACCCGTGGAAAGCTCCTCCGGCAGCATGGCAAAATTCCGCACGCCCGTGTAGACCGTGGCGGTTTCCTTGGCTGCGTGCTGGTCAATGGCGGAGTCCTTACCCACGAACTCGTCCACGTCCGCAATCGCGATCATCACCTTCACGTTGCCATTGGGCAGCTGCTCTGCTACCTCGATCTGGTCGAGATCCCGCGACGTGTCATTGTCGATGGAGGACCACAGCAAGCCTCGCAGGTCGCGAATTGCCCCACTCGCCGTGACCGCCGGAGGATGGGTCCGCAGTTGCGCAAGCTGAGCCTGTACTCCGGCTGGGAAGTCCGGCTCAAAGCCATGGTCCAGCATGGTCTGCCTGGCTGCGGCTTGTAGATCGAAATGGGAGCTGCTGGGCGGGTGAGAGTTGCTCGATGTATTCATGGTAGGCGCGAAAATCCTATCACGTGCATTGTTTCCAGAGAAGCATTCAGAGAAGTTCCAGAGACAAACCTCGACAACACTATGCATTCAATCAGAGTCACTGCCTTTGCCCTGTGCAATTCTGGCTTCGCCCTGCGGCTTCAACCATCAACTACGGAACTTATCCCAAATATCCTCAGGTTTTTTGCTGCATTGTAAATAGGTCCTTGTGCCTGATAGTGAGCAATGTCAGCCAGCCACCAGCAAGCGATCTATGAACGGTCGGGTGGACTTCCCTAACTGTTGAGGCATCATGAAAAAAAGATTGCTCGCAGCGTTATTCTGCACCTTTGCATTTGTGTCGCTCGGCCTAGCTCAGATCACTGTTAAAGTCTCCACACCAGGAGCCAATGCGACCGTTACTACTCCCTTTTCTCTAAGCGCCACCGCATCCAGCTCGCACCCCATCACCGGCTGGCAAGTTTACATGGACAATGCCGACGCCTACACCGGTCCCGCAAACTCCTCCATCAGCACCAGTCTGAATGCCGCCAAGGGAACTCACCAGCTCGTGATTCGTGCCTGGGACTCAACCGGCGCCTACGGGACACAGACCGTGCAGGTCACCGTTTCGGGTGCTGCTTCCCCTTCCAACACAACTCCACTCAGCGTGAGCGTTTCGGCTCCCGTCGCCTATGCCACCGGTACATCGCCTGTTCACCTGCATGCCATTGCATCCGGTTCGAACGCAGTTACCGGCTGGCAGGTCTATCTGGATAACAGCAGCGTCTACACCGGTCCCGCAGCCGCAACCATTGATACCAATATCAATGCATCTCAGGGGGCCCATCAGCTCGTGGTCCGCGCCTGGGACACCACCGGCGCCTACGCAAGCCAGACCCTCCAGACTACTGTCTCGGGATCAGCCACACCGCCTTCGTCCGCCCTTCCCACTCCTCCTTCCAGCGCCAAGGTTTACAGCAACATTGAGCAGAACACCAGCAACTGGTCTAATTGCCATGACGCTGGCTGCGCAGGCGGTACCGGAGCAGGAACTTACTGGCAGGCTTTCAATCAGGGGTCGCCCTCGCTGGACGGCAACAGCATGGAGCTCTTCCAGGATGGAGTCTGGAGCAACGCCCTCTGGTATCACAAGGTCGGAGCCGATGACGCGGCTACGAATTTCCTCTGGGACTTCTACGTGCAGCTTGACAGCGCCTCGGTCAACGCAGCCCAGGCCCTCGAATACGACGCATTCCAGTTCGTCGGTGGCTACAACTACATGATCGGCACCGAGTGCAACTACGCCGCAGGCGTCTGGGACACATGGAATGAAGCTGGCGGCAACTGGATTCATACCTCCGTCCCCTGCAAGAAGTTCACCGCAGGCGCCTGGCATCATATCCAGTGGTATATGACCACCAACCACAGCAACCACACCTACACCTACAAAACGCTGGTAGTCGACGGCGTGGTCTACAACCTCAATCAG
>Ga0182012_10000505_pt1 | contig 43290 bp, 29 predicted proteins | sample 612S2SmetaG_FD_120486 | JGI IMG/M metagenome (GOLD analysis project Ga0182012, IMG submission 120486) | Permafrost microbial communities from Stordalen Mire, Sweden - 612S2S metaG | ecosystem: Environmental > Terrestrial > Soil > Wetlands > Permafrost | place: Sweden: Stordalen | collected... | reverse complement strand
TAGTTCTGCACCCCAAAACAGTTACGCATCAACCAAAACCGACGGCTACAAATAAGAACGGTGCTCCGATAACCGGAACACCGTTCTTTAACTTCAGAAAAACTAAGTTTCGTAACAGCCTGCCGCAGGCGTGGCCTTTCCGTACAGTTCACTTACTTTACGGTTACCGGGATTACCGAACTGATGCCGCCAGTTCCCGTCACCGTGACCGTGTAGTTGCGCGGCCCCGTTGAGCCACCGCAAGACATCATGAAGCCGAGCGTCGAAATTGCCAGCGCCGTCAGCAGGACTGCTGCCACGCGCTTCCGCCGCCGCGCCAGCGGAACGCCCGCCAGCACAACGCCAAAGGCAATCATTCCGCCCGTCCAGGGCATTCTCGGAGCGTGATTCGCTGCCGAGCCCGATGCCGTGATCGTCAAGTTGATTGTGCTGGATCCGCCCGCCCCCAGCGTTGCCGTACCACTCGCCGGAGTCACCGTGATCTGTCCCGAGCTGCTAACCGCCGTCCACGATGTCGTATCCGCGTACGTCGTCGAAGCCAGTGTTACCACTACTGGCGCCGAGCCGCTCTTAGCCAGTGAAACCGAGCTTGGGGCTGCTGTGATGGTGTACGCCGGAGCCGTAACCGTCTCCGTCGCCGTTCCCGTGGATGCCGTGTACAGTATTCCCGCTGCCGGCGTGTAAGTTGCCGTCACCGTGTCGTTGCCCGTCGTAAAGCCATGGGCTGTCGTCGGAGTAATACCGGTCACCGACGCCGTGCCATTGCTCAACGTACCCGTGCCCACCGTTACCGTGCCTACCTGGAATGCCACTGTTCCCGTCGGCGTTGCTCCGCCGCCAGCCACCGTAGCCGTATAGGTCAAGGTTGTCGTGGAACTTCCCAGCGCAACCGTGGTTGGAGTTGTCAACGTCGTGGTCGTCGCCGCGGAAATCACAGCCAGGCTCGCCGTCCCCGAGGTACCCGAGAACGCCACGTCGCCGCTGTAGGTCGCGGTGATGGTGTCCGTGCCCGTGGTAAAGCCGTTCGCTGCAGTCGTGGGCAACGTCGTGGTGTATACACCGTTGGTTAGCGTTCCTGTCGCAGTAATCGAGTGGCTGCCAACGGTTACGCTAACGGTTCCCGGAGGTACCGGGCCGCCTTCAGTAACCGTCGCCGTGATGGTTACGCTCGCACCCTGCATGACCGAGTTCGGCGATACCGTTACCGTCGTCGTGGCCGGAGGTAGAGGTGTTACTGTCAGCGTGGTTGCCGATGACGTGGAGGCCTTGAAGTTCGTGTCGCCGCCATAGCTGGCCGTGATCGAATCCGTACCTACCGAGAAGCCATTGGTCGTTGACACCGCGACGCCAGTAGCCGTCCCCGTGCCGTTCACCAGTGTTGCCGTCCCCGCGGTCTTCGAACCCACCAGGAACGTGACCGTCCCCGTTGGTGTTCCAGTACCGGTTGAAAGCACAACCGCTGAAAGCGTAACCGTCCCGTTCAGCTGTTCCGCCGTCGGAGAAACGCTCGCCGTCGTGGTCGTCGCAACCGGAGCCACCGTCACCGTCACAAGCTTGGACGTTGACGTAGGATAGGTCGCGCTGCCCACAAACGTTGCACCAATCGAATCCGTGCCGTTGCCCAACTGCACGCCGGTCACTGTGATCGAGCAGCTTGCCCCACTCAACGTGCAGGAGCCAAGTGCAGTGGCACCCTCCGTGAAGTTGATCGAACCGCTCGGAATCGGGGTGTAGGTAGAGTTCGCAGGCGCACCGCCCGCAACCGTTGCCGTCAAGGTGGTGGACTGCGAAGGCGCAATCGCCGTGGGTGACGCCACAAGCGCCGTGGTGCTGGTGAACGCCGTATTCCACTTTCCAATCAGGTTGGCAACGTTCAGCGTGCCAATGCCGGTAGCCAGGTCATATCCTGCTGTCGCCGGATAAGCCACCGTCAGCGAACTGGCGTTGGTCGTTGACAACATTCCATACGCCTTACCGCTATTGACATAGCAGTTTAGTGATCCCGCCGCGCACGGCACGTCATTGTTGCCCGTAGTCACGTCGTTGAAGATGCAGGAACTGGCTGGCACTCCGGTCGTTACGCCTGTGTTTCCAGTTTGACCGTTGGAGTAGCAAGCCGTCTTTGTGGCCGAAGCCGTGAACTGCGCCTTGCCCAATGCATACAGCGTCGGGTTCAGTAGTCCTTGCCTTCCGCCTGTGCTAACCAGCAATCCGCTGACACCTGCCAGCGCCGGTGCCACAAACGATGTTCCTCCGGCGGCGCCGAACGTGGAGGGAGTCGCCACTCCGCCAACCGTGCACGGGACATTGCTCGCATACGGATCGGTCGTGGCCGCATAGGAATCGCAGAAGATCAGCCAATGTCCCCACCAGCCGTTGCTGGCGAACATTGAAATATCAGGCTGCGCGCGTTCCTGTGGGCCTGAGGTGGGATATCCCGTGATGCCGGACTGATACGCTGGCACTTTGTTCGAAGGGCTTGCGGTGGTTCCGAAGTTAACGGCGCTGTAGCCACCCGAGCCGGCGATTACGTATCCGTCAATAGGGGCACTACTCGGTCCAAGAGCGCAGAAACCGGCGCCCGTATCACCTTCAAATGCCGTCAGGATGCTGCCGGCACAACTGTCATTCCACACTGTTTCCGGAACGTATTTCAGTGCGTCGTTGTAATAGGGACCGTTCGCACCCCAGTACGTGGTCTGCGCCGGGCCTGACTTTAGGGAGTCATAATAGTCGGAAAAGTCAGTTCCACCCGCCGAGGTCACATTCGCGGAAGTCGCGAAAACGCTGACATTGATGCCGGATGTAGCTGCATTCGGCGTGTTCTGATCTGCAACATCGGAGCCGGAGTCGCCCGAGGAGACAATGACGGACTGCCCCTGCGAAGCCGCCTGCTCATACAAAGGCTCCAGATAGGCGTAGTCCCCAGCCGCGTAACTGGATAATTCGGTTTCGCCATAGCTCATGCTCATGGTGTCTGCCAGGTTGTAGTCAACCAACGCGGCCAGCGAAGTGAAGATGCCGTTATCAACCGTATCGTCGCAGGACATGAAGATTAAGGTGGCCGACGGAGCGAGCGCATTCGCCCACTCGGCATCCAGCGCAGCCTCACCCTCTTCACCAATGTTGAAAGGGTCAATTCCAGGGTCCGAGCAGGTGGTTGCTGAGTTGGTGCCGTAGCCGTGGTAAACAAGCATATTCAAAGTGCCAGGCACTCCGAAAATGGTGCGGAAGGTGGCCACGTCGCCGCCTGTCGCCAGACTTGTGCTTGGGTCCACCGTGCCGTATTCAATGTCGCTCTCTTCAATCACGGCAATCGTCGCGTTCGCGCCCAGATTGCTGCCATTGAATACCGGGTTCACGTTGTAAATCGTGTAGTAGTCCTGTGGTGTAACAGCATAGTTGCCGCTACCGTCACTATAGGCAGGCTTCGCCGCAGCATCAGGACTTAGATCATGCCACTTGTGCGTCGCTGCATCGTAAGAAATCGAATGCGTCTTGGTATGGTGCATCTGCGGGGGAACCTTGCTCAACCCCTTGATGGTGCTCACAACCTGAGCCATCGCCGCGGGAATCCTGGGCTCCTGCACGTTTCCTATATGCTTTCCACCCTGGATATTGAAGTAATGCAGTTGCGTTCCAAACACCTCGCGGATTTGCCCGGCCGTTGCCGTGAAGCTGATGTACATGGCGTTGTTCATCACGCCATTCACCTTCAGGCCCTGTGCCTGCATCCAGGTGGTGATCTTCGCAATGTCATCCTGTGACGCGCCGAACTGTGCGCCATACTGCTTCGGCGTAAGCCACTTGTGATATTCCTGCGCCGTCGGCTGCTGCTGACGCGCGAGAAGGTTGTTCAGCGCCCCCTGCTGATCAGGGCCGCGTTGCAACACAAGATAAAGCTTCAGTTGCTTCCCGTCTTCCACCAGGCCTAAATCGTTTTGTGCGGTCAGGTCTGATCGCACGGTGCCATGCAGCGTGACCGTGCTTGCGCTGCTGATCTCCTGCGTGATCCGGCTTGTTGGTGCTACCGTCTGTGGAGCTGCCGTCTGCCCCGCCAGTGTTGCTGCCAACGCCAGCACCACTGCGCAAGCCGTAACCCACTTTTTCAGGTTCAACATCTCTGCAAGCATCATTGAATCGATCCTCTTGGGAATTTGAAAATCTGTACTGAATTGTTGAAGTTGGACAGAACGGAGCTCGCGACAAACCAGAGCTGTACCCGCTTACAATACCCTCCTTGTTGCTGAAAGCAAAGCAGGATTTACCTCAGAACCGTGGTAAGGAAGCGAAAAGTTTGTTCAGGAAGAAAATCTACGGTCGCATTGCAGCGTTTCGGAGTCAGTTTGGCCCTGCGCACAAGAAAACCGCACCAGGGTGCGGCCTTGAACTCCTCTGAAATATTTATCTCAATTTCACAGTCATGCCGGTCTATCCCAGCGCGGCTGCCTGCTTGCACTGGCAATACAGCCCGCACTCGCGATTCTCGCAGCGGCTCAAGTGCTCGCGCGTCTTGCCCAGCGCGCTCAGCTCCTCGCACATCATCCCCATCACCTGCATCCCCAGCTCCGGACGCTGCCGCAGTAGATCATTCAACTGCGTCACCGGCACAAAAACCGCGTCCAACGGCTCCAGTGCCTCAACGTCGAACTGGTAGTTTTTGGCGCACAGCGCGGAGGGCACGCCCAGCAGCGAACCCGGACCAGCCGTCAGCCGTAACAGTTCCCGCCCCGCTCCGCCCGGCAGCACTGCCCGGGCCCGGCCCTGCAAAATCAGAAATACGCCACTGGCCTCTTCGCCAAAGGCAAACAATCGGCAGCCGCCTTCCAATTGGCGCGTATCTCCCGCCTCCACCAGCGCCTTCTGCAGCTCCTCAGGTGCCTTCTGCGCCCACCCAGCGCCATCCCCAGACTCAATTCCGCACAATGGACTCAAAGGCCACCCCCGGCCTTCATTTCTACCAATCCTCTAAACATCATCATGTGATATAGGTCACGTAGTTCTGTGACGGCCCCGGGCAACCCGCCACGTCGCTGCCCCGTGCCCCACTCGTAACTTGTTCCCGCACCTTTCAGCGTCTACCCTGAATGGGCATGATTCGTTTCCTCCGCCTGCTCGCCAAGATTCTCGTCCTGGTCATCGTCGCTCTCGCCTCAGCGCTGATCAGCATGAGGTTCGCCATCCATGGCCGGGAGGTCGCCATCCCGGACTTCCGTGGCATGGCTCCCGCCGAGGCCGAGCGCTCTGCCTTCGAGCATGGTCTGGAACTCTCTCGCAGCGATCACTTCTACTCCGCCGTCATCCCCGCCGGACGCATCGTTTCGCAGCAGCCCGAGCCCGGCACCCACGTCCGTCGAGGCTGGCGCGTACAGGCCGCCGAAAGCCTCGGTCCGCAGCTCATTGACATCCCCGCCGTCATCGGCCTCAGCCCTCGCGCCGCCGAAATCAACATCCGCCGGCGTGGCCTTGAGATCGGCCTCGCCGCCGAACTTCCAACTGACACCTCCGCGCCCCAATCCATCATTGCCCAGACCCCCGCTCCCGGAGCCCAGGGTGTCGCCTCACCGCGCATCAGCCTCCTCTACGCCGCTCCGCCGCCAGACCCGGCCTACGCCATGCCTGACCTCACCGGCATGACCCTCCCCGAAGCGACCGCTCTTGTAACCGCCTCCGGTCTGAAGACTTTTTCAGTCACCACCGCCCCAACCCCGACCATCGCCCCTACTTCTGTTTTCGTCCCAGCCGCCACTCCAACCGTGATCTTTCAAACTCCCCCCGCCGGAAGCCGCGTCACCCCCGGCACCCTGGTCTCCTTCCAGGTCGCCCGCTCCTGACCGCAAATTGTCCTGTTGATTTTGATCTTGTTTTGAAGTGTCATCTTGAGCGTAGCGAAAGACCCCGAACCGCCGCTCCGACGTCGCGCGATTCCAAGGTCACCCAGCTTAACGATCTACCAAAAGAAAAACTCCCCGAAGGGAGTCCGCTAAACTTTCCAAACCATTGCCCAATCAGTCAATCGTTAACCACCCCTCCGAACGATTGACCAACCAGTAACATCGCCTCAAAGAACGATTACCTGTCCAGTTACTCGTTTTCCTTCCTGATTACAGCGGCAAAAAAGCCGTCGCAAGGATGAATTCCGGGCAGCGTGCGCAAAAACCTTCCTCGCGTCAGCGGCTCCGCTCCGGACCACGCCAACTCACCGCGCGCCTTCATCTCCTCCAGCACCTCTCCACAGTCCACAATGGAAAGCCCTTCCGACCCGCATAGAACCTGCTCCACAACGTCTTCGCCCTCTTCCCGCTCCAGCGAGCAGGTCGAGTACACCAGCCATCCACCCGGAGCCAACGCGTTCACCGCCGCCTGCAAGATTGACACTTGTAAATCTTGCAGTCCCTTCAAATCCTCCGCTTTCAGCCGCCATTTGATCTCAGGATTCGCCGCCAGCGTTCCCGTTCCGCTGCAAGGTACATCGGCCAACACGCTGTCGAACTTCTCAGCGAACGTCAAGACCGTGACATTTGCCGTAATCACTTTCACGTTCACCGCTCCAACCCGCTCTTTCAGGGCCTTTGCGCGATGTTCGTGCAACTCCACAGCAGTAATCTGTGCCTGCGGATTCCGCGCCGCAATCGCCGCCGTCTTTCCGCCCGGTGCCGCGCAGCAATCCAGAATCCGCGCACCTTTTCCAACCAGTTGCGCCACCAGCTGTGACGCTTCGTCCTGCACTGCTACATGATGATCGCGGAACGCAAGGCAGTGCGCCAGGTCTCCCGAGACCAATCGCCGCGAACCCGTCAGCAGTGCTCCCGGAGCAGTGTTTATGCCTGCCTGCGTGAGTTCTTCTTCCGCGTCAGCCGTGCACAAACGCAGCGCCGCTTGCGCCGCGTGTTGATCTGCGCCGCACACCGCGCGCGCCGCACTATATCCATACATGTCGATCCATCGCGCAACCATCCACTCCGGATGTGCAAACTCCGCAGCCAACTCGCGCGCGCCCTCGCCGCTGCTCTCCACCGTCGCGGTCTTCGCGTTCGCCGCCAACTTGCGCAACACCGCGTTCGCGTACGGCACCGCAGAGCGCTTGCCGGATTGCTTCACCAACTCCACGCTCTCATGCACCGCAGCGTGCGCGGGGATGCGTTCCAGGCGGCTCAACTGGCATGCGCCCAACCGCAGCGCGACGCGCACTTCACCATCCAGTCGTGAAACTTTCTGCGAGGAGTACTTCGCAATCTGCGCGTCCAACTGAGACTGCCAGCGCAGCGTGCTCATCACCAACTCGTATGTCAGCGCGCGATCTTCACGTGAGAGCCGCTCCATTCGCGGCGCGTTGAGCAACTCGGAAGCATAAGATCCATCGCGTTCCACTCGAATTAAAATGTCGAAAGCAAACGCGCGAGCCGGTGAAACCTTCGCGCTCGTGGCCTGATCCGCGCGTGCGCCCGCAGCTTCAGCGCCCACGGAAGGTCGCGCAGTGTTATTCGTGTTACGTCTCAAATTAGCTTCCTAGTTTCTCTTGTGCTTTGGGCTGGTAACCGTTGATGAACTCGCGCGCCTTCATGCGCCGCTTGCCTTCCAGTTGCAACTCGTCAATCACAATCGCCGAGCCCGCGCCGCACCCTGCAATCAACTGTTCTCCCGCGATGCTCAACTCGCCGCCGGCAAGCGAAAATCTTTCTGCTGCGGGTGAAATCCCATGCAGCGTGAGTTGCTTGCCGCGAAACGTGGTGAACGCTCCAGGCCAGGGTTGAAAGCCGCGAAAGCGGTTGCAGATGCTCTGTGCGTCGCGTGTGAAATCGATGCGTCCATCTTCGCGCGTCAGAATCGGCGCGAGTGTGGCGAGCGTGTGATCTTGCGGTTTTGGTTGTGCGCTTCCCGCCGCAAGTGCCGCGAGCGTTTCGACCAGCAATTCCGCGCCCATGGCAGCCAGTCGCGGAGCCAGCGTGACACTCGTATCATCGGGCGCAATCGCCATCTCGCGCGCGAGCAGAATGTCGCCAGTGTCCAGGCCTTCGTCAATGCGCATCGTCGTATTGCCTGTCACGGTTTCTCCGCTTGCGATGGCCCACTGAATTGGCGCTGCTCCACGATACTTCGGCAGCAGCGAGGCGTGCAGATTAATATTGCCGTGCGTCGGCAGGTCGAGCATCCAGCGCGGAACAATGCGACCGTAGCCTACAATGACAATGCACTCCGGAGCCAGTGCTTCCAGTTGCGCGCGGAACTCCAGGTTGTTCTTGATCTTCTCCGGCTGCGCGATTGTCAGCCCCAACTCAAGTGCCTTCTGCTTCACCGGCGAGAGCGCCAGTTCCATCCCGCGCCCTTTCGGACGGTCCGGCTGCGTCACCACCAGTGCAACGTTGTGCCCGGCAGCGACGAGCGCCTCCAGCGGAGGCACGGCAAACATGGGAGTCCCGCAATAAACAATCTTCACACTTTGATTGTATCGGCTTGCACCCGCTCGCGTCAGGGCCAGTGCTTCATCTGTCGCAGGCGTGCCGCAATGAAGAAGCCGCGCGGTCGGCGCGGCTGCGAGTCAAATAGAAATTCTTCTGTGCTACCACTCACCCTGGCGAATCAATCTCTTGATCTTGCGCCGCATCATGTCGCGTTTCAGCGATGAGAGATGGTGGATGTAGAGCGTTCCGTTGAGATGATCGATCTCATGCTGGAAAGCTCTTGCCAGCAGGTCTTCGCCGGTCTTCTCATACCAGTTTCCGTTTACGTCCTGCGCACGAATAGTGACCGATTTTCCGCGTGTAAGATTCTCCCGGAAATCAGGAATCGAAAGGCAGCCTTCGCCGCCTGGCTGCTTGCCTTCCACCTTGATAATCTGCGGATTCGCCAGCACCAGCTTCGCCTCGGGATCTTCCTTGAAGGAAGTATCGATGACGGACAGGCGCAGCGAAATTCCGATCTGCGGTGCTGCCAGGCCCACGCCCTGAGCCTCATACATCGACTCGAACATATCGCTCACAAGTTTCTTCAACTTGTCGTCGAACTCAGTAACCGCTGCTGCGGGCGTCTCCAAAACCGGATCGCCATATTTCACAATTGGATAAATCATCAGTCATTCCGTTATCAGTAGTTACGAAGCTGTTCGCAATAACCTTCGTAGTTGCGGCGAAGCTCTACCAGAGAATCGCCGCCAAATTTTTCCAGTGCCGCAGCCGCCAGTGTCAACGCAACCATGGCTTCACCCACCACGCCCGCCGCAGGAACCGCGCAAACATCTGAGCGCTCGTAGGCAGCCTTCACCGGTTCACGACTGGCGAAGTCCACCGAAGCCAGCGGACGCCGTAGCGTCGAAATCGGCTTCAAGTGTCCACGCACAATAATCTCCGAACCGTTGGAGATTCCACCCTCAACGCCGCCTGCGTGATTGCCTGCGCGCGTGAAGTTTGTGAATTTCGAGCGCATGATTTCTGCGCTGGTTTGCGCATCCCCGCGCGCATAGCCAATCTCATCCTGTGCTGCCGAGCCATGCGAAGCCGCGCCCATCACGCCATCGCCAATCTCCACGGCCTTCACCGCCTGAATGGACATCACGGCCGCAGCGAGTTTTGCATCCAGCCGCTCGTCCCAGTTGGCATACGTCCCGAGCCCCGGCGGAACGTTGTAGGCGATCACTTCAAAGACGCCGCCCACCGTGTCGCCGTTGCGTAGCACCGCGTCCACCTCGGCCTTCATGCGCTGCTCGGACTCTTCATCGGCGCAGTTCAGCAGAACTTCATTCCGCGCGGCCAGAGCGCGAATCTCTTCAAACCCCACTGCTCGCGAAAGCCTTGCGCTGCCTACCTGAATCACATGGCTCAGCACTTCGATGTCCAGCGCTGCAAGCAACTGCTTGGCCACCGCCCCGGCGGCTACGCGGGCTGTTGTCTCCCGGGCGCTGGCACGTTCAAGAATGTAACGTGCCTCCGGCAGGTTGTACTTCAAGGCACCTGCCAGATCAGCATGTCCCGGTCGCGGAGACTTCACGGCCTTGTGCTTTTGCGGATCACCTTCGCCCACCGGCAGCGATTCATTCCAGTTCTGCCAGTCGCGATTTTCAATCAGCATGGCAATTGGCGAGCCGATGGTGTGACCGTGCCGCACTCCACTCAGGATGCGCGCATGGTCGTGCTCAATCTTCATTCGTCCGCCGCGGCCAAAGCCCTGCTGCCGCCGCCAGAGTTCACGGTCGATCGAGGCCTCGGTGACGGCGACGCCAGCCGGTAACCCGGAGATGTTGGCAACCAGCGCTTCGCCGTGCGACTCACCGGCAGTAAAAAATCGCAGCATTTGTCGATTGTAACGGAATTGCTGCGCTCAGCAGGAAAGTACTACGAAGAAAGTACCATAGACAATTTTACATTCAGTAACGATGATTAGCTCTAGCATCTTCCAGCAACCCGCAATTTACCTAGGGAAAACGGGCTAGAATGCTTTTCAACGGGATCGGCTGCTGATCGGGGAATGCGGCTCAAATGTTAACGAATTTCTAAATACAAAGCTGCACTGGATTTGTGCATCCAAGGAGCTGAAGGTGTCCACTGTGTTGCCCATTCAGGAATCGGCTCGAGAGTTGATCCTTGAGGCGACGACCGCCTTGCAACCGCACTTTGCGGAGATGACCGCAACGTGGCGGCAGCAAATGTTCGAGGAGTTCCAGTTTGACGGGCGCGCAATGGTTGCGCTGGAACGGTTGAATCTAGGTGTCGGCTTCACTCTCTTTAGCCACTCGGATTTCAGCCAGTTCACGGAGAATCTTTCGTACTACGGACAGCGCCTCGCGAAGTTGCGGGTTGACACTCGTCAGGTAGCGCGTTCGCTGGAGATCTATCAGCGTATTGCTTCACCTTATGTTTCAAAGAGCTTTGGGGAGCGCCGGTATCAGGTAATGGCAGCGCTGGAGACCCTGGTTTCGGCGAGCTTTGTTGCAATCTCCGGAGCCTACTTTGACGTGCAGCAGAGCGCCAGCGACGCCCTGTTGAAAGTGTTGGACGCGGAACTCTCCGCGAAGAATCTCACTGTGTTGCTGGAGAGAGTGCTGGTTGTGACTGAAGGCATTTTCGGAGCTCACGTGGGGGTTGTTCTGCTGGCAGACGCGGAGACCAATAAACTGCGTGTTCGCAGTGCCACCGGACTGCCTGCAGATTTTGGAGAGGACGTCGCCATCGGCTCGGGAGAGGGATTTACCGGACACATATTCGAGACCGGAGAACCGGATATGTTGCCGGAGCTGACGCAATCAAAAGGCCTGCTCAACATGCAGTTGCGCGGCAAAGCGCACGCGCTGTGGGGTGTGCCGCTGAAGATCAACGAGCATGTAATCGGGGTGCTGATTATCGGCTTTGAAAAACCGTACCAGTGGCTGCCAACGGAGTTGGAATTGTTTCGCGCCGTGGCTGACCGTTCAGCGTTGGCGATTGACCGCGCCCGCATGACCGACGCACTGCGCGAGCGCGAGATGCGCATTGTTGAACTGAGCGGCCATCTGCTGAAGGCGCAGGAAGAAGAGCGCAAGCGAATCAGTCGCGAGTTGCACGATGAAACCGGGCAAGCGCTGATGGTGATCCGGTTGTATCTGGGGATGCTGGACGGAGTGGTAAAGACGCGCATTGGCAAGGCAAAGATCGGCGAGCTGGTCGCTGTGGTGGACCGCACCATCGAGGGCATCCGGCGCATCATCGGACGACTCTCGCCACTGGTTCTCCAGGAACTGGGATTGGTCTCTGCCATCCGAAAAGAGGCAAAGGACCTGTCCCGAACTGCAGGTGTGAAGGCACGCGTGGCCATTGGCGATGACGTTGGCAGACTGGATCCCGTGATTGAGACCGCAATCTACCGCGTCGTGCAGGAGAGTTTGCACAACGTTGCCAAGCACGCGCAGGCGCAGAACGTGAATATCCAGATGGAGCGCGATGGCGAAGTTTTGAAACTGACGATTGAGGATGATGGAACGGGAATTCACATTGTCAGCAACCCGTTACGGCCATCCTTCGGAATGGCTGGAATGCAGGAGCGCATTGCCACGCTTGGTGGCCACATGAAGGTGTCCTCCCGCAAAGGCGAAGGTACAAAGATTTCGGTGACCGTGCCGGTGCCTGCGCGCAAACTTGAGGCGGAGTTGGCCGGTCCGCTGGTGGACCACGCTTTGATTGGTACAGGAAGTTAAGCACTACAAAGATTTTTAACGCTTCTTATTACGAGAGCGAATCCGCGGATTCAGGAGTGAACGCAATGCCGAAGATTAAGTGTCTTTTGGTGGATGATCATACTTTGTTCCGGCAGGGCGTTCGCCGCCTGCTTGAGAGCGAGAGCGACTGCGAAGTTGTGGGCGAGTCTCCGGATGCGGGCGACGCCGTCGAGAAGGCCCGCGAATTGCGGCCTGACATCGTGCTCATGGACATTGGTATGCCGGGGCTATCTTCCTTCGAGGCGGCGCGGCACATCCGCAAAGGACGTCCCGAAACGAAAGTTCTCTTCCTCACCATGTATGAAGATGAGGATTATCTAGTGCAGTGCCTGGAAGTTGGCGCCTCCGGTTATGTGCTGAAAGATACTCCGGCGCAGCAACTCGTGACCGCCGTACGCGACGTGTACAAAGGCGGCAAATACCTCAGTTCGCAAGTACTCGGCAAGCTGGTGGAGGATTTTCGTGCACGTGTGCGCGATTCCAAAATGCGTCCGCGCATTTCCACTTTGACGCCCCGTGAGCGCGAGATACTGAAGCTACTCGCGGAAGGGAATTCGGTCAAAGAGATTGCTGTTCTGCTTGGCCTTAGCGTAAAGACCGTCGAAGCTCACAAGTTCAATCTGATGCGCAAGTTGGACATTCACAATAAAGCACAACTCGTGACCTACGCTATTCAGAAGAAGATCATCAAGATCCCCGTCAATCAGTAGCCGTCAGGTGTTAGTATGCGCAGGGTTCTGTTTGTCGATGATGAGCCGAATATCAGACTGACGTTGCCTGCCATTCTGCGCATGCACGGCTTCGATGTTACGCCCGCAGCCACCGTACAGGAGGCGTTGCAGGCCATGCAGTCCGAGGAATTCGACGTACTGCTTACCGATCTCAACATCGGACAACCTGGAGACGGCTTCACCGTGGTGAGCGCCATGCGTCGCACTCAGCCGAATGCCGTGACTATCATCCTTACCGGCTATCCCGCCTTTGAAACCGCGCTCGAAGCGATCCGCAGCCAGGTGGACGACTATATCGTGAAGCCGGCGAATGTAGAGACTCTGGTTGGCCTCATCGAGCGCAGACTGCTGAGAGAAATCAGTACGACTCGCATCAATCCGAAACACCTCGCGCAGGTGCTGCAGGAGAACGTGGAATCAATCGAAGACCGCTGGCTCGAAGAGATGAGGGATTTCCCGGAGTTCGTGCGCCTCGGCCTACTAGGTCGCGAACCATGTGCCTACCTCGATGGGCAGGTGCGATTGATTGCGTCGAAGCTCGATGGTGTGGATAGGGACGAGGATGAAGCTCGCCTGGCTCGCGACTATGGTGAACAACGTTCCCGCCAGCGCGCCTCGTTGGAGCTTGTGCTGGAGGAAGCGCGCGCTGCGCGCCAGTCAGTGCTTGGTGTGATCCAGGAAAACCTGCTGGCCGTAAACATGAGCCATCTGATTCACGAAATCATCGACATATGCGAATGGATGGACCGGATGGAAACGCTTGCCATCGAGTCCTACACGCAAGGTTGGAAAACCCTGCAAGCCGGTTAGCGGAGTTGTTCCTTTATTCCGCGTCTGCCGCCAACGCCCTGGGCTCCGTTGAAACGGGCTCCAAAGACTTCAAGAATTTCTGCGTATTCAGCAGCGGTCGTGCCAGCGCCGAATTGTAGCCCGTCCACGGCGTCTCCAGTTCTGCATCGCGCTCGAACTGCGCCCGCATCGCTTCCATCTTGGAATCCATGTCGTCGAGGTAGTGCAGCATCAACGCCTCTGGGAACATGGGCAGCTTGGGCGATCCGAACTCATACTGGCCATGATGGCTGATGATGAGGTGCTCAACCAATATCTTGAGCTGCGGCGGGAAGCCCGGAATCTGCGCTAGTTTTGCGTGCAGCATCTCAAGGTCAATGATGAGGTGACCCAGCAACTGGCCCTCGGTGGTGTATCCGAAGGAGCGCGCATAGCTGAGTTCATGTATCTTGCCAATGTCATGCAGGAACGCGCCGGTGAGCAGCAGGTCGCGATTGATGAACGCGTAATTGCGCGCCATCAGATCGCAGGCGCTGCACAAGGAAACCACGTGATCCAGCAGTCCGCCGATGAAAGCATGATGCATGGTCTTGGCCGCTGGCGCATTGCGATAGGCGAAGGCTATCTCCGGATCGGCCATGAACAGCTCCAACAATCGTCGCAGACTGGGCTCGGTCATGGAGGCGACAAACCCGCCCAGCGTCTGCCACAGCTTATCGATATCCTTCGATGTCTTGGGAAGGTAATCGGAGAAATCAATCTCTGCCTGTTCCGTCTTACGGATCTTGTGTATGGTAAATTGCCAGCGCTGATTGTATTTGTTGATCAGTCCCTTGACCTTGACGATGTCGTCCTGGTCGAAGGCCTCGGCGCACTCCTCCACGTTGTCCCACATCTTCGCCTGAATGGTTCCGGTGCGGTCCATCAGCGTGAGGTCAAGATACGGCTCGCCGCTCTTCTTTGACTTGACCTGTTTATTGCTGACCACAAAGCTGGTGGTGACTACCTTGTTTTCCTGCTGTGCCGCGTCTCGAATATAAAACTCTTTCATGAATGCGCCGTCCTAGCCCTGAGCGAGCTGGCAATTGACTTAATGGTATCGCGGATTGCGAAGAGCGTGTGGCAAGAACGTCGGCTAAGAGGAGTCGCGCGGCAAGCGAATGGTGACCGTAGCTCCGCGCCCCTCGCCTTCACTGGTGGCGTAGGCGCTGCCGCCGTGCCGCTGCGCAATGCCTCTGACGATGAACAGTCCCAGGCCTGTACCCTTGACGCCCTGGCGCAAACGCACGTTGACGCGATAAAAGCGCCGGAAAATTCGTTTGAGTTCGCCCTGCGGAATCCCCTGGCCTTTGTCGGTGACGCGCACCAGCAGTTCGTCGCCCTCGTCAACAATCTCAATCATCACGGCAATCTTATTGGGCGAATACTTCACCGCATTTTCCAGCAAATTGCTGACCGCCGAGCGCAACTCTTCGGGATCGCCCTGCACGATCGGTGCCGAAAGCGTGTAGTCCACCAACCGAACACACTCGTCGGAAAGATGATGGCGGGTTCGTGCCAGCGTGGCACACTCGCGCACGATCTCGCCCAGATCCACTCGTTGAAAATTCTTTCGGCTCTTCTGCCCCAGGTGCCCTGCACGCAGCACCTGCTCCACGGTATGCATGAGGCGGTCGGTGTCTTCCAGCATGGTGGAATAAAAGCGCTTGCGCTGCGCCTCGGTCAGTTCGCGTGATTGCAGGGTTTCCAGATAAAGGCGGATGGAGGCAATAGGCGTTTTCAACTCGTGCGTAACGGAGTTCATGAAGCTGTCATGCTGCTCGCTGCGGCGCATCTCGCGAACCAGGAAGATGGTGTTCAGAGTGACTCCGGCGATGATGAAGCCGAAGAAGATTATGCCGAACACAATCATGCCGACTTCGCGCCAGCGGATCACCCACGTGATATTCAGCGCTAGGGCAATAGCCACCGAGCACGCGCCGAGCACGATAAAGAATGCAATCGCCTTGTTGCGTGAAACTGCCATAAGTCAGATTGATAGTAGTGAGATAGCGGCGGGTAAGTAAAGCGGAAGCCGCGCTGCGCAAGGGGCTGCCCGCGCAACGCCGCATAAGCAGCGAGCCCTGACCGGAGGGTCAGGGCTGGGAGCGGTTTCGTTATAAGCAGGAGCTTAGTCGCCGGCTACGGACATTCCACGCTCCACCGGAGCGGCTTCCACTGCGATTGCAGGTGCAACGGGCTGTCCATGGCGAATCTCTTTCACGCGGCTATCAGCCCGGGGCAGTTTAATGTCATGCACCAAACCGACCACTCGCAGAGCGGAGATCACATACCAGTTGGTGTCTACCTCCCACCAGCGCAGGCCGTGCCGTGCCGAACTCGGATGAGCATGGTGATTGTTATGCCAGCCCTCGCCCCACGTGACCAGCGCAATCCAGAAATTGTTGGTGGAGTCATCGCCCGTATCCCAGCGCTTGGAGCCCCACAGATGCGTGGCGGAGTTCACCAGCCACGTGCCGTGCAGTCCCACTACCGTGCGCAGGAAGACAGCCCAGAGAGTGACGTTCCATCCGAAGAAGTAAAGAACCGTAACGCCAACGGCAACCTGCGTGATCCAGTGATACTTGCTGAGCCAGAGATAGAACTTGTCGCGGCGCAGATCGGGAACATACGGACCAAGCTCCTCGGTTGCGCGATGCAGCGCCTTCCCGGTCAGGATCCATCCCATGTGCGACCACCACTTGCCGTCCCGAGGAGAGTGCGGATCGCCTTCACGGTCCGTCAACTGGTGGTGAATGCGGTGAATCGCAACCCAGAAGATCGGTCCACCCTCCAGCGCCAGCGTGCCGCAGAGAGCAAAGAAATATTCCAGCCACTTAGGACATTTGAAGCCGCGATGCGTCAGCAGCCGATGATAGCCAACTCCAATGCCAAGCGAAGTCGAGACCCACCACAAGAAGAAGGCGAGCCCCAGTCCCTGCCATGAAAAATGGAAGAGGGCGACCACCGCCAAAACGTGATAGATGGCCATGACGATCGCCGTCAGCCAATTGATATTGAGATCCTGTGTTGAAGTCCGCACCCTGCACCATCCTCTCGCGGCTCGCGCTGCATCGCCCCGGTCGGGGAAGAGCGCGTGGCCACGCCACCGTTACCTGTAAGATAGCAACCGGACGGAGTTGGATTTGTAACACTTTTGTAAGTCCCGGGTTACGCGGAATCGACTTGGTTTGCCTCAATATGCGAAGCCACAGTTTGCAAAGAAGTGTTACGTTTCAAAACTAGCTCTTTGGAATGTCATCCACCACCGCGCGCCAGCGTCTATCTTGTAAGCAATGCGAACGAAAGGGAAGCCAGCATGAGAGTGCACACTGTAGCGGCAGTAGCGATTGTGGCCGCCGGACTGACCGGCTTAGCAGCAGCACAGGATGCGCCACCGGCGGGCGCACCGCAACAAGGCGGGCCGCGCATGGGCCGTGGCATGGGCATGGACTTCCACGGAATAGGCGGCCAGATCACAGCCATCGATGGTTCCATCATCACGCTCCAGACCTTCCGTGGTGAGACCGCTAAGGTGAAGGTCACGGAGTCCACGAAAATCAGAAAAGAAGGCGCCGACGCCAAACTCAGCGATTACAAGGTAGGCGACCGCATCATGGTCGCCGGTGAGCAGGACAAGGATGGCGTGTGGATCGCTCAGATGCTGGGACAGCGGAGCGGTCAGGGAGGCCCGCGTGGTGGAGGCATGGGCGGCCAACACCTGGCGCCTGAGGATAACGGAAAGACCTACATCTTCGGCGTGCTGACAAAGATGGATGGTACAAAGCTCACAGTGAAAAAGCCGGATGGAGCCGAGCAGGTGATTGAGGTGGATGACGACACTTCCTTCCATAACGAGCACCGAGAAAGCGTGACGCTGGCCGACGTGAAGGTTGGCGACATGGTACGCGGACCGGGTGCGGTGAAGGATGGAGTGTTTGTCTCCAAACAGTTGACCACCGGCGTCAATCATCCGAGACAGACACAGCCCGGCGCTTCTCATGCCACACCACAGGATGCAACACCACAGAGCCAGACCGCACCAGACTCCAGCAAGTAGGGCAGGCGAGCGATGAGGTTTTGCGGAACCGCGGCGGGAGCTGTTTTCGGGTTGTGCTGCATGTTGATGCCGGCGTGGGCGCAAACCGCCGCTCCGTCGCAGCCAGTCACGCAGTCCGCTCCCATTGCGGCTCCCGCGTCCTTTGCGATTCACGGCACAATTCGCTCGGGAGGCACCAAACTGCCCGGCGTCAGCATTACGGCCTCGCACTCACTGACAGGACGCAAGGTTATTACATCGACGAATGTCGACGGATCATTCCGCCTCGATTTGCCCAGCAAAGGACGCTGGGTCCTGCGCGCGGAGTTCTCCGCTTTCGCCGTGCAGACCGCCGAGGCTGTGCTCACTCCCACGCAACCGGAAGCCGTGCAGGACTTCGATTTGGTTCTGCTCTCGCGCGTACCCAAGGCCGCTCCTGCTGAGGGTGAAAGCGCAATCGCCACGGATGCAGGGCAGCAACGCGTGGCGCACTCTCCGGCTGGCGCACGCGGCGCACAGCGGCTCACGGTGAATGCCGATGACGCAGCGCTCGCGCAGTCATCGCTCAATGGCGATCAAGATGCCGGAGCCAACGCGGGCGGACTCGCTGCCAGTGCCGACGCCACCAACCAGTCTGTCTCTGTAAGTGGGCGCATGGGCAACGCCCAAGATCTCGGCGTACAGAACATGGACGACCTGCGCGACCGCATTGAAGAGATGCGCTCTCGCGGACAATGGAATGGTGGCGGCCCTGATTTCGGAGGTGGCCCCGGTGGCGGACCAGGCGGCTTCACCATGGGCGGGCCCGGTGGCGGCGGTGGCCCCGGCGGGGGTGGTGGGCGGATGCGCATGGGTTCGCTGACCCGCCCGCACGGACAGATTTACTACACCGGCAGCAACGCAGCGCTGGACGCAGCGCCCTATTCTCTAAGTGGACCAGCTGAGAAGCCGTCGTACGGCTCCAGCAAAATTGGTGCAAGCGTAGGCGGTGTGCTGAAAATTCCCCACATTTATGACGACGGCGGCAAGACCTTCGTATTTCTGAATTACTCCGGGATAAGAAGCTCGAACCCCTATGATGTCTTCTCGATTGTGCCCACCGAGGCCGAGCGCGCCGGTGACTTCAGCGCGGTGAATGGTGGCACCCTGCAGTTGTTCGATCCGGTCACACATACTCCGCTAGGCAACCATGTTGGCAGCATAACTCCGATCAGCTCGCAGGCAATCGCCCTGCTGAATTACATCCCATTACCGAACGCCGGTGGCTCGCTGAACAGCGGACAGAACTACCACTTCAGCTCCGCCGCAGCGTCTGATCAGGACATCTTTGCGCTTCGCCTGACGCACAATTTCGGAGCTCCTATCGCGCAGCGTGGCGCGGGCGGTGGTGGCGGCCGTGGCGGTGGTGGTGGGCGCCCGCGCAACAACCTCAGCTTCGGCCTCAACTATCAGCGCAACGAGTCAGACAATCTCGAACCTTTCCCCACCGTGGGAGGCCACACCCACACTAACGGTTTTAACGCCAACGTGGGATGGGCCGTGAGCAAGGGAAAGCTGAGCAACCAGCTCCGCTTCACCTGGAATCGCAGCCGCTCGCACACCAACAACTATTACGCGAATAACACGGACGTTGTTTCGCAAGCGGGCATCGGCGGCGTCTCGGATGATCCGCTGAACTGGGGCGTACCGGGCCTGAACTTTTCCGACTTCAGCAGTCTCGGCGACATCGCGCCTTCGGAGCGTGATTCGCAAACCTTCACTTTGAGCGAAAGCTTCGGCTGGGTGCACGGCAAGCATCATCTTCACTTCGGCACCGACTATCGCTGGATCGACAACAAAGCTTATGCCAGTTCGAATCCGCGCGGCACCTTCACCTTTACCGGCTCTTCCACCTCGAACTTCGTGAATGGCACAGCGGTACAAGGCACGGGCTATGACTTTGCAGACTTCCTGCTGGGCTACGCGCAATCCACCACGCTCGCCTATTCTGCTGTGCACGATCAGTTCTTCGCACACAGCTACGACTTCTTTGTGCAGGACGACTGGCGAGCGCGGGCCAACCTCACTCTGAATTTCGGTCTACGCTATGAGTTCATCTCGCCTTATCGCGAAGCGAACAATTACCTGGCAAGTCTCGATGCGGGTTTCAATGGAACGCAGTTTCTCGGAGCGAAAGCCGTGCTGCCGAACACCTCTGGACCGGACACTCCCGGCTACTATCAGGGCCATTACGGTAGCGGCCTGCTGAATCCCGACCGCAACAATTTTGCGCCGCGCATCGGCATCGCCTGGAAGCCCTTTGGCAACAAGACGGTCGTTCGAGCAGGCTACGGCATCAACTACAACCTTGGGCAGTACGCCTCCATCGTGCAGAATCTCGCCGCGCAGCCGCCCTTTGCCATTACGCAGACCAACGCCGCTCCAGCAACCGGTCCAAGTTCATTCACGCTTGCCAGCGGTTTTCCTGTCTCTGCGGCCCTCCGGAACAACTACGGCATCGATCCCAACTATCGCACTGCGTACGTGCAGCTTTGGAACCTCAACATCCAGCACGAACTCACTCCCACTCTGCTGCTCAACGTGGGCTACACCGGCAGCAAGGGAACTGCGCTGGACATGCTGCGCGCCCCCAATCGCGGGCCCGACGGCACGCTCATCTCCACCGTGGAGCCGTTCAACTGGGAAACCTCGCAGGGCTCATCGATTCTGCACGCAGGCTCCGTGCGGCTGCGCAAGCGCATGACTCGTGGTGTTTCCGCGGGTGGCACTTACACGTACTCGAAGTCAATTGACAACGCATCTTCAATCGGCGGCGGTACGCAGGTGGTCGCGCAAGACGACACCAACCTTCGCGCCGAGCGAGGGCTCTCCAGCTTTGATCAGCGCCACAAACTCAGCGGAGACTGGTTGATCGAACTGCCCTGGGGCGAAGGCCGCAAATGGCTGACCAAGCCGGGCCCAGAGCAGACCATCTTCGGCGACTGGCTTTTGCAGAGTAGCTTTACCGTCGCGTCCGGCACGCCCTACACGGCGCGCGTGCTCGGCAACTATTCCAATGTGAGCGGCGGCACCAACGGCACCTTGCGCGCCAACGCCACGGGGCAGTCAATCCAAGCTGGAAATCGTAGTGTTCGGCAATGGTTCAACAAAAACGCATTCTGTACAGGTGCCACAGGGGAATACTCCTGTGTGCCTTACGACCTGCCCACCACTGGATACGGCGACGCAGGCCGCAACACAATCATCGGTCCTGGCAGTTGGGTAATGAGCCTTGTCCTCTCAAAAAACATCCCTCTGAAGGACGCGATGAGCCTGGAGATGCGTGCTGAAGCCGACAACGTGCTGAATCACGCGAACTATTCCGGAATCGATTCGACTGTGAATTCGCCAACCTACGGACAGGTAACAAGTGTGGCGTCTATGCGCAAAATGGTGTTGAGCGTACATTACAGGTTCTAGAATGGTGAGCTTTCGAGATGAGAGAGTACGCTGACAAATTCTTTCGCCGCGCGCTGGCATTGCTTCTGTGCGCCTCCATGGTCTGCCCGCAGGCCGTGCTCGCGCAGCAGGCCCGCTCCGGCGACGGAGGGTTCACCTTCAAAGTGACAAGCGAACTCGTGCTGGTGAGCGTCACTGTTCGCGACAAGAAAGGCGAGTTGGTTCGCGGACTCAAACAGAGTGACTTTACCGTGCTTGAAGACGGCAAAGCGCAGCACATCCAGACGTTTGACGTGGAAGATGTAGCGAGCTTCGCACCCGCGCCCCAGACCGGTCCAGCGCAAGCCGAAATGGTTGCGCCAAAGACTGATCTGCTCACCGGCAAAACCGCTCCAGCGCGCGAAGCTCTACGTGACCGCCGCCTGATCGTCCTTTTTCTCGACCTGAGTTCCCTGCAAAGCGACGACAGCGATCGCGCAGTGGAGAGCGCAAAAAACTTTATCGCGAAACAGATGACTCCCGCCGACCTCGTAAGCATCGTGACCTTCGATACCGGGATCAAGGTGGCGCAGGATTTCAGCAGTGACAAGAAGTTGCTCACCGCAGCACTGGAGCGCGTGGGCGGCATCGAGGGCGGCGGCCAAGAGGCTGGCACCACGGGCACCAGTGAAGGTACGCCCGAAGACGCAGGCTCATTCGTCGCCGACGATACGGATTACAACATCTTCAACACTGACCTGCGCCTGCAGGCGCTCGCCACCATCGCCAAGAACCTCGCGGGCATCGACCAGAAAAAATCCATCCTGTACTTCAGCAGCGGAATGACGAAGACAGGCGTAGAGAATCAAGCGCAGCTACGCGCAGCGGTCAACGCAGCCGTGCGCTCCAATGTTTCAATCTACGCGGTGGATTCGCGTGGTCTGGAAGCGATGCCTCCGGGAGGAGGAGCCACGTCGGCGAGTCTGCGCGGCGTCTCCGCATACAGCGGTGCGGCTGTGCAGAACGACTTGGATTCCAACTTCGCCAGCCAGGAAACGCTGGTCACCATTGCGAACGATACCGGAGGCAAGGCATTCCTCGACACCAACGATTTCAGCAAGGCCTACAGCAAGGTGCAGGCAGATAGCGAAACATATTACGTGCTCGGCTATCGCAGTTCCAATCCAAGTCGCGACGGTCACTTCCGCCGCATTCAGGTCAAACTCAATCGCAATGATGTGAAGATGCAGTACCGCATGGGCTACTACGGTCCCCGTGATTTCCAGCACTTCACCAAGGAAGACCGCGAGCAACAATTGCAGGAAGAGTTAACGTCTGATCTGCCGAACACCGACCTTCCCGTCTATCTCGCGACCGGATACTTCCGCACCAGCGAGAACAAGTTCTACGTGCCGGTTTCGATTGTCGTGCCAGCCTCGGCCATAGCGGTGCAGCACGATAAAGACAAAGCCTCGCTCGATGTACTGGGCGTAGTACGCGATGTCGCGACGAAGTTTCCCGTCGGCAACATTCGAGACAACATTAAACTCACGGTCGAGCAGACCCAGAGCGTCACTGCCGCTGCCGTGCCAGCAGCAACCGGCGCCGCAGCGACCAGTAACGCTGCAACTCCGGTGGCGGGCGCAAAGCGCAAGAACGTTCAATACAACACGGGATTTCTACTCCCTCCCGGACGCTATCACTTGAAGTTTGTAGTGCGCGAGAATCAAAACGGCCAGGTGGGAACCTTCGAGAGCGACCTCCTGATTCCCGACTTCCGCAAAGAGAAGATGCGGATGAGTTCGCTCATACTCTCCAGCCAGAAGGAGCCAGCCGGAAAGAAGTCGCAATCGAATCCACTGATCAGCGACGGTCAGGAGATCATCCCCAACATCGCCCACGTTTTTACCTCAGGGCAGTCGATGACCTTGTACTACGAGGTCTATGATCCCGCGAAGCCTGCCGACAAGAAAGACGCCATCCATCTGCTCACCAGCATCGAGTTTTTCCGCGGCAAAGTGAAGGTCTATGAAACACCTCTGGTCGAGGCCGAACACCTGAATGCCCCAGGTCGCAAGGCTGCTGCGTTCCAATTCGAAATCCCGATGAAGGCATTGAATCCCGGATGGTACACCTGCCAGGTGAATGTCATTGACGATGCAGGAGCATCCTTTGCATTCCCGCGCACACAGGTTATGGTGAAGCCCTAACGTAAGCGCCTCGCCGGCTTGCTGTTATCCTGTGAGGCACTCAAGTTTGCGAGGCACTGATGACATTTCCGCGTGGTTTTCCTCTTCTTGCAGCACTGGTGCTCTATACAGCAAGTGCTTTGGCGCAACAGAATGGTGAAGTGAAAAGATTGAATTATCCTGCAGCTCCTACCAGCAATCAGGTGGATGACTACCACGGTACGAAAGTGGCCGATCCCTACCGCCCGCTCGAAGATCCCGATTCTGCACCGACACGAGCATGGATTGAGGCCGAAAACAAACTTACCTTCGGCTACCTGGAGCAGATCCCCGCGCGCGATAAAATTCGTGCCCGCATAAAGGAACTGCTCAGCTACGAGCGCTATGCCGTCCCGGAAAAGAAGGGCACGCGCTACTTCTACACGCACAACAGCGGATTGCAAAATCAGGGAGTGCTCTATTGGCTGTCCGCTCTGGATGCGGCGCCGAAGTTGTTGCTTGATCCGAACACGCTTTCTGCCGATGGCACCATCGCTGTCAACAGTTTCAGTGTCAGCGAGAATGGCGAACTGCTGGCCTACAGCTTGTCCACCTCCGGCTCGGACTGGGTGGAGTGGCACGTACGCGAGGTTGCCACCGGGAAAGACCTTCCGGACATCATCAAATGGTCGAAGTTTTCCGGGGCTTCCTTCACCAAAGACAGCAAAGGTTTCTTCTACAGCCGCTATGACGAACCAAAAGAAAAGTCGAAGCTGCGCGACTCCAACTACTATCAGAAACTTTATTACCACAAGCTCGACACCCCGCAATCAGCAGACGCGCTGATCTACAAGCGCGACGACCACAAGGAGTGGGGCTTCGGCGGGGGCGTAACCGACGATGGCCATTACCTGATCATCCAAATCAGCGAGGGTACCGATCCAAAGAACCGCGTCTATTTCAAGGACCTGACCAAGCCCGGCAGCGATGTTGTTCCACTGCTCGACGAGAAAGATGCGGTCTACAACTTCATCGATAACGATGGCCCTGTCTTCTGGTTTGTCACCAACTTGAATGCGCCGCTCAGTCGCATCATCGCCATCGACACGCGTCACCCCACACGCGAACACTGGAAGACCATCATTCCGGAATCCGGCGATGCGCTGCAGGGCGCGTCCATGCTGGACGACAAGTTCGTTGTCAGCTATCTGAAAGATGCTCACAGCGAAGTCAAGATTTTTGATGTCAACGGCAGGCATCTGCGCACCATGGAATCACCCGGTCTCGGAACCATGGAAGGCTTCGGTGGCAAGCGCTCCGACAAGGAAACCTTTTACGCCTACACCAGTTTCTCCACGCCCGTCACCGTGTATCACTATGATCTGGCGAGTGGACAAAGCACGGTGTTCCGCAAGCCCGCGGTCAAGTTCAATCCTGAAGACTATGAGACGAAGCAGGTCTTCTATCGCAGCAAAGATGGCACGCGCGTCCCCATGTTCATCACCGCGAAAAAAGGTCTGAAGCTGGACGGGGCAAACCCCACGCTGCTTTATGGCTACGGTGGTTTTGATGTCTCCATCACGCCAACCTTCAGCGTTGGCAACCTTGTGTGGATGGAGATGGGCGGCGTTTACGTCGTGGCGAATCTTCGCGGCGGCGGTGAGTACGGTGAGCCCTGGCACCTCGCGGGAACCAAACTGCAAAAACAAAATGTCTTCGATGATTTCATTGCAGCCGCCGAGTGGCTTATCGCCAACAAGTACACAGAAACCAGCAAGCTCGCCATCCGCGGAGGCAGTAATGGCGGCCTTCTCGTGGGTGCCTGCCTCACACAACGTCCCGATCTTTTCGGTGCCGCGCTGCCCAATGTCGGCGTGCTGGATATGCTGCGCTTCCACAAGTTCACCATCGGTTGGGCCTGGGCATCCGACTATGGAACCTCCGACGATGCCGAGGAGTTCAAGGCAATCTATAAGTACTCGCCCTTGCACAACTTGAAGCCGGGCACAAAGTACCCACCAACAATGATTGAGACCGCGGACCATGATGACCGCGTGGTTCCCGCGCATAGCTTTAAATTTGCGGCAGCCTTGCAGGCATCACAGGCAGGAGATGCCCCCGTGCTGATTCGCGTTGAGACCAAGGCGGGCCACGGCGCAGGCAAGCCCATATCCAAGACTATCGATGAAATTTCCGATGAGTGGAGCTTCCTGGTGAAGAGCTTGGGAATGAAGGAAGATCCTTGGTCTAAGTAACAGGCTCAGTAAGAGAGCGCGTTGCAAAATCAAAGGACAGGGCATCAGCCCTGTCCTTTGATTCTTATCCAGTCAACGCTAGTGGATCATCAGTCCCAGCGCAGTTGCCACAACGCCCGCCGCGCCAGCAATAATGCCAGCAATCCAGAAGTGACGTTTCTTCGTAAGCAGCGTAATGGAGCAGATGACCAGTCCCACCTCCAGCAGCGTTTCTCCAAGATCGTAGTGGTTGGCGCGATGTGTGAACATCTCTACTTCCGCCTCCAACTCTCTTGCCTTATTCTGAATCTCATCCTGCTCGCCTTTGGACTTCGCGATCGCCGCCTCATTTTTCTTTACCAGCGCGTCGGCAGCCGCTGCATCCTTCAGCGGCAAAACCTTCAGCAGTTCATCCAGTTGCTCCGTGGTGTGACGTCGGATATTTTTTGCCTGGTAATAGTTCCAGGTATCGGTGGCTCTGTCCTGCAGCAATACTTCTTCGGTGTGCGCGCGATGGCCCAGCAGCGCGGCAATCGCAACCAGCACAGCTAGTATCGCCATTGTCAGGCTCACAGGAGCCATGTTGGAGTGTTCGCGACCGCTCTCGGCCGCCTCTTGCAACTCTTCCATCTCGTGTTCTTCGCTCATCGGCTTTTCCCCTGTCAGTCTACTTTACGGTGAGAGTGGTTGCCCGCGCCAGTGGCAGCGATAGGTCCACGTTTCAAGATTTCTTCGCCTTGGGTTTCGCCTTGCCTTCCAGTTCGTGCTTGGCCCCCGCCAGTTCCCGCCGCTTCTCATCACTGACCTTCGGATACGCCAAATTCATCTCCTGCAGCGCATGGACCACCACCGAGGAAACCACCAGCCGCGTGAACCATTTGTTGTCTGCGGGAACCACGAACCATGGCGCGCGTTTGCTGGAAGTTTGCCGGATCATCTCCTCGTAAGCCTTCTGATACTCATCCCAGTAGCCGCGCTCGCGGATGTCCGCCGCGGAGAACTTCCAATTCTTCTCCGGCTCCTCCAGTCGCGAAAGGAAGCGTCGCCTTTGTTCCTCCTTGCTTACATTTAGAAAGAACTTGCGAACCGCGATGCCGTTGCGTGTGGCGTAGTCCTCAAAGGCTGCAATGTCCCCGTAGCGCTCTTTCCAAAGGTCTTTGCCTACGCAGGCTTCAGGCAGCCGCTCTGCCTCAAGCAGCTCCGGATGCACCTTCACTACCAGTACTTCTTCATAGTAGGACCTGTTGAAGATGCCGATTTTCCCACGCGGCGGTATGCGCTTGGACGTCCGCCAAAGATAGCCATGCGCCAGTTCCTCCTCGGATGGCGACTTGAAGGAGAATACCTCGCAGCCTTGCGGATTCACTCCGCTCATCACGTGTTTGATGGTGCCGTCCTTGCCTGCTGCGTCCATTGCCTGGAAGATCAGCAGCAGTGCCCATCGGTCCTGTGCATAGAGTTTGTCCTGCAAATCCGCCAGCAGTTCGGTCGAGCGTTGCAGCAACTGCTCCGACTCATCCTTGAACTCCTTTGGCAGTCCGGCGGTGTCGCCCGGATCAAAATCCCGCAACGCGAACTTCCTGCCGTGGTCGACCCGGTACTTCGCCGCCAATGACCGCAGCTTCTTCTCCTGCTTCATCGAGCTCTCCTTCACGCACGCTCAGCGGGCGCCAAGCATAGCTACAACCACATCGGAAGACTCTATCACTGCCGGGCGTTTGCAGAAATAAGGTTCTCCGGTTTCCTGTAGCATCAAACTGGACATGGCTGTCGCAGGCGAGAAAGAGCAGTTAGCGAGAAAGAAATGACCGACGAAAAGAAAACGCTTTTTCAGCGAATTCCACCCATCATGCCCGTACTTGTTTTGATCGCAGCCCTCTACGCCGCGTGGACGTTCTATTCACGCTGGAGCGCTGAGCGGGAGGTGCACAAAGCCGCCGAAATTCAAGCTATTGAGCGTGCCCGCAAAGATGTTGAATTGAACGGTGGCAACCGGCTTCAGATCCGTGCACTCTACGCCTCGCCTGCCGTGGCTCACCGCGGAGATTCCGTGCAGATTTGCTACAGCGTGGCTAACGCCAAGAACGTCTCCTTTGATCCCGCCATCCCCAATGTGTGGCCTTCCATGGACCGCTGCGTCGATGTCTCTCCCAAAAAGAGCACAACATACACACTCAACGCTGACGATGGCAACGGGCACTCGGATACTGCGCAGGTCTCCGTGCAGGTGAAGTAATCCGCGTTGTTGGCGGTTTCTACGACCGTCCCTGCGACCGCAAAATTTCTTCTACCCGCCGCAAGTCGTCCTCGGTATCCACGCCAACTGTGTCATACGGTGTCTCGGCGGCGTAGATGTGTACGCCATGGTCGAGGAAGCGAAGCTGTTCCAGACGCTCGCTGCGTTCCAGTTCGGACTCCGGCCATTCGCAGAACCTCTCCAGCGCAGATGGCGTGTAGGCATAGAAGCCCAGATGCTTGAAGTAGCGAACCTGTCCAGTGTGGTCGCGATCAAACGGAATCGTCGCGCGCGAGAAATACAGCGCACGTCCATCGAGTGCGGTCACGATTTTTACCGCGTTCGGATTCCCGACGTCCTCGCCCAGGCAGGGTGTGTAAACGGTCCCTACTTCCACGCCGGGCTTCATTACTGAGAGCAGCGCATCCAGATGCTCAGGGCGCGCCAGCGGCTCATCTCCTTGCACATTCACATACACGTCGGCCTTCACCGTTTGCGCCACTTCGTGTACGCGATCTGTGCCGCTGCGGCACTCGGCGGAGGTCATCTGCGCCTTCCATCCGTGCTCGCGGCAGAGCGCCATGATCTCATCGGAGTCGGTAGCCACGATCACGTCGCTAAGTCCGCGACAGGCAATGGCGGCTTCATACACACGCTGAATCATCGTCTTTCCAAGAATCTCGCGAAGCGGTTTGCGGGGCAGGCGGGTGGAGGCAATTCGGGAGGGAATAATCGCAACAGCGTTCATCAAATCAGTTTCAAGGCACGCGCGTCATCTTTGCAAGTGCAAAGCTGAATGGGCAGCGGGCCAGTGCAAGATAAGAGGCGCGAACGTCACGCCCGCGCCTCCTGTCTTGTATGTTGTTTTGCTTATCGTGGTTCATTGACTGGAGCAGGTTGGCGCGGGTCAGAGGTCGCCGGAGCCGCCATCGCTGGCACGCCACTCTGATCCACCGCTCCGCCTCGCGCGGTAATCGATTCGCCGCTAACCACCAGATCCACCCTGCGATTCATCTGCCTTCCCTGCGGAGTACTGTTGCTGGCCACAGGGTTTGATGGTCCAAATCCTTGCGCAGACACGTTGTTAATGCTCACACCCTGCGCTACCAGAAAGTCGCGCACGGTGGCCGCCCTACGCTCAGAGAGCTGCTGGTTGTGCTCCAGCCCTCCAGTGGAATCCGTGTAGCCCTCAATCTGCAGTTTCAAGTCAGGGTAGGCTTGGATGATTCCTGCAACCTTTGCCAGCCGCACCTTGGCTCCAGGCTTCAGCGTCGATTGGTTGAGGTCAAATAGCACGTCGCTCATGTTCACAATCAGTCCACGCGCGCTGTCCTTCGTTTGCAGCACCTGGTTCAATTGTGTGAGCAGGCGCTGCCGCATTGCCTCCTTCTCCTGCTCGGCTGCGCGCGCACGTTGTTCCGCCGTCTGCGCTGCGGCCTGTGCAGTTTGTGTCTGTGCCGCCAGTGCCGCCTGCTGGTGCTCCGCCGCTTGCCGCGCTGCTTCTGCCTGCTGCTGCGCCTGCAAAGCTTCGGCCTTGGCCTGCTCGGCGGCTGCTCGTTCCTGCTGAGCCTGCTGCGCGGCCATTTGTGCCTGTTGACTCTGCTCTGCGGCCTGCTGTGCACGGTTCTGCGCGAGCTCTGCCTCCTGCTGCGCCTGCCGCGTGCGATCCTCCTGCGCCTGCTTCTCCGCTGCTATTCGCTCATCCGCCTTGCGGCGAATCGTCAGGATACGCGCATCTTCGGCCGCCTGCGTTGCTCCCCGAGCCACCGTCCCAATTGCCGAAGACGACTGCTTGTGTTTCAAGTAGTCCTCGCTCTGGTCCAAGTCTGCCTGCGCCTTCGCCAGCGCGTCTGGAGCGTATTGCTGCGCGCCTGTAGCCTGGGCGATGGCCACTGCATTGCGCGCTTCCAGCAAAGTGAGCGGAACCTTTCTGCGCCCTTCGCCAAGCCTCGTTGCCGGCAACTGATCGCTCGCGAGATCCACCGTGTACTCGCCTTTTTCCGTAGCCTCATAGCGTGCGCTGATCGGCTGCTCCCACCCCTTGGTGTCTTGGCGAATCTCGTTTTCCAGCACGGTGATGTTGCTGGGCCGGGTGACTGCAAAGTACGGCTCGGCCGTCAGAATCAATCCAAAGGCCTGCAGGTTGGCCGTAACGTGAATCTTCACCTCGTGCTTGTCATTCGGGACCACCTCGCCAAGGTTCACCGGGCGCCCCTCAGGAGTCACTGCCCACAGCACATACGTCAGGTACTCCGGACCAAAATAATTCGCGTCACGAACATGCTTGAACTCTGCATCAATCTCGAGCCGTCCAGCTTTGCTGTTCACCTTGGCTTCGCCGCTGCCATCCGGCATCAGGCTGGTTCCGCGGAAATCAACCTTCGTTGATCCATCGCGATGGCGATAGTTCACCGCCTGCACCGTGCGAGCCACTACATTGATCCGGTAAACCGGAGTCTTCTCCATCGGCGTTACATCGCTCTGCTGCACTTCCTGTGCGGCCAGCAGCATTGTACAGAGCGAAAATCCAAGAACCAGTACAGACCTGCGCATACATCTCCTATCCACGTTTAACAGTATTTCAATCTTGTTCTACACAATGAAGATGTACCTTTGTGCGTTGCGCGTTGCCATAACGCGCAACGCTGAATCATCGTTCCATCAGAACTCACCGCGTGTAATCCTGCATCTGACTACGATGTGAGTTGAATCCAAAATTGTGTTGCTGTGGCGTGCATCGGGGGATCATGAGCACAGTACTAGCCCAGTCCAAGTTCTCCAACAATGCCAAAAAGGCGCTGGCGCCCGTTGTTTTGGTGATGGTGGCCTGCTCCGTCCTGCCGTTTGTATTCTGGCCGGAGCTTTTGCTGCGTGCCGGATCGGCAGAGTTCATGCCGCACCGCTTCTGCTATCTCAATAATTCATCGCTCATCTGGATCAACGTCGCCTCAGACGCTCTCATCGGACTCGCCTACATAGCCATCGCGGTGATCTTGGTCTACTTCGTAAGCCGCAATCGCGGCGAGATCCCATTCTCCTGGATATTTCTCGCCTTCGGTCTCTTCATTGTTTCCTGTGGGTTTACCCATGTCATGGAGGTGGTCACCATCTGGCGGCCTTTTTACTGGCTGGCTGCGGACGTCAAGATTGTCACCGCCGTTGCATCCGTCGTAACGGCCATCTCCCTGCCCTTTCTTGTGCCTCGTGTGACGGCCCGCGCGGTCTTCGTGCGTCAGCAGGATCAGGTTCGCCAGGAACTCGAGCAAATCAATCTTGGTATGAGGCGTCTGGAGGAAATGAGCGCCGAACTCGCCAGCCGTGTCTCAAATGAAATCGCATTCTGGGAGCGCGACCTGGTGAACTCGACCGTCCGATGGTGGGGAGACGTTGGGAGTGTCTTTGGTTTGCAACCAGAGGACATTCCGCTCTTAGGTAGCACCGGAATTTTTCAGTTCATCCACCCGGACGATCGTGAGCGCATTGAGACCGAACTTGCCAGGGCCGTACGCAACTCCACCGACTTTGACGCTGAGTTCCGCATTATCACTCCAGGAGGCAAAGTTCGCTGGATCATGGGTCGCGGCGCTCCCATCTACGACTCCGCAGGCAAAGCAGTCCGCATGGTCGGAGTCAACATGAACGTTACCACACGCAGGCTCGCGGATGAGGCGATGCAGCGCTCGGAAAAGCTCGCACTCACCGGACGCATGGCGGCCACCATCGCCCATGAAATCAACAATCCACTCTCCGCGGTTACCAACCTTAACTACCTCATTGCCCACGATGCCCAAGCCACGGACTCCATCTGCGAATTGGCAAAGCTCAGCATGCATGAGCTGGACCGCATCGCTCATATCGTGCGCAGCACCCTTGCCTTCCACCGCGGCAGCGGAGCCGCCACCAACCTCGAGTTAGGAGAACTCGTGGACTCCGCTCTCGATCTCTACGAATCGCAGCTCCGCGTCAAGCGCGTGGAGATTCGACGCGCCTATCAGTCGCCAGTCTTTGTCTCTGGCGTGCCAACCGATTTGCGCCAGGTATTCGCCAACCTGATCAGCAACGCGTCTGAGGTGCTCACCGCGGGCGGCAAAGTAAAAATTCGCATCCGCCGCCAAGGTACGTCTGCCTGTATCGAGGTGGTCGACTCAGGTCCCGGCATTGATCCCAAACACCGTGACCGCATCTTCGAGCCCTTCTTCACCACCAAGGGAGAGCGCGGCACGGGGCTGGGACTTTGGGTAACCTCCGGAATCGTGGAGAAGCACGGCGGCAGCATAAAGGTGTGTAGCCGCTTCGGAGGTCGTATCCACGGAACCCGATTCACCGTCCTCCTGCCCCTCGGCAACGAAACTGCTGTTTAGCCCTGTTTTTGCGCCCGCCATTCAACAATTGAGCCCCAGTCCGCATCTGATTATTGGTCCCGAAGCATCACCCCGGGGGCGGAGGATTCCTTTGGCAACTCTCATCTCCACTGCATTGCCGCTCAATCCACTAGCGTCAGCCTTGGAACGCTTTCAGCACGTGCGTTCCACCACGCTTCGCCTTGCCGAGCCTCTCTCGCCAGAGGACGCCATGGTTCAATCCATGCCGGATGCCAGCCCAGCCAAATGGCACCTCGCGCACACCACATGGTTCTTCGAAACTTTTCTTCTTACTCCGAACCTCCATGGCTATCGCACTTTCGATCCTGCTTACCGTCTTCTCTTCAACTCTTATTACAAATCGCTCGGCGGTCATCCCGTGCGCCAGCAGCGCGGAACCTTCTCACGTCCGTCAATGAGCAACGTCTTGGCTTATCGCGAGCACGTCGATGATGCCATGCAGCGACTTCTCTCCCAAGAGCTCTCGCCCGAGTTGCTGGACCTTATCGAGCTCGGCCTCCATCATGAGCAGCAGCATCAGGAGCTCATCCTCACCGATATCCTCCATGCTTTTTGGACTCAGCCTCTTCGCCCCGCTTACGTTCCGAAGGCCACATCTGATGAGCCCCTGTCGCCCGCGCCTTTGCGCTGGATTGCCCATTCCGGCGGAGTTGTGGAAATAGGCGCGCCCACTACGGGCTTTGCCTTTGACAATGAACGGCCGCGTCACTCCGTGTTGCTGCAGCCATTCCGCCTCGCGTCGCGACTCACCACCAACGCCGAGTATCTCGATTTCATCCGCGACAATGGCTACCACCGTCCCGAGCTCTGGCTCTCCGACGGTTGGGACACAGTCTGTCGCGAGGGCTGGGAAGCACCTTTCTACTGGACGAAGAGTGATGGGGGCACGAACACGAGCGGCAACGTGAGCGACTGGCACGAGTTCTCCTTGCACGGCCTCGTTCCGCTCAACCCCGCCTCTCCTGCCGCCCACGTCAGCTACTACGAAGCCGACGCCTTTGCTCGCTGGTCCGGCGCGCGTCTTCCGCTGGAAGGGGAGTGGGAGCACGCCGCTGCCAATCGCCCTATCGACGGCAATCTTCTTGATCGCTGGGCGCTCGCGCCTCTCCCGGCCCCGGCCGGCCCAGAGCATTCCGAGTCTCAGCTATTCGGCGATCTCTGGGAGTGGACCGCCAGCGCCTATCTCGGCTATCCCGGCTTCCGTCCCGTGGCAGGAGCCGTCGGCGAGTACAACGGAAAGTTCATGTGCAATCAGTTTGTTCTGCGTGGAGGGTCGTTCGCCACTTCCGCATCGCACATCCGTTCAAGCTATCGAAACTTCTTCCCGCCCCATGCACGCTGGCAGTTCATGGGCATCCGGTTGGCTTCGCATGAGCGTTAATTCCGCCGTTCTCCCTCTGGAGGACGATGCACGAGAGGTGCTGCGCGGCCTCAGTGCGCGTCCCAAAATGTTGCCGCCGCGTTTGTTTTATGACGCTGCTGGCTCGGCGCTCTTTGAGCAGATCACCGAATTGCCCGAGTACTATCTGACGGCAACCGAGCAGGCGATCTTTGAGCAGTACGCGCCTGCCATGGTTCGCGCCGCCGGATCCGCGTCCACCATTATCGAACTCGGTGCAGGCACCGCCCGCAAGACCATGCTTGTTCTCCGCGCCGCCCTGCAACAGCATCGCTCCATTACATTCATACCTGTCGATGTATCGCACTTTGCCCTGGAGATGGCGCAGCAGCGTGTCGCCTCCGAACTACCGCAAGTCAGCGTGCATCCGCTGGTAATGGATTACACTAGCAAGTTCTCCACGCTCTCCCGCCTGCCCGGCCGCAAGCTCGTTCTCTATATTGGCTCCAGCATAGGAAACTTCGAGCCCATGGCTGCCAGCTCTCTTCTCAGCCGTCTGCGCTCGTCCCTCGCTCCCGGAGACTCTCTCCTGCTCGGCACCGATATGCAGAAGCCCGTGGACATTCTGCTGCGCGCCTACGATGACAGTGCTGGAGTGACCGCGCACTTCAATCTCAATGTTCTAACCCGCATCAACCGCGAGTTTGACTCTGACTTCGACCTCGCCAGCTTTGCCCATTGCGTGCGCTGGAATCGTCGCGACTCCCGTATCGAGATGCACCTGAGCAGCCGCATCCGTCAACGTGTTTGCATCAACGACCTTGATCTCACCGTGGATTTTGCTCCCGGTGAAACCATCCATACCGAGAACAGCTACAAGTTCACTCCATCAATGATCAATTCGCTGGCTTCCAACGCCGGCCTCACAATAGAGCAAACCTGGTGCGACGAGCGCAACTGGTTCGCCGTAACTCTGCTCCGCGTTTAACGCGTGAGCACAAGAGAATTTGGTGATATCTGGTGAAAGCGGGTGCCCCATCCGTAACCGCGTTTTCTGCGGTTAGGATGGGGTAGTTGACCTTGATCTTGCTCTTGCAGTTGTTCTCGCTTCTGACTTTCGTGTCATGCTGAGCGCAGCGAAGCACCCCTATCAGACTCAAAACTTCTACTCCGGTTTTTCCGGATGCCGGAACTTCCACAGAATCTGCCGCATCATTCCGGTCAGTGCCACCGCGTCATTTCCCTGCAGATCTAATCGCCGCAGCATGCGCCGTGTCTTTTCCATCGCAGCTTCCTCGGCTACGGATTCCACGTACCCACTCTCACGCAACGCCTGAAACAGCACCTGCGTGAGCCGTTCCACTTCGGCGGCTCCGGCCATCGCTGGCGCATCGCGCATGGGAATCTGCGCGCCGCTGCGGACAAGCTCATACAAACACACTGCCACCGCCTGCCCCAGATTCATGGAGATATGCGCATCGCGGGTAGGAATCCGCATCAGCCAATGGCAGTGGCTGAGGTCTTCGTTCGACAATCCAAATTTCTCCGAGCCGAACAGCAACGCCGCCGGAGCCACTGCCAGCGCCCGCCGCATCTCATTCGCACCTTCTTCCAACACCTTCAGTGGATGCTGCAACTCACGCTCGCCCACCGCCGACGTACCCACCACCAGGCCGCAGTCTGCAACCGCCTCGGCCACGCTGCCGTACACCTCGGAATTCAACAGCACATCGGAAGCGCCCACCGCCGCTCGTGCTCCCAGGTAAGAAGGCTCCCACGGAGTAACCAACCGCAGTTTTTGAATGCCGAAGTTACTCATCGCTCGCGCCGCTGCGCCAATATTCAGCGGATTGCGCGAACGCACCAGCACCACGCGTACCTGGTCGAACCACGGGCTCACAATCAACGATGCAGGAGAGTTTTCCAGCGCAGCCTCACTCAAGAATGAAAGTAATAACGATTGTAGCCGCACATTTCGCGCCGTGCATTCCGCCCAAACGCAGCAAACCCCGTCCTCTTCGGGGACGGGGCCTGTGCTCACACGTCAACTTACTTCTTCACTGTCTCCGGTGCAGGATACTCGGGCAGCTTATCCTTGTTCGAGGTCTGGCGCTTTACTTCCAGATCGTCAAACAGAATGGACGGAGACACCACGCTGTGCGGGAAGGGCTGCACGTAATTCTCGACGTATTGATCGTCACCCGCGGCCACAATATTGCTGCGCATGGACCGTTGGTCAAGATCGCCAAACACTCCGCCGCGCACCAACTCCTCGTGCCCGTCTTTCACCCATACGCGATACAGCAACCGGGGCGCGCGAACTCCACCCATCGTCTCCACGTAGTAGCCATAGTCCAGCCCGCGATCCTTGCACAGCGCGATCAGCTTTTTCTTCAACTCCACAGGAGCAACAGCATCGCTCGATTTCACCACCAGGTTTCCCAGCCCCGGGGCTGGCCAGCTCAGCGGCATGCCTGCGCGACCATGCCCATTCGAAGCGGGGAAGTCGCGAATTGGCTGCCGTCCCAGCAGGTAATTCACCAGCATGCCTTTTTCAATCAGCGGAACGCGCTGCGCCCGCACTCCCTCGTCATCCACTTCGTAATGACCCAGCAGCGCCGTTCCGCCCGCTTCACTCAGTGCCGGATCGTCTGCAATGGAAATAAACTCAGGCAGCACCCGCGTCTTGTAGCTGCTCGCAAATTGTCCGCGCACCCGCGCATTCTGCCCCAGCTCCGGCTTGGTGCCCAGCAGGTTCTCGCCAATCAAGGACAGGAAGACAGTCGAAGCCGAATCCGCCGAAAGCAGCACCGGGCCGTGATAATCCTCATCCGCCAGCGGAGCTTCGCGCAGTTGCTTCAGCGAAGTCATCATCGCCTCTGCCCTGCCCACAAACTCCACGGCCTTGGGTAACTCGCCCAGCGATTTTGCGGTGAACCCCTCGGCGCGATCCAGTCGCATTCCGTCATCGGCCTGTGTGTTGCCGCCAATCGCCAGGTGGTACAGTTCTCCTCCGCTGCGCACCACCGTACCCTCGGAGTTCAGGTAGTAGCGGTTGATCGTCTTGAAGCTGAGCCCTGCGTTCACAAACTGCACCTTCGCATCACGCTTGTACACCACGGATGCATCGCGCAGCATCTTCAGCCAAGGTTCGTGATCCACCTTCAACTCAACTAGCGGACCCACCGACTGCACCGCTTCCGCCCGGGCAAAGTCATCTACCGGATGATCGATTGTGAGTTGTTTCAGTCGGGCCTGCTTGTCCGTCAGGGCCTCGACTGCCTGCTTGTACGCCTTGTCTGTTGCGCTCCACACTTGGAAGCGAAATGCCAGGTCGTCGCGGTCCAGCGGAACAACTTCTACCGTGCCTTCGCCCCGCGCGCTGGAGTTGTCCTGCTTGTAATCGCCCAGCCGCACCTGCACCAGGATAAAGCGGATGCGAGAGTGCGACTCGCTGCGCACTGCTCCCAGTGCGGCTTCGGCTTCCCAGTCATCGATATCCACCACGCGGTAGTCGATGAAGTATGGCCCCGGCATATTCTCAAACTTGAGTTGTGCCTTGGAGCGAGCCATCTCCGTCTGCAAGTCGCGCAGCACCGGATCGTCGCCCGCTGTGTTTACTTTGTCAGCCGCAAACGCTCCGCTCGTAACCATCATCATCGCCAGCAACAGCGCCAGAGTCTTCAGAATGCTTTTCATTATTGCTGTCCCCCTGCGTGTGCTGGTCCATCCTTTACCGCGTTTGATGGCTGTTTGGCGTCATTCTCAAATCCCGGAGGCGGCAAAATCGGCAGTCGCTCCTTGGAGTGCGCGCGCTTCTGCACTTCGATTTCAGAGAACAGAATCGCCGGTGCCGCAGCCGAAACCGCAACCCCTCCTGACTCCGCTCCGCACACCCCGTTGAATACCGCCATCGTATCGCCCGTCACAACAATTCGATTCATCGCTGCCAGCGGAGTGCCTACAATATCCACGCCGCGCACCAGTTCATCAGGACGCCCATCGGCGTACACTCGCCACACCATCACCGGAAGCACCTGGAAAGCCTGCGGTGCCGAGCGTTGCGTCAGCGTAAATCCGCCCTGGATATCTTCGAAGTACAGTCCGTACGGCTTGCCCTGTTTCTTTACTTCGTCCAGCAGCTTCTGCCGCATTTCGCTGTCTTTCACCATGTGTGTCGAGGTCACAATCAAATTGCCCTGCCGGCCCACCGGCATATAACCGGCCTGCGCGCGTCCGTGTCCGTTTGAGTGATCGAAGCCCGCAATCGGCATGCGCGATAAAAGGAAGTTGCGCAAAATCCCATCCTTGATGACCTCAACTTTTTGTGACGGCACGCCCTCGTCGTCAAACTCGTACCAGCCCGCCAGCCGCGTTCCGTTGATGCTGCGCATCGTCGGGTCGTCGGTCACCGAGAGGAACTCGGGCAGTACCGCCTGGTTCAGCTTCTTTGTAAAGGTCTGTCCTTCTTCGTCGCCGCGTTGCCGTTGTCCTTCCAGCCTGTGCCCCAGCACCTCGTGGAAGAACACTCCAGACGCGCGTCCCGAGAGCAGTGCCGGACCATCGTAAGGCTCCGCCACGGGAGCCACGCGTAGAGCCTTCAGGTCCTTCGCCATCTGCTCCACTCTTGCGTCAATCTCTGCTGCGCTCGGCAGCTTGCTCATGGAATCCGCCTGCATGGTCTCAACCCGCATCAGTTCCATTCCATCTTCGGCGCGCGTCTCCGCCTGGATCACAACTCGAACCGTTGTCTCCGGCGTAACAACCTTGCCGCCCTCGCTGGAGACATAGCGTTGCAACGACTTCTCGCCCGTCACCATCACACCCGAGGCATAAATATAAGGATACTTCCGGAACGCCTCCGAAAAGCGGCGTACAAAAGTCTCCATCTCCTTCTGTTCCGGAGCAGCCGCCACTTCTTTGTAATCCGTGTGCGTCTGAGCTGTCTCCTTGCTGAAGTCCGCCGAGAGATCGTCTTCCTTCGCTTTCACCTGCGACTTGGTCTGCACGTTGAGAAATGCCGTGGAGGCCTTGCGGTACTCGGTGAAGGTCATCCGCCACAGCGCGTGTGCAATACCCTGCGCATCGTCTTCCAGCGGAAGCGTATCCGTGTTGATCGCCGAAGGGCGATTCTCCGCGTGTGCATTGTCCAGTGCAGGACTACCGACCCGCATAATGACGTCGGCCATGCGCTTGCGTCCCGTTGTGCTGGTGATCAGGCTGCCATTCATGCCGAAGGCAAGTACCACTTCCTGGTCATACACCGTGTAGCTCATGAAGTAGGCAGCGGGAGTCAGTTTGCCCAACTCTCCCTGTGCGCGCTTCAGTTCCTTCTCCATGCTGTTAAGGACGACATCGTTCTTTGCCGGCACCGCCGCCAGGGCCTGTGGCAGGCTGCACAGAGTTGCACTCAGCCCCATAATCCAGCAGGCACGAATCAGTTTTCTCATACCTCAAAGTGTAAAGCAGAGCAGCACAAATGCACATGAAATCGCGCCTTACGGAATATCTTGGAAGGAAAAACAGGCGAAAGCCGTAGGTTTGCGCAGCTTTGCCCTGCAACAAAGAAGCCGCCCGAAGGCGGCTCCCATGCATCGCAGTAGTGCTTGTTACTTAGAATATGTTGCTTAGAACATGAAGCGAACCGCCAACTGCACCGTGCGCGGACCGCCGCCACCCAGGTACGGGTTGCCGGTGCCCACATCCGGAGTCGCCGTGGTCTGCACATATTGAGGACCATTCGCAACACCGTTTTGCTTGGCAGTCGGATCAAGTCCCGCCACCAGTCGGCCCTGAGTGCCCGAACCAACAAAGTGGCTGTTGGCAAACGCATCCAGCGAGAAGCTCGGCTGTAGCGGATTGCTGAAGTTCACATGGTTGAAGATGTTGAACATATCGCCGCGAAGTTGCATCGTCACCCTTTCGGTCAGGTGAGAGGTCTTCGTCAGTGAGAAGTCAAAGTTGGTAAAGGTCGTTGCGTTGAAAGCGTTGCGGCCTTCGCTGCCCGGATGTTGCGTTCCGGTTACGCAGCCGCCGCTTCCGTTATTCAGAGTTGTGTCCCACGTGCATGGAGCAGCAAACGCCGCAGCATTCAGCAGGTTGTAGCCGGAGTTCTGCGGATTGTACCCATGCTTCGCCTGCGGATTGCTGATGATGTCCGGACGTCCGAAGAACTCGCCCGAACCGTTGTAGTCACCTTCAAACAAGTAGCTGACCGTGTAAGGCTGTCCGGTTGCAATGTTGAACATGCCATCCATCGCCCAACCGTTCGTCAACCATTTCGCGGTCTGGTACTTCGGCAGATTGTAGGTCCAGTACCACTGCATATGCTGCCGCACATCAAAGTTCGAGCTGGCGCGCTCGCCATGCGGATTGAAGCTGTTGTCCGGTTGTGCTGCGTTCGGCACAAAATCCAGCCCGTCGCTCGCCGTGTCAATCGAGTGCGCCCAGGTGTAGTTCAGTGTGGAAGTGAACCCGTGCCAGTTCTGTAACTTCAGCGTGGCCTGCAGCGAGTTGTAGTTCGAAATCGCGCTGGTCTCGATCTGGTTCACGTAATAGTAGTTAGGGAAGCACTGCTGCCCGTAGGAAACGCTTGTGCCGTTGCCGCAGTTGTCCACGGTGCCCGCTACGTTGTTGAACTGGTTGAGATCGCGGAAGTGGTAGAGGTGCCGTCCCTGCGAGCCCACGTAGCCAATCTGCACAGCGATCTTCCTGGCCACCTGCGACTCAATGTTCAGGTTGTAGGAAACGTAGCGCGGCGTTGACAGCTTCTGTGAAACCGTAAACACACTGTTCGGGCTGTAGCTGCTGATCGGCCCGAATACCGGAGTGCCGCTTGCCAGGGTGACATAGTCGTTCAATGGGTTGCCATTCCCTGGGGTAGGCAGGGAAGAGAAACCAATGTTGTTGAACGCGGGACCAGCCTGCGCCGCGGAAGTATTCCACGGCTGGTTGCCCACAAAGAAGTCCTGCGATGCGCCATCGTAGTAAATGCCGACACCGCTACGAACCACCAGCTTGCCATTTCCCAGTAAATCGTCCACCACGCTCAAGCGCGGAGAGAAGTTCTTGAAGTCTTTCGGATACAGCGTTGCCGGACCGCCGCCCGTCCCCACCGGAATCAGCGCAGACGTCACCGGGTTGAAGTTGCTGAACTCGTGATTCTTTTCACCTATCACACCGAAGTAATCCCAACGCACGCCCGCATTCACGGTCACGTGGTTCGTCGCGCGCCATGAATCCTGGAAGTAAGCGCCGCTGTCGTTCTGGTAGCTGTAGCGCGTGCTGTATCCCACAGCCGAACTTCCGCCGCCAGTGACGTTGCCGGCAAGAAATTCCTGTAGCGCGGGAATCATTGTGGCGGGATTGTTAGGATCAGGCGAGCTTACAAAGCTCAGTTCGCCGCGGTGTCCGGAGTTGATGAAGCTATTGATGAACGTGCGCCGCCACTCATAGCCCGTCTTGAAGTTGTGCTTGCCCTTGGTGATGGAGACATTTCCAAAGAGTTGATAATTGGTATCAACGCGTCCGCGGGCATCGCTCGAGGTTGCTCCAAGCGGACTGTAGGCGCCGTTTCCGATCTTGATGGAAGGCATTCCGTAGTCGCGCGATGAAGTGGTCTCGCCCGGCGGCAGAGTGTCCAGGCCAATGCTCGTCGGGTTGAATTTAATGTCCTCAGGCAGGAACTGGTTGATAAAGCGGTTGTAGCCGCCGCGAAGTTCCACAATCACGTTGCTCTTGGGAACCGAGGTGTAGGACAGTGAGACGATGTTCACGTGCGAAGGCGTAGTAGTGTTGGTTCCCGGAGCGCCGCCGCCCGTATTCAGCATGCCCAGCGGAAAGCTCTGGATGCCGTGGCTGTAAAAATAACGTCCGGTCAGCAGGTCGCCCGCGCTGAGCAGGTGCAAGTGCTGATCCGCTTTGACGATTAGGTTGTCGCTATCGTTATGGAACGGCGTGGTGAATGTCTCGGATGCCGGGCCGGTGCCGGTCGCCGGAAGCGCTCCCCAAGGATTGCGCGCCAGTAGATTCTGGATGACCGGATTGATACCGGTCGCCGGAGTGTTCGCCACAATGTCAGCCTGCGTCGGCACGGAGCCCAACTGCGGCAGACCGCCGTCTTCGCGCTGTCCCTCATAAGCTAAAAACCAGAACGACTTGTCTTTCACAAACGCGCCGCCCAGCGATCCGCCAAACTGATGATTGTTGAATGAGTCCTTGGGCTGATCGGTGGTGTTGAAGTAGTTGCGCGCGCCCAACGCGGCGTTGCGGTAATACTCAGACGCCGTACCATGAATCTGGTTGGAGCCTGACTTGGTCACGATGTTGACTGTCGCGCCTGAGCTGCGTCCGAACTCCGCCTCCGGGCTGCCCGTCACAGGAATCTCCGCCAGCGCATCCATAGGAAGAATGGTCCCGGGGCATCCCCACACACCCGCCTGGTTAATGGTGGGCAGGTTGCGGTATCCGTCGTTCATGTCCGTGCCGTCCAGCAGGTAGTTGTTGGAGCGTCCGCGGTTGCCGTTCAGGCTGAAGAGTCCATAGGAGCCCGCCGATTCCGTCGAGCCCACCGGGTCGCTCGTCGTGCCCGGGACCAGTTCCAGCAGCTTAGTGAAATCACGTCCGTTTACGGGAAGCTCTGAAGCTTCTGCGGCGGCAATCGTTCCGCCCGTGTTGTTGGAGCTGGTTTCCACCAGCGGTACATCGGCACTTACCTCAACCTGCTCTTTCACCTGTCCGGTGGTGAGTTTGGCGTCGGCACGCGCCGGCGATCCCACGCTCACCGGAACCTGGGTCAGCGTAGTCGTTCGGAATCCCTCTTTTTCAAAGGACACGTTGTAGGTGCCCAGCGGAAGTTCGCTGGTCACATACTCGCCCTGTCCGTTGGTTGTCACGTTGCGCACCAAGCCTGTGCCAGGATTGAAGACTTTCACCTGTGCCCCAACCACGGCCGCGCCGGAGGCGTCCGTTACCGTCCCCTGAATACTGCCGCGAAATGTTTGTGCAAAGGCACTACAGGCAAATATGGAGGCTAATAGAACAAATAAAACAGCTACTGAGCGGCTTCTCATGGGCCTAGCTCCTTCTTATTTTTTGACTGTTAGTTCGCGGAAGACGGGAATGCAGAGATGGCCGATAATATCACGAGAGCTCCTCCCTTATCACAAGGAAGTAGCAGAGTTTTTAACGCAAAAAAAGGGAGGCCGTTTTGGCCTCCCCACTTCGTTATCTACTGACTTTCGGTAAACCATCCCAACCCATTTCAGGCTAGGGCAGTTTCACTTACTTGCCATGGTGTCCACCACCGCCACCGGAAGCGTGTCCGCCGGAAGCATGTGCTGCGCCACCGCCGGAACGGCCACCGCCGCCTCCGCTGCTGCGGGGAGCGCTTGCGCCTCCACGACTGGTGTTTGCGCGTGGAGCGCTTGCGCCGCTGCGGTTAAAGCTTCCACCCGCGGGACGATTCGCCATGCTGCCACCAGGACGGCTCACCGAACCACCCGGACGCATGTTATTGCTCGCGCCCCGGTTAAATGATCCGCCGTTCGGCCTGCCTGCTGCGCCACCCGCACGGTTGAAGCCACCAGCGCCGCCCGGTCTTGCACCCGGCCTTGCAAAGGAGCCGCGTGTTCCAGCGAAGCTACGGGGCGGTCCACCTGGACGGCCGTACCCATGATTGATCACCGTAGAGCTACGCGTGATGTAAGTGTTGTGGTTATAGAACACGCCACG
>Ga0182012_10000503_pt1 | contig 43395 bp, 36 predicted proteins | sample 612S2SmetaG_FD_120486 | JGI IMG/M metagenome (GOLD analysis project Ga0182012, IMG submission 120486) | Permafrost microbial communities from Stordalen Mire, Sweden - 612S2S metaG | ecosystem: Environmental > Terrestrial > Soil > Wetlands > Permafrost | place: Sweden: Stordalen | collected... | reverse complement strand
GCGCCATCGACAAATCCAGCATCTCAACCGGATAACCCGTCTTATCGGCAACCACATCCAGCATCTGCGCCACCAAATCCGCACCCGCCGCAGACACCACCGGAGCCGCAACCGCCACCGGCGCCGCCGCAACACCGTTATGGACCACAGAAGCAACCGCCGGAGCAACCGGCGCAGCCGGCACCGCCGCAACACTGTTGTGGACAGTCGGGGCCACTGGCGGTACTGGCCTTACCCGTGTTCCGTTGGGGCTGGCTGGGGGGGCGGCAGGCGGTGCAGCCACCGCTGCCCGGGGCACGAGACTTTGCAAGGACCTTTGTAGCTGGTCAATGCCTTCCTGCAAGGTTCCTACCGCAGCGATCATCTCCCTCAGCACGTCAGCACCGATATCAGGCGCGGCCGCCGACGGAGCAACTGATGGAGGCGCCGTCGCGGCCATTGGAACGGATGCCGAAGGAGCGGCCGCCGTGGCGGATGCGTCGCCACGAGCCCCATTGCCATTGCCACTGAGGGCAACCGGCGCGGGTACCGCGGCCGGCACCGGCGTGACAGTCCGGGGCACCGGAACCGGCGCCGGATGCGCGACGGCGGATGCCGCCGCGTTCACGTGCGCTACGGCTGGGGTTGATAGGGATGAAGCCAAATTGGACTCCGATTCGGTCCTGTGTCCGTTGGTAAGGTCACTGTGGTCTGTAGGTGTCGCGATACCGGTTGGCCGTTGTACAGGCTTTTCGCTGATTTGCGGCCTTCCGTAGTTAGACCCGTTGATCTTCAGGGTCAGCTTCGGCTGCTCCCGATTCCGCGGATCGTCTCCTGGGCGGTAGTCAGCCCAAAGACTCTCGAAATTCATCGGGACGCCGGCGGCCGCGAGTTGGGCTAGTCCAATCCAAATCGATCGAATGCCGTTTCTGCCCTTGGCATCCAGCGACACCGCGGAGTGCTCCTGGCCCGCGAGGCACTTGCTGACAAGATTTGTCAGCACGCTGCCGGGGCCGACCTCGACGAATGTGCGTGCACCGGCCTGCCACATCGCTTGGATCTGGTCGGCGAACCGCACGGGCTGAGCGATCTGGTTGGCAAGCGTGCTCCGTAGTTGTTGAGCATCGCCGGTGTAAGGCTGAGCTGTCGCGTTGGCGTACACCGGAACCTGTGGTGCGCCGAACGGGATCTCCGCGAGGAACGAGGCGAACGGAACCGTTGCCGCGCCAACGATCTCGGAATGAAAGGCGGTAGCGACGTCAAGGCGTCGTGCCTTTACGCCCACTGCGGTAAATCGCTGCACCGCGTCGTTGATGGCAGCGCCGTCGCCTGAAAGCACAACCTGGTCGGGCGCATTGTGGTTAGCGATCACCACCGAAAGCCCCCACTGCTCAATCAGCTTGCGGACCTCCTCGGCCGCTGCCGGCACCGCACACATCGCCCCGTCGCTGTTGCTCGCGGCGTCGGCCATCAGCGCACCGCGGGCGCGGGCGACCAGAAGGGCAACCTCTTCGCTGAAAACACCAGCGGCACAAAGTGCGCTGACCTCACCGAAGCTATGTCCACCGACGGCAATGGGCGCAATGCCAAGAGCACGAAGCACTGACAGCAAACTCAAGCTATGCGCGCCAATGCCTGGTTGTGCCCACTCGGTCTTTGTCAGTTCGGCCGTTTGCAGCGCGCGCTCGTCCTCGGTGAATGCCGTCTTTGGCCAGACAACCTGATGCAGGTCACGGTCGGCGTTCAGAAGGTCGGCACGGGCAAGTTCCCACGGCGACAATGCCGGCTCGTGGAGCTGCGGGATGTCAGCGCCCATACCGACGTACTGGCTACCCTGTCCCGGAAACAACAGTGCGACTGGCCCAGGCTGTTGTGCTGAATAGAAATAACCCTTTGGCGAGCTGAATGATGCCGCGGAAGCAGATGTTTGGAGTTTCCCTGCGACTTCGTCAAGCATTGCGCACAGGATAGAGATGTTGTCGGCGACGAGGGCCAGGCGGTGAGGCTGCGCAGCGTCATACCCGGACTGTGTGCTCCGCGCGATGTAGCTCAGCATGTCGGGACTGTCCACCAGTGATGCAGATAGCCGAGCGGCTTGATCGGAAAGTGCCGCCGCCGATTGTGCGCCAAGCACCACCAGCTCGGAATCCCAGGACCGGCACTTCCACGCGCGCTTTCCGGTACCCGTGTACTCCTCGACCGCGACGTGGAAGTTCGTGCCACCGAAACCGAACGAGCTGACAGACGCGCGCCTCGGCACGCCCTTGTCGGCCATCCACGGCTTGGTCTGCGTAGAAAGATAGAACGGCGACTTCTCGATCTCGAGGGTGGGATTGGGCTTATCGACTTTGATGGTTGGCGGCAAGGTCTTGTGGTGCAGTGCCATCACGGCCTTGAACAGGCCGGCGGCCCCCGCTGCCCCCTTGGTGTGCCCGACCTGGGACTTGACTGAGCCAAGTGCACACCACTGGCGGTCCGCACGCCCCGATGCGTCGAATACCTCTCGCAGCCCGGCGAATTCGGCGGCATCGCCGGCTTTTGTGCCCGTGCCGTGCGCTTCCACCAGCCCAACCGTTTCTGGTCCGTAGCCTGCGGCGGAATAGGCGCGACGAAGGGCTTTGGCCTGACCGGTCGGACTTGGGGCATAGATGCTCTTGGCCCGGCCATCTGAGGACGTACCAAGGCCGCGGATCACCGCGTAGATCCGGTCATCATCACGTTCGGCGTCATCGAGACGCTTAAGCGCGAGCATTGCGAGCCCTTCGCCCAGCATGGTGCCGTCCGATTGGTCGGAGAAGGGGCGGCAGTCACCGGAAGGCGACAGCGCGGTGACCCTGGCGAAGCAGGTGAACATCAAGATGTCGTTGAAGGCATCGACTCCACCGGCGATCACCATGTCTGCTTCACCGAGATACAGCTCGTGGAGCCCAACCTCGAGAGCGGCTAGCGAGCTTGCACACGCGGCGTCGATGACACAGTTCGTACCGCCGAGATCGAAGCGGTTGGCGATTCGCCCGGCGATGACGTTGCCCAGAAGTCCGGGGAAGGTGTTTTCCTGCCAAGGCGTGTAGCCGGACGCGACACTCTCACTGAATGCCGTCATCTCACCGTCGGAAAGACCGGCAGCGCGCAGCCCACGCTCCCAGACCGGCCGTTGGAGGCTGCCAGCCATATAGGTGGTCATTTCGGTGCCGCCGGACGCGCCCAGAATTACGCTGACGCGCTCACGATCAATCTGAGAAAAGTCGCCACCGGCAGCATCCTCCAATACTTGCTGGGCGACCCTCAGCCCAAGTAATTGGGCGGTATCCGTCGCGGGCAGGACGTTCGGCGGAATTCCGTAATCCATCGGCGAAAAGTCGACATCGGGCAAGAATCCGCCACGGCGTGCGTAAACCTTGTCGGGTGTACGCGGAGAGGGGTCGTAGTAGTCGTCAAGGCTCCAATGCGACGCGGGAACGTCGGAGAACAGGTCGACGCCCTCGACGATGTTGCGCCAGAAGCGCTCAGCTTCGGGAGACCCTGGAAACAGGGCGCTCACACCGACAACTGCAACCGGAGGATGTTTCGATCCCATAGGTCTCCTTGTGCGTGGGTCAGACGAACAGCATCGTGTGTCAACCTGCGGCACACCAACAACTGACCGTCCAGCTATTGCCTAATTGACCAGCCGAGACGGGTCAAGCGCTCGCCGGGACAATATCAGAGCAGCGCCTCGGTTACTGACGGTTTATCAATAAGCCAAGAAGTACCGATTGGTAACATTATGGCGACTCCGATCCGGCGATTCATGGTCCGATACGTGTGTGGTTGCGGCCCCGTAATGCTGGCGGCTCGTCCCAGCAGTTGGACCTTGTGGAAGACCGTGCAGGCACGAACGACGGCGACCAGAGCGGTGCGCTAGCTGCAAGCCAGGATCCCTGCGCGGCGTCGATAAGCACACAGGCCATGGCAATTCTGTTGCGCCTCGTCGTCGAGGGTCATCCAGAGGTTCGTGCCTTACTTCCTGCACGTTACGCGAGAAGACGGTGTCAGCACCGAGGTTTCGCATAATTGACTTTTTTTTGCTGACAGCAGCACTGGACCGTTAGCATATTCCATTTCATCGCAAATTCCAGGTCAATCATGACCCGCACAATCCGAGCCGAAAATTCAGAACTTGCTTACGATTTTTTGCGCGCTGCTAGTCCAGATCCTGGTGCGAAAATTACCGGATGATTTGACGCAAAACTACAGGTCAGCGACCAAAAATCCCAACAACAGCGATATTCGCCATGGGAAGCAGGACCGTCAGGTTAATGATTCAAATCATAATCGATTACAGGTTGCTAACTGCAATTCGTTACAAAGATAAAGGGTGCGGAATGTAACGGAAAGCAGTCGTCGGGACCGGTACCCCGCATTTGCGGACCTGCTGGGCCCGGCTGATCCGGGTGGCACCTTCCAGCAAATTCAGCGCCACCTGCACGACCGTGCGCCGCTCACACTGCTCCAGATAGCTGCCTGCCACCCAGCTGTTGAAGGCTCCCATGGATGGACCGCACCAGATCTGGTAGTCCATGACACGAGCGGGGTCGCCCTCGATTGCCCACCGGCTCGATTTCCCGAGGTACCAGCGGAACACCAGCCCCATCTGATACTTCCGGTCCCGGTTGGCGAGTTCCAGCACGGCTGGGTCGCGCTGCTCCCAGAACTGCTGTGTTTCAGCCCAGACCTCGTGAACGCTTTTACCCAGGATCTTTTCCAGCTCCGCGCCATGTTTTCCGACGACAGCGGTCAGGTCAGGATTGCCGGCGTACCACTCGTAGAGCTTCCTCCCGCGTGGGGCGAACATTGTGCCGCGCTTGAGTACCTGCAGATTCACGCCCATCTCGAACATGTCGGAGGCCGGGGCCATCATCACGTCCGCCACGCCGGCTTTGGCGAGCATTTCGCGCGCCTGCGGCGAAAGCCCGGACTCGACGCACGATTGGTTGACCGAGCCGGTCAGCACGTACGCAGCCCCCATCGCGAACGCACCGGCGACCGCCTGCGGCGTGCCCAGACCCCCGGCGGCGCCCACCCGCACGCGCGCGTCCAGGCTGTGCTGCTGCGCGAGGTTGTCGCGTAGCAGCGCAATTTCTGAGAACAGCGCCGGCAGTGGACGGTTATCGGTGTGGCCCCCGCTGTCGGCCTCGACGGTGATGTCCTCGGCCACCGGCACGTGTCGCGCAAGTTCGGCTTCTCGCGCGGTCAATTTGCCGGCCTCCACGAGGCCCGAGACCAAAGCCGCCGGCGCAGGCTCCATAAAAACGCGAGCAACCTCGGGGCGTGAGACCTTCGCCATTACGTGGTTCCTGCGAATGATGGCGCCGGCCGGGTCGGTCGACAAGCCCGTCAGGGCATAGTGCACGACCGCGGGGGTGAGCTTCATGAACGCCGATGCCTCGACGACGCGGACGCCTCTCGTGATGAACAGCTCGGCAACGCGCGCCTCGAGCGCAGCCTCGTTGGGTGAGTGGATCAGGTTTGCGCCCCAGGCCAGCGCGGTTCTGTCCCCCAACCTCGCCTGGATGTCGGCCAGCCCGCGCTCCACGCCGGCGTAGGAAAGGCCGCCAGCGCCGAAGAAGCCCAGCATGCCGGCCTCCGCCATGGCCACCACCAGTGCTGGCGTCGCGATGCCATTTGCCATGGCGCCGGTGACATAGGGAAAACGGACCCCATGGGCTTCGCAGAACTCTCGGTCACCCAACCACTCCGGGTATATCGGGGGCAGTGTCCCCACCAGGGACACGTCGGACGCGCCGGCGCTCACCAACTCGCCCCCCATGGCAAGACCCAGCTGCGCGGTCGCCTCTTCGCGGACCACGTGGATCGGGTGGCGAACGTACTGAAGGATGTGAGCGATGTCCTGTGACGCGAATGCCGCTGGCGCCGTAGTCGGGCGCCAGCCGCCCAAAACCGGACTCACAGCCGCCTCGGCGCGATGCCCCAACACGGCGGTAGGTCGCTCATTCACTGCCAATTCCCTTCAATCGTCAGCGCCGACGTGTATTGCCTACATGGCCGAATTTCTTAACTGAAGAAATCCAGGATGAGCTTCTCATGAACCGCCCATCACGCGGGTGAAAACACCCCATTATTGGGTCTCCCCAAATTCAGAGGTACTTTGCTCCCCGCAGCACCCCACCGGTCCGCCGCTGCCCGCTGATATGGGCCGGCCGCTGCTTCGCTGCCACGACCGCCCGGGGCTGATCGCCGCGGTGAGCAGCTTCCTGACTCAGGCTGGCGCCAACATCATTTCCCTGGACCAGCACTCCACCGCACCGGAGAACGGAACGTTTCTGCAGCTCGCCATGTTCCATCTGCCCGGGCTGACCGCCGAGATCGACGGGCTTGGCCGAGAGTTCGCCAGCACCATGGCCGACAAGTTCAATATCGACTACCGCTTTACCGAGGCCGCTCGTCGAACAGGACGTCGCACGTGTAGATCACACGCATACAGTCGACGACTTGATTCCCGTCGGCGCAGACGTCGAACGTGCGGTGCTCTCCCGCGCGGTGCTCTGGCATTGCCAGGATCGAGTTATCTTGCACGACAACCAGACCATCGTTTTCGATGGCAGTGGTGCAGCGAAATCACTTGTTTCACTGCGATTTCTGGTTTTAATGCTCGAACGCACTAGGTTCGTTTATCTTTGCCGCCGGACAACTTGTCGCGCAGTCGGTGATTCACCGGTTCGGGCAGTAGCTCCGACACATTACCGCCTAGCATTGCGACCTCCTTGGCCAGCGACGATGACACGAACGAATACTGTGGCGCCGTCGCAACAAAGAAGGTGTCGACTCCCGCGATGTGCTTGTTCATCTGCGCCATCTGCAGCTCGTATTCGAAGTCGGTGTCGGTGCGCAGACCCTTCACGATCGCCGTCATACCGCGGGACGTGACGAAGTCCACCACCAGACCCTGTCCGGCCTCCACCCGCAAATTGGGCAGGTGCGTTGTCGACTCCTCAATCATCGCGATCCGCTCGCCGAGGTCGAACATGCCCTTCTTGGCGGGGTTGAACAGGATCGCCACCACCACCTGCTCGAACTGCGCCGCGGCACGTTCGAAGACGTCGATGTGACCCAACGTCACCGGGTCAAACGACCCCGGGCACACCGCGCCGCTCATGAGGCGCGCCGACGATGATGCGGCAGGGGTAGGCCCCCACAAGTGGGAGGTACCCCCACCCGCTTGCAGGGGAGAGCCGGGCACATGTCGGATGACGGTACACGGCGAGTCAGAGCCATTCGGCCAGCTCCAAGCGGGTGTCGCCATAAACTCGTGCGGGCCATGCAGACCAACCGGCCGGCCACGTCAGCGGCGGGCCGGCGGCCGCACGCTCCACGACCGCGACGGTTCCTTCGTGCACCCAACCGTGGGTCGTCAGAGCCAGCAAAACCAAGTCAACTTCGGCGGCCGCGATGTCGTAGGGCGGGTCGGCAAGGACGAGGTCCACCGGTGCGGGAGCCCCGCCCGCCAAGACGGCTGCCACCGCGCCGCGGCGCAGCGTGGCACCGGCCAGACCCAGCGTCTCGATGTTGCGCGCGATGACGCCCGCGGTGCGCTGATCGGACTCCACAAACAGCGCGGAGGCGGCACCGCGCGACAGCGCCTCGAGCCCCAGTGCGCCCGAGCCGGCGTAGAGGTCCAGCGCCGCCAAGCCGGCCAGATCGCGTCGGGCAATCACGATGTTGAACAGCGATTCGCGCACTCGATCAGTGGTCGGACGGGTCCCCCGCGGCGGGACGACAATGCGCCTACCACTCGCGACGCCGCCGATGATCCTGGTCACCTCAGCTCAGCACCACCAGCAGATCTCCGCCCTCGACCTGCGCGGTGCTCGACACCGCCACCCGCACCACGGTCCCGTCTTTGGGCGCGGTAATCGGGGCTTCCATCTTCATCGCCTCGATGGTGGCGAGGGTCTGGCCCTCGCTCACGTGGTCACCCTCGGACACACCCACCGTGACCACCCCGGCGAACGGCGCGGCAACGTGATCGGGATTGCCGCGGTCGGCTTTCTCCGCGGTCGGAACCGTACTGGCAATGCTGCGGTCACGCGCCAGCACCGGCCGCAGCTGGCCGTTGATGATGCACATCACCGTTCGCATACCGCGCTCGTCGGGGTCGGAGATGGCCTCCAGGCCGATCAACAGCTCGACCCCGCGCTCAAGTTTCACCTGGTGCTCTTCGCCCTGCCGCAGTCCGTAGAAGAACTGGTTGGCCGACAATTGCGAAGTGTCGCCGTAGATCTCCCGGTGATCTTCGAATTCCTTTGTCGGACCGGGGAATAGCAACCTGTTCAGAGTAGCCTGACGCTTGGGCCCGGTCAGCGCCAGTCCCGCCTCGTCCTCAGCCGTGAGTTGCTGAGTCGGCTTGGCCGGAGCGCGGCCGGCCAACGCCGCACTACGCAGAGGTTCGGGCCACCCGCCGGCCGGGTCACCCAACTCACCCCGCAGGAACCCCAACACCGACTCCGGGATGTCGAATCGCGCCGGCTCAGCTGCGAATTCGTCCGCAGTTACAGCCGCGCCAACCAGCGCGAGCGCCAAGTCGCCGACCACCTTCGACGACGGCGTGACTTTGATCAGCCTGCCCAGCACCCGGTCGGCGCCGGCGTAAGCCTCTTCAACCGCCTCGAATCGATCCCCCAACCCCAGCGCAATCGCCTGCTGGCGCAGATTGGACAATTGCCCACCCGGAATCTCGTGGTGGTAAACCCGACCCGTCGGCGCAGGCAGCCCGGATTCGAAGGGCGCGTAAACTTTTCGCAACGCTTCCCAGTAAGGCTCCAGCGCACACACCGCCAAGAGGGACAGCCCGGTGTCGTACTCGGTGTGCGCGGCGGCGGCGACGATCGAGCTCAGCGCGGGCTGGCTGGTGGTTCCGGCCATCGGCGCGGCCGCACCGTCGACGGCGTCAGCCCCGGCCTGCCACGCCGCCACATAACTGGCCAACTGGCCGCCCGGGGTGTCGTGGGTGTGCACATGCACCGGCAGGTCGAAGCGACTGCGCAGGGCACCGACCAGTAGCTTTGCCGCCTGTGGCCGCAACAGCCCGGCCATGTCTTTGATGGCCAGTAAGTGTGCGCCCGCGTCGACGATCTGCTCGGCGAGTTTCAGGTAGTAGTCCAGCGTGTACAGCCGCTCGCCCGGATCCGACAAGTCACCGGTGTAGCACATCGCGACTTCGGCTATCGCAGTGCCCGTTTCGCGTACGGCGTCGATCGCCGGGCGCATCGACTCGACATTATTGAGTGCGTCGAAGATGCGGAAGATGTCGATTCCGGTGGCCGTCGCCTCCTCCACGAATGCCGACGTGACCAGCTCGGGATACGGCGTGTAACCAACGGTATTCCGGCCCCGCAACAACATCTGCAAGCAGATGTTGGGCAGCTTTTCACGCAGCGTCGCCAACCGCTCCCAGGGATCTTCCTTGAGGAAGCGCAGCGCCACATCGTAAGTCGCACCGCCCCAACACTCCACGGACAGCAACTGGGGCATCGTCCGGGCGACATACGGCGCAACGGCCATCAGTCCGCTGGTGCGCACCCGGGTGGCCAGCAGCGATTGGTGGGCATCACGGAACGTGGTGTCGGTGACGCCGACCGCCGTCGACCCCCGCAGCCAGCGCGCGAAACCCTCGGGCCCTACCTCGACCAGCCGTTGCTTGGACCCGGCCGGCGGTGCCACCTGCAGATCGATGTCGGGCAGCTTATCGTGCGGGTAGACCGGTGACGGGCGCGTGCCGTGCGGCTGGTTGACGGTGACATCGGCCAGATAGTTGAGGATCTTCGTGCCGCGGTCGGCAGAGGCGCGTGCGGTCAGCAGCTGCGGACGCTCGTCGATAAACGATGTGGTGACACGGCCGGCCTGGAAGTCCCGGTCATCCAAAACCGCCTGCAGGAACGGAATATTCGTTGACACTCCGCGAATCCGGAACTCCGCGATCGCCCGGCGCGCCCTGGCCACGGCCGTGGGGAAGTCGCGGCCCCGACACGTCAGCTTGACCAGCATGGAATCGAAGTGCGCGCTGATCTCGGCGCCCAGGTTGGTGCTGCCGTCCAGCCGGATGCCGGCACCACCGGGGGTGCGCAGCGCGCTGATCCGTCCGGTGTCGGGTCTGAAGCCGTTGGCCGGATCCTCGGTGGTGATCCGGCACTGTAGTGCGGCGCCGTGCGGCACGATGTCCTGCTGCCGCAGACCCAGGTCGTCGAGTGTCTCCCCCGACGCGATGCGCAGCTGGCTCGACACCAGGTCGACGTCGGTGATCTCCTCGGTAACGGTGTGCTCCACCTGAATCCGGGGATTCATCTCGATGAAGACGTACCGGCCGTTCTCGTCCAGCAGGAACTCGACGGTGCCTGCGCAGCTGTACCCGATGTGGCGGGCGAAGGAAACCGCGTCGGCGCACATCTTGTCGCGCAACTCTCGGGCCAGGTTGGGCGCGGGCGCGAGTTCGATGACCTTCTGGTGGCGGCGCTGCAGGCTGCAGTCGCGCTCGTAGAGGTGGATCACGTTGCCGAGGTTGTCGGCCAGGATCTGGACTTCGATGTGGCGTGGCTTGAGCACCGCCTGCTCGAGATAGACGGTGGCGTCCCCGAATGCCGACTCGGCCTCCCGGCTTGCGGCCTCGATCGCTTCGGGCAGCGCCGCGATATCGCTGACGCGGCGCATCCCACGGCCGCCGCCGCCGGCAACCGCTTTGACGAACAACGGAAACTGCATGTCTGCGGCGGCTGACACCAGCTCGTCGACCGACGCTGACGGCGCCGACGAGGACAGCACCGGCAGCCCGGCCTCGCGGGCCGCGGCAATCGCCCGGGACTTATTTCCAGTCAGCTCAAGCACTTCCGCGCTGGGACCGACGAAGGTGATACCCGCGGCGGCACATGCCGCGGCCAGGTCCGGGTTTTCCGACAAGAACCCATAGCCCGGGTAGACGGCGTCGGCACCCGCCCGGCGTGCTGTTTCGACGATTTCGTCGACGGACAGGTACGCGCGGACCGGGTGGCCGACCTCGCCTATCTGGTAGGACTCATCGGCTTTGAGCCGATGCTGCGAATTTCGATCCTCGTACGCATAGACCGCGACCGTGCCGACTCCCAGTTCGTAGGCGGCACGAAACGCGCGGATCGCGATCTCCCCGCGATTGGCCACCAATACTTTGGAGATCACCTTGACCCCTACCCTCGTCGCGCCGCATCGGTTACCGACACCTAAGCAAGTGTCGACCAATAGTTCCAGAACCGCTCCATGATCAGCAGAAACACCCCGGTGAACCAGAGCACGGCGATCGACCATCGCCATTGGAACAGCAGCCGCATGACGGCGGTCGAGCCTTCGAGCGACGCACGAAACGCGATAGAAGTCACCACCACGAGCAACGTTAGGGTGACCACCCAGACCACCATGCAGTACGGGCACAACGCCCCGATGCGGTAGAGGCTCTGAAAGATCAGCCAATGCACGAACACCGCGCCGATCAGGATGCCGGCGTCCAGTCCGGCCCAATACCAGTGCGGCAGAGGAACTTTCGTTACCGCCAGCGCGCCGGTGACGACTACCACGGTGAAGCCGACTATGCCGAGCAGCGGGTTGGGAAAGCCCAGCACCGACGCCTGCGGTGTGGTCATCACCGATCCGCACGACATGATCGGGTTGACATTGCACGACGGCACGTATGACGGGTTGAGCAGGATTTTGATCTTTTCCACCGTCAGCGTCATCGAGGCCAGCAAGCCGATTACGCCCGCGATCAGCACGCACCACGCACTAGAGGCGCCAACCCGCACTTCACGCGTGGGAGCCGGTGTCAGGTCAGATTGCTCAGTCGGCTGCGCTGACACCGCAACCTTCACGATGCCGACGGTGTGACAACCGTGTCGATGCCCGGCACGTCGCCCACGATGCTTTTGATCTTGGTGACCAGGGCGGCCGGTGTCGACGGGTCATAGTTTTCGCCGTTGATCTTGATCGTCGGGGTCGCGGTGATCTTCGCGGCCGCCGCCTCAGCGGTGACCTTGTCGAGGTATTTCCCGCTGTTCACGCAGTCCGGCACCTTGCCGACCGCACCGGCCTGGCGGGCGATCTCGATCAACTTCGCGTTGTCGGGGAAGGAGGTTCCACGTTCATCGGGCTGGACGCCGTCATCGAAGAGGTGGGTACGGAAAATCCGGAACGCATCATTGGATTCGTCGGCGACGCATAAAGCCGCCGCGCCGGCCCGCGACGAATAGTTCTGGTTCCTCTGGCTGTCGAGAATGGAGACCATGGAGTAGTCGGCCGCGATGGCTCCGATGTCGATCAGCTTGGCCACCGTGGGCCCGAATGTCCGCTCGAAATTCCCGCAGGCCGGACAGAGGAAGTCCTCGTAGAACGCGACGACAGCCTTGGGGTTGTTCGTTCCGGGCGCATTGACCACCTTGCTCGACGCGACCCGCACCGTATCGCCCTGCACGTTGGTCGCGCTCTTCTTGTCGTGATGCGATATCACGATGTAGCCGACGACTGCGACTGCGAAAATCACGACGACCGCGGTACCCAGGATCTGGACTAGCCGACCCGATTTGCCGGTGGTCGATTTCAGATCGAATCGCGGGGGACTCTTTTTGTCGGCCACAGGTTCGCTGATCCTCACGTGCTCGATGTGTCCCGGCTAGCCGGGTGACGGCGTTTCCAGCGTACCGGCGCGATCGATGCTAGAGATCAGACCCGGCTCAGGTGCGCACGCAGAGCCGATATCAGCTCGCTGGTCGCGGCAGCGCTGCCGCCGCCGAGCTGAAACAGGTTGGCGAAGCCGTGCGTCAGCGAACGCATGGAACGCAGGTCGACCAGAGTCCCGGCGGCGCGCAGCGCCGCGGCGTAGCTCTCGCCTTCGTCGCGCAGCGGATCGAAACCCGCGACCGCGATCAACGCGGGCGCCAGCCCAGCCAGCGACTCGGCCAGCAGTGGCGACACACGCGGATCTGTGGGATCGATACCGGAACGACCCAGGTATTGAGACTCGAACCAATCCATGTCCCGCTTGGTCAGCAAAAAGCCACGAGCGAACAAGCTCAGCGATCGGGTGCGGGCGGTGAAATCAGTCCTGGGATAAAGCAACCATTGCAGCACTGGCGCGGCATCACCGCTGTCCCGCGCCAGTTGGCACACAACGGCGGCCAAGTTGCCGCCGGCGCTGTCGCCGCCGACCGCGACCCGCCCCGGGCTTGCGCCCAGTTCGCCGGCGTGCTCGGATGCCCACCGGAAGGCCGCATAGGCATCCTCGACCGCGGCCGGGGCCCGATGTTCGGGTGCCAGTCGGTAATCGACCGACAACACGTGAATGCCCGCGTCAAGGCACGTCAATCGGCATAGCGCGTCATAGGCATCCAGATCGCCGATCGCCCAGCCACCGCCGTGGTAAAACACCAGCAAGTCTTCTACTGCCGTGGGCCCCCTACTGGCCGGTTGGTAGTGCCGCACCGGGATCTGGCCGGCCGGGCCCGGTATCGACAGGTCGTTGACCGTGACGTGAATCTGGGGTCCGGGGAATCCCGTCAAACTCTCGCGGAAATGGGTGCGCGACACCGCCGGGTCGTCGTCGACGACCAGGCCATCGATGCCCACGAGCCGCATACCCGACAGCATTAGCTGGAGCGTGGGATCAAGCGTGTTGCCGTCGATAATGACCGATCGACCGCCGGACAGCGCCCGCCTTGCGGGGGCAGGGATCCAGGGAATGACCTTGGTGCCAACATTGGTGACCGCGCCCTGTATGCGACCCGTCCACCGCGGCTGCGCGTGTTTGGCTTCAAGGCGGACATCCGGTGCGCCTGGCAGACTCTTGGTCATGGGCTGCTCCCTCGAAAGAAACATAGTCACGCTGAACGACGGCAATTTGATCCCCGCCATCGGGCTCGGGGTTTTCCAGGTCCCGCCGGCGGACACCGAGCTGGCGGTAAGCGCTGCACTGCGCGCCGGCTACCGGCATGTCGACACCGCAGCGGCTTACCGTAACGAAAGGGAGGTCGGGCGAGCGGTTGCCGATTCCGACGTGCCTCGCGAACAACTCTACTTGGTGACCAAATTGTGGAATGCAGACCAAGGCTACGACAGCACGCTGAAGGCATTCGACGCGAGCATGAGCCGGCTTGGACTCGACTACCTCGATCTCTACCTGATCCACTGGCCGCAACCTGCGCTCAACAAATATGTCGAGACCTTCAAGGCTTTCACCACTCTGCGCGACCAGGGCCGGATCCGGTCCATCGGAGTCAGCAATTTCGAGCCCGAGCACCTGACCGTTCTCATCGACGCCACCGGCATCGTTCCGGCGGTCAACCAGATCGAACTGCATCCGCGATTCCTCCAGACAGAATTGCGGGAGGCGCACGCCCATCACGGAATCGCCACCGAAGCGTGGGCACCGCTGGGGCAAGGCGCGTTACTTACTCATCCGACGGTCACCGCCGTCGCCGAAGGCTGCGGCCGGGCACCCGCGCAGGTGTTGATCAGGTGGCATCTCCAGCTCGGTAATATCGTGATCCCCAAGTCGGTGAACCCCTCCAGGATCGCGAGCAACTTTGACGTGTTCGATTTTGAACTCAGCCCCGATGAAATGACCTCGATCTCCTCACTGGATGATGGGACCCGTCTCGGTCCGGATCCACGAACCTTCAATTTCACAGGCAGGTGAGATGATGTCGGGCGCCGCTAGCCCCTCTATCCCCTCGATAACGTTCAATGACGAAAACACGATGCCGGTCCTTGGCCTTGGCGTCGCAGAATTGTCGGACGACGAGACCGAGCGCGTGGTGTCGGCGGCGCTGGAAATCGGCTGTCGGCTCATCGACACCGCTGCGGCTTACGGCAACGAAGCGGCGGTTGGCCGCGCGATTGCCGCCTCCGGGATTCCCCGCGCGGAACTCTTCGTCACTACAAAGCTGGCTACCAAGGACCAGGGTTTCAGCAAGGCCCCCCAGGCCTGTATCGCCAGCTTGGAGCGACTCGGTCTGGACTACGTCGACCTCTACCTGATTCACTGGCCGGCCCCGTCGCTGGGCAACTACGTTGACGCCTGGGGCGGCCTGATCCAAGCCCGCGGCGACGGATTTGCCCACTCGATCGGCGTATCCAACTTCACCGATGACCATCTTTCGGCTGCCATCGACCTCACCTTCGTCACGCCGGCGGTCAACCAGATCGAGCTGCACCCGTTGCTCAATCAGGCCGAACTGCGCAATTCTGACGCGCAGCACAACGTGGTCACACAGTCGTATACACCGTTGGTTCTCGGCAGGCTGATGGACAATCCAACAGTGACCTCGATCGCCGGCGAGTACGACAAGAGCCCCGCACAGGTATTGCTGCGGTGGAATCTGCAACTGGGTAACGCGGTAATTTTCCGGTCGTCCAACGCCGAGCGCATCGCCAGCAATATCGACGTCTTCGACTTCGAATTAGCCGCCGAACATATGGAAGCAATCAATGGGCTCAACGACGGCACCCGAGTGCGCGAGGACCCGGAGACCTACGACGGCACTTAGCTAGCCGGTAGGGCCCACAAAGGAGGTTGCTTTGGTCACTTACTATCCCGAGCTCGCTCAGCGAGTTCGGAGCCAACGCGATCTCCAGCCCGACCTGTACGGGGACTTCGACTTCGATCGACAGCCGGAGCGCTTGGCCACCGAGCCCGGCGTCGACTCCGCTCTGCCGGAGTGGGTCGCCAACCGCGAACCGATCCTGAAAGACGACCGCGTCACCGAATTGATCGGCACGGCCACCATGCTCGGCGACGTCGTCGCCGACCCGTATGCAGCGCTGATGACCACGCACAGCGTCACGGACCTGATCGACATGCTCAAGACGGCCTGCCGAGAGGGAATCGAGTCGGTGTCCGACGCGCCCCCCGAACTGGCCTCGTTCATTGCCGCCATGGAAGCCACCCCGGCATGGATCGACCTTGACCTTGTGCGCGACGGTGCCCGACAGGAGCGCATTCCCGCGGCGTTGTTGGCTCCCTTCATCACACGCGGAGCGTTCGTCGCGACCTTCACCAATGCTTATGCCGCGCTGCCGATGGCCCTGACCGGCGCACTATCGGGCAAGCGGGCCGCCCGGCGCGTCAACGAGACGGCCAGCTTCTTCGCCGTCACCACCCTGCCGGGCGCGCTGGACCGTTATGGGCCCGGCTTCGAAGCCGCCGCCATGGTCCGGTTGATGCACTCGATGGTCCGCTACAACGCCCTCAAGAAGTCCGACAAATGGGACACAGCCATCTACGGCATGCCGGTGCCGCAGGTAGACCAGATGCCCGCCGGAATGATCGGCCAATACCTACTGGCCCGCAAGGTGCGCCAACAGGGGCGGACCGAGTTCACCGCCGAGGAGCGTGCGGCCATCGAATTCGCCAGGTATCGCTGCTTTCTGCTCGGCCTGCCGCAGGAACTTCTACCCGCGGAACCCGCCGACATCATGCACGTCATGCACGCGCGCTCAGCACTTCTACGGCACGGATTCGACACCATCTGCGGTGAACTTGTTCGCGGCACGATGGCGGCCTATCTGCGCCCCGACACCACCGTGTTCGACCGTTGCGCCGAAGCGGTCGAGAAGAGTTTCAGCAAGCTCACGTTCGTCCGCACGTTCTGCAACGGTGATCGCCAGATCGCCGAGGCCATGGGCGTCTCACTCGGGCCTACGGATCTCGTGCGCATCGCCCTCACCACCCCCTTCATCATCGGACGTCTGACCGCCGTGACCCACGCCAGCCGTGTGCCCGTGCTTCGAGACATCACCGACGCATACGTTATCGGACTCCTAAAGCTCCGGCTGGCGACCTACGGAAAACCCGAATTCACCACCGACGCAGCGCATTACACACCGGCCACACATTAGTCTCCGCTTAGTATTCGACCACGCGGCTAGCCGGCCGGGCAGGTGGCTGCGGCCTGTCGCAGTACGTCCGTGGAAGCCTGCTCCACCGGCAACTGGTAGCCACGCAGCACCGCGATGAACTGCATGGCGTATTGGCACCCGAAGGCCTTGTTCGGCGGCATCCATAGTGCGGGCGGCGAATCGCCCTTGTCCTGATTGGCCTGGCCTTCAACGGCAAGCAGGTTGGCCGGGTCGTTGGCGAAACGAAGCCGCTCAGCGGCGGGCCAGCCGTAGGCACCCATGTCCCAGGCGTAGGACAGCGGGACAATGTGATCGATCTGCACCGATTCGCCGATCTGGGCGCCGCGCTGGAAGGCGACCGTGGTGTTGGTGTAGGGGTCGTGCAGAGTGCCGGTGGCCACCGCATCTGGACAACGCTTGATCGACACATACGTCTTGTCGACGAGATCGCGGTTGAGGATGTCATCGCGAGTGTCACATCCGTTGTGCCCGCCCGGGGCATCGTTGTTGTCGTCCCAGGCATCGCCGAACGCCGACCTGCGGTAGTCGTAGCGACGGGCCCGCTGCGGCAGCACTGCAATTCCCGCCAGCACATCGGCACCGGGTTGCACCGTCGGGACGTCGGCGCGCGCGGCGGCCTCGCCGCTGTGCCTGGCCGTTGACGTGCCCAACGTCTGATACGCGACCACCACCGCAAGCACCGCGGCAGCCGACAACCACAGCAGGAGTTTCCTGTTCATGACTTGTCCAAATATTCGATGCGATCGGTTTCGGTGAATCGTGCCGCCAGTAAGGCCAATCCAGGATGCGGGCCCGCATCCTGGTACGCCTGAGTGCAGAACTCCCGGGCCGCCTCGATATACACCAAGTGGTCGGCCAGCGACAGCAGCCGCAAGGTGCCATTCCTACCGGACTGGTTGCGGCCCAGCACATCTCCTTCCCGGCGATCCTTGAGGTCAAGGTCGGCGAGGGCGAAGCCATCCTGGGTTTCGGCGACCGCGGACAGCCGGCGGCCGGCCGACGATCCCGGCGAAACCCAGCTGACCAGCAGACACAGGCTCGGATGCTCGCCGCGGCCGATACGGCCGCGCAGCTGATGCAGCTGGCTGATTCCGAACCGGTCGGCGTCCATTACCAGCATCACCGTGGCATTGGGGACGTCAACGCCCACCTCAATAACGGTGGTACACACGAGCACATCGATCTGACCGGACCGGAAGGTCGCCATCGCGTCGTCCTTCTCCTCGGCAGGCAACCGGCCGTGCATGAGCCCAAGTCGCAGGCCGGCCAGCTCACCAGTACGCAACTGGGAGAAGAGACCCTCGGCAGTCGCGGTAGGCCGGCCCCCCTCCTGCCCCTGGGGCGACTTGTCACTCTCGTCGATCCGGGGCGTCACCACGTAAGCCTGGCGGCCCGCGGCAACCTCTTCGACGATGCGCTGCCAGGCGCGGTCGAGCCACGCGGGCTTCTTCTCGACGAAGACGACGTTCGACGTGATCGGCTGGCGACCGCGCGGAAGTTCGCGCAGCGTAGACGTTTCCAGATCGCCATATACGGTGAGCGCGACAGTCCGCGGTATCGGCGTCGCCGTCATCACCAGCAAGTGCGGCGTGATTCCCGCTCGAGCCTTGGCGCGCAACCGGTCTCGTTGCTCGACCCCGAAGCGGTGCTGTTCGTCGACCACCACCATGCCGAGGTTGTCAAACTCGACCGCATCTTGCAGCAGGGCGTGCGTACCGACGACGATGCCGGCGTTGCCGCTCGCCACTTCGGCGCGGACCTGCTTCTTCTGGGCGGCGGTCATTGAGCCGGTGAGCAACACCACGCTGGTGGCCCCGCACTCCAGGTCGGGGCAGCCCAGCTGGCCCCCCATCGCCAACGGTCCCAGAACGTCGCTAATCGATCGGAGGTGTTGTGCAGCAAGGACCTCCGTTGGCGCCAGCAGCGCACACTGGTAGCCCGCATCGACCATCTGCAGCATCGCCAGCACCGCGAGGATCGTCTTGCCGGAACCGACCTCGCCCTGTAGCAAGCGGTTCAGCGGGCGGGTCCCGGCGAGCCCGACGGATAGCACGTCAAGGACCTCCCCCTGCCCCGCGGTCAGCTCGAACGGCAACTGCCCCAACAGCTGTGCCGCCAGACCATTGGGCCGTGGCGGCGCCGCCGGCCCGGACTCCGACAGCGTGCCGTGCCGACGCTCCACCAGCGCCCACTGCAGTCCGACCGCTTCGTCGAAGGTCAGGCGTTCGCGCGCTCTCAGCCGTTCGCGGTCGTTTTCCGAAACATGGATGGCACGCAGCGCCTCGTCCTCGGAGATCAGGCCAAGCTCGGCGCGCAGTTCGGCAGGCAATGGGTCCTCGACCGGATCGAGGACGTCCAGCACCTGGCGCACGCACGCGAAAATGTCCCAGCTCTGCATTTTCGTGCTGGCGGGATAGATCGCGAAGAAATGGCCCACGAAGGCCGAGGTCACCTCTTCGCTGCTGACGGCATTCGAGGCCTGAGCGACCTTGCTCAACGACCGGGTGCCGTACTTCTTTTTTCCGTCCGCTGATTCGAGGATGAAGAACGCCGGATGGGTCAGCTGAACGGCCTTGTTGTAATACCCGACTTCGCCGGACAGCATCACTTTGGCGTGTTTGACGAGGTCCTTCATGATGAAGTTCGCGTTGAAGAAGGTCGCGGTTATCTTGTCGCGCCCGGATCCGAGGGTGATGCGGTGAACCATCCGATAAGGGGGCTTTTTCGCCTTGAAAGAATCCGTGGCGGTGATCGTGTCGACGATGGTGATGTGCTGGCCCTCTTCCAGCCGCTGGTCATTGTCGCCGCGCACGCCCGCGCCCTCGGTGTAGCCGCGCGGGTAGTGGCGCAGAAGGTCGTCGACCGTCCGGATGCCGAATACCTCTTCGAGTAAATCGGCCGCCTTGGCACCGAGGACGCGGTCCAACCGATCGGTAAGTGACGCCATGGCTACTCGACCCCGATCAACAGCGCGTCACCGCGATGGCCGGTGTGGTAGATCAGCAGCTCGGTGCCCGGATGGTTGTCATGCACGTGTTCTTCGAGGATGTCTTCGACCGCGGTGACGTCGGCGCCGCCGTCGACGTCGGCGCCGACCAGCACCGTCACCAGGTCACCGCCTGAGGCCAGTAGCAGGTCGAGCAAGCCGATCGCCGCCCCGGCCGCATCGGCGGCCACGATCAGCACTTCGTCGCCCGAGATACCCAGACCGTCGCCGGGCGAACAGCGACCGGCCCAGGTCAATGCGCTCTCGGTCGCGATGCGCACTGATCCGTGCCGGGCAGCGCCTGCGGCTCGGGCCATGGTGTAGCCGTCGTTGACCGCCGGCCCCGCCGGCTCGTGCACGGCCAGAGCGGCCAGCCCTTGCACCATCGACCCGGTCGGTATCGGCACCACGTCGATGCCCCAGCCGATGGCCGCGGTGCAGCCGGCAACAAGTTCCTCGGCGGCCACATAACCGTTGGGCAGAACCATCACCTGCGCGGCCCCGGTGTCCACCAGGGCCCGCACCAATTGGTGGGCACTGATATCCGTGCTTGGATCGCTCGCGTCCGGGCCCCGTTGCAGCACGCACGCGCCCTCGCCGGCGAACAACTCGGCCGCGGCGTCGCCGTCGACGACGGCCAGCACTGCCCGTTCCCGTGTCCAGCCCCCCGCCGGCAGCCTGGTGGTTCCGGAGGTCAGCGCCGAGACCACGATCCGGCTGAGCCGCCCGGCCACCAGACCCGCTTCAATCGCGGCGCCGGCGTCGTCGGTGTGCACGTGCACCGAGTAACCGTCTTGAGTTGTCGACGGCGCGGCCGTGATCGCCACCGATTCACCGATTTCACCCAGCCGATCCCGCAGCGCGTCCGACGCGGCGGCGTCGCAACCGCCGAGCAGGTACATCACCTCGAATTGCGGTGCGGGGCGGTCGGCGCCGGCGGCCAGGACTCCGGAGGCCGGCAAGGCGCGCGGCGAGAGCTCGTACACCGCCCGGGCGGGCGCGTGTCCGGTGACGGTTGAACATAGTGCGTCCAGCAGGACCAACAAGCCGCGCCCACCGGCGTCCACCGCACCGGCATCAGCGAGCACGTCGAGTTGCTCAGGGGTCTTCTCCAGCGCGACCACGGCGGCGTCGCCGGCGGCCGTGATCGCCCGGGCCAGCCCCTCCCCGCCGCTGGCGCACTCTTCGGCGGCACCGGCGGCGGCCCGCAGCACCGAGACGATGGTCCCCGCGATCTCCTCGCCTCCCATCGAAGTGATGACCAGCTCCACGCCACGCCGCAACGCGGCCCCAAAGACGGTGACGTCGATCTCGGATAGCTCACCTCCGGAGCCTGCGGCCGCCGTCGCGGTGACGTCGGCGATACCGCGCAGGATCTGGGAAAGGATCACGCCGGAGTTGCCGCGCGCCCCATTCAGCGCACCCGCCGACATGGCGGCCGCGACCCGCGCCACGCATCCAGAGCCCGCCTCGGAACCAGCCCCAGCACTGGCCCCAGCGCCGGCCCCCGCGTTCGCCTCGGCCAGTGCCGAACGCATGGTGAACAGCATGTTGGCGCCGGTATCGGAATCCGCGACCGGGAACACGTTGAGCCGGTTGATCTCGTCGATGTGCGTGATCAGGTCGCTGACGGCGGTGTGTGCCCAGTCCCGCAAGGCGGACGCGTCCAGCAGACGATCGGTAGTGCCCAGTGTGACCCACCTCCTCCGCGCCAGCCCGCCGGTGGGCGCCAGCGTAGCTCGGCGCCGCGCAAGCAGTGGCCGCCCGGCCGTTGGTTCGGCTTGCTCCTCGCGCGCTCCGTGCGCGTCGCGCGCCTCACTGCGGAACCCACACGCCTGCGGGTCGAACCGGCTTAATGAGCCTAGCCAGAGCGGGCGACAGCACCGACGTAACCTGTCCGAGGCTGGTGACCGTTTTGGTGGTTGCCCACGTCAGTCGGTATCCTGGACTGGCCCGGTATCAGTCTGGGCTGTCCCGGCTCCCGATGCTCGAGTTGCCGGACCCCTAGCAGGAGATTTGAGGAGCTTCAACATGGCCGCTGTGTGCGATATCTGCGGGAAAGGCCCCGGCTTCGGCAAGTCGGTGTCGCACTCCCACCGCCGCACCAGCCGTCGGTGGGACCCCAACGTCCAAAGCGTGCACGTCGTGGCCCGTCCCGGCGGCAACAAGAAGCGGCTCAACGCCTGCGCATCCTGCATCAAAGCCGGCAAGGTCACCCGCGGCTAACTGCCCCCCTACATGACCAAGTGGCCGGCGTCCACGGGCACGGTCACACCGGTCACGTACCGAGACCGCGGGCCGACAAGCCACAGCACCACTTCCGTAACGTCCTGGGATTCGACCAACGGCACGTCGGGCAGCAGCATCTGTGAGACGGCCTCATTCGGATTCTCCAGCATCCGGTTGACCACGAAATCGTTGAGGATCATCGGGGTCGCCACGCCGCTCGGGTGTACCGAGTTGACCCGGATCTTATGCGGCCCGTACGCGTTCGCCGCCGAGCGCATCAGCCCCACCACGGCGTGCTTTGACGCCGCATAGGCGAACATGGCGGCGCTGCCGTCGCCGCCCCGGCCGGTCAGGCCCTGCGACGAACTGACCAGAACGACCGACCCACCCCGACCCTTGCGAATGATCGACGGCACCGTGGCAACCAGCGTGTGCCACACACCCTTCAGGTTGGTGTCGACGATCGTGTTGAACACCGGTTCGGTGTGGGGGTCCGGGTCGCCGATCGCCACCACTCCGGCGTTTGCGATGACGATGTCGATGTCGCCGAGTTGGTCGATCCCGGCCTGAACTGCGGCTTCCAGCTGGGCCAGGTCACGGACGTCGGCGACTACGGGCACTACCCTGCGGCCGGCGGCTTCGACCAGTCCTGCGGTCTTGTCGAGATCGGATTTGGTGCCCAGCGAATAGGGAATCGCCTCGATGTCGGCGCAGATATCCACGGCGATGATGTCTGCGCCCTGTTCGGCGAGCGCGACGGCATGGCTGCGGCCCTGGCCGCGCGCCGCGCCGGTGATGAGGGCGACGGTGTTGTCGAGTTCACCCATGGGACACCGACAGGGTCGTGCCGGTCTCGTGTTCGGCGAAAGCCACCAGACGTGCGGCGGCCTCGTAGTCGCAGGCGACTACCGTGCGGCCGATGAGCGCCGGCGCACCAAGCAGGCCCAACCTGCCGCTGACGCCGACATAGCTCCCCGGCGGGATGGGTTCGCTGATGCAGTACAGCGTGGGCACTGCTCCTTGGTCGGCGTCGTTGGCGAACCGGTCTCCAACAGCCTTGACCGTCTTGTGCGCCAGTGACATCAGCGGCGAGTCGGAGATCTGCGACAGATTCGAGGCCACCCAGCCGGGGTGGGTGAGTTGGGTGACGACCGGCGATCCGGCGGCGCGCAATCTGCGGTCCAACTCCAGCCCCCACAACATCACTGCGAGCTTCGACAGCGCATAGGCGCCAAATCGCGTCCACTTGTTGTGGCGCAGGTGCATGTCGTCGAGCCGCAGCTTTGCCGAGCGATGCGCGTCGGAGCCGACGTTGATGATCTGCGAACGCACCCGGGGCAGCAGCAGGTTGGTCAACGCGAATGGCCCGAGCAGGTTGGTGCCCAACGTCATCTCGAACCCGTCGACCGTGTCGGTACGGCGGTCGGTGATCGTGCCCGCATTGTTGATCAGGATGTCGATATCACCGTCGACCAGACCGGGGAAGGCGCGCACCGAAGCCAGGTCGGCTAGGTCCAGCTTGACCACAGAAGTCGAGCCGCCGACTTGGGCGGCGCGTTGCTCGCCGAGTTCGGTGTTGCGTACAGCCAAGATCACGTGGGCACCGGCTTGGGCGAGAGCGCGCGTCGTGCCCAGGCCGACGCCGTTGGTAGCTCCGGTCACGACGACGCGCTTGCCAGTCAAGTTGCCGAGCCGGCTCGGCGACCAAGGTGAAGTCACGGCGATCAGACTAGTGGCGATCGCGAGCGCGGCGTAGCCGGGCGAAGCGGGTCGCCACCATCAGGCCTAGTGGCGATCGCGAGCGCGGCGTAGCCGGGCGAAGCGGGTCGCCACCATCAGGCCTAGTGGCGATCGCGAGCGCGGCGTAGCCGGGCGAAGCGGGTCGCCACCATCAGGCGGGCCCATTCACCCCCGAATGACCGCAAGTCGGGTCAGTTCTGTCAACATAGTCTGCGACCTTGAATGGCACGGCCATGAAAAGAGAAGATTCGGCGTGATTCAACATGAGTGACAGCGCACTGGAAATCACCAACCTGATCTACACCTACGCCGAACGGCTGGACGCCGGAGACCTCGACGCGGTGGCCGCGATCTTCGCGCACGGACGTATCTGCGGCGTGGAGAACGGTCCGCCCGAGACGGTGTTCGAAGGGAGCGCCGGGGTGCGGAAGTTGTACGACATGGCCACGAAGATCTACGAGGATGGAACCCCGAAGACCAAGCACAACACGAGCAACGTGCAGCTGCACATCAACGAGGCTGAAGGGACCGCGCGCAGCACGTCCTACTACTGCGTCACGCAGGCAACGCCCGACTTGCCGCTGCAGGTGATTGTCACCGGGCATTACAAGGACACGTTTCACCGGCTGGACGGCGTGTGGTGGTTCGACAGCCGCGTCATGTTCGTCGACCAGGTCGGCGATGTCAGCCAGCATTTGAAGTTCTGATCGCGTGGGCAATCCGGGCATCTTCGACCTGGCAACCGTATTGGCGGACGCGCAGCGCAAGGAGTCACTCACCGATTGGGGCGCCGGCGAGTTCGAACGGCCGCTGAGCGTGCTGCTGGCCGATTACGCCGATGCCGATCTCAACGTGGTTGGGACACACATCCTGCGGTCGGGCATCCTGCATAGCCTGCGAATGCGGCTGCGCGCTCAGGAATGGGTCCGCCGCCACCCGGAGATCCTCGACGAGCGGATCGCCGCGCCGGTCGTCGTCGTCGGCATGATGCGCAGCGGGACCACACTGCTGCAGCGGCTGCTGGCCGCCGACCCGCGTTTCAACTGCGCCTACGGCTGGGAAGTTGTCGAGGTCGCGCCCCGGCTCGACTACCAATTCGCCGGAATCGACCCACGCATCGCCATCAGCGAAGCGCGCGAAGCCAAAACCCGCGAACTGGCACCGGATCTGTTCGCGATCCACCCGATGTATGCGCGCGAAGCCGAAGAGGAAATCGTCTTTCTGGCCGATGCGTTCTTGTCCCATGTCCCCGAATCCGGTGCACACCTTCCCGCGTACCGATCATGGCTGGACGAACAAGACTTCACCCCCGCCTACGACTACCTGCACCGCATGCTGCAGTTCCTGCAGTGGCAGAAGCGGCAAAGGAATCCGGAGGGGACCTGCTCGTCTCAGCGCTGGGTGCTCAAGTCTCCCGCGCACCTGGGCTATCTGGACCTGCTGCGCGCGCAGTTCGCGGACCTGCACATCGTGCACATGCACCGTGACCCGCGCACCACGATCGCTTCGGGCGCAAGCCTGAACGCGACCCTGCACGCGATGCACGCCGACACCGTCGATCTGAACCGGGTTGGCGCGCAATGGTTGCAGCGGATGGGCTGGACAAATGACCGGGCGATGGCGATCCGCGACGGCTGGTCTTTGGAAACCGGCGGGGACGCTGACCGGGTCACTGACATCGCGTTCGACGACGCGGTGGCGGATCCGATCGGACAGGTATCGCGGGTCTATCAGGCTGTCGGCCTGACGCTTACGGTCGAGGCCGAAGGCGCGATGGTGCGCTGGCTGGACGAGCGTCCTCGCGAGGCGGCACGCCCGGCCTACGGGCTGGAGAACTACGGCCTGCGTCCCGAACAAGTCGACGACCGGTTTGCGTTATATAACAAGCGTTTTCGAAGCGATGCCCAAAAGTGAGGAGTAATTGATGGCTGAGGATCCCGTCGCCACGGCATCCCAACACGAACAGGAAGTTGCGGCGCTCGAACTGATCGAGCACCCCACTGTCAAGGCGGCCTATCGAACCGTGGCTGAGAAGTGGCTGGGCCGCGCTAAGGCGTCGGACGCGATGCGGGAGCGGTTCGACGATTCGTTCGCCGAGGTGATGTTCTCGGCGGCGGTGTGGTCGTCCAATCAGGACAAGCTGCGGCCCAAGGTCAGTTGCATCACCCGGCTCGCGCACCCCGTCGACGGCCACAGCATTCCCGGGTCTCGCTGGGGCATCGATAATCCCGACAGCGTGTACCGGGTGATCCCGATATCGGGCGAGGAGCGCTACGAGATCCGTGGCCGGGTCGGCCAGCATCGCATGACGGAGAACTACTTCACGCTGTGGGACGCCAACATGGGCACGGTCGACGTGCTCAACGGCAGCACCATGGCCGTGGACCCCGACGGCAGCTTCACCATCTCCGTCGACTCCGAACCCGCCAACGGGCGAGCTAACCATGTGCAGACTTCTCCGGCGGCGCACGAGTTCTACATCCGCGATGTGCTGCTGGACTGGGGCAGCGACGACCCCAACCATCTAGAGGTGCAGCGACTCGGCGGCCCACCGGTGACGCCGGCGCGCACACGCGATGAGCAGGCCGAGGCGACGGCGGCGATGATGGCGTATTTCGCCGACTTCACCGGAAAGCTCAGCCATGGTGTCTACAAGCTGCCGGCGAACCATTTCAACCTGGCCTGGTCGGCCGATAAGGTCGGCGCGATGCGCAACCAGGTCTATGTGATGGGCCGCTTCGAACTGGCGCCCGACGAGGCGTTCGTGGTCGATGTCAGCGACGGTGGCGCCGCATACTTCACGGTGCCGCTCAGCAATATCTGGGGCACCACGCTGGAGATCGTCGACCGCACCGGCAGCCTCAACAAGGCGCAGTCGGTTCCCAATGAGGACGGCACCTACACCTACGTGATCTCGCCGGTCGATCCGGGCGTGGCGAACTGGATTGACTCCGACGGACTGCGTGAGGGCATCTTGACACTGCGAATGGCTGAGTTCGGCGCGAACGGACCTCGCGAGGACCTCGGCGCCCGCGGACGGGTAGTCAAACTGGATCGGCTTCACGCCGAGGTGCCGGCATTGCGGGCGGTGGGCCCCGACCAACGGGCGGCCGAGCTCGCCGACCGACGGAAGGCGTACCTGCGGCGCCTCCCGGAAGGGACTATTTGAGATGGCCCGCTGGCTGATCACCGGATGCTCCACTGGCTTCGGCCGCGAGATCGCCCGCGCCGCGCTGGATGCCGGCCACAGCGTAGTGGTGACCGCGCGAAACGCCGGCGCGGTGCAGGAATTCGTCGACGAGTTCGGCGACCGGGCCGTGGCCGTCGCACTCGACGTGACCGACCCCGGCCAGATCGCCGCCGCGGTTTCGGCGGCCGACGACGCGTTCGGCGGCATCGACGTCCTGGTCAACAACGCCGGTCACGGCTACCTATCAGCGGTCGAGGAGGGCGAGGACTCCGAGGTCCGAAAGCTGTTTGACGTCAACTACTTCGGAGCGGTCGACATGATCAAGGCGGTGCTGCCGGCCATGCGCGCCCGCGGCTCGGGCCACATTGTCAATATCTCTTCGATGACAGGTCTGGTGGCCAACCCGCCCAACGCGTACTACGCGTCGACCAAGTTCGCGCTGGAAGCGGTGACCGAAGCCCTCGCCGCCGAAGTACGGCCACTGGGCGTCAAGGTGACCGCCATCGAACCGGGCGCCTTCCGCACCGACTGGGCGTCGCGATCGATGAAGGAATCGGGTACCCCGATAGCCGACTACGCTGACGTCGCGGCGCGCAAAGACCTGATCAAGCAGTTCGCCGATCACCTGCCCGGCGATCCGCGAAAGGTCGCCGAGGCGGTGCTGATGGTGACCAAGCTCGAAGACCCGCCGCTGCGGCTACTGCTGGGCCGCGACGTACTCAAGGCGATGCGCGACAAGATCGCTGCGACGACGTCGTCGATCGACGAGTGGGAGTCCGTCACCCGGGATGTGAACTTCCCAGCCTCCTAACGGCCCGCCGGCCTTATCTGGCGGCCAGCCAGTCACCGAAGCGGATCCTGCCCCCGACGACATCGGTGACCAGGGTGCGCTCCTGGAGCAGGGTGCCGAAGTAGCGGGCGTCGGGATCGGTCACGACGGCGCGGGTATCCGCATAGTGCGCGCACGCGGTGCGGATGAATCCCTCGAACGGAAGGTATTCCGGCCCAACGATTTCCAGGACATCATTGGCCGCGGTTTGGGTGGCGATGACCGCCAATTTCGCGGCGACTTCGGTGCCGGCAATCGGCTGGATCAGCGCGGCCGGCACCCGGACGGTGTCTCCGTCGGCACAGGAATCTGCTATGCCGGTTGCGAATTCGTAGAACTGCGTTGCCCGCAGGATCGTGTATGCGACACCGGAGGCGACGATTACGCTCTCCTGCGCGACCTTGGCCCGCATGTATCCGCTGTCGGGCATGCGGTCGGCGCCCACAACCGATAGCGCGACGTGATGAGCCACGCCGGCGGCTCGCTCAGCCGCGAGCAGGTTGGTCGTGGACGTGGTGAAGAAATCCATCAGCGCGGCGTCTTCGTAGGACGGCGAATCGGTGACGTCGACTACAACTCGTGCGCCCAGCAGGGCGTCGGCGAGGCCGTCGCCGGTCAGCAGATCAACACCCGTGCGGCGCGACGCCGGCAGCACCTGCAGCCCGTTGGCGGTCAGGGTGTGGACTACCTTGGCGCCGATCAGGCCGGTGGCCCCGGTCACGACGATCTTTCCGAGAGCTGTCATAACAGAAGATCCTGACACCAGGCACGTTGTATTCTTCGCGGGCATGCCCCGAAGAAACCCCGGATGGGGCCCAGACAAGGAGCACGACGATGGGCGAAGGCAAAGCCGTTGAGGTCGAGAACTTCTCACACGTCTGTGTCGGCGTGTCCGACATGGACACCGCCCTCGCGTTCTACACCGGCGTGCTCGGGATGGATGTCGTCTTCGACGTGAACCTTGACGGCGAAGGCCTCGAAAGCGTGACCGGAAGCAGCGGCGCGCACGGCAGGATGGTCGGCGGCCTCGTCGGCGGCGCGATGGTCGAACTGCTCGATCTCGGCACCGTGCCTGCTAACCCCGAGGGGCCGCACCTGGGATATACCAACGTCTCCTTTCGGGTGCGCAACCTCGACGACACCTACGAGCGACTGTGTGCACACCCGGACGTGAACCACGGGCCGCCGACATCCATCGCGGGCGTGCGCATGCTGTTCGTCTACGACCCGGACGGCACACCCATCGAGTTTATCGAGCTACCCGGCGGAGCCACCAGCACCGTCGAGATGTGGCGACCCGTCAGCCCCGAACCACAATGACGGTCTTGCCCGGGCGTCTGCTCGGCCGCCTGCCGCTTTCGAACGCCTCCCGGCCGTTCTCGAGCGGAAATGTTTCCGCGAGTTCCACCCGCAGCCGGCCATGGTCGACTAACGCGGCGAGTTCGGTGAGCTGGTCTCGGTTGGGCATGACGACGAAGAAGGTCGCCATGACACCGTATCGATCGGCTCTGCCCGGCGGCGGGGGCGCCGGCAGGGTGACCAGCCTCCCGCCTCGATGCAGAACTCCAAAAGAGCGGTCCATCGTGTCGCCGCCGACGGTGTCGATCACGATGTCGTAGGCGGGTCCGTCTTCGTCAAACGCGTCGGTTCGCACATCGATAACCCGCGCTGCGCCCAAGCTCCGGACGAGCTGACTGTCACCGCTGCGAATCGTCGCGGTGACGTGCGCGCCGAGGATGGCGGCCAGTTGGACAGTCAGTGCACCGACTCCCCCGGCCCCGCCGTGTACCAGCACCGCGTCGCCCGGCCGGACCGCCGCGTGGTCAACCAATGCTTGCAGTGCGGTCAGCCCGGCCAACGGAAGCGCGGCGGCGCCGACATGTGACGTTGTCGACGGCTTGTCGGCCAGGTCGACCGCCGGGACCGCGACGAATTCGGCTGCCGCTCCGTCGCGATCGAATCTGATCAGTCCGTAAACCTCGTCGCCGGGCTTGAAATCTGTTACGCCCGAGGCCACCTCGGAGACGACGCCCGACACTTCATGCGACGGGATCACCGGGGTGCGGCTGACACCATCGCGGGTCCATGTTTCCTCCCACGTCAGCTCGCCAAACGTGATGGCCGCGGCGTGTACCGCTACCAAGACCTCACCGGGCGCTGGAACAGGCACCGGCGCGCGCTCGACGACCAGCACCTCCGGACCGCCACGGCGGTGTGCGCGCAACGCCTCCATCTCGGTCAGGGCAGCCGCCAGTCGATCGGATCGGCGCCCCTCTGAGCGAGTAACTCGTTGGCCCGGCTGAACGGACGCGACCCGAAGAACCCGCGCGACGCCGACAGAGGCGAAGGGTGCGGCGACTCGATCGCCACGCAGCCATCTGCCGTCAGCATGGGTTTGAGCGTTGAAGCGTCGCGACCCCACAGTATCGCCACCATCGGCCGCGGCCGCGCGACGAGCGCGCGGATTGCACACTCGGTGACCGCTTCCCAGCCCTTCCCCCGATGCGACGCCGGGTTGCTGGGGCGCACGGTCAACACCCTGTTCAACAGCAGCACGCCGCGCTGCGCCCAGGGCGTCAGATCGCCGCACGAGGGTTGCGGATAACCCAGGTCGGCGGTGTACTCGTCGAAGATGTTGGCCAGACTACGAGGAAGCGGACGCACCTCGGGTGCCACTGAGAAGCTCAGGCCCACAGCGTGTCCCGGCGTCGGGTAGGGGTCCTGCCCGACGATCAGAACCCGCACGCTGTCAAACGGAAACGTGAAGGCGCGCAAAACGTTCGGCCCCGCAGGTAGGTACGTGCGCCCGGCCGCGATCTCGGCGCGCAGGAACTGGCCCATTTGGGTGACCTGCTCGGCCACCGGTTCTAACGCCCTCGCCCAGCCCGGCTCGACGAGTTCGGTTAACGGGCGCGCGGTCACAGCGTCACCCTAACCTTCAAAGGACTGCCAGCCCGCGTATCCCCGCCATTCCTGACCGTCGACCAGCACGCGTGCCGGACCGTCCAGCACCCGCCCGATGACGCGCCAACCGGCCGGCGCCGCACCGGCGAAACAGGCCACCAGGGCGTGGTCTTCGCCGCCGCCCAGTACCCATGACCACGGGTCGGTGCTCACCGCGCCGGCGGCCGCGGACAGCGCGTCGCGGTCTGCGGCCAGCGCCGCGGTGGACAAATCGATCGTTATCCCGGACGCCTCGGCGACGTGGCGCAGGTCGGCGACCAGACCGTCGGAGACGTCGATCATCGCCTGCGCGCCCGCAGCCGAGGCCGCCGCTCCCTGCCCATAGGGCGGCCGGGGCACCAGATGACGGCGCCGGAGCTCTTCGAACCCCTCAATTCCATCGATCGTGTCAATTCCACCGTGCCACAGCGCATACCCTGCGGCCGAGCGACCCAGCTCGCCGGCCACCGCGATCACTGAACCGGCTTTCGCTCCAGCCCGCAACACCGGCGCCCGGCCGTCCAGGGTGCCCAGCACGGTCACCGACAGCACCCAAAGTGGGCAACTGACCAGGTCGCCGCCGGCGATGCCGGCCCCGAGAAGGACCGCCTCGTCCCACATTCCGTCGGCCAGCGCGTCGAGCTGCGCCGCCTGGGTATCACCGGGCGCCCCGAAGCCCACCACGAAAGCGGTGGCCCGCGCGCCCATCGCCTCGATATCCGCGGCGTTCTGGGCGATCGCCTTGCGCCCGACATCGTGGGGCGTCGACCAGTCCAGCCGGAAGTGGCGGTCCTGCACGAGCACGTCTGTCGACACCACGACGCGACCGTCGCCCGCGGACACCAAAGCTCCGTCGTCGCCTGGCCCGAGCGCGACAGCAGCGGGCTGCCGGCGGCCCCGCACCAACCGGTCGATCACCGCGAACTCGCCGAGCTGCTGCAGCGTCTCGGATTTCCCTGATGCTCGCACGCCACCTCCTCGGCGCGCCTCGGCCGTGCACGCGCCCCCAAACGGTCGCCCGACCTGCGGTAAGTTGGGTCACTGCCCGCGTAAGCGGACCGCGCCAGTCTATTGGACAGGAGGTGGGCGGCCAGGTGGCAGGCGACTCTGACGGGCCGCCGCGTGCTCTATTGATTGCCGCGGTTGCGCTCGCAGTCGCGGCGATCGGCGTCATCCTGGCCATTGCGGCAACCCGCAACGCGCCACCGCGACCCGTTGCCGTTCCCACGGCGCCGGCCCCGCAAGCCGCCAGTTCCGCGTGCCGAGCCTTGGCCGAGGCGTTGCCGCAGCGGCTCGGCGACTATCAGCGCGCACCGATCGCGCCGCCGGCGCCCGAGGGCGCGACAGCCTGGCGCGCGGGGCCCGACAGCGAGCCGGTGGTGTTGCGCTGCGGGCTCGACCGTCCGGCCGACTTCCTGGTGGGATCCCCGATCCAGGGCGTCGACCGCGTGCAGTGGTTTGAGGCGACAGCCCAACAGCAATCCGCCGGTGCTGCCGGCAGTTCGACGTGGTACACGGTGGACCGGCCGGTGTATGTGGCGCTGACGCTGCCATCGCGATCCGGGCCGACGCCCATTCAACAACTCTCCGAGGTGATCGACCACACCATCGCGGCGGTCCCCATCGACCCGGCCCAACCCGGTTAACGGGCCCGTTAGCGCAACCCCACGCCCCGGGCCAGCGCCGTGTCCACCATGGTCGCCAGCAGGGTGGGATAGTCGACACCGCTGGCGGCCCACATCCGTGGGTACATCGAGATCGTGGTGAACCCCGGCATCGTGTTGATCTCGTTGATCACCGGACCGTCATCGGTGAGGAAGAAATCAACCCGGGCCAGGCCCTGGCAGTCGATGGCCCTGAAGGCGCGGATCGCCAACTGGCGCACCGCATCCGCGACGTCGTCGTCGACCTTGGCCGGCACATCCAATTCGGCCGCGTCATCGAGATATTTGGTCGCGAAGTCGTAGAACGCGTCCTCGCGCCCCCGTACCCCCGCCACCCGGATCTCCCCCAAGGTGCTGGCTTCCACTGTGCCATCGGGCATCTCGAGCACGCCGCACTCCAGCTCGCGGCCTTGGATGGCCGCCTCGACGATCACTTTGGGATCGTGCCGGCGAGCGTTGCTGATCGCGGCCGGCAGCTGGTCCCAACTCGACACCCGGCTGACGCCGATCGACGAGCCGCCCCGCGCGGGTTTTACGAACACCGGCACACCCAGCAGCTCGCGCTCTTCGGGATGCAGCGCCGGCCGCGACGGGCGCAGCACCACGTACGGGCCGACCGCAAGTCCGTCGGCGGCAAGCAGTTTCTTGGTGAATTCTTTGTCCATTCCGGCAGCACTGGCCAGGACACCGGCGCCGACGTACGGCACACCCGCGAGTTCGAGCAGCCCCTGGATGGTGCCGTCCTCGCCGTATGGGCCATGCAGTACCGGGAACACCACGTCGACGGACGCCAAAACCTGACCGGCACCGGGTGGCAGTGACACCAACTGGCCGCTTCGTTGCGGATCGGCCGGCAGGGCAAGCGCGGTGCCCGATTCGGCGCTCACACCCGGAAGCTGCCGGTTGGTGATCGCCAGCGCGTCCGGGTTGCCGTCGGTGAGCACCCACGAGCCTTCCGGGGTGATACCCACCGCGACCACGTCGAAGCGCTGCGGGTCGAGGTTGCGCAGGATGCTCCCGGCGGACACGCACGAGATGGCGTGCTCGCTGCTGCGCCCGCCGAACACCACGGCTACGCGCACGCGCTCGGAGGCAGTCACAACCTAAAGAGGCTACCGGGTGAAGGGTTGCGGAGTCGGATTGGAAGCTCCGACCTGGCGTTTTAAGGCCGCCCCGAGACTGGCCCGGCTCATTCGGGCTTGGTGCTACGGCCCAGCAGGAGGGCCATCGCCTCGTCCACCGAGAGTCCCTTATGACAGACACGGTGCACGGCGTCCGTGAGCGGCATCTCGACGTCGTAGCTCGACGCCAGCGCAAGCACCGACTCACAAGACGTCACGCCCTCCACGACGTGGCCATCGCGGCCATCGGCGGTGCCTCCCAGCGCCACCTCTATCGACTCGCCTCGGCCAAGGCGTACGCCCAACGAACGATTTCGCGAACGCGACGACGTGCAGGTGGCCACCAGATCACCAACCCCCGCCAGACCGGCCAGGGTCGCACCCTTGGCGCCGAGCGCAATCCCCAGCCGCATGATCTCCGCCAGGCCCCGGGTGATGATCGCCGAGGCGGTGTTTTCGCCCAGGCCAACACCGGCCGCCATCCCGCACGCCAGCGCGATGACGTTCTTGCAAGCCCCGCCGACCTCGGTGCCCACCACGTCGGAGTTGGTGTACGGGCGGAAATACCCGCTGTTCAGCATGCGCTGCAACGCGACCGCGCGGCCGGAATCGCTGCACGCGACGACGGTAGCCGCGGGTTGGCATTCGGCGATCTCACTGGCCAGGTTCGGTCCCGAGATCACGCCGATCTGCGCCGGGTCCACACCTGTCACGGACACGATGACCTGACTCATCCGCATCAGGGTGACCAGCTCGATGCCCTTAGCGAGACTGACCAGGGTCGCTCCGTCGGCCAACGAATCCGTCCACTGCTCGAGATTGGCCCGCATCGTCTGGGCCGGCACTCCCAGCAGCACCGTCGTCGCGCCGTTAAGCGCCTCGTGTGCGTCGGCGGTGGCGCGGATGCCCGGTGGCAGCAATGTGCCTGGTAGGTAGGCGGGGTTGTATCGAGTGGCATTGATCTGCGCGGCGACCTCCGACCGCCGCGCCCACAGGGTGACTTCTGCTTCTGGCCCCCCGGCGTCGGCGAGCACCTTGGCCAGCGCCGTGCCCCACGCACCGGCGCCCATCACCGCAATGGCGCCCGACGTGCCGACCATCCGTCATCCCCGTCCGTGCTAGCCCATCCAGACGCGCCATCCTGCTGCCGCCACACTAGCGCGACGCCCGGCCATCACGATCGCGCTGGCAAGTCCCCCGCAAGCGGGAGATGCCCCCAGCTCACGACGGTGCGCAGGCGTCGCTGGCAGGATGACCATATGAGCGGCACACGGGCCGACGGCGCGGGTGACAGAGCAGCCGATGTTGCCCTGATCATCGCCGTCAAGCGGTTGACCGCCGCCAAGACCAGATTGGCACCGGTGTTCTCGGCCCGTACCCGCGAGAGTGTGGTGCTGGCGATGTTGGTGGACACACTGAGCGCGGCGGGTGGCGTCGCAGCAGTCGGCTCGATCACGGTCATCACGCCCGACGAAGCCGCGAGCGCCGCGGCGGCGGCGCTTGGAGCTAACGTGCTGCCGGACCCGACGCCCGAGGGTCACGGAGACCCACTGAACAACGCCATCGCCGTGGCCGAACGGGAAGCCGCCGGGTCATTCTCCAATATCGTTGTGCTGCAGGGAGATCTGCCGGCCTTGCAGACACAGGAGTTGGCCCAGGCGATTGCCGCCGCGCGCCATCATCGGCGCAGTTTCGTCGCCGACCGGCTCGCGACCGGAACGGCCGCGCTTTTCGCGTTCGGATCCGCGCTCGACCCGAAGTTCGGATTGGATTCGTCGGCGCGACATCGCCGCTCAGGAGCGATCGAGCTCACGGGTGCGTGGCCGGGCCTGCGTTGCGACGTCGACACGCCCGCCGACCTGACAGCTGCCCGACGCCTCGGTGTCGGCGCAGCGACCACGCGGGCCCTCGCCCAGCGTTAGCCTCGCCGCAGTAATCGCGCGAACCAGCGTAAACAGACCTGTCGAGACGGTGAACGGCGCACCAACGGCGGATTGACCTCCGTCGTGCGCTGGCAGCACCAAGGGGTAATGAGCAATGATTCCCTGGTGACCGAAATCGAAGCTGAGGCGCGCCCCGAAGAAACTGTTTGGCAACCAGGCGACTCGGATGTGGTGGCACCCCCCGCTGCGACGCCCGCCACGACCGACAACCAGCTTCCAGAAGACCGCTACCTCAACCGGGAACTGAGCTGGCTCGACTTCAACGCGCGCGTGCTGGCGCTAGCCGCCGATAACTCTCTGCCCTTGTTGGAGCGCGCCAAATTCCTGGCGATTTTCGCTTCCAACCTCGACGAGTTCTACATGGTTCGGGTGGCCGGCCTCAAGCGCCGCGACGAGTTAGGACTGTCCGTCCGCTCTGCCGACGGCCTGACACCGCGCGAGCAATTGGCCCGCATCGGTGAGCAGACACAACGAATCGCGACCCGGCACGCCTTGGAGTTCCTCGACTTCGTACGCCCAGCGCTGGCCGAAGAAGGCATCTACATCGTCACGTGGGACGAACTGGATCAAGCCGAGCGCGACCAACTGTCGACCTATTTCAACGAACAGGTCTTTCCGGTCCTCACCCCGCTCGCCGTCGACCCGGCTCACCCGTTCCCGTTCGTCAGCGGGTTGAGCCTCAACCTGGCGGTCACCGTCAAGCAGCCCGAGGACGGCGCCAAGCACTTCGCCCGAGTCAAGGTGCCAGACAACGTCGGACGCTTCGTTGAACTCGAAAAGCGCGACGGTGCGAACGGGGACGGACAGGACGAAGTCCGCTATCTGCCATTGGAAGAGCTGATTGCGGCGTTCCTTCCGGCGCTTTTCCCGGGCATGGAGATCGTCGAGCATCACACGTTCCGGATTACTCGCAATGCGGACTACGAGGTTGAAGAGGACCGCGACGAAGACCTGCTGCAAGCGCTGGAACGGGAGTTGGCGCGCAGGCGGTTCGGTTCGCCGGTGCGACTCGAGATCGCCGACGACATGACCGAAAGCATGCTGGAACTGCTGCTGCGCGAACTCGATGTCAATCCCGGTGACGTCATCGAGGTGCCGGGGCTCCTTGACTTGTCGTGCTTATGGCAGATCTACGGCGTCGACCGGCCTGCGCTCAAGGACCGGGCTTTCGTCCCCGCCACCAATCCGGCCTTCGCCGACCGGGAAACACCCAGAAGCATTTTCGCAACGCTGCGCGAAGGCGATGTGTTGCTCCATCATCCGTATGACTCGTTCTCCACCAGCGTGCAGCGGTTCATCGAGCTGGCCGCCGCCGACCCCAACGTGCTGGCCATCAAACAGACGCTGTACCGCACATCCGGTGATTCGCCGATCGTCCGAGCATTGATTGCCGCCGCCGAAGCCGGCAAGCAGGTGGTTGCAATGGTCGAGATCAAGGCACGCTTCGACGAACAGGCCAATATCCGGTGGGCGCGCGCTCTTGAGCAGGCGGGTGTGCACGTCGTCTACGGGTACGTGGGACTCAAGACGCACTGCAAGACCTGCCTGGTAGTGCGCCGCGAAGGTTCGACGATCCGGCGCTACTGCCATATCGGGACAGGCAATTACAACGGCAAGACGGCGCGCCTCTACGAGGACGTCGGCCTGCTCACCGCGTCCCCCGACATCGGCGCCGACCTGACCGACTTGTTCAATTCGCTTACCGGCTATTCGCGCAAGGTGTCCTACCGCAACCTCTTGGTGGCCCCGCACAGCATCCGCAAGGGCATCATCGAACGCGTCGATCGTGAGATCGCCGCCCACCGCGAAAAGGGCAATGGGCGGATCCGGATGAAGATGAACGCTCTCGTCGACGAACAGGTCATCGACGCGTTGTACCGCGCGTCGCGGGCAGGCGTGCAGGTCGAGGTAGTGGTACGCGGCATCTGCGCGCTGCGCCCGGGCGTTGAAGGGTTCTCGGAAAACATCGCGGTTCGGTCAATCCTCGGGCAATTCCTCGAGCACTCGCGGATCATCCATTTCAGCCACCTCAACGAATTCTGGATCGGAAGCGCGGACATGATGCACCGCAACCTCGACCGGCGAGTCGAGGTGCTGGTTCAGGTCAAGGACCCCAAGCTCACGGCATATCTGGACGACTTGTTTGAGTCCGCATTGGACCCGTCCACTCGGTGCTGGGACCTCGGGCCCGACGGGCAGTGGACCGCGTCGCCACGGGACGGTCACACCGTGCGCGACCACCAAGTATCGTTCATGGAGCGGCACACCAGCCCCTAACGAAAGGTTTCTGGGCACCCCCCGACCGTGAGCGGCTAGCCTCGATTCAAGGCCGACTTAACCTGCAGGAGTGAAGGTGCCGAACCAGAGCCGGCGCGCGAGGAGGCGAGTTGTGTACGCCGCCGGCGCGGTGTTGTGGCGACCAGCTGATGACCCATCCAGTAAGAACGCGGCGCTCGAGATCGCCGTAATACATCGCCCGCGCTACGACGACTGGTCGCTACCCAAGGGCAAGGTGGACCCCGGCGAGACCGCACCCGTGGCCGCCGTGCGAGAAGTATTTGAAGAGACCGGCAGCCGGTCAATCCTTGGCAGGCGGCTCGCCGCGGTGAGTTACCCGGTCGACCTGGGCGTCAAGAAGGTGTACTACTGGGCTGCGCGCAGCACCGGCGGGGAATTCACCGCCGGTAACGAAGTCGACGAGTTGATCTGGCTCCCAGTCGCCGACGCGACGAAGAAACTCAACTATGCGCAGGATCGAAAGGTCCTGCGCCAGTTCAAAAAACAACCAGCGGATGCCCGCACCGTGTTGGTTGTGCGGCATGGCACCGCCGGCAGAAAGTCGCGTTTCTCTGGAGACGACACCAAGCGCCCCTTGGACAAACGAGGACGAGCGCAAGCTGAGGCATTGGTCGGTCAACTGCTGGCCTTTGGCGCCACCAACGTGCACGCGGCCGACCGGGTGCGCTGTCAGCAGACGGTGGAACCACTCGCCGAAGAGCTGGGGGTGCCGATCCAGGACGAGCCCACCTTGACCGAGGAAGCGTACGCCAAGAGCCCTAAACGCGGCCGACACCGGATTCTGGAGATTGCCGCGCGGGAAGGCACGCCGGTCATCTGCTCTCAGGGCAAGGTGATTCCAGACCTGATCGCTTGGTGGTGCGACCGCGACGGTGTGCGCCCCGACAAATCCCGTAACCACAAAGGAAGTACGTGGGTGCTGTCGCTATCGGACGGTCGCCTGATCGCAGCAGACCACATCGGCGGCCCGCTGGCCGCCAACGTACGGGCCTAACGCACGAATACCCTTCGGTGGCAGCACTGCCACCGAAGGGTATTGCGCGTGATTGCTTACCGCCTTACTTGCGGCCCCGCTTGGCCGGAGCCTTCTTGGCCGGAGCCTTCTTGGCCGGAGCCTTGGTCGCGGCCTTCTTGGCCACAACCTTCTTGGCCGGAGCCTTTTTGACAGGAGCCTTCTTGGCCACAACCTTCTTCACCGCTTTGACGGCCTTCTTGACGGGAGCCTTGGCGGCCACCTTCTTGACGGGCGCCTTCACGGCCTTGACGACCTTTTTGGCCGGAGCCTTTTTGACCGGAGCCTTCTTGGCCACAACCTTCTTGGCCGGAGCCTTCTTGGCCGGAGCCTTCTTGGCCACAACCTTCTTGGCCGGAGCCTTCTTGGCCGGAGCCTTCTTGGCTCCACTCGCTACGACACCACGTTTCACGGCAGGTCCTTCCGCCGGGAGGCGCTGTGCGCCAGACACAACCGCCTTGAACTGAGCACCCGGGCGGAACGCCGGGACGGACGTCGGCTTCACCTTCACCGTCTCGCCGGTACGCGGGTTGCGGGCCACGCGAGCCGCACGACGACGCTGTTCGAATACGCCGAAGCCGGTAATGGTGACGCTCTCGCCCTTTTGCACCGCGCGCACAACGGTGTCGACGAAGTTCTCGACCGCAGCGGTCGCCTGCCGACGGTCCGAGCCCAATTTCTTTGAGAGCACATCAATAAGCTCTGCTTTGTTGACCATCCAATCCCTCCGAAAGCCAGTGGTCCTCGTTTTTGAACCAACTAGCGAACACGGTAAACCCTTACCTGGCAAATTGCCAAGAGCCACGCGCAATTTCAGGTGCCTGTGATTTGAATTCCGGCAATCCGGTTGCCGCCCTTGACCGGTGGCATGGGCTCAAAATAGCCCCGGGTTAGTTAGATGGCCGAGAGGAAATTTCGTCCCGGACGGCCCCTTAGGAGGTCGGTAGAGTTCGCGGTTTCCAGTCCGGATAGGTCGCCTCAAAAGCCTCGATCTCAGCGAGTTTCCGCAGCGTAAGGCCTATATCGTCGAGTCCTTCGATTAGTCGCCAAGCGGTGTAGTCGTCAATCTTGAACGGCAGCACCGCCGTTCCCGCGGTCACATTTCGATCCTTAAGATTGACAGTGATTTCCAACCCAGGACTCTGCTCGATGAGCTTCCAAAGGAGTTCCACATCGTCTTGGGCGACTTCGGCGGCCAGCAACCCCGCTTTGCCCGCGTTTCCGCGGAAAATGTCGCCGAACCGAGACGAGATGACCACCCGGAATCCGTAGTCCATGAGCGCCCACACCGCATGCTCCCGCGACGACCCGGTGCCGAAATCGGGCCCGGCGACCAGGACTGAGCCTCGGTCAAAGGGGCTGAGGTTTAGCACGAATGCGGGATCCGACCGCCAGGTCGCGAACAAACCGTCCTCGAAACCGGTCCGGGTGACACGCTTCAAGAACACCGCGGGAATGATCTGATCAGTATCGACATTGGACCGCCGCAGCGGCACGCCGATTCCGGTGTGGGTGTCAAAGGCTTCCATCGTCGTCCTTTCTCGAATCTCAGTGGGCTAGTTCAAGTCGGCCGGAGCGGACAGGGTGCCGCGAACCGCGGTCGCCGCGGCGACGGCCGGAGAAACCAAATGTGTGCGGCCGCCTTTGCCCTGCCGCCCTTCGAAGTTGCGGTTGGACGTGGCAGCGCAGCGCTCCCCTGGCGCGAGCTGATCGGGATTCATACCCAGGCACATCGAGCAGCCCGCCTGCCGCCATTCGGCGCCGGCAGTAGTGAATATCTCACTGAGGCCCTCGGCTTCGGCCTGGGCGCGCACCCGCATGGAGCCCGGAACGACCAGCATCCGCACTCCTCGAGCCACCTTGCGACCACGCAAGATATCGGCCACCACCCGCAGATCTTCGATACGACCATTGGTACAAGACCCGACGAATACCGTGTCGACCGCGATATCACGCATCGGCGTCCCGGGTCGAAGGTCCATGTAAGCCAATGCTTTCTCGGCGGCCTGCCGTTCGTCGTCGTCCGTCATCATTTCTGGATCCGGCACGGCGTCGGCCAGTGGCACCCCCTGGCCGGGGTTGGTTCCCCAGGTGACGAACGGACTCAAGGATGCCGCATCGAGAAAGACCTCGGTGTCGAAGACAGCCCCGTCGTCGGTGCCCAACTGCTCCCAGTACGCAAGCGCCTCGTCCCACAGGGCCCCTGCCGGCGCGTGCGGGCGGTCGCGCAGAAACTCGTAGGTGGTCTGATCCGGTGCCACCATGCCCGCCCGGGCGCCGGCTTCGATGCTCATGTTGCAGACCGTCATCCGGCCCTCCATGGACAGCGATTCGATGGCGCTACCCCGGTATTCGATGACATGCCCCTGCCCACCGCCGGTGCCGATCTTGGCGATTAAAGCCAGAATGATGTCCTTGGCGGCCACGCCGGCAGGCAGCTGCCCTTCGACATTGACGGCCATTGTCTTGAATGGCCGCAATGGCAACGTTTGGGTGGCGAGCACGTGTTCGACCTCTGAGGTGCCGATTCCCATCGCCAATGCGCCGAACGCACCATGGGTAGAGGTGTGGCTGTCGCCACAGACGATCGTCATTCCCGGTTGGGTGAGACCCAACTGAGGTCCGACGACATGCACGATGCCTTGTTCGATATCGCCCATCGGATACAGCCGGACGCCGAATTCGGCGCAGTTTCGCCGTAAGGTTTCGACCTGGATACGCGACACCGGGTCGGCGATCGGCTTGTCGATGTCGGTGGTGGGCACGTTGTGGTCCTCGGTGGCCAGCGTCAAGTCCGGCCGACGTACGGGGCGCCCGGCCAAACGCAGGCCGTCGAAGGCCTGCGGGCTGGTGACCTCGTGCACCAGATGCAGGTCGATGTAGATCAAATCGGGCGCGTTGCTTTGATCGGAGCCCCCTCCGGAGGCCACAACATGGTCTGCCCATACCTTTTCGGCCATTGTGCGGGGCTTCTTGGCGCCGGCTGCGTTTTCCATCTCGAATCCCCTCTGCGCGAATCTCGATTCGGTTTTCCGCGGCTCGCCGATCGATCCACGCTGTGATCTCAGAATACGAGACGCTAGTATCTCTTTGTGAGACAGCATAGCGGTATCGGCGTACTCGACAAAGCCATGGGCGTACTACATACAATCGCGGAATCTCCCTGCGCGTTAGCCGAACTGTGTGATCGAACCGGCCTGCCCAGGGCCACCGCATACCGACTGGCAGCCGCACTGGAAGTTCATCGCCTGCTGGCACGCGACGACGAAGGCCGCTGGTGCCTGGGTCCCGCGGTCACCGAACTCGCCTCGCGCGTCAACGATCCGCTGCTGGCGGCGAGCGCGGCGGTACTCCCGACGTTGCGCGAGACCACCGACGAAAGCGTGCAGCTGTACCGCCGCGAGGGCACTTCCCGGGTCTGTGTGGCCGCTCTGGAACCGTCTTCGGGCCTTCGCGATACCGTCCCGGTCGGCGCGCGGTTGCCGATGACGGCGGGTTCGGGCGCCAAAGTACTACTGGCCCACAGCGACGCGGCCACCCAGAAGGTGGTACTGCCCGGAGCGCAATTCACCGACCGGACATTGGCCGAAGTGCGACGGCGCGGCTGGGCACAAAGTGTGGCCGAGCGTGAACCGGGCGTAGCGAGCGTGTCGGCACCGGTTCGCGATAGCCGCGGTGTCGTCATCGCCGCCATATCGGTATCTGGACCCATTGATCGGATGGGCCGACGTCCCGGAGCGCGCTGGGCGGCCGACCTACTTGCCGCAGCCGAAGCGATCACTCGCCGGCTCTAAGACTTGAGTGTGGCCTGAGCGCAACATTCGCGAATTCCCCGCCCTCAGCAGGCTCGAATCCGCCAGTGCACACTCGGCGCGCAGAGGCGCTAGACCGCCTGAGAGACTAACTCCATGGGAACGAATCAACGCGCCAGCATCGTGATGACTGAGGATGAAATCGGCGATTTCGTCGTCAAAAGCCGCACCGGCACCTTGGCCACCATCGGCGCGGAAGGCCAGCCGCACTTGACCGCGATGTGGTACGCGGTGGTCGACGGGGAAATCTGGTTGGAGACCAAGGCCAAGTCACAAAAGGCCGTCAACCTTCTACGGGATCCGCGCGTGACCTTCTTGATCGAGGATGGCCAGACCTACGACACGCTGCGTGGGGTGTCCTTCGAAGGCGTTGCGGAGATCGTGGATGATCCCGATGTGTCGCATCGGGTCGGGGTCAGCGTGTGGGAGCGCTACACCGGCCCCTACAGCGACGACATGAAGCCCTTCGTCGAGCAGATGATGAACAAGCGGGTCTGCGTGCGCATCGTAACGCGCCGCGCGCGTTCGTGGGATCACCGCAAGCTCGGGATGCCCCAGATGCCGGTGGGCGGTTCAACCGCACCCGCAGCACTGGGGACCGGCCAATAACCGCGTCAGCGGTCGTTTTGTAGCCCCGATGGGATTCGAACCCACGCTACCGCCGTGAGAGGGCGGCGTCCTAGGCCGCTAGACGACGGGGCCAGAACCGATCCGATGGGC